>Ga0315281_10006900_pt1 | contig 16071 bp, 16 predicted proteins | sample YL17G07_0_MG_FD_204540 | JGI IMG/M metagenome (GOLD analysis project Ga0315281, IMG submission 204540) | Sediment microbial communities from Yellowstone Lake, YNP, Wyoming, USA - YL17G07_0 | ecosystem: Environmental > Aquatic > Freshwater > Lake > Sediment | place: USA: Wyoming | collected... | reverse complement strand
CCCAAATTGATTATTGCCGACTCGCCTGTTTCTCACCCGAGAGTCGACAGCGACCGACAACTCACCCTCGGCCCTAAAACACTCCTCCACGGTCAGGAGGCCGCGATCCGAGTGGATTCTCTGGCTCCCGGTAAAACATGCTGGATGACATCCACCGAGCTTGGGAGTATTCTCTCCCTTCACGTGATATCCATGCCCAGCCTGACTGAGCTTATATACCTTTGGCGTGATTCTGTCCGGGAGGGTATAAAGGCGCCAGCATTCTTCACAGCGGTTACCATCCAGAACACCTACCCAGTAAATAGAAGGATCCTCTTCGCCGACGGCAGCGCTGATGCGGACGACGGCATCTAAGATGCCTACATTCTTGACGTTATTCCCCTCTGTGTCGATTATCCTCCGCATCGAGGTAACTGATTCGGCGAAGACCTCACTGAGTTTACCGCCCAGCACTGTTTTAAGATCGGTCTTCACCCCCTGATGGTGGGCGTCGGTAAGAAAGGCCTGGACCTCCTTAACGACTCTAGCCTTGGTACGAGCCTCGGTGGCATCCAGGTACCCGCCGGCTATCTCCAGGAGTTGACTCAGAGTCTTGGCGTCAGGAGGGTACCCTTCCTCTTTAGCAGCCGCCTCGAAGATACCAGGTAGACTCAATTCATGGATATGGGAGATGGCGATGTGCTTCGGCACCGACTGTGGACCCAAGACTCTGGCTTTCGCGCGGGCGAAAACCTCGGAAACTAGACGCTGAATGGTCTTGACGGCGCCCTGGCCTAAGACTGGAGCCTTAGATTTGGCCATATACAAACCTATCGCCTTTAACAAGGTTCTCCGCAGCCCACAGGGGCTGAAGATTAGTGAAGTGGCAAGCTTGTTTTTGCTGTTCCGGATCAGTCAAGTCGAAGCTGGCCAGCGGCCTTATGTGATCAATATGCCACTGGCCATGATTCTCCCAACTCATGCCGGACCGAAAATTGGACTCAAGATACTCGCGAAGTTCGGGGATGGTGCAGCCGAGACCTCGAACAGCGGAGGAGGTCTTGGTGGCGTTTTGAGACTTGAGGGCTTCGATTAGTCGATTACGAAGGTTCTTAGAGAGCCTATAGTTGCCATCTGTACGATATTTCTGTTTTTCGTATGCTTTCTGATAATCAGGGTGATTAGCAGACCACCTTTTGCTACGCCTTCTTTGGGATTCCGGATTTTCTGCTCGCCAACATTTCGTCCTAGCTAAGACATCATCTTTGTGATACGTGTAGTACTTAACCGCAGTTTTCTTCCTAGATTCTGGATGTTGCCTCTGCCATTCGAGTTTATAGTGGGCATTACAAAGGCCTTTCGCCTCGTGCTTTTTGCCGCATCCGTCGATCACACAGATCTTCATTGCAATTACCGTAGCGTCGCTTATGGCTTTGGTTCAAAATCTTGAGCCACGTCGATTATTTCGTCGGCGAGTTTATCCAGGTCCTTCCTAAAATGCTTGATAGAATCATCGACGAACCGCCGATGTTGATGAAGGAGCCTACGCCGACTAGGAGGAAGAGCGGTCTCTGACTTGGAGAGAAGGCCCATTACCTGATCGATACTTCGACTCAAGTCTTCTGGTTGCTCCTCACCTTGAGGCAGCTGGGCCCCTTCCTGGGGCGGTCCTGATTGGGTAGGTGGCTGACGCCCGCCACCGTCTGGAGGCGCTTGACCAGGCTGTTCTTGTGGTTGCTGCGCCTGCTGTTGAGCCTGTTGCGCCATCTGATCCTTCTGCATAAGCATTGTAACCTGTTGAAAAGCAAAGGGATCTCGCCTGTAATCAAGCTCTGGATGCTGTTGAGGATCAGCAAAACTCGGATCTTTACCACAAAACCTCACTAGAATCTCGCCGACGGTGAAGTATTTATCCAGCAGCTGCTGGTACATGGGATTGAGAGGAATTTGGCCGCCCATTTCCAAGCCGACAGGCTTCTTCTCTACCATCTGAAGAACCTCGTCCATGGTTAAATGAACGGGCATATCCTGCTGGATGCGAACGCTCTCCTTCTCGGGAGTCTCTGCATCCAAGCCCACAAACCTGATGGTCACCAGCTTAGCCAGAGTTGGATCAATCAGGGGTAGGATACGGGCGTTGACGAAGTCTTCAAAGTTAGCAATCAGTGGCCTGATACCAACATCACGGTGAGCTTCGAGCTTGTACTCGTTGTTGGACTCGGACAGAGCTTGGTTGTTGGTACCACGCGACAGGTGCGCGTACCCTGGCAACTCTTCCGGACTCATCTGGAAAGCAGAGAGAATAACGCGTGCATTAGTATCGGAAAGGTACTGAAACTCCATGTCGCGGCTACCGGTATCAATCGGCGTCCATGCAATATCATCTGCCTGGCCGACGCCAAAGACGGGCATACGCCAAGCGTTCGATACGGAGTTGATGCTGGCATTGAATTGCTGTTTGATCTGCTGCAAGACCCTCTCATCAACGTCGTCGCTCTTGATGATGAGCATGCCACGGGCGGCACGACCAGTCTGGAAGTAGAGCTTGTTGTGAGTGGTAATGTTGATATGAGTGGTAATATCGGCAATAGCAGTATCGATAGGCGTCAGAGGATACCCGTCAAGCTCGACATCAGAAACCGGATAAAAACTATGGACAAGGCACTCCTCTGCGGAGAAGGCTTGAACAGGACGTCCTTCTACGACCTGAATCCAAGAGTATTCTTCGGCCTTAAACTTCTCGGCCTCAAACTCCTTGTTCTTGAGCTGCTCCAACATATGGAGAGCGTTTTCGCGCACGGACTCAGCTTCAGTACGATATGGGGCGGCTCGATAAATGGTCCCCGCATCAATGGGACGGAAACTATGAAATTCCATCTTCTGCGATTCTGCGTTCAAGGCCCAAATTACTTCAACTGCAGTACGACCAACGGTCACTGCATTGCGGCCGGTCATACCCAAGAACTGAGCAAAGGTCAACTGGTCATCGGGACGTAAGTTAGAGGTATGACCACAAGTGATGAGCAGACGCTCGGCCCGCTCCAGCCTCTTCTGAAAATCCTCTTTCTCTTTCTCGTTCATTCGATCGAGAATCCCAGGCTGAGGATCGATACAGAACCCTGTGCTGTGACGATCGGGCTGGGGACGGCCAAAGGCCTGTAGCTGGGCCGCGCGAGCATTGACGATGGCCGCCACCAGAGAGTCCTGGATAGCAATGCGCTTGAGGATGCTGTCCGGGAGCAGGCGCAACTTATTCCTGTACAGGGCCGCATACGTATTGGTCTGGCCCGGATTAGTCTCAAAAGCCAGGCGCTCAATAGTCTCACCATTACCGCCGTTGAGAACATTGAGGATGGATTTGGCGAGAGTGGGCCTCTCATTAGAATCGCTCTTATCCAAAAGCTGCGGCGCCACCGAATGAGGATCCGCGAACTCGACGCGAATGTCTGGCCGCTTCCGTGGGCCCTCAGCCTTTTGAAGGACTTGGCCCTGTAGAAGATTTTCTAGGAGTTCACGTGTCAGGGGACTGATAACGTGCTCGTTCTTGCGTATGGACATTATTTACCTAGCTGAATGGGCGACGTAATTAAGGGACACGCTAGACTTATTAACTAGAATCAGCTTATGACAGGGTCCAAACTTTTGGACCCATCCAGGCTGGCTTCGGTCTCCCGGCTCCGCAGGAGAACACCTGCAAGTATCGCCAGTATCGCCGTCGAAGCGAACCACCGCCTCTTGGTCTGCTTCTAAATGGACAAAACGCTTTCCGTCACTATAAAAAATCAAGCCTGCTGCGGTAGGCCTAATATCTGCTTGGATGGGGATGGCGGCGCTGGATACTACCTCGAACCAGGTGCTGGTAACTCGATCCACAATATACGTGCGGCGGCTGCTGACCGCAAAGCCAGAACTAATTGAAACACTATCTCCGACTTGGACTCCGTCAGCGGCGAAGATTTGCAATTGCGTATCAGATGTTAAGGTAATAGTCTCTCCACTGGCGGTAAAACTCTCGCCAGGAAGACGAGCTAGTTGAATATCGGTAGGCGAAAAAACATTCAGAACCACCCAGAAGCCGGTATTTTCAGCGTTGAAGGGTCCAGCTGCATCGCCGGTGATTTCACCTGGGATAAAGAGAATGTCACCGGCGATGATGGTCGAGCCGCCGCCGCCGAAGATATAAGGAAAAGCGCCAAGGCCCCCGTTGCCCAAGACCATATCCACAGTCGAGTCAGCGTTTACAATGACCTGGACTGGCTGCGAACTCAAGGTCATGCCGCGATCCTCACGAAGGGTAGGATCCGTTCCATCCGTCCATGTAAACCGATATCTAGTTCCAGAATCTAGGGTAGACAGGGAAGTATCCCAGGCAGTAGTATTATCTAAAGTAGTGGCCCTGGTTCCGTCAAATATAGTCGTGGTGAGACCAGCACCGAGGGTGCCGCTGAAGCTCTTAGGGTCAGAAATCGTCAGATTCTTGAGACCCATCGTCCAATCAAAGTTTTTCATAAGCGGCTGAGAGGTAGCCTCAGAGTCGCTGAATGCAACAAGTTTGCTAGCAATAGTCAAAAAACTCATAGGTAATGGCTCCAAGGGAGAAGATTGAGGGCGGCAGGTAACTGAATCTATAGCCGCCAGTATGACGACGCTTCCCTTTAAGGACCATACAAATTTTGGAATCCTGAAGACCTAATTTACGAGCGGCTTCTAGGATGGAAGAGTAAATAATTCCATTATGATCTACGATCGGCTTAGATAGCCTAGCTCTGATTTCATTAGCCTGAGCGGCAACCGTGGTGGAGATTTTCCTCTTAATCTCTTCTGATAACACCCTGCCGGTGAGTCCAGCGGAGATATGAGCAGCAGCAACAGCGCGGCGTTCTGGGTCTTTAGACCAATGTTTGACTTTCATACTTTGTCTGGCAGCCTCGGAACGAGGCCCGAGACCATTTCTGTGACCCATCATACCGGCAGAAAATTTAGCTCGATATTCAGCTGATTTTGGCCCTGGGGGGGCGCCATCTCCACCATCAGTCAAATTAGTGAGCTTGCAGCCTAGGGCTCGGAAGTAGGCTATCCAGTGAATTTCGGCCTGGTTAAGGATTCCTTTGTCAGGAAGCTCTTGTAAAACCACTACAGAAAAAGTTAACCCCATAGAATATAAATCCCGAATCCATCTCCCTTTGTAACCTAAACCCTGTTTAGACGGACGACGATGTTCCATCGGTCTGGCCAGACCGGAACTACTTTTGCCTATGTAGCGAAGGCAACCATCTCTAGGATCTACCAATCCATATATTAAAAACTTTAACATGTCGTTAAGATTAGGTTTCAGTCAAGAGACCAAATAATTCTTCCTTTTTTGCCCTTCTTCCCCACTTGATCGTCTGACTGGCCCAAATGTTGCTGAATGAAATGTTGCATATAATTATCTACAGTCGGAAGAGCCCCGGGGGCGACCTCCACCGGCGGCGGAGTGCGCGTCTCATCCACGGCCGTAACCCTACCTTTGGGTATAAATAGGTTCATAACCAGATACCGGATAGCGTCAGGAACGTCATCGTCCTCGTCATCTGGTACTTCCGTAGGATCGCCAGCTGCGTCAAACTTAAAATGGTACTTACTTAAACGCTCTGCCGCGTACTGACACTTAGTATCATCCTTAAGAAGAAATAGATGAGGGTCACCGATTGCAGGCCTAAGCTTCATGCGAACAATATCGATTCCCATCTTGACGCTACCAGGCCCCTTACTCCAATCACGCATCTGAAAACCCTTCTTCTTGAAGAGTTTGATTTGATCCGGAGCTTCTGGGTCACCGAAGATAACCGGATTCCAGAGCTTTACCCGTTGTGTATGCTCTAGTTTCTCCTCTGGATCTAAACCCGTGATAGCTATGACATCAAAGATGAATAGATTCAGGCCCTGTTGGGCACCGCTGACTACCGCGTATTCGTGAGAAAAACCCCAGTCCAAACCCGCATAGAAATTCAGTCCTTGGGCTAGCATCAATGTTATCAAATCAGCTTTAGTAAAATTAGGAGAGTATTTGTCACCCGTAAGCTTCTCCGCCATCTGCGCCGCGGTCAGGAGATGGATGCGTGGATCAAAACGATGATAGATAAGGCCGGTACTTGCGGCCTTCCTGGACATAAGCTGGGCCTGTGCCATCTCCGTATCCACTTCACGAAATTTATTTATAATGTGGGGGATAGGCTTCAATAGGGGCGAGAGTGATTTCTGGGCGGTAGCCAACCGTGTTTTGCAAGACGAGAAAATAGGACACTTGGCGCAACCAGCAAAGACGCCCTTCTGTTGGACGTACTTTTTCTGAACTTCAGAGTCAAGGAGTTTGTAACCAGCTTCATCAGTATGATTCAACTCCTCGTCACTACGCCATAGATCTACACGTGGTTCATCTGGGCGATGACGAGTAGCGGGACAGGCCTCGGTAACATCGATAATATTCCAGTGCCTAACCTGGAGACCAGTCTGCTCTGCTTCATCAATCTCTTTCTGAACTAAACCAATGGCGGTTTTTCGTGTACTAACCAAAACCGTAATTGGCAATTTCCCCTCAAATGGCGAAGGAATCAGCTTAGCCTCTTCGTAGGCCTTTACATTTTGAACAACATCCACTTCGTCGACACAATTTTTGTTGAGTACGCCCTCGGCAAAGAAATTGTGGTTCCCTTCAACCGTAAAATCATACACCCACTGCTCGCCAGCAGCAGAAACCGAAGTAATTTCTGGTAAGTCGCGCACTTTTTTAATGCGCTGACACAAGGGGGAGCCACAGGTATTGCTGGCACTACCAGATTCATAAAACCAAAAATCACTACCACAGACCCGGCATTCCCCGGTATTCCCTTTTAAATCAAATTTGTACGCCATAGTTGGATGAATATGAGGCTTGCATATCTCAACCAGACGACGCTTTGATTCCATCGGACCACGCAAATAAAAATACGTGATTCCGTCCCTGGTATAGTCGCCGACCACGGTCTGAATCCCAAACTTTCTCTCCAAAAAATTAGACAAAAATTGATTTTGTTCTAAAGAAAAACACTCTGTAGAGAGTCGCAGCTGATTCCCGGAGCAGCCATCGTCTTGATACCAAACCGCAAGACCCAAAGGACCAAGCCGCTCTATCCCATTCAGATTTTTTCTGATTTCTAAAAACGGGAGTAGAATCGGAGAACACCCGGACCTAAAACCAACCTGCGGCACACCCGTATAACCACTAGCGCAGTCAGTATCCACGGTCCTTAATTTGTTGTTGATGATCGAGCGCTTCCACTCCATGTAATCTTTTTGTTCTATGCAGTGCTGCTCCTTTAAGTAGGGATTATTAGATGGCTTCTTGTAAATCCCACAATCACCAAGTAATGAACCCAGAACCACCTGTTCCCACGGGTCTTCGCCTTCGGCGGTTGAAATACTTAGGCCTCTAGAGCCTTCCACTATACGGCTGGTCTTAGGAGTTAAGCACTGAAGCTTGCCGGCAGCAAGTAGACGATCCCCGGACTTTAATTTTTCGGCAGGAACAAACCCTTTGCCCAATACATACAGAGGATGATCATAGGTGCAAGTCAGCTTTGTGTCACCGGCCCGAACCTCAATAACCCGCTTGAAGTCTCTATGGGCACGAATAATTCTCTTGAACTCGAATTCACCGGAACCCAAATTAATGGAAAGTACCTCGATATTGTTTTTGGGGTCCGTCACCTCTTCCTTGGTCTCTCCTCCGGGACGACCACCAAAATTCTTGCCAGCGAGTCGATTAAAGATTCCTCTGGCGGTTCTGGCCACTCGATCTCTTTTAGATCCTTCTAGTGATTTTATAAGAATCTGGGAGTCTCCAGCAATACACATAAAATTTACATGTTCGCTGTTCGTTCCCTGGATTGTAGCTATGATAATCTGGATATAATTCTCTAGACGCTCGAGACCATCTGGATTTTTGTCCATAGCTTTGATATCTGATTCAGAGAAGTGGTCCCCGACTTTCGAATTCAAATAATGGACAAACTCCATGCGCCTTACATTTTGGGAGAAGACATAATCCTTAAAAATCGGCCTCCGAAAATAATCATGAACATACCTCTGGGCCTTACTTGCTTGGCTCTCCACGGCGGCTAAATGACAACTAGACCTCCGCATATGCACAATGGCCAAACACTCAAGAATGGCCGCCGCTACAGTCTTAAAAGAATCTCTGGAACTATAGGCGAGTATGCGCGTCAACTCTGGACGGTTACCCTTCATCGCGGCATCATAAACCTCCCAGACGAAATCCATAGGAGAGGACGTAGAATCCTCGTCGACGATGCAATCAGGAAGATCTAGACCTAAAAATACCTTAATCCACTGATGAAGGTCGACCTTCGATTCGCAAGAAACCCAAAACGCCTTTCGAAGATCGTCGTCTGTAAAGGCGTCAGTCACTTCCAGTGCACCTCGCTGAGAGACAAATTTGGTTCATGGATAGCCCAACCTAGGCTGATATTGTTTTCTCCAGCATACTTATGTCTTATGGCTCGAACTACCTCTTCTTCGCTACGATACCAGTGAGGGCGGCCATAGTCTAAATAACCCCAGCGGAAAATACGCATGCAAATGCAGCCACTCTCCAATTTCTCCCACTGACGTTCGGCGGCAGGAATCCATTGTTTCAGATAACACACATTATGGCCACCAGTGCGGCCACTTCCATCGATCCAAGTAACAGTCATTATTGCAGTAAAGAGGTTCGGAAAACCCGGATACATATCTGAAACCGGGAGAGTCCATTTACCTTCTTTTATCGACTTGGCAATTACATTGGTGAGCCAGATGGCGAACTCGTCGCAATCACCGACCTTGTGATCAATATCGTTTAGATACCGGTACCAAACCATCTGTGGAGAGCAAATGGCGTCGCCCAGGTCGATCCAGGAGTCAGGTCTCCAAACCATACCAAGTAGAAATGGCTGAATCTCTTCAAAGGATCCGAAAGTTGGCAACTCAGTGTTGGCGGCGACCCTATCGAATAAAAGCCGATGGATCCTAGACCAATTCGCATATAAGCGAAGTCTAATGAATAAATAAAACAAAAGCCTGGCGAAGAAAACCTTTAGATTCATTTCTTCACCTTATTGGCGGCTAACTTGACGATGTTTGAAGCCTCTTTTGAATTTAAGGGCCGATGAGCTGGAGCGATCTGGGCCTCGACACGATGATGATGGGTAACCTCGGATTGGACCTTGTTTTCTTGGCCTGTGAGTTTTTGCAGAGTTTCGACCGCGGTTTTATAGGCCCGCAAATCATCTATAGCAAAACCTTTCAGGTCGGCTTCGTCGCCGGTTTGAATATACCGTCGTGCCGCTTCACCATGTTTTTTATGGGCGGCTGCCATCACGTCGGCAACAAAGCGAATGCTCTCAAGGGCTGTTTGTTGGACGATTGCCCGGGTACTAGTCAAGAGGTCTTGTAGGTACATATCCCTCTTCTCATCCCATTCGCCCTCTACGCGGGCGAAACAAACTTGGCCCAAGGAAAAACCTCGGTTAAGACGACATATTTCCTCTATCGATTCACCTTTCAGAAATAGGGCAAAAAATCTAGCCTGAGTGTCAGGACTAAGGCGCGGTTGCGCCATCTCCTTCCAGGTTCGATAGGCCAATAGCTCCCTTGACGTCAGACGTACTTCGGCCAGTGTTAGGGGCTGTCTTGTTATTTCTTTGGAGTCTTCTTGAACCGCCATGGTGTCTCCGGGACTATCATCCCCGCAGCAAAATCGGTACCCTCATACTCAGTGTCCTTCACGGGTTCCGCTCGCCTTCCGGTAAAGATTAACTTGCCACCACGCAAGACCCTGGTCTGAAAATCACGACCAAGAAGAAATTGCACACTCTCGTGCAAGCCCCTACATCGAGCGTTAACATCCTTAGGAAGTCTCTTACCCTTTGGGATAGAGAGATCAAAACTTACAATGTGACCTTCTATATCGACTGTGGCGATAGTCGCGGCCATAGGAAACGCAAGCAGGGGCCAAATTTTCAGGTTTTGGACCTGAATTTCATGAAGGGCCCCCGTGCGTCTGAAGAGATCTCGGAGCATGATAACCTGGGCCATACTATCTGCTGAAGATTCGAGCATTTGCAAGTCCCTCCAGGATTTCGGTTGAGGTTCCTAGCTGCGGCTTAAATCCAGCCATATAACGGCGAAGAGCTTTATCTAGGCCCTCACTCTCTTTTACCTTGACGATGGTTTTATCCGTACGCTCTGTTCGAACCCTGGATTTACCAGCGAACAAAGGCTGACGCTTCTCAATCCAGGTGGCTGGTCCCACGATATCCACATGGTACCGATGACGAGGATCAAAAACAATGTCGACTGGGGCTTCTGGCGTATCCCTGAGGCGAATGATTTGCCTGCAAGGACTAGGAAATGTTCGGATACAGAGAATTTCGCCGAGACTTCCATGGTCCACGACAGTAAGAAACCGGGCGCTATTCGCATCCGATACAGTCAGACTTCGAGGTGAACCCAAATAGCGGACCTTGCCAAATTCCTGTGGGCCATGAATATGGCCGCTTAACACCACCGATTGAGGTATAGAATCCGGCAACACTCCACTCTTAGAATAGAACCCATTATCATATCGAGCGCCATTGAATTCTTGGTGACAGATGACAGTGGCTACTTCCGGGAAACGCCTACAAGCATTAACAAAATCTTCGGACTGATGAAAATAAGGAAGATAGAGTATCCCTTCAATCATTTTGGGTTCATCTACGATCGTAATGTAATCCATATCCTCATAGGCCATGAGGGCGTTGGCTTCTGATGAAGCATCACCTGGCTGATCGTGATTACCGACTAACATCATTACCGGCATCTTATCATCGGCAAATGCCTGTAGATTTAATCTCCAAAATCTAAGTACCTCAAGATGAACAATCGCATGAGAGTGGAATTGATCACCGAGGAACACGACCCTGTCTACCGCTTCTTTGCGAACCAAATCGGCAATACCATTGATCAATACAGAGCAATCTTCCAGGTCATCCTGGCGCACATGCGAATCGCCGCAATATAATACCCTAGACATCTCCTATGTCCTCTGGTAGTTCAGCCTCTTCTCTACACTCTAGACATAGCCGAGGATCTAGATCGGCGCACTCCGTACATCTCTCCATACCACAGCCCTCGCAGTCATCGGCGCGTTCTCTATCAAGCCATCCACATTCATCACACGCGAACATCTTATTTGGCCGCCTCGTCTACCCAAACCACCCTTGTAAGGCCACCATGGCCGTGAATCGATTCCAAGACGGTCAGGCTCTGATAAAATGCCGTGGATTGAAGGTATCCCAACCATGCCATAGCAACCGTTCCGTTACTGAACATAACCCCCTCCGCAACATCACCAATGCCACTGGTACCACTAACATCCTCCTCTCGTCGCAAGATGAAGCGACGCATCTCTGTGGCGAGTTTCTTGACTTTCTTCGCCATTTTTCAACCCTCTTGATAGCGAACGAGTTGAATAAAATCTTCTGGAACTAGAATAAAGCGATCTCCGCCCTGTTCAAAGACCTCCTTCGTCCACGGAAGCGTGACCACATCACCTCGGACGAACACAAAGGACCCGACAGAAAAACGTTCGTTACCGATCAGTACCTTCAGTCGATAGAGTGTAGTTTTTTGTTTAACCGTTTTAAAGGCTGTCCCCTGGGTCTCGATCGCAAGTGACTCAAAAGGGGTGCACGCAACCTTACGATTTGGTACGTATCCCAAAAGTCCAGAACCCGCCGCTATCGGCCCAAAAGTATAAAAAACGTTTCCAGTTACGTTAGTGCCTGCGGTTCTATCTGTATTTCCTTCTTCCATATCAAGCTCCTTACCCAAAGACTATAACGTGTTCACGCCCTTCAGCCTCAATAACTTCCGATCCAAGATAGGGAGGTGGTACATCACCGTCTTAAGCTGATTCAGGGCCTCGCGCTTCTCATATCTAAAATCGGGCCTAGATTCCTCATCGGCAGCGAACCTATCTAGGGGATTTTCACGGTCTTCATCTGGTTCCTGACTAGAAGTCTCTGAGGGCATCATACTAGATGCAGCAGAAAGCAAGTTACTTATCTCCGACCCTGTGGTTTTACATGCCTTTTCAACGACAACCCCCTTTGCGTCACGATTGACGGCCTCAGCAACTTTATCATAATCAACAAACCCCTGGTTCCTGACCATAAACTTGTTGGCACGATAGAGTTTTCTTTTATCTTTCGGATAAAAATGAATTAAAGTCTCACTGTAACTTTCTATAAAATTTCCCACCATGCGTTGAACCATCATGGGCCTGAACTTGCGAAATTGCTCGTTGAGGCGTTTCTCGGATCGAAAACGCTTGCTGCTGGGGAGCACGAACTTATCCGCGGCAGATATAAGCCCATCACAAGAAATCTGCACCAAATCCATGTACTGGAGATGGGTAGAGGGCGCCTTCGCAGGAGCCTTGGACCAAAAAATCCTAGCTTGGCTAATAGCAAGGGGCATGTTCAGTTCTACAATATCAGTGCGAGCCCTCTCAATTTGACGCGCCAAAGACCGTAGGCGTGCTCCGGCCGGCCACCGCCTGGACTGGATAGCGAAGAGCACAAACTGGTAGTTGAAATTGTACCGGTACAGGGCTTTATGGTCCCGACGCTCCAAAGCATGGCTAATTGGTCCAATGCACACATTCTGACGTTCACGGAAATAGGGCCTAGACGTCAAGATATTTCCGTTCTGGACACAGATTTTGTCGAGGAATAGCTTATAAACGCCTTCGCCCCATGGGTGTTTGATCAATAAAGCCCGGAACTCCTTCTCTAGATTATATAGTTTCTCCAACTGGCCACGCTGAAGGGCAAGCAGCTCTACGTCGGTCATCTTTCCGTACTGGGCAAGCACATCCTTGAGGCGATCAGCGAATTGACGAAAATGGTCGCCATCATTGTCAGTGGAGAAAGCCATCAGACATTCCACTCCTTGACTTGAGCACCAGTACTGGCATAAATAGCCTGGCGAGAATCTGCGTGCCGTTTCATGGCAGGAACATTGAACACGTTGAAGTCAATAATTTCGCAACTGGTCTTTCCTACCGGCGGATGAAGACGCGTACTACGACCGATAGGTCCTTGTGCCACTTCAATCTCCGATTTTCCGCCTCGTAAGTTGATGGTTGCCTGATTAGCCTTTATATCTGTTCCAATACTGACGCAGCTGGTTCCAATCAAGATAGGAAGTTTTCCTTCATTGAACCTATCAACCAAGGCCCCGGGGTCAGACTTTTGGTATTGAGCCGGCAGAACATCGGGATTAGTACCACCGTGAGCAAAACCACAATCATGTCTTAAATAAGGCAATAAGTGGGTGAACTGTTCGATCTCATCTACAAGTATCAATACCTGTTTACCTTGAGAGGCGAACTTATTAGCCAGCCTAGCTGCCCAGGCGTTCACCAACGGATTATAGTACAGGTGCTTTCTAGTCATTGCGTTTATATCTCTGGACTCAAAGCTAGAATCAGAACGTAAGTTCACCATTGTAAAACCTAGTTTAGCCAAATACCCCTGATTGATCCCTTCGCGAACCGTCATCCGATACACAACCGGACCAGTTATCGAATCCAGGAGCATGTCCAAGCCATCATTCCGCATCTGCGTCGCGGAGAAAAAGTAGCGATGCGTTGCAGGGGCCAGAAGGCCATAACAGACCTTTGCAAGGGTTGAGGCAGGGCAAAGGTGGCTTTCATCGGCAATGAAGCACTCTGAGGCAGCCAGGGCCCTTCCTGGGGCAGATTCTGGGGCGACCTTGGTCAAAGATGCGGCGATACCAACGATGATACGTTTATCTACATCTTTTCTCCCATCTCCAAACAGACCCACATATTTTTTACCCATCCACTTTCCGAAGTTTTCGTAAATCTGCCTGGCAATAGATACGCTAGGAGCCATGATAACGGTTTTTAATCCTAGTTCTTTGACAAGATAGGCTATAATCAGGGTTTTGCCTAGACCCGTGCCCATTTCAACGGCGGCATGTGGCTGTTCCATCAATTTTTCCAGAGCGGCCTGCTGATAAGGGTAAGGAGGGAAAGGAACGCCTGCCCAAGGCAGAACCTGATGGAACCGAGGTAGCTTAACCAGGGATTTAACTTCACATCGGAGTTGTTGCTTTAAGGCGGTGGCCATTCCCGAATAAGTCCACAGACCCTGATCGTCTTCAAAAAGAAGACATTTGATACGAGATGCCTTCAGGGCCGCCATTTTTTCGTCATAGGCTTCACGTCCAAATTTATCTGCGTACCAGGTGGCGTGTCTAAATTTTTGAAGCTCGAAGTCGATTTTCTTATCTCTGTAGGTAAGCATCGTCTTCAGGATGTCATGTGACATATCGGTGACGATACGTAGCCGCGTCGGAGTCTCCAGGGTTAATTCAGTCATACAATTCCTCTGCGAGTTTGCTGTAAATTACCGCCAGTGCCTGTGAGGAACGGGTTCTAGAAGAACCCGTAAGTGGAATAGGTGAAACCCCAAGTTCGGTCATAAGGGGAATAAGTTTTTCATCCAGTGATTCACTGAATTTTTGATCGTGAATACGATTTGGATCCAGACAATGTCCGGGTGGAACTGGATGAACATAGAAAATCAAGGGTTTATGACTCAGATACTTGGTTATCATCGCCTGTACCAACGGTTCTTGACGTTTTTTCTCGCTCATGTACAGATAAGAATTGAGAGGTGAGCTATCGCCGATGATGGTAATTGTCTGTCCACAGCTTGTTACCAGAGTCTCTTCCAGTTGTTGTTGTTGTTGCATGATGGATTCTTGGTCTACGTCCGTTAAATACAGGCGTTGATTAGGTTTTAAACCTGCTTTTACCCGTTGTATTGCGATATAGAAACGAGCTTGTTCGGGAATGAACTCCACACTCTGCCCAGAATCTTTCAAATCAGCGAATATCAACGCTGCGGTGGTGGTTTTACCACTACAGGGACTTCCAACGAATGAAATCAACATAGTTTTACTATAGCGAGCGAAGCGAGTCAAGTAATTGGAAGAAATAAGAGCACAATCAAGATCTAGGTTATAATCACCGATGGAACAAAGTTTTCCTCGGTTCAATCTCAGTTCAAGCAAAGCTCAGATTAAACTCAAGATGTGCTCAAGTTTATCTACATGTTGAGGTTCTATTAATCTCTATGTAAATTCATGTAGATTTAAGTTAGAGTTCATTCAGTATACATATAAATACATTCCGTGACGCGTCAACTCAAAGAGTGCTCCTTATGAGCACATATAGGTAAGAAAAATCGAAAAAGGGCAAAAAACACCTTACCGATAGGCTGCTTGTTATGAGCACATATAGGTAAGTTGGTTTTTGGGAGAAAGCTATCAATACCTACTCCCTTGAAGAAGATCTACGCTATATACCCTGCATGAGTCTAGAAAATATGGCGCAGCAGGTCTTTGAATTCATCTGCGATTATCCGGGTGTCTGGACTAATGCGGATCTGGCCGATAGGTTTGCTCGCACTACGCCATCAATCTGCTCCTACCTTAAAATATTGAAAGTACAGGGTCGAATTAAATCTCAGACCAAGCGTCAGCGTATTGGCTCCGTGTGGGTCGTACGCCGCCATCTTTCCGTGGTTCAAAAACAAGGGGCTGTATGAGCGTTTCGTACCAGAAGGTCAAATCGGTTGGCAAGGACGTCAAGGCTAGGGGCCCGGCTCTGGAGAAAACGATTCTCCGGACCATGGGAATGATTGCTAACGTCGTTGGCGGCACCCTTGGACCCGGTGGACAGCCAGTTCTTATCGAACGTCAAGAGCACGACATGCCTCCTATCGTGACCAAAGACGGAGTCACTGTCTTTAGAAATTTGGGCTTCGACGATTCGACATCCCAGGTTATCTTGGAGGCAGCACGTGATGCCGCCATCAGAACCGCGAATGAGGCCGGTGACGGCACCACGACCGCGACTATCCTAGCCGAGGCAATTGTGCGTCTCACTCATCTCTACTGTCGCGAGAACCCCAGGGTTTCTCCGCAGCGGGT
>Ga0315281_10006896_pt1 | contig 16075 bp, 18 predicted proteins | sample YL17G07_0_MG_FD_204540 | JGI IMG/M metagenome (GOLD analysis project Ga0315281, IMG submission 204540) | Sediment microbial communities from Yellowstone Lake, YNP, Wyoming, USA - YL17G07_0 | ecosystem: Environmental > Aquatic > Freshwater > Lake > Sediment | place: USA: Wyoming | collected... | reverse complement strand
GCATCGCCGGTGGCGGCCGGGCGATCTGCGGCCGTTCAGCGCCCGGTCTTCACCTTCGTCCAAAGCCGATTGATCAGGCGCTGCGTCTTCGCATCGTGGGCGTTGACGGTATAAAGCCGACGCATGGTCGCGGCATCGGGATAGACGCCGGGATCCTGCAAAACCGCCGGGTCGACCAATTTCTGGCTCGCCAGATTGCCATTGGCATAGGCGACCAGATTGCTGTTTTTCGCCGCCACCTCCGGCTTCAGCAGGAAATTGATAAATTCATGCGCCTCGGCGACATTCTTGGCGTCGGCCGGGATGGCGAGATTGTCGAAAAACATCTGCGCGCCCTCTTTCGGGATCGCATAACCGATCTCGACGCCGTTCTTGGCCTCGGCGGCGCGCTTTTGCGCCTGCTTGATGTCGCCGGACCAGCCGACCACCAGACAGATTTCGCCGCTTGCCAGCGCATTGAGATATTCCGACGAGTGGAATTTGCGCACCGAGGACCTGATTTTCGTCATCAGCTCGGCCGCGCGTTCGAGTTCCTTGGGGTCGGTCGAGTTGGGATTGAACCCGAGGTAATGCAGCGCGGTGGTGAGAATATCGTCGGAGGAATCGAGCATGTGCACGCCGCAATCCTTGAAGCGCGCCAGATTTTCCGGCTTGAACACCACGTCCCAGCTGTCGACCTTGCCTTCAGGGCCTAATCGCTGGCGCATCGCCTTGAGGTTGAAGCCGACGCCGGTTGTGCCCCACATGTAATTGACCGCGTGCTGGTTGCCGGGATCGTAGGCCGCCAGCCGCCTGGCGATATCCGGCCAGACATATGTCAGGTTCGGCAGTTTCGATTTGTCGAGCTTCTGGAACACGCCGGCCTTGATTTGCCGCTCGAGAAAATAGGCGGTTGGAACCACCACGTCATAGCCGGACTTCCCGGCCAACAGCTTGGTCTCCAGCGTGTCGTTCGAATCGAAGGTGTCGTACTGGACCTTGATGCCGGTTTCCTGGGTGAACGCCGCCAGTACATGCGGATCGATATAATCCGACCAGTTGTAGACATTGACGATGCGCTGGCCTTGCGCCGGCGCGCCGACAATCATGGCGAAGCTAATTGCGGCCGCTAACCCAATGGTGGCGAATACGCGCGGCATGAGTCATAGAGCCCGATCAAGGGAAATCATGTTTGCGTCGGCAGCCCCGCCGCTTTCCAGCCTATAATGCCGCCGGCGAGATGACTGTCGTAGGGATAACCCCGGCCCTGCGCCGCCAGCGAGGCGGTGATCGAGCGGACACCGGAGCGGCAGGCAAAAACCACCTGCTTGCCGGCGGGGTCAGGAATCGCCGACGGATCGAAACGTGAAAGCGGAACATGCGCGGCGCCAGGATAGCTTTCGAGCGCTGTTTCGTTCGGTTCGCGCACATCGACCAGAAGAATCCGCCCCTCGACAAGGCCGCGGGCGACCTCCGCGGGCGTGAGATTATTCACCCGGTTGGCGGGTTGCATGCCGTCAGCCATAACGTAACTCCGGTTCATTTCAACAGCGCAGAAGTCGTTTGGATTCATGCCAAAATCGAGGGTGAACGGACCGGTTTAACTAAACCGTGACCTGGGTGCCGACCTCGACCACCCGCCCGGTCGGAATCTGGAAATAATCGGTGGCGTCATTGGCGGTGCGGGCGAGCGCAATGAACAGCCGGTCCTGCCAGCGCGGCATGCCGGAATGAACGGCCGGCCTGAGCGCGCGCCGCGATAGGAAAAACGAGGTCGACATGATATCGAATTGCCAGCCGAGCTTGCGGGCGACCGCCAGCGCCTTCGGCACGTTCGGCTGTTCCATGTAGCCGAAACGCAGCGCGACGCGGCGAAAATGCGTCGACACCGGCGTGATCCGCACCCGCTCCTCCTCCGGCACGCGCGGGGTATCGGCGGTGATGACGGTGAGGATCACGTTGTTCTCGTGCAGCACCTTGTTGTGCTTGAGATTATGCAGCAGCGCCGTCGGCGCGAAATCGGGATCGCTGGTGAGGAACACCGCGGTGCCCGGCACGATATGCGGCGGCTTCTTCTCCAGGCTGCGGAACAGCGTTTCGATCGGAACTTCGGTGCGGCGGGTCTTGTCGAACAGGATTCGGCTGCCGCGCCGCCAGGTCAGGATCAGCAACACCATCATGGCGCCGAACATCAGCGGCGCCCAGGCGCCTTCGAACAGTTTGAGAAAATTGGCAGAGAAGAAGGTCACGTCCACGACCACCAGCGGGGCGATCAGCAGCACCGCCTGCCACAGTTTCAGTTTCCACAGTTTCCAGACCACTATAAAAGCCAACAACCCGTCCACCACCATCGTCGTCGCCACCGCGATGCCGTAGGCGGAAGCCAGCGCGCTCGAGGTGCGGAACAATCCGACCAGCAGCAGCACGCCAACCAGCAGCGCGATGGTGACGCGCGGAATATAGATTTGTCCTACATGCGAAGCCGAAGTATGCAGAATCGCAAGTCGCGGCAGCATGCCGAGCTGGATCGCCTGCTGCACCAGCGAATAGGCTCCGGTGATGACGGCCTGACTGGCGATCACCGTCGCCGCCGTCGCCAGCAGCACCATCGGCAATAGCGCCACCTCAGGCACCAGACGATAGAACGGGTTTTCGATCGCCGAGGGATCGGCGAGCACTTTGGCGCCTTGGCCGAAATAGTTGATCAGCAGCGCTGGCAATACCAGGCAAAGCCAGGCGGTCTGGATCGGTTTGCGGCCGAAATGACCAAGATCGGCGTAGAGCGCCTCGCCGCCGGTCACCACCAGAAACACCGCGCCCAAGGTGACCAGACCGACGGCGCCATGATCGAAAAGAAATTGCACGCCGTAGAGCGGATTGATCGCCGCCAGCACATGCGGATCGTCACGGATATGCAGCCCGCCGGCAATCGCGATCGCCACGAACCAGACCACCATGATCGGCCCGAACATCGCCGCCACTTTTGCCGTGCCCCAGCTTTGCGCCGCGAACAGGCCGACCAGAACGACAACGGTGATCGGCGCGACATAGTCGCTAAACGCCGGGCTCGCCAGCTTCAGGCCTTCCACCGCCGAAAGAACCGAGATCGCCGGGGTGATGACCGAATCGCCGAGAAACATCGAGGCGCCGACGACACCGAGAATGAAAACCAAACCCGTGCGACGGCCAAGTGCGCGGCTTGCGAGCGCGGTCAGTGAAAGCGTGCCGCCCTCTCCGTTGTTGTCGGCGCGCAGCAGAATCAGAATGTATTTCAAAGTGACGGTGACGATCAGCGCCCACAAAATAAGCGACAAGACCCCGAGAACCACTTCCCGTGTGACGCCGCTTTGATCGCTGGCCGCCTTGACGGCCTCGCGAAAGGCATAAAGCGGGCTGGTGCCGATGTCGCCATAGACAACGCCGACGCTGCCGAGCGTCAGCGCCAGGAAATTGGGCGATGCCGCGCTGGCTTGACCGGCGCCATTGGTTGCAGCCGGCGCTGCCGTCTCGTCTTCGCCATGACTCATGGTGGATGTTTGGTTCGCAAGGCCCAGAACGCCGGGCCTTATAGCACCGCCGTTAGCACAACAATACCTACGTTTTCGCGCGAAAAAATGATCTGGAACAAGGCCTTGCGAGCCTGCTGGCGGATTTCAAGGCTTGAAGTCGGTAGGGATCGGCGGCTCTTCCCGCATCAAGGTGATGGTGACGCGGCGGTTGGGCGACATAGTGGGATTGTCCGGGAACAGCGGTTCGGTGTCGGCCTTGCCGGCGACCATGAAGATATGGCCGGGCGGAACCCCCTCTTCGGCAAGGATTTGGCGTATGGCATTGGCGCGATCGGCGGAAAGTTCCCACGGGCCATAACCGGGCTTGGGCGGAACTTTGCTGGCCGCGGTGTGCCCGGTAATCGAGATCCGGAACGGCATGGCTTTGAGCGCGGGCGCCATCTTCTGGATCAGTTTGCGGGTGCGCTCGTTGGGGTCCTTGACACCATCGAGGAACATCGGGCGGCCGTCCTGGTCCACGATTTCAATATTGAGGCCCTGCTTGCTCTCCTCGACCATGATATGTTTGGAGGCTTCGGTGATTTCCGGCATTTCCTGCAGCGCCTGGCGCAAGGATGCCGACGCCAGCGTGAATTGGCGATCGTTCTTGAAACGTCCGCCATTACTGCGGTTGCTGCCGCTATCATCCTGGCTCGGCGTGGGCGAGGCATCTTCGGGATTGATGTTCGCGGCGCTTTTGAGTTTAGGCCGCGTCGGCAATCCCATCACTTCGATAACCCCCGAATAGCGCACGCGGTCCTGCACGCCGAAAGCCTCGCGCATCGAACCGGCGACGACTTGCAGCTTGGCCGTATCCTGCGTCGAGTACGCCACCAGCATCACAAAAAATGCCACGAGCAGGCCCATCAGATCCGCGAACGTCACGAACCAGCCGTGCCCGCCGCCGTGAGCTGTTTGTTTGCGCTTGGCCATGCGCTATTGTCCGACGCGCGGCATTAGGCGGCCACCGGAGCGACCTCGCCCTCTTCTTCGGTATGGCGATGCTTCTCGGGCAGGTAGGCGAGCAACATTTCGCGCACCAGTGACGGACTTTTGGCATCGCGAATCATCAAAATGCCGTCGATGATCAGCGTGCGGTTGATTTCTTCGTCTACCAGCTTGAGATGCAGCTTGTCGGCGATTGGAAGACAAAACAGGTTCGCCACCGCCGCGCCGTAAAACGTGGCGAGCAACGCCACCGCCATATAGGGACCGAGCTTGGACGGATCGGTCATGTTGGCGAACATCTGCACCATGCCGATCAGCGTGCCGATCATGCCGAAGGCGGGTGCGCAGTCGCCCACCGCGCGGTAGATTTTCTGACCCTCGTCGAGATGCGTGAGGAAGTTGTCGCGGTCGCGCTCGAGGTTGTCGCGGATGAAGTTGCTGTCATAGCCGTCGGCGACGAAGCGGATGCCCTTGGCGAGGAAGGGATCCTCGATTTCGACTTTTTCCAGACCGATGGGGCCCGACTTGCGGGCGATCTCGGCGAGACCCGCCAATTCATCGACAAGGTCGCGCTGGCTCATGCGGCGCAGCGTGAAGGCGAATTTCGCCCCCAGCGGCAGGCCGTGGAAGATCGAGTTGAGCGGAAAGCGGATCAGCGTGGCGGCGAAAGAACCGCCGAAGATCACGATGGCGGCATGGGTATCGGCAAACATCCTGAGGTCGCCACCCATCATAATGAGGGAGACCAGTACGATGCCCCCGGCGGCGAGACCAAGGCCGGTAGAAATGTCCATCAAACCACTCCACGCCACGTAACGCGGGCCGGCGCCACGATGGCGCAACCCGGCCTGACCCTAGACCGGTGCACTTAAAGGAGCGTAAAGGCTAAGGATCGCGAAAAACCCGCGGCCGCAAAAGCCCGGCAAGCGGGTGACCGGAGCGGAAAAACCTGTAAAAATCGACTAAATTGGCGGCCAGAACCAGCCGCCTGAGCATCGGCAGTCATCGGAGGAAAAACCCATGCGTGAGATCGGCCACTTCATCGGCGGCAAAGCGGTCAAGGGAACCTCCGGCCGCCAAGGCGACGTGTTTGATCCCAATACCGGCGAAGTCCAGGCCAGGGTGGCGCTGGCCAAACACGCCGAGGTCGAGCATGCCATCGCCGTCGCCGAGGCCGCGTTTCCCGCCTGGGCCACCACCAATCCGCAGCGGCGCGCCCGCGTGATGATGAAATTCCTCGACCTGGTGCAGAAGGATTTCGAGAATCTCGCCAAGCTGCTCTCCGCCGAGCACGGCAAGACCATTCCCGACGCTCGCGGCGACGTTCAGCGCGGCATCGAGGTGGTCGAATTCGCCTGCGGTATTCCGCACCTGATGAAAGGCGACTACACCGAAGGCGCCGGCCCCGGCATCGATCTGTATTCCATCCGCCAGCCGCTCGGCGTGGTCGCCGGCATCACGCCGTTTAATTTCCCGGCGATGATTCCGATGTGGAAATTTGCCCCCGCGATCGCTTGTGGCAACGCCTTCATCCTCAAGCCGTCGGAGCGCGATCCATCCGTGCCGATGCGGCTCGCCGAACTGATGATCGAAGCCGGCTTGCCGGCCGGTATCCTCAATGTCGTCAATGGCGACAAAGAAGCGGTCGATACCTTGCTCACCGACCGCCGAGTCAAGGCGATCGGCTTCGTCGGCTCCTCGGCGATCGCAGAATACATCTATGCAACCGGCTGCGCCAACGGCAAGCGCGTGCAGTGCTTCGGCGGCGCCAAGAACCACATGATCGTGATGCCCGACGCCGACATGGATCAGGCGGTCGATGCGTTGATCGGCGCCGGCTACGGCTCGGCCGGCGAACGCTGCATGGCGGTGTCGGTGGCCGTGCCGGTCGGCAAAAAGACCGCCGATATCCTGCTCAAAAAACTCATCCCGCGCGTGGAGAGCTTGAAGATCGGCCCGTCCACCGATCCGCAGGCCGACTATGGCCCGATGGTCACCAAGACCCTGCTCAACAAGGTGCGCGATTATATCGATGTCGGCGTCAAGGAGGGTGCCAAGCTGGTGGTCGATGGCCGCGGCTTCAAGCTGCAGGGCTACGAGCACGGCAACTTCATCGGCGGCTGCCTGTTCGACGAGGTCACGCCGTCGATGCGCATCTACAAGGAGGAGATCTTCGGCCCGGTGCTCTCGGTGGTGCACGCCAAGGATTACGAAGAGGCGCTTCGGCTGCCGTCCGAGCACGACTACGGCAACGGCGTCGCCATCTTCACCCGCGACGGCGACACCGCGCGCGACTTCGCCAGCCGCGTGCAGGTCGGCATGGTCGGCGTCAATTTCGCGATTCCGGTGCCGCTCGCCTATTACACCTTCGGCGGCTGGAAGCGCTCCGGCTTCGGCGATCTCAACCAGCATGGACCGGACGCGATCCGCTTCTACACCAAGACCAAAACGGTGACCTCGCGCTGGCCGTCCGGCACCAAGGAAGGCGCCGAATTCGTCATCCCGACCATGAAATAAGACGGCGCCGCCGCATGACGACGCTCCGGATCGCAGCCGCGGCCTTGCTCGCCATGACACTAGCGGACTGCGCCGGCAGCGGCCTGTCTGGCGCGCTCAATAAGCGACCGGCACCGCAAGTGGCGATGGCCGGCCGCTGGCTGCTGGCGGCGCCCAATGCGCCGGCCTGCGGCATGAGCTTTGGCGAGGCGCCGGGCGCGCAGAGCGGCGCCATTGCGCCGGAAGGCGGCTGTCCCGGCAATTTCTTCACCAGCCGCCAGTGGGCCTTCGCGCAAGGCGGGCTGACGATCAACGACCACAACAACGAACTGCTGGCGCAGCTCGACGTAGCCGACGGCCATTTTGCAGGCAAATCGGTCACCGGCCTGCCGGTGACGCTCACCCGTCCACTCATCCCGGCCAACCAGTGAGGACCAACCCCATGGCCGACTATCAGCTCTATTGCTTCGCGCAATCCGGCAACGCCTACCGCGCCGCTTTGATGCTCAATCTGATCGGCGCCAAGTGGCAGCCGGTCTGGATCGACTTTTTTGGCAAGGGCGTGCAGCGGACGCCCGACTATCGTGAGAACGTCAACGAGATGGGCGAGGTGCCGGTGTTGGTGTATGGCAACAAGCGGCTGACCCAGTCGGGCGTCATCCTCACTTATCTCGCCAAGCGTTCCGGAAAATTCGCCCCGCAGGGCGAAGAGGAAGAACTCGAAGCGCTGCGCTGGATCACCTTCGACAATCAGAAGGTCAATGGCTTTCTCGGCCCCTACCGCTTTCTGAAAAACTGGGCGCGACCGGCGCCCGACGAGGCGGTGTTCAAATTTTTCAAGGCCCGCATCGACGGCAATCTGGCGATCGTCAACAAGCGGCTGGAAAAAGCGCCGTTCATGCTCGGCAGCCGGCCGACCATCGCCGACATTTCGATGTGCGGCTATTTCTACTATCCGCCGGAGGAATTCGGCTTCGACATCCGCCAGGATCATCCGGCGATTTCGGCATGGCTCGATCGCGTCAAGGCGCTGCCCGGCTGGAAGCATCCCTATGATCTGATGCCCGGCCATCCGATGCCGGCGCACTGATCGGGCGGGTTTCGAAAATCAGTTCAGGCGCGACGGCCGTTCGCTGTCGGCATCGTCGACGGATGGCGCCAGGCCGGGCGGCAACTCCGTTTCACCGGGCGGCGCGGCCGCGGCGCCAGCCGCCGCAGCGGCTGCAGCATCTTGGCGCTTATATTCGCGATAGGACAGCCAGCCGAGTGGCAGGCAGCCGAGATAGACAATCGTGCCGACGGCCAGCACTTCCCATGGGAAGCTGATCAGCAGCGCGAAGAACAACACCGCCACCACGAACACCGGCAGCACGAACTCCGGCGGCACGCGCTTGCCGACCCGCTTGCCGGAAAAAACCGGCAACCGCGAAACCATCAGGAACGCGATCGCCAGCATGTAGAAAAAGGTCAACCAGACGGCGACGGTTCCGCGTGGCGCGCCGAGAAAATTGAGATAGACCGGCAACAGCAGCGTGATGGCGCCGGCCGGGGCCGGAATGCCGGTGAAGAAATTTCCTCCCCAGGCCGGCCGTTTCGGATCGTCGATCATCACGTTGAAGCGCGCGAGCCGAAGCGCCGCGCAAATGGCGAACACCAGCGCGGCGATCCAGCCCACCGATTTCAGCTCGTGCAGTCCCCAGAAATATAACACCAGCGCCGGCGCCACGCCGAAATTGACGAAGTCGGCGAGGCTGTCGAGCTCGGCGCCAAAGCGCGAGGTGCTCTTGAGCATGCGAGCGATGCGGCCGTCGATACCGTCGAGCAGCGCGGCGAACACGATCGCGGCCAGCGCGAATTCGAGCTTGCCCTCGACCGCGAGGCGGATTGCGGTCAGTCCGGCGCACAGCGCCAGCAGGGTAATGACATTCGGCACCAGCATGCGCACCGGGATCGGCCGGAAGCGCCGGCGTTTCTCGGGTGTGCGGGTCGGATCGAAGGGCGGAAATACCATGCCACTCATATAGGCGATCGCGGGCCTTCGCGCCACGGCTCGGCGGCGAGCGCCCGGGGCCGCCGTTAACCCTTGTCAGCCGGTGCGAAAGCCGCGTCCGGCGTCGGCAACGCGCAGATCGGCGATCACGGTTTCGCCGGCAATCGCGGTCTGGCCGACGGCGACCTGCGGCACCACGCCTTCCGGTAGGTAGATATCCAGCCGCGAGCCGAAGCGGATCATGCCAAAGCGCTCGCCGGCGGCGATCGGCTGGCCTTCGCGCACGAAGCAGACGATCCGGCGCGCCACCAGCCCCGCGATCTGCACCACCACGATGCGCGCATTCGCGGTGGCGATCACCAGCGAATTGCGCTCGTTGTCGGCGCTGGCTTTGTCGAGGTCGGCGTTGAAAAACACCCCCGGCTGATAGACGATGCGTTCGATACGGCCCGCCATCGGGCTGCGATTGATGTGACAATCGAACACGCTCATGAAAATCGAAACCCGCGGCAGCAATTTGTCGCCGAGGCCGAGTTCATGCGGCGGCGCCACCGACGTCACCTGGCTTATCCGCCCATCGGCCGGCGCCACCACGATGCCGTCGCGCACCGGTGTCACCCGCGGCGGATCGCGAAAGAAATAAGCGCACCACAGCGTCGCCACGGTGCCGAGCCAGCCGAGCGGCGACCACAGCCAGAACAAGACCAAGCTGACCAGCGCGAAGGCGCCGATGAACGGGTAGCCCTCCGGCGTGATCGGGACCATTTGCGAACGGATCGAACTGGCGATTGACATGGCTTTTTCTTACTCCACCGCGTCGACGGGCGCGATCAGCGGCGCGGACGCGGAAATGGCATCATCTACCGGGGGTGGATTGCGATTGGGCGCGGGGACCTCCTCGCCGATGAGCGCGAGTTTCTCGCGGGCGGCCTCCGCCTCGCGCTGGCGATTCCACATGCTGGCATAAAGCCCGTTGTTGGCAAGCAGGTTTTGATGGGTGCCGCGCTCGACGATTGTCCCCTGGTCGAGCACGATGATTTCGTCGGCGCCGACAATGGTGGATAGCCGGTGGGCGATCACCAGCGTGGTGCGATTGCGCGACACCCGATCGAGCGCGTCCTGGATTTCCCGTTCGGTGTGGCTGTCGAGCGCCGAGGTCGCCTCGTCAAGCAGCAGGATCGGCGGGCCCTTGAGAATCGTGCGGGCGATCGCCACCCGCTGCTTTTCGCCGCCGGAGAGCTTCAGCCCGCGCTCGCCGACTTCGGCTTCGTAGCCTTTCGGCGCCAGCCGAATGAAGCCGTCGATCTGGGCGAGCCGGGCGGCTTCCTCGACCTCGGCTGTGCTGGCCTCCCAGCGGCCATAGTGGATATTGTAGCCGATGGTGTCGTTGAACAGCACGGTGTCCTGCGGGACCATGCCGATCGCCTGCCGCAGCGATTTCTGGGTGATCTGGCTGATGTCCTGGCCGTCGATGGTGATGCGGCCGCCGGAGAGATCGTAAAAGCGGAACAGCAGCCGTGAGATCGTCGATTTGCCGGCGCCGGAGGGCCCGACCACCGCCACCGTGCGGCCGGCCGGCACCTCGAAGCTGATGCCCTTCAGGATCTGCCGCTCCGGCTCATAGGAAAACCGGACATTCTCGAAGCGGATATGGCCCTGCGTCACGGCGAGTGCCGGCGCGTCCGGCACGTCCTTGATCTCCGGCTCGCGCGAGAGAATCGAGAACATCACCTCGATGTCGGTGACTGCCTGCTTGATCTCGCGGTAGACCATGCCCATGAAATTGAGCGGCTGGTAGAGCTGGATCATCATGGCGTTGATCAGCACGAAATCGCCGACCGTGTTGGTGCCGGCCTTGATGCCGTAAGCGCACATCACCATCGCCGCGCCGAGACCGATGGTGAAAATCACCGCCTGCCCGGCATTGAGCACGGCGAGCGAGGTATAGGCCTTGACGCTGGCGTCCTCGTAGCGCGCCATCGCGCGGTCGTAGCGCGCGGCCTCGCGCTCCTCGGCGCTGAAATATTTCACCGTCTCGTAATTGAGCAGCGCGTCGATCGCCTTTATGTTGGCGTCGGTGTCGCTGTCGTTCATCTTGCGGCGGATGCCGATGCGCCATTCGGTGGCCTGATAGGTAAACGCCATGTACAGCGTGACGGTGACCAGAATGACGACGACGTAGCGCCAGTCGAACTGCCACATCAGCACCGCGACGATCAAAGCCACCTCGACGACGGTCGGCGCCAGTTGCACGATCACCATGCGCACGATGATCTCGATGCCGTTGCGCCCGCGCTCCAGCACGCGCGTCAGCCCGCCGGTCTTGCGCTCGAGATGAAAGCGCAGCGACAACTCATGCATGTGCACGAAGGTACGAAAAGCCAGCCGGCGCACCGCGTGCATCGCCACCTTGGCGAACAACCCGTCGCGCAACTGGGTAAGCACGGCCATCACAATGCGCATGCCGCCATAGGCCACGGTCATGGCGATCGGCGCGGCCAGCACCCAGACGACCCAGTCGGAGGCGGCCAGCGGCGCGCTGCCTTGCCCGGCCAGCGCGTCGGTCGCCCATTTGAAGGTGAAGGGCACCGCCATGGTCGCGAGCTTGGCGGCCAGCAGCAGCACCATGGCGCCAAGCACCCGCAGCTTCAGATCGCGCCGGTCGGACGGCCACATATAGGGCCACAGATTGACCAGAGTGGCGAGCAGCGCCTCGCGGGTGGCGCCGGCGCGCGGATCGGGCTTGGAGCCGTGGGGAGGATGAGCGGTCATGACGTACCCGAAACTTGCCCGATAGGGACGGGCCGCGCGCGGGACCGTCGAAGCCATTCATATAGGCGGATTCTTGCCGGTAATCACCCCGCTGGGCGCAACGCCACAGTATTTCCAGTGGGTTATTGCCGGCTGCCTTGACGCTGCGGCAACCGCCATGCACATCCATCGACATGAACGAATCCAGCAACGAATCCACGAGCAAAATCAGAAAAGTCTGCGTCTATTGCGGCTCCAGCCCGGGCACCGACCCGGCCTATGTCGAGGCGGCGCGCGCTTTCGGCCAGATCCTCGCCGAGAATGGCATCGGCCTGGTCTATGGCGGCGGCGCCGTCGGCATGATGGGCGCGGTCGCCAAAGCCGTGCTCGACCACGGCGGCGCGGTCACCGGCATCATTCCGGAATTTCTGATAGCGCGCGAGCACGCGCTGCGCGGCAGTCACGAACTGATCGTCACGCGCGATCTGCACGCACGCAAACAACTGATGTTCGAACATGCCGATGCCTTTGTCGCCATGCCGGGCGGCATCGGCACGCTGGAGGAACTGGTCGAGCAGCTCACCTGGGCGCAGCTCGGCCGCCACCGCAAGCCGGTGCTGGTGGCCGATATCGGGGGATTCTGGCAGCCGCTGTGCGCGCTGATCGATCACATGAAAAAGCTGGAGTTCATCCGCGACGATCTCGACTTCAATCTGCTGGTGGCCGACAAGGTCGAGATGATCCTGCCGCTGCTGCAGCAGGCGGCCGCGGGTGTTCCCGAAGCGCAAAAGAAACTCACCACCGCGCAAGTCGATCAGCTTTGATCGACCCGGTCAGCCGCCGGCCGCAAGAAACGTCACCACTTCGATGCGGTTGCCGTCCGGATCGCGGATGAAAGCGGCGTAGTAAATTTCGCTGTATTCCGGCCGCGGCCCCGGCGCGCCGTCCGATGCACCGCCGGCGCGCAAGGCGGCGGCATGAAAAGAAGCGACCGCCTTGGTCTCGCGCGCGCGCAAGCAAACATGCGCGCCGCTGTCGGCGGCCACCGGCGGCATTTCCGCCCGCAGGTTCAGCCACAATTCCGGATATTGCTTGCCGTAGCCGACGCTCGTCGGCCATTCCCGCAAGCGGGTCATGTCGAGCGGAGCGAGCACTGCGTCGTAGAAACGGGCGGCGGCGGCCAGATCGCGTACCGCGATGGAGACATGGTCGATCATGGCGTTTCCTTTCACCTCTCCCCGCCTGCGGGGAGAGGGATCATATCACGCCGGCGCGTTCGATTTCACCAACTTGTAGACGATCGAATCCATCAAGGCCTGGAACGAGGCGTCGATGATGTTGGGCGAGATGCCGATGGTGGTCCAGCGCTCGCCCGTCTCGTCTTCGCTCTCGATCAGCACGCGGGTGACCGCCTCGGTGCCGGTATTGAGGATGCGCACGCGATAGTCGGTGAGCGTGAGCCCGGCGATGAATTTCTGGTACTTGCCGAGATCCTTGCGCAGCGCCAGGTCGAGCGCATTGACCGGGCCGTTGCCTTCCGCCGCCGAGATCATGTTCTCGTCGCCGACCGTCACCTTGACCACCGCCAGCGTCACCGTCACCCGCTCGCCCTTGGCATTGACGCGCTGCTCGACATTGACGTCGAACTGGGTGACGGAAAAATAGTTCGGCACGCTGCCGAGCACGCGGCGCGCCAGCAGATCGAACGAAGCGTCGGCCGCCTCATAGGCATAGCCTGCCGTCTCGCGCGCCTTCACTTCCTCGAGCAGGCGGCCGATGCGCGGATCGTCCTTGTCGGCCTTGATGCCGATGCGCTCCAGCTCGGCCAGGATGTTGGATTTGCCGGCTTGCTCCGACACCAGCAGCTTGCGGCGGTTGCCGACGGTTTCCGGCGCGACGTGTTCGTAGGTCGCCGGGTCCTTGACGATGGCCGAGGCATGGATGCCGGCCTTGGTGGCGAAGGCGCTGGCGCCGACATAGGGCGCGTGGCGATTGGGCGCGCGGTTGAGCCGCTCGTCGAGCGCATGCGAGACCTGCGCGAGCTTTTTGAGCTGCGCATCCGACACCCCGATGGCGAAACGCTCGGCATATTCCGGCTTGAGCTTGAGCGTCGGGATGATCGAGACCAGATTGGCATTGCCGCAGCGCTCACCGAGCCCGTTGAGGGTGCCCTGGATCTGCCGCGCGCCGGCGCGCACGGCGGCGAGCGAATTGGCCACCGCCTGTTCGGTATCGTTATGGGCGTGGATGCCGAGGTGATCGCCGGGAATGGTTTTGCACACTTCGCCGACGATCGTTTCCACGTCATGCGGCAGCGCGCCGCCATTGGTGTCGCACAGCACCACCCAGCGGGCGCCGGCGTCATAGGCCGCCTTGGCGCAGGCCAGCGCGTAGGTCGGATTGGCGCGGTAGCCGTCGAAGAAATGCTCGCAATCGAGCAGCACTTCGCGGCCTTTCGCCTTGGCGGCGGCGACGCTGTCGCGGATCGAGGCGAGGTTTTCCTCCTCCGTCGTCTCCAGCGCGACCTTAACGTGATAGTCCCAGGATTTGGCGACAAAGCAGATGGCGGCGGCCTTGGCTTCGAGCAGCGCGGCCAGGCCGGGATCGTTCGAGGTCGAGCGGCCGGGCCGCCGCGTCATGCCGAAGGCGGTGAAAGTGGCGTGCTTGAGCTGGCGCGGCGCCGCGAACAATTCGGTGTCGGTCGGATTGGCGCCGGGATAGCCGCCCTCGACATAATCGATGCCGAGATCGTCGAGCATGACGGCGATCGCCAGCTTGTCGGCCAGCGTGAAATCGACGCCATTGGTCTGCGCGCCGTCGCGCAGCGTGGTGTCGAAGAGGTACAGACGTTCCTTCATCGCGGTCGCAACCGTTCTTTACCTCCCCCCTTGCGGGGGAGGTCGACCGCGCAAAGCGCGGTCGGGAGGGGGGTAAATTCACGAACGCTTTCCTTCCGGCATACCCCCCTCCCCAACCCTCCCCCGCAAGGGGGGAGGAAGAAGAAGGGCGCGCCGTCGCGCAGGGTGGTGTCGAATAGATACAAGCGTTCGCGGGTCATCACCAAACTCACAGGAACCGGTAAGCGACAAACAGCGCCAGCAGCGCCGCGGCGATCAGTACGCCGTATTTGAGCACAATGTAATACAGCCAATGGCGCGGGAACGGGGTGTCGGGCTTTTTCATGCGGTCTCCCGTTTGGCGGCCAGTTGTTTGCGCATGGTGGTGTTGGCGAGCCATTCGCCCTGGCACACCACGGTATTGCGCTGCTGGGCGAGGTAGCCGCGCTTTTCGAAGAAACCGGCGGCGTTGTCGCTGGCATCCACGCTGAGCATGGCGGCGCCGCGGGCGGTGGCGAGTTTTTCCAGCGCGTCGGTGAGCAGCGCGGCGGCGCCCTGCCCGGCCGCCGCCGGATGCACATACAGCATGGCGATGCTGTCGGTGCCCTGCAACGATATGAATCCGACCGGCGAGCCGCCAAGAGTGGCCACCAATGTGAGCTGGCCAGCAAGTTTTTTGGCGAAAGCCGCCTCATCGTCGGCAGCGGCGGCCCAGGCCGCCTGCTGCGCCTCGCTGTAATCGTCGCCGGTCAGCTCCGCGATACTGGCGCGGAAGATTTCCGCCAGCAGCGAAGCGTCGGCCGGCAGCATCGGCCGCAGCGCCAGCGGGGGATGCGCCTGCGCGCTCATCGCGCCACCTTCACAGGCCACTCGCCCGTGTCGTGGTCCGGATGCTGGAAATTTGTCAGTGACGCCTTGAAGGCTTCGGCCTGCGGCTCTTCGCCGGGCATTCGGACTGGAAGCACACAAAGTTCGTCGAAGAACGCCAGCTTATCATTCGGGTTGACTTGGATGGTGGGCGGTGCAAGTTCGGGATTGTCGAGCGCACCGATAGCGACTTCAGGCGGGCCGTCATATTCATAAGTCAGGGGTGTGCCGCACGCGGAACAGAAGCCACGTCGAGCCTTGTCGGAACTTGAAAAATAGTCCGGTGCGCCACGGGTCCATTCTAGTTCGTATGCCGTGACGAGCGGACCGAAAAAGCCGCCAAAGGCTTTCTGACACATCCGGCAGTGACAGATCGATGCTCGCCCGAAACGTGCCGCGCGAAAGCGCACAGCGCCGCATTGGCATCCCCCGGTGATAGACACCTTGCTCATCGCGCGATCTCCCAGGTGGTGCCGTCTTTCGAATCTTTCAGCACCACGCCCATCTTGGCGAGTTCGCTGCGGATGCGGTCGGCCTCGGCGAAATTCTTGGCTTTACGGGCGACGTTGCGGGCGACGATCTGTCGATCCACTTCGTCGTTATCGAGAGCGGATTCTGGTCTGTCTGACTCCAATGAAACGGCCGCACTATGGGAGACG
>Ga0315281_10006895_pt1 | contig 16075 bp, 10 predicted proteins | sample YL17G07_0_MG_FD_204540 | JGI IMG/M metagenome (GOLD analysis project Ga0315281, IMG submission 204540) | Sediment microbial communities from Yellowstone Lake, YNP, Wyoming, USA - YL17G07_0 | ecosystem: Environmental > Aquatic > Freshwater > Lake > Sediment | place: USA: Wyoming | collected... | reverse complement strand
TGTAGCTCAAACCTTCAGGTTTGATGGATGTTGGGATCAATGCCGTTGCGTGTAGCTTCAAGCATGCAGTGTTAAGCTGGAATCCATCAGGGCTGAAGCCCTGAGCTACAGTTTTTTTGGCAGGCTGTTTGATGGGAATTGCGGTGCACTATGAATGATCAAAACAAAAAAAGTAAGATAGAAGGCGCACAACAGACCATTAAGTTTTTCGAAAAACTGTTACGCGCGTCGGCTGATGGTATTTTAATTACGGATGCCACCCACAACATCCTCGTTGCCAACGAAACATTTTGCAAATTTTTTAACCGGCAGCGGCATGAAATTATAGAGACAAATATATTCTCCTTACTTGAGCAGCTTTATAATAAGTGGCCTGCGCACTGGACAGAGATGGTGAATCGCGTCCATAATGAAACCTCATGTTACAACGTGGAATTTAAGCTTATCACTCAAATGCGTGAGATGAGGTGTTTTAGCGTCAACGCGTCCGTGCTCGAACAGGTGGCCAATGAAGATACCGGCGTTATTATCAGTATCTGGCGGGAGGTGACTGAGATAAAAAAAACCGCAGAAGAACTGAAGACATTAAACCGGTATTTGGAACAGCGCGTGGCGACCCGCACGGCGGCATTAATAACAAAAAATGTGGAGTTGCAGTCGGAAATTGCAGCGCGTAAACAGGTAGAAGAAAAAGTCGAGCACATAGCCCTTCATGATACCCTTACCACTCTACCCAACCGCGTGTTGTTCGGTGACCGCCTTTGTCTGGCATTAGCACACGCACGCCGCACCAAAAAAATGGCTGCCGTGATATGTATTGATCTTGACAGATTTAAAATCGTAAATGAGACACTGGGCCACAACCTGGGAGACCTGCTGCTGCAAAGCGTTTCTGGCAGACTAAAAAGTTGTATTCGTGAGGACGATACTATTGCCCGCCTCGGCGGCGATGAATTTGCGATAGTGCTGTCGGGACTCACCCATGTGGATCATGTACACACCGTTGCGAATAAAATACTCATTGCCATGAAACAACCATATATAATTAATGAACATGAACTCTACGTTAAAACCAGCATGGGAATATCCCTCTATCCCAACGATGGAGACAGCGCTGAAATCCTCCTCAAAAACGCCGACATTGCTATGCATCAGACCAGAGAACATGGTGGAAACAACTATACTTTTTATGTCCCGGCCATGTACAACAAGTCGTTTGCGGCAATGGTCCTCGAACGGGACATTCACCGCGCGTTGGAACGCAAGGAATTCGTGGTGTACTATCAACCACAAGTAGATACCAACACGGGTCTAATCATTGGTATGGAGGCCCTTGTGCGATGGCAACATCCGCATCGCGGTTTGATTTCTCCCGTAGAATTTCTCCCCTTTGCGGAAGACTCAAGAATGATTATCTCCATCGACGAGATGGTATTACACACCGTCTGCATGCAAAACAAAGCATGGTTGGATAAGGGATTCAGTCCTTTATACGCGGCAGTAAACCTTTCGGCGCATACGTTTCAGCAAAATAATTTGATAGAACTGGTTACTTCGGTATTAAAAGAAACCGGAATGCCCCCTCATCTGCTGGAATTGGAGATTACCGAGGGCGCCGCTATGCAAAATCTGGAAGTTACCATTTACAATTTAACAAAACTAAGAGAGCTCGGTATTCAGATTGCGCTCGATGATTTTGGCACCGGCTTTTCCTCTCTTTTTTATCTCAAAAAATTTCCCATTAACAAACTTAAGATCAGCCAGCATTTTGTCCGAGACCTTACAACTGACCAGAATGACAAAATGATTGTTGGCGCTGTTATCGCCCTGGCTCATAATTTGAAATTTGGGGTTATTGCAGAAGGCGTCGAAACCGATGAACAACTCGATTTTCTTAAGCAACAGCATTGTACTGACATTCAAGGATTCCTGTTCTTTAAACCATTGCCGATGGAAATATTTGAAGAACTTATATCGAAGAACAATCCTTTGCAAGGTAAGTTGAACCCCCCCGGGTGATTGCAAACCATTTTCAAAACCTACGGTAGGCATGCTACGTATAAAGTATAAGAATTTCAAAGTAGGGACACGGCGTGCCGTGTCCCAATGTGTGAACACAAAAACGCTGAATATGCATTATCGTTTAATACGAAGGAGGAAGTATGTCGCTTTTTGCATGGGATAATACCTATAGCGTTGGTATACCCCACATTGATGAACAACACGAAAAACTGGTGTCTTATATCAACAAACTACACGAAGCCATGCTGAGAAATGAAGAGGATAGCATTACCGGCAATATCCTTGATAAATTAATTGATTACATAAAGGGTCATTTTTCTACTGAAGAGGACTTGATGGTGAAGAGTGGATATGCAAATCATGACGTAACTACAGAGCTCCAGTATGGAAGACACAAGATGGAACATGCCGAGTTCGCAAGGAAGGTTAGCGACATGAACCAAAAACATTACGAGAAAAAAGAATACATATCAGTAGACCTCCTTACCTATCTAGTCGAGTGGCTTCTAAATCATATAGCAAGCGTCGATAAACAATATGTATCGTTCCTTAATAACAAACAGATAGATACTTAGTAAAACAACCGGTGTGCGCGTTCGTCCTAAGGACGAACGCGTTTTTTAAGTTCAACCCATTTTTGTTTTTGCTATCGTTTTCTACTATAGCAGGTAAGCTTTGGGGAGGGAGATTGCGAAGCCCTACTGCAAAAACGGGAAAACAAGAGATTGTTTTCCCGTTTTACGGGAACCTCACAAAGCGTCAGTTACTTTTTACCTACCAGAATCGACTGCACCGTCGATAATCCCTTTCCTAACTCAACGGCATAGCCCGCTTCGTGTAGACCCTTTTCAAGGGCGGCGATGGCGATGATGACGTCGAAATCGTTCACGTATCCCATGTGGCCTATTCTGATCATCTTGCCCTTCATCTCGTCCTGGCCGCCGGTAAAGGTAACACCTGTTTCATCACGCAACTTCTTGATAATCTTGTCCACGTCAATGCCTTTGGGCGCCTTGATTGCGGTTAACACGTTGCTTGAGTTTGCCCCGGCAAAGAGTTCCAGGCCAATCGCCTTTGCGCCTTCTCTTGTGGCGTTGGCGAGTCTGGCGTGTCTTTTCCAAACATTCTCGATGCCCTCTTTCTTGATCATTTCCAGGGCAGTCTTCATCGCCATAACGAGCGATACGGCAGGGGTGAATGGGGTTGTTTTGTCCTTCAGGTCCTTCCTCATCTTCCTGAAATCCCAATAATATCTGGGCAAATCCGTCTTTTCAATAACGCCCCACGCGCTGCTGTTGACGCACACAAACGCCAGGCCGGGAGGCATCATACAGCCCTTTTGTGAGCCGGTGATTGCCACGTCGATGTTCCACTCATCCATAAGCAACTGGTGAACGCCGATGCCGGTGATTGCGTCTACGACGAGTAGCGCCCCATGCCCCTTTACAATCGGGGAAATGGACTTTATGTCGTGAACGACGCCGGTAGACGTCTCACACTGCGTGGTAAATACGACGTTTATGCCCTTGTTCTTCTTGAGCGCCGCGTCGATATCGGCGGGATTTACCGCCTTGCCATTTTCAACGTCAATGGTAATCGTTTCTATGCCAAAGCACTTGCAGAGTTCAGCCCATCGCTCGCCAAATTTCCCGCTAACGACGACCAGCGCCTTGTTTCCTTTGGACAAGACGTTCGCAACGCACGCCTCCATAGCGCCCGTTCCGGATGACATGAGGGTAAAGACCTCGCCCGTCTTTGTCTGAAACAGGTATTTTAGGTCCTCGCTTACTTCGTAGAAAATCTGGGAAAACTGAGGTGTCCGGTGGTGGATCATCGGCTGCGCTTCTGCCAGGGCAACCTCCGGCGGCACCATCGTCGGGCCTGGGGTAAACAAATAGTTCTTCTTCATGGTCTAAATCCTTTCACTTATTTTCATCAAGTACACGGAAATTCTGCTATTATACGAAAATAAGGAAGAGTGTCAAGGGTTAAGGTAAAAGGTTTTGTAGCAAACCGTATCCCTCTTGTTGCTGCAAATATCATTTTAGAAAAGTCCCGCGGGAAAGGATGTCTTTTAATACACGTCTCATCTATTCTGAACCGGTGAGTTTCAAAAAAACCTCTTCTAAAGAATCGCCGTATTTTTCTTTTAACTCCTTCGGACTCCCCTCAATAAACAACCTCCCATCTTTCAGGATGCCCACCCTGTCCGCCAGTTCCTCGGCAATTGCCAAAAGGTGGGTACACATCAGGATGGTCTTCCCCCTGGAAACCTCTTCTCTGAGGAGTTTCTTGATGAGATGGATATTGTAGGGATCAAGCCCAACCAATGGCTCGTCGATAAGGTACACCGACGGCTGATGGATGAAATTCGCGGTGTAGACGATCTTCTGCCGCGTGCCGTGCGAAAGATCTTTGATGCGTTTCGTGCGGAACTCATGTAATTTGAACAAATCGAAGTAGTAATTAATTCGCTCTAGCGCGTCGTCCTTTTTTATACCATACACGTCGCCGATAAAGAGTAAAAATTCGAGAGGGGTAAAGGAAAGGGGAGTCGGGGATAAGCCCCAGGATGTTTTTCACCTGGACGTAGTCCTTCTCAACGTCATAACCGCCGATAAGAATACTCCCCTTTGTTGGCCTCACAAGCCCGGAGAGGAGCTTCACCGTCGTCGTCTTTCCCGCCCCATTGGGGCCTAAAAGGCAGTAGAGTTCACCCGTATTGATTTGCAGGTTTAAATCGTTTACCGCCCAATGAATGTCAAATTGTTTAGAGACGGAATGGGTTCTAATCATCGGTACTCCAGGATTTCCACTTTAATTTTAGGGATAATTTTAAAAAGCTCAAACTGGTTTTCCAACCCCTGCAAAAGCTTTATGTGCGTGGGGTCTGCAATAAGCTGTTCCAGGGCGGGGTCGGTGTCTATCCACTCCCCAATATACGCCGAGACCCAGGCATGATAAAAAAACCTGCCTTCACTAAGGACGATCCCTATGTTGACGTAAGAGGGAATGCCAACACTCCTCAGGAAACCCACCATCAGGGCGCTTAATTCACCGCAGTCGCCCCGCTTTAGCTTTAAGACGTCGGTAGTGCTGGGAAGGGTTATACTGGGCACCTTATCTATATTGTCGTTTATCCATGCCGTTATCTTTTTCACAATCGCGAAGGCGTCTTTCTCTTCGCCAACAATTGAGTTCATCGTGTCCATTACCAGGGGCGTACGGAATTTAATAAACTCTTCCTCCTTCAAATACCCGGCAAACGTATCGCTCTTCAAAGGCAAGGTGTCCCTCTTTTCCGGCGCTTTGCAGTGAATTTCCACAATGCAGCCATTTTCGGCAGGGGTTAGCCTTTGATTAAAATCCTCCCTGATATATCCGGAAGCAACCCCTTCAATCCTCACCTTCATATAGCTCAAGCCCTCCTTACCGGGAATATCCAGGGCTGGAATGGAGAAGGATGAGATAAAATCAACGTTAGGGGCTAATGCTTTCTTATTAAAAAGCTCCTGGGGCAATTCCTTTACAAAAGTAAACCCCAGAAATTCCTCCTTAAGCAATCTGCCGTTATTGTCAACAAAGATAACCCCCTTTACACCATCGGCGTCCATATCAATCTTGTACGCCGACAGGGCTTGTCCTTTAATATGAATAGTCTCCTTCCCCCTGTTTCCCAGGGTGACGTGCGTTTCCCTGTTTAAAAACGGGTCGTAAAAGGTAAAAGACATCTTCTTCTTCAAGGGTACATAGTTGAGGGATATGGGGGAAAACATCGGGTTGATAATTTCTCCCTTTCTTTTCATCGTCCTTGTCGTTTTCCCGGAGGGGGTTTCTATCACGAGCGTATAGGTATCGTGTTTTTGCCTGGCAAGAGCGGCGGTAATGAAATAGTTGTTAGATTGTACCGAAAAAGCGCCCGTTTCGAGAGAATAATTAGAAAGCAACCGCGCCTCCATATTGATATCAAGGGGTTCCAGCCTGCCCATGAGGGGGAATTTAAGGTGCGCGTCATTTTTGAAAACGTAACCGCCGCCCTCGCTTATCTCGTTAATCTTCATAAAATAATGTGAGTAACCGAGAAAGGCGTCCTGGAAATACACCCCATACCAGGCATCCTCGATAAGTAAATCAGGGGGGATCAACGACGAATAATCGTGCTTGGAATACCTCAGCGGCCCTTCTTCCCAAAAAAGGAAAGAAAAGGAAAGGAGAAATAAACCAATGAAGACATATCGTAAAACGGTCTTTTTGCTTACCAGGTAAATCCGCATTATTGTAAATGTTTTGTAACTATTCGGGTTTGTCTCGCGCAAAGCCGCAAAGAGCGCAAAGAAAAGCATAAACACTGAATTGACAAAATCCTATAAGCCATTGACAACCCGTTCAGTTCCACCTTAATAAGATTGACATTAAAATTAACAAGCAGGCCCAGCTTCATTCCCGTTAATCTGAGATAGGTCAATAATTGTTTCTTATGAACAGGTAAAACTTTTTCTACGGCTTTCAATTCAACAATTACCACATTTTCCACAATCCAAATCCGCCCGAAACCCAAGATCGGGCTTGATATCTTCATAGCGCACTGGTATTCCAACCTCTTTTTCACATTTCATCCCAATTTCTTCAATTCATATATGAGAATTTCGAGATATACTGATTCCAATAACCCCGGTCTGAGGTTTATGTGAATTCTATAACAGCAATCTACTATGCTCTTAGATATCTGATTTTTGCCCCTATTGTCCATCCTTTCTCTGCGTCTCTGCGTGGAAATTGGTTTTGATTAAATTCCTGGCAACTTTGTCCTAGAGACTGAGTAGTTACAAATTCCTATACAATTAATTTAAGGAAACACCAATTGACACTTATGCGTCTCTAAACGTTTTTATGCCACCTTCTCATTATCAATTTTCTGCATTCTTCTACTAAGAAGAGCATCGGTGCAAAGGCAAACAGGAACCCCCATTGCAGTAATTCTAATGGCGCAAGGCCGAATAGTTTTTGTAAAAATGGGGTGTAAACAAGGGTGGTAATTATTACCAATTCTGAAGCGATGCCCAATAAAACCAGTTTGTTCTTAAAGAATCCCACCTTAAAGACAGATTCTCTTTCTGTCCTGCACGCAAAGACGTTTCCAATCTGCGTGGCAACAATCCCGGCAAGCGACATGGTTGTGGCTGTAAGATAAACCACCCCTGAATCAGGCATAATCATCCACGGTCTCCAGCCATATTGGAAGTAAATAAAGAAGAACCCTGCCATGCTAGCGATGGCCTCCATGGGGCCCAGAAAACAGTATGCCCTGAGGAGCAACGGTAAGTCTAAAAGCCGCTTATTCCGTGGGCGGGGAGGCTTATTCATTATGCCGGGTTCCGGCGGCTCGGCGCCAAGTCCGAGGGCTGGAACCATATCAGTTCCGAGGTCAACGGCGAGTATCTGCATTACCGTTAAGGGAAGCGGTATTTTAAACAAGACAAAGGCAATGAATGGAACGATCTCCGGAATATTGCTGGCAAATATGTAGGTCACAAATTTCTTGATATTGGCATAGACGGCCCGTCCTTCCTCGATTGCGGCCACGATGGACGCGAAGTTGTCGTCGGTCAGTATCATGGCCGCCGATTCTTTTGCCACGTCTGAACCCCTTACTCCCATAGCGACGCCAATGTCCGCCTTTTTAAGCGCCGGGGCGTCGTTCACGCCGTCGCCCGTCACGGCCACGATCTCGCCCATGTCTTTAAAGGCTGAAACCACCCGCATCTTATGTTCCGGCGATACCCTGGCAAAAACCACCTCTTCCTCTTTTAATAACTTACAGAGACTTTTGTCGTCCATTTCAGAAAGCTCAATACCTGTGACAATTTTTGGGTTTTCCGTTTTCGTTAGATTTACCTTTTTTGCTATCGAAAGGGCGGTGAGGCCATAGTCTCCGGTAATCATAGTCACCCTTATGCCGGCCTTGTGGCACATCTCTAATGCCTTTGGCACCTCAGGCCTCGGCGGGTCCATCATCCCAACTAGTCCCAAAAAGGTAAGCTCCTTTTCGGTATTCTCTATGGTAAAACCCTCTGAGAAATCGAGGGGTCTGTATGCAATGCATAAAACCCTCAAGCCATCCTTTGCCATTAAATCGTTCTTCGTTAAAATTATCTCCCGCATCGCGTCCGCTAAAGGTTCCACTTTTCCATTGTTCAGGATATGGGTGCAGAGTTCTAGTGTTTCCCTGGGAGCGCCCTTTATGTATGCCAGAGGCTGTCCATCGTTCTGATTGATAGACGTCATCCTTTTTCTCATGGCCTCGAATGGTATCTGACCAAGCCTCGGCAAGGCCTCCCGCCGCTCTTCCACGTCCACGCCGCCTTTGGCAGCCATAACAAGTAAGGAGGCCTCCGTAGGGTCTCCAATGATACCCCATCTTTCCTTCTCTGTTCGTGGAGAAAGCAACCCGGCATTATTGCATAGCACACACGTGTCAAAAAGGACGTCCATTCCGTTTTCCGTCATGTCCAGCCGGGAAAGACTTATCCCTTTGAAATAAAAATTTCCTACCGGCTCATACCTTGTGCCGCTAATGGTTATAATCTTTCCGTTAATAAAAATCTTCGTTACGCTGATCTCGTTGGTAGTGAGAGTCCCCGTCTTATCCGTGCAAATCACCGTAGTGCAACCGAGGGTTTCGACGGAGGAAAGCTTCTTTATGAGGGCATTTCTTTTGGCCATCCTTTGAACCGCCATGGCCAGGGACAAAGACACCGTAGGTAGCAGCCCCTCAGGGACGTTGGCAATGATAATACCAATGGCAAATATAAATGCCGCAGGCACACTGAGCTTCCCTATCGAGGTGCCGAGGAAGAAAAAGATGACGCCCATCGCTACCGCAAGCAGGGTGACTATCTTTGTGACCTTTTCTATTTCCTGCTGTAGCGGACTTTTCTCTTCCTTGACTTCCTGGGTGAGAGAGGCTATCCGGCCGATCTCCGTCTGCATCCCCGTGGCTATTACCGCAACCTTGCCGGTCCCTGATATTACGGTAGTCCCGGCAAATACCAAATTGGGAAGCTCCGTCCAGAGGAACTCCCTTCCATCCGATACCGCTTCAGACGTCTTGTAAATTGGCTGTGACTCACCGGTAAGGGCGGAGTTGTCAACCCGCATATTGAAGGCCTCTATCAGCCTGGCGTCCGCCGATATGCTGTCGCCCTCTTCCATAAAAACGATGTCGCCCGGTACAATCTCTTCGGCGGAAATTTCCCGTTTTTTGTTCCCTCTTAGTACCGTTGCCTTCCGGGGTATCAACCTCCTGAGCGCCTCCAGTGCCCTTTCCGCCTTGTATTCCTGCCAGAAGCTGAAAACTGCGTTAATGAGAATTACTGCGAATATTGCCCATCCCAACTCAGGCATGTCGGCCACAAAGGCGAGTGCGCCGCCAACCCACAGGAGGATGGCGAGGAGATTGAACAAGTTTTCCAGAAATCTCAGAAAGAGGGGTTTCCCCTTTAGCGCCTTGAGGACGTTCCTGCCATATCTCTCAAGCCGCTTCTTTGCCTCGGCTTCAGATAGTCCCGAAGGACTGGTTGCGAGTTCCGTGTATATTTCATCCATTGAGTGTGGAAAGAAGACCTCCTTTCCGCCTTTTTCAAAGTGCAGGAGGAGGCTTAAGGCAACCTGAGGCGTCTTGGCTTTTCGAAGGGAATGATACGAGTGTTTGTCGGTAAAGAGCGCCGCCGCTCTCGAAAGGATTTGGAGGTGGAGCGTTGTTTCTTTTCTCGGGGTTAAAAAGAGGAAGAATAGATGGACAGGATGTTCGTCCTTTGCCTTGAAATCAACGCCTCGTTGAGAGATGGCGAGCAAGGCAACCGGCTCTTTCAGTTCGTTAATACTTGCATGGGGAAAAGCCACCCCATTTCCAATGCCCGTGGTGCCGATTGCCTCATGTTCCAAAAGGGTCTTAAGAACGGCGTCGGGTACCTTGATCTTTCCGGCTTTGTGAAGTATATCCACCATTTCTCTCAACGCCTTGCCCGTGTCACTTGCCCTGAGGTCCGTTGTGATGAGTTTATTATCAAGGAGGTCAGAAAGCCTCATAGTGACCTCCATCCGTTTCTATCAATTTCCAAAACCGTCCGTACCGAAAAGTGTCGCAAAATTTTCATTCCTCTCTTTTTTTCCGCAAATAATTTTTAATGGTTTCCGGAAACGTTCTGGTATTTATCGGTTTTGGCACATATCCCGCACATCCGGCCTTCAGCGCTTTTTCCTCATCCCCCTTCATAACAAACGCCGTTATGGCTACAATAGGGATGTTCCTGGTTGCCGCATCTTCTTTCAATCTCCTCGTTGCCTCAAGCCCATCCATACCGGGGAGCTGGATATCCATGAGTATTAAGTCTGGCATTTTTGCCTTTGCAAGCTCGATCCCGGTTTCTGCGTCCTTCGCCTGCAGCATTTGAAACCCGTGTAATTTCAGAAGATCAGAAGCAAGTTCAATGTTCACCGGGTTGTCATCGATAATTAGTATCTTTTCTCCAGCCATTTCTCTGTTCCCCCTCACCAAAGTCACTTCACCCTTGTTTCTCCCGTCCTTCCTGCCGTGCCTTTTCAATTCTTTTTATATTTCTCAGCAGTTCTTCTTTGGAGAATCTGCCTTTTTGTGCGATAGATTCCACCTTCCCCCTCAACCTTATCAAATCATCTTCCGTGAGGTCTTTCGCCGTGGCAATAATAATAGGGACGTCCTTCGACCCGTCATGTCTTTTTAACTCCTCAACCACGTCGAAGCCGTCTACTTTAGGCATCATTAAATCGAGGATAATCAGGTCATACCCGTGCCTGGTAGCCCAATCGATACCCTCCTGTCCACTATATGCCTTTTGCACACAATAACCTTCGGCCTCTAGAACGGCGGCCACCAACTCAACCGTTTTTGGCTCATCATCAATAACTAAAATATTCACCGGCCCTGTTTCCGGTCTCACGGTTAAACCGTGCTTTTTTAACGTTTGAACCAATTGTTCCCTGGTTATCGGTTTTACCAGGCAATCCACGGCGCCCAGGCTGAATCCCTGCTCTCTTTCTTCAAGGATCGAAACAACGATCACCGGTATGTCTTTCGTTTCCGGTATTTCCTTCAATTTCTCCAGCACCTTCCAACCGCTTTCCCAGGTCAGGTTGACATCCAGGGTTATTGCCATGGGTTTGAGTTCCTTTGCCTTATCAACGGCCTCTTTTTCATTACAAGCAGTTGCTACTTTATATCCTTCCCGGATAAGGCAATCTTTTAACAACTCACTGGATTTTGGATCATTTTCCACCACCAGGATCAGGGGGCGTTTCTTGCCATTTTCCACCGCATCAGAAGAGGTTGTGTCTTTCTGAAACGTTTTGCTTATTGGTTTCAAGGGAATGGTAAAGGTAAACGTGCTACCTTTTCCGAATTCGCTTTCTACCCATATTTTTCCACCGTGCATCTCTACAAATTTCCTGGTCAGGGCAAGCCCCAGGCCCGTGCCAGGATACTCACGTGCCGTCTTACTATCAATCTGTTGGAACCGTTCGAAGATACGTTTTATGTCCTCCGGCTTAATTCCGATACCGGTGTCGGTAATGGAAATTTGCACTGATCCGTCAACACCTTTCGCGCTCACCTTAATCATGCCGCCTTGTGGAGTAAATTTTACCGCATTGCTCAGGAGATTGAGCATAATCTGCCTGACCTTCTGCTTATCTGCATTGAGGGAGGCCAACCGTTCATCAATTTCCATATCAAAAGAGAGATTTTTTTTGTCTAACTCGTTCCTCATGGCAGTATTGATATCATGCAGCGCCGCGGGTATCGGAAAATCCTCGCACTGTAACGACATCTTCCCTGCTTCCACCTTCGACAAATCGAGGACGTCGTTTATTAATTGCAAGAGGTGCATCCCGCTGGTGTTTATATTGTGAATGTACTTCTTCTGTGTTTCATTGAGTTCTCCAAATATCTGGTCTTCAAGCACCTCAGAAAAACCGATAATGGAATTGAGCGGGGTGCGCAGTTCATGGGACATGTTTGCCAGAAACTCAGACTTGGCCTGGTTTGCCCGTTCTATTTCACGATTCTTTTCCTCCAACGCGTGCTGCTGCGCGCGCAACTCATCGGACTGGCTGCTTAGTTCTTCATTTTGCATCGACAGCTCCTCACCCTGCCGCTGAAGTTCTTCTGCCTGCCGCTGAACCGTCTGGTACGACTCCAAATTGCTTATCGCAACTGCCATTTGCCGGCTCATCGTATCTATAAATTCGATCTTTTCTTCTGAATAATCCTTGAGGCTGGCCAACACAAGCACACCCAACAACCTGTCCTTTAGCATAATGGGGAAGCTGCAAATACTTTTTGGCACGTATTCCCCCAGGCCGTCTTTGACCTTAAAGAGGGTGTCTTCGGGGATCTCTTTTACGATAATACGTCTTTTCTCCCGGGCAACCTGGCCGGGGATGCCGATGCCCAATCCGAATGACTCCCGCTGCGCCGCGTTATTCCCCAGCGCATAACCAGCGCTTGCCTTGAGTATACACTCATTTTCATCGTATCGATAAAGTATGCCAACGTGTGAATCAGAAAAAGAAGCTATCTTATACAATCCCTTCGACAGTAATTCTTCCGTTCCAGCCAACGCGTTAATCATGGTCACGATTTCATTGTACGCCAGATTGAATTCCTGCTGCTTTTTCAGCTTTGTATTGATTATTTCCAATGCCTGGGTGCGTTCGGCAACCTTGCATTCCAGGTGCGTATATGATTCTCTGAGTTTCGATGCCATCAGGTTAAAAACCCTCGTCAGGACACCGATCTCGTCGTTTGCATGGCAGACTTCCACCGTTACATTCATGTCGCCTTCACTTATCTTTTGCGAAGCATTCGCCAGCTTAGCCAGCGGCCTCGTAATCCTGCCTCCAAATATATAGGCAATCAGCGCTACCCCTATTATACTGCAAAGACTTAAGTAAAATTCCCTGTTTCTTAAGTTGTGGAGCGGAGAAAATACCTCACAAGCATCAATCTTAGAAACCAATCCCCAATTCCCAATAGGAATGTGGCAATAAGCAGCCAAGACCTTTACCCCCCGATAATCTTTTGCCTCTATAATTCCCTCCTGCTCGCTTGTGCTAAGAATAGACGGCATACCATCTTGAGAAACAATAGACACCTTGAGTTTAAGGGCTGCATCAGGGTTGTGGCGAAGATTATTCAGGTACACCACTTCGTCCCCAAACTTTTTGCTTAAACAGGTTTCCCCCGTTTCTCCTAACCCCGTGTAATCTTTCAAAATTTCGGTAAAAATAACCGCCTTTATTCTGACCACCATTACCCCCAGCAGTTTATCTGCTGTTCCACCAACAATGGGGGCGGCAATAGCATACAGGGGAGTTTTCTCTTTTACATCGGGATCAAAATAAAAATCTTTAAGGTAAAGACCTTTCCCCCCGTTAATGAAGACGTCACTATTTGACTCATCTCTCCCTAAATCCCCCTCATGGGAAGAAGCAATAATTTCCCCTTTTACATCAAGAATAAAAATTTTAGAAAAAGCATCTACAACCTTTGTTTGTTGCTTTAAGGAGTTATTCATCGCTACTTGCAATTGGGCCAGGTCAGAGTTTTTCTGATTTACTTGCTTTAAAAAAGTCCGGTATAGGTAACGATTTGCAATTATCAATACCTGTTCCTGACGGAGTTTTATGAGTTGTGTGATGTGTTCCTTTTTAGCGGCGGCTATGGCGGTAAGCTCATTGTATATCCTCTGCTTCAGGTCTGCCTTGGACGTCCGGTAATTCCAATAGCTAGCGGCGCCAATGGGCAGCACGGAAACAATGAGAAACAAAACCACCATCTTTTTCCACAAAGCGCCACGAAATATAGCTCTTATATTCATAATGCATCCTCTCATTAAAGTGAGTTTCAGGGTGGCAGGGACAAACCCTGCTTGTCCGTGCCTGTGTGACCGTCTACGATGCTTAGCTTTATCAGATGTCAGATTGTGTCGCCCCTCTGGGGCTAAGATTGTGTGTTTCTCATTGACCCACCGCTTACGCAGTGGGCTACGGTTGTTACACCCCTACGGGGTGGTCTTAACGCTACCCATAAACAACGGTACGGCTATAAATCGAAAAAATCCCCGTTTGTGAATTTGAACGTATAGGAATTTCAAAGCTGTTGGTAGGAGCCAACTCCTGTTGGCGACCGGGTACTCACCGTTGTGCATTGCCAATCGCCGTCAGGAGACGGCTCCTACCGCTGCATGTTTTAAGTTGCCGAAGGCCTAACTTAATCCTACATTTTATAGGGATGTTTTTTGATAAATTTTGCAAATGGCGTTCCGGCAGACAAAGCCCGCGTGCGCATCGTCCGCCAAAGTTTCAGCCTCACCCAAAACCAAATATCCCTTATCATTTAAAACGGTTTGTAAATTATTATTCACCCTCTTTTGTAGTTCACGGTTAAAATAGATCAAAACGTTTCTGCATAAAATAAGATCGAAATTGGAAAAGACACTTTGGGACGGGACTATCACCTTTTCAGAGGTCAGGTCGTGAAAACCAAAGTCAACCAATGCCTTTATATCCGATACTATTTGATACGTTCCATTTTTGTGGTGGAAATACTTGTTCAAGAACCCCTTCTTCACCTCTAAGATACTATCTTCGGCATATTCACCCATCTTCGCCATGCCAAGCGCATCAGTATCAATATCCGTTGCGTAGATAGTGACCCGATAATCCTTTAGTCGTTCACCCAGGAGTTCCGCCAGTAATATGGCTACAGAATAAGGTTCTTCACCGTGGGCGCATCCGGCGCTCCAAACCCGTATCATCGCGTCCCGGGATTGTTCTTTATAGGTTATCATCTCCGGCAAAATCACTTGGTACAGAAATTCAAAGGTTAGGGGGTTTCTGAAAAAATGGCTTACGCTTATTATCAGGGAGTCGAAGAGCTCTTTATACTCTTCAGGATGCGTATCCAGCATCTTTGCATATTGCCGGTACGACTCCGTTTTCGATGCCAACAGCCTCCTTGCCAGCCTGCGCCTCAGCATCGTTTTATTATACGCCCTGAAATCAAGGCCTCTTTCTTCAAACACCTTCTGCAGGAGTTGTTTCAGTTCTTCATCATGGTCGTGCATATTTCACGTATTTTTCTTACCCTCTTCCGGCTAAGTAGGGCAGGCACTGCCTGCCAAAAAATAATCACATTCGCGGTTTATCTTTACCAATTAGCCAAGTATTGAAAAAAACTACCGGAACCACAGATTTCACAGATTACACAGATTAAAATCGTACTCGTTCGGGCGGTATTTTAAAAAGATTAGGATACGAACATCTTGCCCCCTTTTCTGAGGGGATTTTCGAAGCCTTCCTTAAAAAAAGGGAAAACGGGAGGTTGTCTTTTCCCATCACCGGTATTTCATAGCGCGGCATAGCCGCAACCAAAAAAAGTTTAACCACGAAGAACACGAAGAACACGAAGAAAAACGTACAAAAAAAGAAGTTTTTACAGGGTAATACTATAGACACGAATTACACTAATTTACACGAATTATTATGAGACTACGAATTATACAAATTGACAATAATTGTTTTCGTAAAACAACTCTTTCAAATTATTTCTTTCATTCGTGCTAATTCGTGTAATTCGTGTCTATTGCCGTTTGCCACTAAAGCCAATCGGCTTCTAGGTAAGTATGAAAAGGGGTAGCATATATTCCATATTCCATAGCGCAGCAAAGCCGCAGCCAAAAAGAGTTTAACCACGAAGAGCACGAAGGCCACGAAGAAAAACTTACAAAAAAAAGAAGTTTTTACAGAGTAATACTATAAACTGTACCAAAAATCCAAAATCTGTGCAATCTGTACTACAATCCATCAACTTCTTGTTTTTTATGCTCGTTTTTCAAAATACGTAACTGTAAGGCATTGATTAGATGATGCTTACGTAAAGTTTGGAGCATTGAGTTTCTTGTCATTTAAAAATGGGTAACACGTTAGTGTTTTGAAAAACGTATTACCGATAAGC
>Ga0315281_10006894_pt1 | contig 16075 bp, 12 predicted proteins | sample YL17G07_0_MG_FD_204540 | JGI IMG/M metagenome (GOLD analysis project Ga0315281, IMG submission 204540) | Sediment microbial communities from Yellowstone Lake, YNP, Wyoming, USA - YL17G07_0 | ecosystem: Environmental > Aquatic > Freshwater > Lake > Sediment | place: USA: Wyoming | collected... | reverse complement strand
ACCTGCTGATACCGCTCGGAGGGGCGAAACGCCATGGCCAGACTCCTTTCCAAAACCGACAGTCCATCATAGACTCCAGGGACAAAAAGAAAAGAACCTCCCTACCAGAATTGTGACACAGCCTGGCAGCTTGCCGATGGCTCGCCCATCCGCCATCGGCAAAGCCTTCGGCCTTGCCGCTGCCACCCGGCGAGCAGAAATCTCAGGAACTTGGGACGTTCCCAACTCGTTTGACGGTGCTACTTCGGTTGGGCTGGACCGTGCGAGGTCTCACGAACCTTATACCCCACCTGCCACAAATTTGTCGTGCACCCCGGCTCTTGCTGTGTGACTGACTTTTGTGGCCTCGATTGGCAGGTGCGAGATTTCACCAAGTAGGGCGAGTGTCCTCGCTCGCCTGAAGAATGGAAGTCGTGTGGGGGCATGCGCACACGACGTGATCTCGAATGGGGGTCTCTTCTGTCGGTCGCCCGGGAGCGCGAGGATGATCTCAATAGTCTTTGAATGGCCTGATCCATTCCGGCCAGTCTGTCGGCTGCACACCGCCGGCCTTCGTCCAGGGACCGGCGGTATTGAAGGACTTGTGCCATTTCAGCGTCCAAAGCTCCTTCAGGCCGACTCTGCGAACGGAGCCATCCACAAAGAGGCAGTTCACCGCGCCGTCGTGCCGATTGATGCAGCAGCGAGCCATCAGATTGCCGGTCCAGGCGGCGAACTCGTCAGCCGCTGGGCGATCTGTAGGAAGAGGCCACAAATCGAAACGAAGGGCATCAATGAACATGGGGACCGTGTTTGCCTCGGGGACGTTGTTGAGGTCCAGCCAGCCATCCGTGGCCGGCACGCCCGATTCGAAAGTCCGAGTCCAGCCCCGGCCCACCCCCGGCCAGTTCCCCTGTATATCCAGGACGTAGCCATTCAAAGCGTAACTGCCGCCGATGCCATTGGGTCCAAGCTCTGGCCCGGTGAAGATACCCCAGGCGGTGAAAATGTTCAGCGTTCGTATGATCTGTCCGCGTTCATCCTGTAAGGGTATGTTCGCCGTGGGGCAGAACCAGGTTCGCGTGCGTTTCCAATCCCGGTGTTCCTCGCTGAGTTCCTTGGGCCACCAGAACCCCGGCGTGCCCTTATCGCCGGTGAAGAACTTGCCGTCATTCTGTTTGAGGTAGCCTTGGAAAACAGTGTGCCATTGGTGCAGGTTCGCCTGACAGACGACCTCCTTAGCCCGCCTCCGGCCGCTCTCGCCAATTGCTCCCAGCGTGGCAGCCAGGAAGGCCGCACACAGAATCAGCACTGCCAAATCTCGCTTTCGCAGGCACCGCAATCTCATGCCCATAGGATTCTCCTCGATCCGCTATTTCGATGGCTCGTAACCCAGTCGGCCCCAGACGGCCCGGCGGAAATCATCCAGCTCTTTTATGCCTTCCGGTGTTCTGGGCATGAAGTTGCCACCGCCGTAGTAATCCTTGTATCGTCTGGCGTATTCAATCGTCTCGGCCGCCTTCCACTGGAGATAACTGGCGTGCCCATCCGCCCAGGACACGGTTGTGCCATCGTTATGACGCCCCGGCGGATTATCCCACCAGGGGCCCTGCACGTAGTTCACGCCGAAACTGTCCGGCGTAAGAGCGCCCTCGTCGATGAAGACCATGCGCTCAGCCGCAGGCGGGCTGATAATCTCATTTCGGTTCTTGACCCAAAGGACAGTGTCCCCGATCCTCTTGCCCACGGCGTACGGATGGTGTCCGGCCACGCTGGTTGTGCCAGTGCGGTGCAGTCCGTTCATGGCGTCTACAATCGCATACGTGATCCACTCATAGCGTCTTCCTACAGGACACTTGTAGCAACGCTCATCGCCAACCAGCGGCCACAGAGCGCCTTCGTGAATGGCCTCAGCCTTCTGTGCGTCCGTAACCCCCGTGTTCGCCACGTTCATGCTATTCCAGTTGTAGCCCCATCCTCTGCCGACCCAGGCGCGCTCGATGATGCCCGCGGCGGAACCATCTTCCGTCTGTCCCGATTGCAGATAATGGAAGCCGCCGGCCCCATTGACAATCTTGCCGTCATTCTGGTCGGCGTAGGCGGTCCAGGCCACCATCAACTGCTTGAGGTTGGCCAGACAGACAACCCGCTTGGCCCGCTCGCGACCCGCTGGGCCTACGGTGGCAAGGTTGAAGGTCAGAAACGAAAGCGACAGCATCAGGACAGCCGCATCCACTTTTCGCATCCGACGCATTATTCGATCCATGAGTGCTCTCCGCTCACGCCCATCTCAAGTTCAATAGCCAATCCGGCCCCAGACGGCCGTCTGCATCCTCCGCAGGTCCCTTTTGCCCTCGGGAGTAGTGGGCTCGTACTGGTGGATTCCCGCCAGGCCCGCCGTAATGGTCTCGGCGCCTTCCCACTTCCAGTGCTCGCCGTGGCCGTCGGCGAAGGAGACGTTCGTGCCTGCGCCGTGCCGGACACAGGGCGGATCCCACCAGCGGGGATGGAGATAGTGCACTCCGCAACTGTCCGGCGTCACCCGGCCCTCATCCACAAGCACGAGCCTTTCCGCCGGTCCGGGGATGACGATCTCCGTCGTCTTCTTGACCCACAGCACCGTCTCGCCCACCTTCACGCCCGAGCCACCCGTGCGCGTCCCGTCCCGGTAGAGACCGTTCATCGCATCGACGATGGAATACGTTCGCACCGATCCGGCAATGCCCGCCGGGCAATGGTAAAGGTTCTCGTCCCCGGTGTACCGGAACAGCGCACCGGCTCGGATCGCCTGTATCTGCACCTCCCTCGGATGGTTCTTTCCTACCTGGTAGCTGGGGTGACAATCGGTTCCCACCCACCATTTCTCTTTCGCGTGGTGGCCCCACGCCGGTGTGGTGCAGGTGCCCGGCGTGCCATATTCGGCTTCGCCATTGACGATCTTGTCGTCATTGTCATCCGCATACAGAAGCCACGCCTGCGCCATCTGCTTGAGGTTGGCCAGACAGACGGCCCGCTTGACCCGCTCGCGACCGGCGGTGCCGACGGCGGAGAGATTGCCTGCAAGAAGCGACGCCACGAGGAGGACAACTACCGCATCCCTTTTCGCAAATTGTCTTGAGTGCGTCATGATGTGCTCACCTCCAGTTCCCGCTCCCGCATGACAGTTAGCACCGGTCACTGTCTGCGAACGGGGCCGCCAAGTTGGGAAAGGCTCTCGGACGAGATGGCCCAAACGGCGTTTTTCGCGCCCTCGGCGTACCCGGAGTAATCCTTCGAGTCGGCCAGGATCAGGAGGTCATTGGCGGCGAGGACGGGGAATACGGGCCAGCCGCCGGTCTCGAACTGCGCGACGAGCAGACTGCCGGGCGAAACCACGTAGACGTACCCATCATCGCTCGCGGCATAAATCAGGCCGGTTTTATCGACGGTCAACGTGAAGCCGCCCACCTCACCCAGTTGCGTCACCCACTTGACCGTTCCGCTCGGATCGACCGCGCGCAGGTACGGGTCGTCGAGACTGACGTAGATGGTCCCATCGGGCCCCAGAGCCGGCTCGGACCAGCCGCCGCCTTCGAGCTCCGCGGCTTTCTCCGGGCCGAACAGACGCGGATCACAGAGATCGACCGACCACCGAATCGCGCCGGTATCGGGACTGATGGCATAGAGATGGCGGTCATAGAGGAGAGTCTGATAGATCGTGCCGTCCCCCGCGACCACGGGCGCGGCAAAAGGCCAGCCGCCGATCTCGTCCTCTTCGGAGTCCGGCGGGAACCGGCAAACCCACTTGATGCTGCCATCGGCCGGATTGAGGGCATAGAGGTTCGGGTCGTACATCCCCGCGACATACACGGTGCCGTCGGCCGCGAGGGCGGGCGAAGCGAAAATGGCCCCGGTCAGCAACGCTCCCGGCCCCTTGGTGCGGAATCGCCACAACTCCGTGCCGTCTTGCCGCAAGGCGTAGAGGGTCCCATCGGTCGAGCCGACGTAGATATCTCCACTCGACGATGCGTAGAGACTGCCGTTCGAGGCGAGGGCAGGCGCGGCATAAATCGCATCACCCGTCTGCCAGGTCCATTGCACCGAGCCATCAGGCGCAATCGCCCAGAGCCGCCCGTCCTTGCCGCCGACGTACAAACTGCCGTCGGGACCGATGGTCGGCGCACTGACGAGCGGCGTGTTCACATCGGCGACCATTTTCGGTTCGCCGGTCTTGCTCAGCGTGTAGAGCTTGCCGTCTTCGCAGGCTACGTGGATCTGGCCGTCGAAGCCGACCGTGGCACTGCTCACCACGGCCCCGCCCGTCTCGAACTTCCACTGGATGCCGCCCTGCACCGGCCCGGAATCCTGACTCAGCCCGGTCCTCTGGAAGTTGCCTCCCAGCGTGAGCCACCCGGTCTCCACGGCGCCGGCAAAGAGAATTCCCGCCGTCCCAAAGCCGACGGCCAACAGAGACAACCCGACGACAAGAAACAATCTCGCTCTCATGGTACTCCCCTTTATTGAGTTTCGCTCTACCCGATACTCCGCATACGAAAAGCATTTCAAGACCGAGAACCGATCTTTTCCGCTCCTGCGTTCCCGGCCTTACCCTATAGGACCAAAAAGCAGGCCCCTCGTTACACCCAATTTTCCCTTTTCGTCAAATATTTTCTGCCGGCATCGAGGCGTAAACGCCGAGTGCTCCCGGCGGTATGCTCACCTCGGGACCGCTCGGCAAACCAAGCCCGCCGGACCGCCGTCCGTCATTCTGGAGTTTCCCTATTCCGCGTCTGCCGGTGCTTCGACGGCAATGCCTCAATTATACTGCACCGGCCCCGAAAGTCAATCAGCAAGCGCGATTATCAGACCATGTGGGTGCACGACAGGATTGTGGCAGAGCAGCTCTGTCCCTCTAGGCCTATTATCAGGCGCGATTCTCTTGAAGTCCAATTCACTCATATGCTAAAGTTGAGCGACACAATACCAAAAGAGTGTCGCATAGGCGACGCCGGTAAGTATGATCTTGCCTATGAAAAAGAAGTTGGTAGGTATGTTGATCCATCGAGGTCCTGTAAGTTTGGGGTTGTCTTCCGGTTTTGCGAGTCTCTTTTCGTGATATCTGCAAAACGAGCCCCAGATAATCGAACCAGCTACGTACTGGAGGAGATCGAAGGACAAGCTCAACACGAACAAGGCCAACGCCGGGAACAAAGCATCCGGAACGGTCGAGCGCGATCCATTTTCAACGCGCAGGAGCCAGACAACGGCAATCCCGGCGAAAGAAAGCTGGCGAGCAACATCGCTGGCCTTACCGGTATAAGTCTCGAAGTTCTCCCAATAATCGCTGAGTTTGGGCATTGTCTATGCCGCTCGCGGCCCCCTGCATTGTGTCCTTCGACTTCCGGATTTCTTGGTACACTTCTTGCATGTCTTCTTCTTAGCGGCCTTTTTCTTCGCCATCGTGGTTATCTCCTTTGTTTTTGCTTGCCAACACACTTGATGTTGCCTCTGCCACAACCTTGATCTCCTCGTCCGTCAGGCCGTACAACTCATAGACAAGCTGATCGATCTGCGCGTCCGTCGCGGCAATCTGCCGCTCGATGGCCTCTTTCTCACGCGGTGTCTTGGCTTTCTCCAAGTCCTGGTGCAATCGCAGCACGGCCTCCACAAGCTCGACCATCTGCTCTCTTTGCCTCATATCCTCGGCGTGCCCAAGATCAAAGGCGCGTACAGGCACCTGCGAGAGACTGAAGATAGTCACCTGTGGAAACGATTGCTTGAAGTCAGTGAACATGATTTGCCAGAAGAAATGGGTCAGGCGAGAGTTGATGATTCCGAGAAGGTAGAGTTCTTGTTCGATGGTCTCAGCGCGGACGGTAAAAATATTGCCGGTCACGGCGATGGGTTCGCGCAGAATGCTGGCCATAGGCTTGAAGCCTATTTGCCTCACCACGATCTTGTGTGGAGCGAGATGGACCTCTTTGTCCCAACAACCACCGGCGGTCTCAGGTCTTTCAAAGAGGACATACTCCGAGGGACGCGACACGAAGTAGCGCTGAACGTCGCTTCCACTAAGAATCGAGATATACGCCTTGGATTTCTGAGCCTTAGAAAAGTACTTGTCACGATCTCCGGTTATCAGCCCTCGATTGATCGTTGCAAGTGCCTTAAGCGATGGAAACTCTTGCGTCAGGCGCGTGAGTAGTGGCGCGTTTGTCTCGTTGATAAGGATATTCCAGACAAGACCAGGTAGCCCGGCAAGTCTTTTCTGACGTATTCTTGAGAATGGTGTTGGCGTCTTCACGAATGCTTCGCTTAGATCGGAGGTGGTTCGGATCTCGTGTTCCGACCTTTTGTCGATACTTGATTCCCGCCGAAGGATAACTACCGAAGTGTGGACATCGGCCTCGGCAAAGACTCGACCCCTGGCCACCGAAATGCTCTCGATGCAACATCGGTCTGTTAACCACCTTCGCAGATTCTCAGCGTACACATTATTCAGCAGAGTGGTGGGAACAATGTGCCCATGGTATCCACCATGCTTCAGCAGCGAGACACCACGCTGCATAAAAAGATGAAACATCTCGATTTTGAACTCGGCAGCAACATAGTTTCTCCGTAGATACGCCAAGAGGGCTTTCCCGGTGTTGTGAGGTTGGAGCATCCGGTAGGGTGGATTCCCAACTACAGCATTGAAGCCCTCGTCTTTGAAGACTTCGGGAAACTCAGCGTGCCAGTCGAAGACGTTGATGCGATAGCGTTCTTCCTCATCAAAGAAGGCGCCTTGCTGGCCCTTGTAGAAGTTGGGGCCAATAAGCGAGTTGCCCCACTTGATATTGCCGGCGAGGTCGGGCAGAGCGCGTTCGTGGTGAAAGAGGGCGAGGTCCTTTTCACCTTCCAGGACGCGGAGCAGCAGTGAGAGCTTGGTTACTTCGACCGCTTGCGTGTCGATATCCACGCCGTAGATGTGGTCCAGGAGGATACGTTTGCGTTCGGTGAGCGTGAGTCTCCACCCCCGAACGCCGCCCTGGTAGATGGTCGGGTGTTTGGCGGCGGCCCATTTGTCCGGGTCGTGCGCGACGTAGTAGTCGCGGTACCAGTTGAGAAGAAGCTGATAGGCGCCGAGCAGGAAGGAGCCGGAGCCGCAGGCGGGGTCGAGCACGCGCAGCGGGCGGTCGAGCTTCGGGGGCCTGGTTTTGTAGGAGACGACGGAACAGCCTTCGAGGAGCTTGCCGACCGTCTGTCTCACGATATAGTCCACGATGTAGGCGGGTGTATAGAAAACACCGCCAGCCTTCTTGACTTCGGGCTTATCCTCGACCTTCGCATGGTGTCCGGCGGTCAGGGTGATGACCTTGCCGAGGAATTGCTCATAGACCTGGCCCAGAATTTCGGCGGGCAGGACGGAGAACTCGTACGGGCTGTCGGGATAGTAGAGCGAGCGAAGGATGTCCTTGAGCGGCCTGTCATCGATGGCAAGCTCCGGCGTCAGCTCGTCAGGACCCTCCGCACGGCCTTTCTCTTGCTCGAAGTGAAACAGGCCCGAATTGTACCGGCCATCGGCCTTGCGGAAGATTGCCATCAGACGCTGGTAGACCTCGGGGCCGTTCAAGACGGCCATGAGCTGGGCGTAAGGCTCAATCCCGCGGTCTTCGCAAATCCGCAGGAAGATGATGCGGTCAATCGTGACCTGCACGGCGTAGTTGAGCTGGCGGTTGTTCAGAGCGGGATTGCGCAAGGCGATATTCCGCGCGAGCGCATCCCGCCAGTCCTCGATTTCCGCGAGGAACGCGGCATCGACTTCCGCCGTACCATGCTTGCGTTTCTCCGTGACGGCATATTTGTCGAACGAGCCCTTCACGACCGCGTCATGCGAGAAGACCTCGGCGATCTCGTCCCAATGCTCGGCATAGTCCGTGTAGCGCAGATACTTGATGCGCCCTTTGGAGGCCTTGTCCGTCAGGCTGGGGCGAATGCGGCAATCGTAGACGGCGAACTCCTCGAAATCCGTCAGGATCGACAGCGGCAGCTTGGCCGACCAGGCGTAACGCCGAAGCTGATACGCCGGACTCGGATCGTCCTTGAGATTGACCGGCGGGGCTTTGGCCTCCACGAAAAACTTGCGCGTCCCGCCGATGCGAAAGCAGTAGTCCGGGGCCTTGGTGGCCGAGCCGATGCGGATGGCGTCTTCGTGGATCACTTCTTTGTAGGCCTCGGCCCAGCCCTGTGTATTGTCCACGTCCCAGCCGAGGGCCTTGAAGAATGGATTGATGAACTCCTGCCTCAGTTGTGTCTCGTTATGTCGCCCTTTGAGGTAAGCGTCCAGATTTCGCTCGAACGTCTCGATGAGTCGGACAATTTCCGTCGGCACAGCCATCCAATCGAACTCCTTCCTGCGTCCCTCTATACCCGCAAGATGTGCGGACCACAATCGTTATATCGACGGAATGCCGCCACGTTGTTCAGCCCAGAAACCGCATGGGCTAAAGCCCATCCTACCGGACTGCGATCTTGGCGTGCTTGGCGAGAGTTGATTTGGTTCCGGCCGACGGGCGGGGCGTGTCCTCCGTGCCCTCTGTGGTTAAAGATCTTCCAGGAGATTTCATTAGTCTTTGCAAGACAAGAGGTTATGTCCCTCACGCCGTGACATTTTTCCTTTGACAAACTTTCCCTGTTCGTTTATTATTTACGCAATATCACATAAAGCGATATGCCACCCTCTGGCAAGCTGCCCGGGGCGGATGACAAGCGGAACGCTCGTTGGACGAGAGTCACAGATGTGCTCCATCATTCCAATATTCCAATGTTCCATCATTCCAGTATTCCGCCATCGGACTATTCCATTGTTCCATCGTGCTCTCCCGCTCGACGGGAACGGATGGGAGCCGGGAGGGCTATTTGTCAAAACAAAGCCAATTTCCAGAGAACCAGGTGAACGCTAACGGCTGTCCCTCAAAAGGCTTAGGAGAAAAAGATGTGGATTATGCCTCTGCAAAAACAAAGCCAATTTGTCCTGTCGGCTCGTAGTGTGCCCGTAAGGGCATCGAAAAAACGTGTCGCGGGCTTCCAGCCCGCGGAAAACGCGGCCAGGATGGGCGCGACACAAACGCCTGACGGCGTCACTACAAGCAGGACTCGCTGTGCAAAACAAAGCCAATTTCCAGGGACCCGAGTGAGCGCTAACCTCCGTTCGGAAAACGGATTATGAGAAAGACAGCGGATTATGGCTGTGTAGAAACAAAGCCAATTTCGGTCGGCTCAGGTTTCGAAGTAGACGGCGGCTTGGTTGAGGGCGTCCCGCAGAGCGCTGTAGGGCAGGTCGCGGGTGCCGCAGTTGCGGGCGGCGCAGAGGGCGGCGGCGGTGCCAGCGCCCTGGCCCTGGCCCATGCAGCAGACGGTGTTGCGCGTGGACATGTGGGCGTCGTGGTTCGAGGTGATCATCATGCCGGCGGCCAGCAGGTTCTCGATTCCCGCGACGCGCAAGGCCCGGTACGGAATGCCGTAGGTGCCGCCGTTCTTGACCTGGAAGTGAGGCGCGGAGTCGTGAAAGCCGTAAACCATCACCTCATCGTCAAAGTGCCGCGCTTCGAGCACGTCGGGCAGCGTAACGTCGTAGTCGCACCGGATCAGCCGGCCGCGACGGATGCACAGCCTGGGGCTCGTGCGGGCCATGAACGCCTTCTCGCAGCCGGGGACATATTGGCGGAACAGCTCAACGGCCTTCGCCATCCGCCGGCGGATCTCCAGCTCGGCCCTGGCGACCTCGTCGCGGTTGGTCGGGCTGACCGCCATCTGGAGATTGCATTTGATGAACATGAGATAGTTGTCATGGACGGTCGTGGTGATCATGCCCATGCCGATGGCCCGGGCCGCCTCGACCATGCCCGGCACGTTGATCGACTCGGCACCCGCCCGGACGATCTGATCCAGCCGGCCGCTGCGGATGCCTCGCGCCAACTGGCCCGTCGCGTTGTTGGCTTTGAGAAAAGCGTAATACTTGTCAATGTCCACGTTGCCGATGCCCACACTGTTGCATACGGCGTAGTCGTTGGGCTCCGTGTACCGAGCGCCCGCGTACGCGGCCAGGTCGCCGTAAGCGGTGCAATCCACGAAAGACCTTGCGTAGAACGCCTCGCGGCCCGAGCGGCTCTCGACAATCACGCCCCGGATGCCCGGGCCGTCCATGATCGCTCCGGCCAGCAACGTATTGACGAACACGTGAACGCCCGCCTCCGCGAGCATCTCAAACGTCACGAGCTTGTACAACTCGGTGTCGATACAGGTGCAGACCGAATCGTAGTTGTAGCCCTCGAGCATCTCCGCGTGGCCCGAGCAGCCGCCCACCTTCAAGAGCCGGTCCACGATCTCCTGCGGAATCCCGCGCACGACCTGCCGCTTCGCAACGCCCGGAAACGCCTTCCACAGGTTGTAGAAGCTGTGCAGCGCCGTGCCGCCCTCGGTGACGGTTCCGCCCGGATAGCCCTTGGCCTCGATCAGGGCCGTCTTCGCCCCCTGCCGCGCCGCCGCCAGCGCCGCCACGACTCCCCCCGTCCCCGCCCCCGCGACCACCACCTCGAACTTGCGCACCGGCAACTTCCGCGCCGGCTCCTCATAATATTCCCCGCCCGGACTCGCCGCCTTTGCCGGTGTCCCGGCTGCCGCCCCGGCCCCAACCCCCATCCCCACCATCAACACACCCTTCGAAAACTCCCGTCGATTCATTCCTCGTCCTTTCTCAATCTGACTGTTGCGGCTACCGTGTGGATTCACCACTTCAGGGTTGCACGTCCTCAGCAGGGACTGCGTTGCCCACCTTTCCCGGGCGGCACGATTGTCTGTGCACCACCCGAGAAAAGCAACACGATTCGAAGGTGGGTATGGTCGGGCAGAGGCAAATCGCTCGCCACTCGCGGGGCAGGTTGGATAGGAATTGGCACAGATGGCTTCTTGCTTCGGCGAGGGTCACTGACCAGCGATCGCCGCCATGGACGAGCGTGTTCATGCGGCAGAGGTCAGCGCGTCAACAAGCTTGACAAAAGCCTGCTCACCCCAGGGCTCCGGCCAGCCAACACGAGAGTCGGTCTCAACTTTCCATTGGCCGTCGACAAGAATCAGCAGCAGCCGGTTGAGAGAGGGAAAGGATTCGATGTCGACGCGTCCCTGAGCCCCGATGATGTTGCACCCAATCGGCTCTATAACGATCTTGCCGTTCGGCGCCTGGATGAACAAGGTCGGCACCGTATACCGGCCGATAGAATCCTCTTCAATGACCTTCTGGTGCTCATCGACCAGCCAGCGACGCTGCTCGGCCCAAGACCTCATGGAGTCCATCAGGTCTCTCAACTTCGCCAGCCAATTGTCGCGCTTGCGATCCCAGTTGATTCCTGGCGAAATTCGATTCCCGCGTTCTCTCGCCATGGTGTACCTCCCGGCAAGCAATTGTCTTCTCATGGTAGCTTAGGCCGACGGAGCACCTGTGTCAAGCCTCCGGATGTGAATTGCGTTGTCAGGCAATCGCGCGTCGAACGTTGCGGTAATGAGATCGCCTCTTTGGGGGATGTGCCAAGCCGCTTACCAGACCTCTTTTCCGAGCGGGCCGCCCCAGTCAAGCTCCTCGCTCCCATGACCCTCGGGGATTCAGTTGACAAGGCCCCGCAGGTTGCGTCTGTCTGCGGGGAACCGTTTCCTCAGATTCTCCTTAACCTGTTCGTGAGAAATGGTTCTTCCGGCCTTGATATCTGCCAGACCTTTGTCAATGCCGGCAAGGAAGCGAATCCGTTCCTCGATATCGGCCCACGTCGCCGAATCCGGCAACTCCTGAATCGTTTTGATCGCTATCTCTTTCCCGGTCATGCATCCAGTGTAGCATCGCCACGAAACATGAACAAGTCCTACGCGAGTTGGCCCGGATCGGATTGCCGACTACCCATGAGGTTGAGGACTACCAGCGAGCGGAACGCGCCGACTGGCTGGACCTTAGCGATTTCCGGATGGGGGTGCGTTTCTCGAGGAGAATTGATCTCTGCGTGGGCCTTTGCTGCGGAACTCGCGGATGCCGGGTCGGCGGGGCCTTTGGGGCCTTCTCTGGAAACCCGCTTTCCTCCTGGCGGGTCCCTCTTTCATCAGGAGCAGGGACTTGGTGCACGCCTCTTTGGTGATGCGGTTGGCGTGCGTCAGCCCCTTCGTGAGGGCCTCCTCGGCCAACTTTCGCATTCGCCCGTTCATGCTGCGCAGGCCGTAGGCGGCCGCCTGCTTGGTCGCCCTGGGAAAGCCGCCGAAGAGTGCCTCCAGAAGGATATCCAACCCGTCCTCCTGCATCCAGGACAGAGTAAAGGCCGCCTTTCTGGCGGTGGAGATATCTTCGGAGTGCAGCTTCTCGCGGAGCTGAGCGAGGAACACGACCGCCGCCTCGTTCTTCTCTCGACCCGACGGTTTTCTTTCTGGAAGACTCATGTGGCCACCCTCTAACCCGTTCAATCCATTCTCCGGGTACTCTCCCGGAGGGTGTTCGCTCTCCGGCGGACCCGAAAGGTCCACCGGCAAGCACGCGGGCTCCAAGCCCTAATGGCATCATTGTGGTCGGCACGCCCATTAAAGGCAAGAAAATTCCAGAAAAAGAACATATGGTGGGCGCATGCCGAGTTTGTAGGTAAGCCGGGCGAGAGACCCATGGGGTTGTCATTTCGACCGGACGCCCGCCCAAGGCGGGCCGCACTTTCTCGGCATTTCGACCAAGGCCGAAGGCCGCCCCCTTGTCATTTCGACCAAGGCCGAAGGCCGCGCGGAGAGGGTTCCCAAACGCGAAACAACGCGTTTGGGGTCCCAGACATCTGGCCGCGAATGGACGACACGCCAGATTCGTGGCCAGATGTCTCGAGTTCGCTGCGCTTCGCTCGACATGACAGACGGCGCCAGATTTACTCCAGATCGGTGTGAGCCCCAAACGGGTCCCTCCCTCCTCCACTGCCACTTTTTTGTCGTACACCCGTACGGGGTTTGCACCTTATTATGTATTGTACGGATTAGGAGAAATTCTTGCGCGATAGGACTCTGTCATCCTGAACCGAAGGCGAAGGACCTGGCCCGGGAGTGGGAGGTTTCTCTCCTGCGCGGCCCAGATCCTTCACTGCGCTCCGTTCAGGATGACATGCGCGCACGAATTGATCATAATCGGTATTATTCATCAGGGGCGCGGGCGGTTCTTTACAGGGGCAGGTCGCGCCGCTGCCAGATGATTCCGCCCGCAACCGCCAGCAGGAGCAGGATCGCCGCCAGAATACCCATATTGCGGAGCGGCCAGCTCTGCCAGATGTCGGAATAGTAGATCAGGTAGAAGAGCGTCGCGCGTCTCAGAAAGTATATCCGCGGCCACCAGGCAGCCACGATGGCGATGAAATAATTGAGCGTGAGAAAGGCGACGGAGACCCCCACGGCCGAGTACAACCGCCCGAACGAGGCGGCGCAGAGCAGGGCGAAGGCCCCGAACGTGCTGGCCAACAGCCCCCCGTTGACGGCGAGCCGCAGGAACCGATCCAGAGGAACGGGCTGCCCGAAATCGTACAGATGCACGGCCACAACCGTCCCGAGGAACATGACCATGACGAGGGCGAACATGCCGGCCAGCGTCAAAGCGGCCGCACAGATATAGACCTGCGTCTTGGTGACGGGACGACTGAGAATCAGCTCCATCGTTCCTCTCTGGACTTCGCCCGTCAGCAGGCCGGTAGGCACGCCTACGGCAAAGAGCATGTAGAGAAACATGACGAACGGATGCTGGTACCCGATCGTGAGCAGCGCCGGCGTGTTTCCGGATTGCAGCATCTCACCGCCCAGAGCGGTTTTGATAATCGAGGGCAGCATATTGAGGAACGCCAGAAAGGTCCGCACGTTCGCATTGTCGTGAACGATGGCGCTGACCGCAATCTGCATGAGAAAGACCACCAGCGCGATTCCCAACCACGCCGGCAGAATCCGCAGGAGCCAGAAGCGCAGCAGCACGAATGGAAATGCCGGCCCGGATGCCCTGCTCATGAACGGACTCCTTTGGGCGCGTTTCCGCCGTCGGCTTTCCCGGCGGCGTGCGGCTGTCGATAGTATTGGATAAAGGCCTCCTCCAGCGACGTCTCCGGCGTGGCGATGCGATCGACGGGCAGCCGGGCAATCCATTTCAGGACGGCATCCGATGAGCCCTGATAGGCGATATGAATCATGCCCGGATGTCGCTCGACCACGCGCACGCCCGGCGGCCGGTCCGCCAGTAAGTCGGAAACCGAGGCGCCGTCCACAAACCAGACCTTCAGACGACGCTCGCCCTGCTGCACGATCTGCGCGATGGGCGCGACCTCGACCAGGCAGCCCTCGCGCAGAATCCCCGCGCGGCCGCAGATGGCTGACACTTCACTGAGGTCATGAGACGACAACAGCACCGCCGCCCCGGCCTCCGCCGCCTCACGAATCAGGTCCAACACGACCTGGCGCATGAGCGGGTCCAGGCCGGCGGTCGGCTCATCGAGGACCAACACCTCCGGCTGATGCTGAAACGCGTAGAGAAGAGCCACCTTCTGCCGATTGCCCTTGGACAGATCACCTACCGGGCGGTTCAAGTCGAGGTCGAGTCTTTCCGCCAACTCCCGGCGCCGGGTCTCGGCGGGGTCGCCGCCCAGCGCGGCCAGAATCCTCAGAGAGCGCCGCGCCTTGACGCGGCCCCAGATGCGGAATTCGCCGGGAAGATAGCCCATCCGCGCATGCTGAGTCGCCCGGCCCGGCGCCACCCGCTGCCCCAGAATCCGGACCTCGCCGCTGTTCGGTCGCAACAGGCCCATCATGCAGCGGATAGTCGTGGTCTTGCCCGACCCGTTCGGCCCGAGATACCCGAAGATCTCCCCGCGCGCGATGGCAAAGGTCACGTCTTCGATTCCCCGGGCCGATCCATACCACTTTGTCAAAAGCCGAATTTCGACTGCCGCCATGTACCACTCTTATGTGTTTCTGTGTGAATAGACGTACGAGAGGCCCATATGTTCTTCGTTTTTGGTCTGCCTGACAAGGAATGCCTGCACCCAAGGCGAGATTCTTTTTGCGGATGGGATTGTCGGACGTGAGGGCGGGCGCAGGTGGCGGTCAGCTTACCCTTGGGCCGAGGCCTCCGCATGGCTCTCGCCGCTGGTCCCGGAACCGGCAGGGGAAGGGGCGGTCTGGTGTTGGTCGTGAGACTGGCCGGGCATGCCGGGGAATCCCCGCCAACCCTGCGCCAGTCCCTGGACCAGCCGCAGGACCAGAATCACACTCGCATTCGAGTCCCAATCCAACGGCACGATCGGCGGGGCGCCGCTGGTCTGAGCCAATGGGCCCAGTACATCCCACAGCGGCTTGCCGATCACCACGACACTCGCACTGACATCCGGCTCCACGCGCGTGGCCGGCCAGTGCGGAGGGGCAAGCCGGCCCGTCAGGCGACCGAATCGGGCCATGTCCACATTCAGAAAGGACAGCAGCTCGGCCAGGGTGTGTGATTGGATCCAGGCCTTGACGGCCTGCAACGCGAAGAGAGAAGTCAGCTCAGGGCATCTCGCGTGGGGGTCCTGGAGCTCCTTCGTGATACATTCGGTCCACAGTACGGGTTGCAGGGCCAGAGTCCTCAACGTCTTATCGGACCGGGCTTTCAGCTCCCGCCGTACGGCCTCGGCCAGTTGGGCGTCCCAGTCGGCGGCCAGGAAATCAAAAAGCATCTCACGGTCCCGACGCGTATCCGTCGCCTTGGACCATTGCAGACACTGGGCGGGATCCAGGGTAAGGCGGTCGATCCACGTCGCTATTTCGCCGATCTTGCGGCTCAGCTCGTTCTCCTCGGTCTGACAGCCAATCCCCCCGGCAATCGGCTGCGGGATTTTCGGCACGCGATCAACCAGGTGAACACGGCCTGCCCGCGGAAACAGAGCCACTCCCACGCCCGTCGCGACCAGCAACAGACCCGCAAAATGGATAATCCACTCCACGGTCGTGCCCACCGCCGGCGACGGGGCCCACAGCCACAGAATCGTCCACGCCAGAGCAAAACACGACAATCCCGTCGCACGACACCGCCCGATCGGAGGGTTCGCATGGCCGGAGGCTTCCT
>Ga0315281_10006893_pt1 | contig 16076 bp, 17 predicted proteins | sample YL17G07_0_MG_FD_204540 | JGI IMG/M metagenome (GOLD analysis project Ga0315281, IMG submission 204540) | Sediment microbial communities from Yellowstone Lake, YNP, Wyoming, USA - YL17G07_0 | ecosystem: Environmental > Aquatic > Freshwater > Lake > Sediment | place: USA: Wyoming | collected... | reverse complement strand
ACACCACGGCGGTGGAAGGAGTTGTTTGCGACGAATCCGCTACGCTCCGGCCTATACGGCCTGGCCCGTTGACGCAATAACGCCGGCTGGTTACCGGTTACGCATGCACTGCGAATCTGGCGCACCGATGCACAGGGGCAATTCAAGCTGGCTCTGGACGTCGTGGCTGAAATGCCCGCGGAGAAATAAGCGACCATTCAAGCGAAATCCGCCAGCACGCCATTTTGCACATGGCGATGCAGCGCTTGTGCGAGAAACTCCGCATTCCCGGGCAACCCCGCCAATTCGGCGACCTTCTCCAGGGTCAATCCCTGCGCCAGCCCCTTGAGAAAAATGTCGTCCGCCATCGCAATAGCGTCGATGTGCAGCGTATATTCCTGCCTGCGCACCAGCAGCGGCAGGCTGCCCGAATCGAGATCGACCGTCAACTCTCCGCGATAGTCATCCTGATTGATTTCCCAGATGCGCAGCGACGGGTAGGCCGGTTCAAGCAACCTCACCGCCGGCGCGAGCCTGAAGCGCAACTCAGGGTAGCCTGCCTCGGGCGCCGCAGCCAGACGCGTGAAATCGAACGGCGCCGTGTCGGCGGCATGAAATACCTCATGGCAAGCCCATTCGAGCCGCGCCACATCGGGCAAATAGGGCAGGCATTGCGCATGCGCGTATTGCGCGAGAAAGCCCGCGAAGCACGCCCCGTATTCATGCAGGTCACCGGATCGCGAAGGATGGGCCTGCGCATACCGGTCTGCCGCCTCATTGAAAAAAGCTTCCCCCGTCAACCTGAAAATAACCGGATAGACGGCGTACAGTGCGCCGCGCAGGTTGGCGAGCACATTGCGCCGGTAGATGCCGATGCGGCGGCGCGCAGCGCTCTCGCTTCCCGCGACATGCGGCGCCGCGCGGCCGGCAGCGCCATGCAGCAACGCAGCAAGAAAATCCTCCTGCACCTTACGCAGTGCGGTCACGATATTGCCCCAATAGAGTTGTGGCGCGCTCGGCTTCGCCAAGCAAAGTGGCGAGCGACGGAATGCCGGTGTCCCACTCGACCAGGGTTGGCACGGGCCCGAGGCGCGCGATGGCTGCATCGAACAATCGCCACACGTCGCCGCTCACCGGATGGCCGTGTGTGTCGATGAGACACGCCACGCCATCGTCCTCGGTAACGCGTTCGAATCCCGCGAGATGGATTTCCTTGACGCTTTCCACCGGAATGGCGCGCAAATAGATCAGAGCATCAAAATGGTGATTGACCGAATTTACATATAGGTTGTTGACATCGAGCAGCAGACCGCACCCGGAGCGGCGCGCCAGTTCGGACACGAACTCCCATTCCGGAATGGTGGAATGCGTGTACTCGAGGTAGCTTGAGACATTTTCGAGCAGCAACTGCCTGCCGAGAAAGTCCTGTGCTTCCTGCACGCGTCCCACCATGTGCGCGAGCGATTCCCCGGTGTAGGGAAGCGGCAGCAGATCGTTGAGCCAGGCGCCTGCCACGCCGGACCAGCAGATGTGCTCCGACACCAGCGCCGGCTCGAAACGTTCGATGAGGCGCTTGAGTTTGCTCAGATGCGGCTTGCTCAGAGGGTCGGTGGAACCCAGGGAAAGGCCGACGCCATGCAGCGATAGCGCATATTCGCCGCGGAACCGCTCGAGGTATGCGAGCGGCTGGCCGCCCGCGCCAAAATAGTTTTCGCTGTGGACTTCCAGAAACGATAACCGGGGCAGCGTCGCGAGCAGCTCCTGGTAATGGCAGGTTCTGAGCCCTATGCCTGCGCGGGATGCGTCGATGGCAGCCGCAGGGCGGCATCCACCCTGCCTTGTGGTAGCCGTGGTAGCCGTGGTAGCCATGGTAGCCATGGTAGCCATGGTAGCCATACCCTGGAATGCCCTTCGATGTCGCTCAAGGCGGCTATTGTGCCGCTCGCTAGTACGATGATTTCCCAGCCGCGTCGCTGCCAGAGTCAGCCGGCGGGTTGACGCTGCCGCCTAAATTTTTACAGGTGCCGGCAGGTACGAATTTCCACTCGTCCGGCAGGTTATCCTTCTGTGCCTTGCCGGCGCAGGCATGTTTTGCGGTTCCGCAATCGTTCTGGCCTTTTTTGACGATACCGAAACATTTTTCCTTACTGGGACTGCTGGCGGGGTCATGTGTCTGCGCACTGGTCGAACCCAGCGTCATCAATCCGGCTATCGCCGAAGCCACGATCAATCTGGAAGTCATGCTCGCTCCTTTTTCGGGTTGAATTTGCAAACGGGTATTTTACGCGATTGATCGCATCCCGCGCGACGCGCGCATGCGAAGGATACACGCGGTCTTGAAATTACCGCCTCCACCCCGATCTCAATCAGCATGAAGTTGCAGCCTGATTCCAATATCAGCCCGATTTGATCCCTATTCATGGAGGTAACGATGAACACTCTGGTACGTTTTGATCCGCTCGCGGATCGTCTTGATAACCTCTTCGCCGGTTTTTTCCGCCCCGCCGGAAACATGGAGCGCACAACATTGGCCAACGCAGGTGAAGTCCGCATCGACGTGCGCGAGGAGGACAAGGCGTATGTTGTCGATGCCGTGATCCCCGGCGCGAATAAGGAAGACATCAATGTCGCCATCGACGGCAACGAAGTCTCGATCAGCGCCGAAGTGCGCAGGGCAAAAGAAGTGAAGGAAGGAGATCGCGTGCTGCGCAACGAGCGTTACTATGGCAAGGTCGCGCGCCGCTTTGCTTTGTCACAGGAAATCGACGAGGCCGGCGCCGATGCGAAGTATGCGAACGGCATCCTCACACTGACTCTGCCCAAGAAGGCCGCAACGAGCGCAAAAAAACTCGCCATCCAGTAATACGGGCTTTTCCCCGGCGAAATGTCTTCCCCCCGGAAACCGGGGAAGACATTTGTTGCCAGCGAACAATCTGACTCTGGCGCGACTAGACGGTAAAATACTCTCTATTCCATCAATTGCAGGAACCGGAGACCCCGCCAATGGCACGCAAAGGATTGACCGCCGCCCAGAAAGCCGAAGTGCTGGTCGAAGCGCTTCCCTACATTCAGCGCTTCTGGGACAAGAACATCGTCGTCAAATACGGCGGCAATGCGATGACCGATGTCGCACTGCAGGAGGATTTTGCCGAGGACATCACGCTTCTCAAACTCATCGGCATGAATCCGGTGGTGGTGCACGGCGGCGGCCCGCAAATCAATGCCACGCTCTCCAAGATCGGCAAGCAGGGACAATTCATCCAGGGCATGCGCGTCACCGACGACGAGACCCTCGACGTGGTGGAAATGGTGCTTGGCGGCCTTGTCAATCAGGAAATCGTCACGCTCATCAACAAGGCGGGCGGCAAGGCGGTCGGGCTCACCGGCAAGGACGGCAACTTTATCCATGCGCGTAAAATGACCATTCCCTCGAAAGAGGACAAGCGCAAGAAAATCGATCTCGGCCTGGTCGGCGAAGTGGTGAAAATCGACACCGGCATTATCGACCTGCTCGACACCGAGGATTTCATTCCCGTCATCGCTCCGCTCGGCGTGGACGAAAAAGGCACCTCCTACAATATCAATGCCGACGTGGTCGCGGGCAAGCTCGCCATAGCCTTGCAGGCGGAAAAACTCATCCTGCTCACCAACACCGCCGGGGTGCTCGACAAGAAGGGCAGGGTGCTCACCGGGCTCACCTCGCAAAAGGTCAAGGAACTCATTGACAAGGGCGTCATCTCCGGTGGTATGCTCCCCAAAGTCGCTTGTGCGCTCGATGCGGTCAAGAATGGTGTCAAGACCGCGCATATCATCGACGGACGCGTGCCGCATGCGCTGTTGCTCGAAGTGCTCACCAGCGAAGGCGTCGGAACGCTGATTCGCGGTGCGTCGGCGAATCGCGGCAGCGGGACAAGATAGACGGAATATCCGGCAGCTTCAACGAGGAGTGTGAGAATGAAAACCGCAAGCGGCGCCAGGCAGCACAGTACACTTTCAATGGTGGTCACGACCAATCATGGGTGGCGTGGATTTGCTGCCGTCACAGCCCTGTTTCTTGCCCCCTTGCTGAGCGGTTGTGGCTCCATCGCGCGCGACACATCCGCAGCGAACGCGCAAGGTGCCGCGTCTCTGCCGGCGTTACCCGCGCCCAGACTTTCACTTGACGAAATAGTCACCCTGTCCAGACAGGGGGTTGGCGCCGATGCGCTGATTGCGAGAATTCAGGTTGCAGGTTCTTACTACCGCCTCTCGACTGCACAGATCATGTCACTGCGCGAGCGCGGCGTCCCCGTGGCGGTAATCGACCACATGCTCATGGCTGAGCGTCAATACGCAACTCGTAGCAGCATGCCAGCCGTAAATATCCAGGTTAGTCCAGGACGGAATGGCCGGCAGAGCTATGTAGCGGCGCTTTACCACGGGTATTAGGCGCTCGGAAAAGAACGAGGGCGGGTGTGAAACACCACACCCGCCCTCTATACTTTTCACCGGTAAATAGTGTCGAATCCGTCAGCCGGAAATCAGAAAGCCGCCGCTATGCCGACCGTAAAGCCTTCCGTGGTGTCGCGCCCTTTTAATCCCTCATGGCTAAGCTTTAATTTCGTGATGATCGCCTGACTACGGTAGCCAAAAGTACCAATAACCGATTTCATCCCCGCACCACCTGCATCAAACGCATAGGCGAGTCCCACTTCACCTAAACGATAGTTGGAATCTCTTTTACTTCCATCGGGTTCTTTCAAGTCCATTGGCCCCAAGGCCGCAGTACCATAAAGCGAGAATCCGCCAGTCAGAGGAGCCGATGCCGAAAATCCTATGATCGGGCCGGAAAACTTGTAGGTGCCATTTGAAAACGTCTGCTCAATTCTCTTGTAGCCTGCAATAATCGCCAGAGTAGGCAAAACATAATATCCCGCGCTCAGATCATACTCACGGCGCGGAACATCGCCAAAATCGTCGCCGCCGACTCTACCGAAGTTGTATGAATGCTTGGCAAATAAGCTCCCTCCCAGCAGAAAATTCTGATAACGCACGGAAAGCGAAGGGATCAAACTGGTGCCACTTTGCTCGATGTTTTGCACGATAGGCTCAAGAATATCGTTTTTTCCGGCATTCCATGAACTCCAGCTATTGTTCCAGGCTTTCAATCCGACCGTCGCCGTAAAATCATCCGCAGCGGAAGCGTTGGCAAAAGGAAGAGCGGCAACAGTTGCAACCATGATTCCCTGATAAATCCTTTTCATTTTTACCTCCAGATTAAAAAAGAACACGTGAACAGCTAAAACGAAGGAGCGACCACCGCGGCGCCTTTCACAGTATTCCGGTTCGCGTCCTTCAATTTTTCCTCGGTTTCGACTCGCCGCGCGCGCTCGGCGCTGAGTTGCACGTCTTTCGCCTTGACATCCTTTTCCAGCGAAGTCAGGCGATCGCGGTAGCTCGCCAGTACCTGCTGGTCTTGCTCCGACTGCTTGGTGATGCGCGCAACTTCCGTGAGCTCGCTATTGGCGCTCTCAAGCTGCTTTTTCTCACCTAAAAGTTTCTGAATGACCTTGCGCAAATCCTCGCGTTCCTTGCGCAACGCGACGACTTCCTTTGGCAAATTACCATTGACGCTGCGCGTGGTGCTCAGCAAACCCTCGATTTCCTGTAAGCGTTTTTGCCGCGTTGAAAGCTCCAGCTCCACCTTCTGCAGGCTGGCCTGGCTTTGCTGAAATACCTGCATCGACTGCTGCGCCTTTTTCAAGCCCTGATCCTGGTTTTCCAGCAACGCCACCTTTTTGGTCAGCTCGGCGCGCTCGGCCTCAAGCCGCGTGAATTCCTGTGAATCGCGCGACACCGTAGTCAGTTTTGCGGCAAGCTTCGTTTCCATGTCCTGCATGCGCACGCGAAACTCGTCCGACTGCCGCTGCTGCTGGGAAAGCTGCATCTCCAGTTCTTTGGCGCGCAGCGCCAGTTGCGCCTTCTCGCGCGCGTCGGCTTCGCGGTCCACACAGCCGGCGAAGCAAAACTCGCCGGTAAATGACAGGTTCATCCAGGGAATCTGCGGCTGCCCTACTTTTTCCGATTCCGACTTGACGCCCTCGATGACGCGCTTGAACATGTTCTCGACTTCGAGACCCGGCGTGTTGATGTTGGTCAGCAGGTACTTGGTGAACAGGCCGTTTTGCGAGCCGCTGCCGCTGTCGAGCGCCACTTTTCCTGGCGAGGTAGGGAAGATAATGATGCTTCCGGCCGGCGCGCGCGTGGGGACGGCGAGCCCGCGGCCAACCGCGCTGCGAGCCTTGGAGCCGAACGGGTTGTCGCGACAGGCATCGAGTATCACCACACTAAGGCGGCTGCCCGTGGCGGCGAGCTCTTCGAGAACGTAATTGACGCGCAACGCTTCGTCTTCGAAATAGCTCCTGCTGCGGAATTCCGCCAGGGTCGGCACGAGATAATTCTCGCCGTCCATTTCGACCCCATGTCCGGCGAAATAAAACAGAATGACATCGCCTTTTTTGACGCCCGAGACGAACTTGCTCACCAGTTCCTTGAACTGACCCTTGGTCTTGACGTCGGACGCACAAGTTGCCTGAAAACCGAGCTTTTTCAGACTATTGCAAATCTCACGGCTGTCGTTCACGGAGTTTTCCAGCGCCGGTACCGATTTATAGGCGGCATTACCCACTACCAGGGCGTGACGATTTCCTGACTGGAAGTCGGGCACGGCAAATGCGGGTAGTGAAAGCAGCAGCAAGGCGATAAGCCAAACCGTGATCTGGCGGACGTTCATGTCAGCCATTTTATTGGTGCGCCGCGCCATATTCCATTGATGCGTTTTGTGCATTCTTGCTCCTCCCAGAGAGCCATTCGCTAACATAGCGCAAATCGCCGCGACAGTCCATATCCTGCTTCGGTGGAAACTGTGGAACAACCAGGGCGGAAAAGGGGTAAAAGTTCAGGAAACCGCGACGCTCAAAACCACTTTTCCCGCACACCCACGATACCCATCGCCAGGCGGGCATAGCTGTAGCCTATCCAGGTGAAGAAGCGCACCCAGAACGAACGGTGCTTCCACTGCATGCGGCGCACCGGTTGCGCGCCCTGCATGATGTCGATTTCCAGCGATGTCCTGAGCTTGCGCGCGAACGCCTCGTCCTCGACCACCACATTGGCTTCGCGCGCCAGCACCAGGCTGAACGGATCGAGGTTGCTCGAGCCGACGGTCGCCCAGCGCTCGTCGATGACCGCCACCTTGGCGTGCATTTCGCTTTTCACGTATTCATGGATTTCAATGCCGTGATCGAGCATGTGTTCGTAGAATGCCCGGCTCGCCTGGTGAAACAGCAAGTGATCCGACCATCCCTGCAACAACAAAACGACACGCACACCGCGGTCGGCGGCATCGACCAGGGCATGTCTGAAACGCCAGCCCGGCAAAAAATAGGCGCTCGCGATGATGATCTCGCGCCGCGCCTGGTGGATCGCGCCAAGATAGATTTCCTCGATATCGCGGCGGTGCGCAAGGTTGTCGCGCACCACCAGCCGTGCCGGCATGTCGCCGGATTTCTCCGGCAACACAGGCGGAAAATCGAGGCCCTTTTCGCGATGGCCCGGATTGACCCACCCGAGAATGCGCCACAGCCGCCGCATCGCATGACTGACCCCTTCCAGCAGCGGCCCTTCGATATGCACCGCATAGTCGAGTCGCGGCAAGCCTGTGTCGATACCCGTCATGTCGTCGATGATATTGATGCCACCGACAAAACCGATGCGCCCGTCGATGAGGGTGATCTTGCGGTGCAGCCTGCGCAGGCGGCTTTTGCGGAAACGCAATGCCGCCACTTCGGGGCGGTAGAAGAGCACCGCCACGCCCGCTCCGCGCAGCGCGTCGATGCGCGCCTGCGGCAGCTCGCGCGATCCGAAACCGTCGATCACCAGCCGCACCGCGACGCCACGGCCTGCCGCACGGGTCAGCGCATCGGCGACGCTGCGCCCCGCGCTATCGTCGGCGAATATATAGGTTTCAATACGCACATAAGAGGCGGCCTTATCGATCGCGCCCAGCAAGGCAGGGAAATATTCCGCGCCGCTCTTGAGCAAGGCAATGCGGTTGCCGGGGATGAGTTCCATGATCACAGCGGCGCGAGCACGGCCATCAGCGCGGCGTGATCGGAAAGCCTGGCCCAGGCGCCTTCGTTGAGGCGGGTCGCCGACTGCACACGCAAATGGCGCACGTAGATGCGGTCGAGCGACAGGAACGGCAGTATGGCCGGATAAGTGCGCGCCGGCCTTCCGCCGAGATGCTCGAACGCCTCGTGAACGTCGAGTTCGCGCGCGAGAATGGTGCTCGCCTGACGCCGCCAGTCGTTGAAATCCCCGGCGATGATGAGCGGTTCGCCATGCGGGACATGCTCCTCGATGCGCTCGCAGATGCGCGCAATCTGGAACTTGCGGCTGCGCGCCCACAGTCCCAGATGCACGCACACGCAATGCAGCGGCGCCCACCCCGGCACCTGCACACGGCAATGCAGCAGCCCGCGCGCTTCGAGAACATGATGCGAGATGTCGATATTTTCCCAGTCGAGCACGGGAAAGCGCGACAGCACCGCGTTGCCGTGGTGGCCATCCTCGTACACCGCATTCTTGCCGTACACCACTTCGGCAAAGCCGCCTTCGCGAAAGTAGTTATGCTGGGCGGCCGGAGCGTGGTCGCGCGTGCGATGCACGCCCTCGCCCGCAATACGCCGCCGCGCGCCCTGCACCTCCTGCAGGAATACAATGTGCGCCTCGGTTTCGCGCAAGCCCTCGCGCACCTCATGGTGTATCGCGCGACGATTGAAGTGCGACAACCCCTTGTGGATGTTGTAGGTGGCGACCGTGATGTTACGCGTTGTGGTCATGTTTTAGTGATGGGTGAAGGGTGAAGGGTGAAGGGTGAAGGGTGAAGGGTGAAGGGTGAATGAAAAGAATATGTCATTCCCGCTTTCACCCAAGCAATTTTACCCATCCCCAATCACTCATCACTCATCACCGTTCTCCCATCACCCTTCACCGTAATTTTCCAGGCAGCATCAGTATCGCCTCGCGATTGCTCCAGGAAAAACATTTTTCCGCCGCCTCACGGAATGGCAGCCACACGGCCTGCAAATGCTCGCGCGGTTCGAGTGTGACCGCGACTTGCCGCGGAACTTCAAGGCCGAACACATGTTCGGTATTGTGCGTCGTGCCGGGTGCATAGCGATGGCGCCAGATCGGGAAAATTTCGTAAACATTCTGCTTGTGCCAGTCGGCGAGCGCAAACTCGCGCGTATCGAGCCCGGTTTCCTCGCGCACTTCGCGCATGGCGGTTTCAGGCAAGCTTTCTCCCGCGTCCTGGCTGCCCGTGACAGACTGCCAATATCCGGGACGGTCGGCGCGTTCGAGCAACAGCACGTCGAGTTGCGGCGTATAGATCACGACCAGCGTGGAAACGGGAATTTTATAGGACATGATCCAGTAACTTGTGGATGGCGGCCGCGATATTCAATGTCATTTTTGCCGGGCAGCGTAAAATAAACAGTCAAAGTAAATTCATTCTACCTTCGCCATGAAAAATCTCCCCCTGCTGAATGACCATCCCGCTATCGTCCTCGAAGAGGCGTATTGCGCGCACAACTACCATCCGCTCCCGGTGGTGATCGTGCGCGGCGAGGGAATTTACGCCTGGGACGCGGCGGGCAAGCGCTATCTGGACATGATGTCTGCCTATTCGGCGCTGAGCTTCGGCCACGCGCACCCGCGCCTGATCGCTGCGCTTACCGATCAGGCGCAGCGCCTTGCGCTGACCTCGCGCGCCTTTTTTTCCGATCAGCTTGGGCCGTTTCTGCAACGCCTGTGCGAGTTGACGGGGCAGGAAGCCGCTTTGCCCATGAACACCGGCACCGAGGCAATTGAAACCGCGCTCAAGGCGGCGCGCAAATGGGCGTACAAGGTCAAGGGTGTTCCCGGTGACTGCGCCGAAATCATCACCTGCGAGGGCAATTTTCACGGGCGCACCACGACCATCGTGGGGTTCTCCTCGGAACCCGGCTATCGCGATGGTTTCGGCCCCTTCGCCGGCGGCTTCAAGCGCATCCCCTATGGCGATGCGGCGGCGCTTGCACGGGCGATCACGCCGCACACTGCCGCCTTCCTCGTTGAACCGATCCAGGGCGAAGCCGGGATCATCGTCCCGCCGGAAGGTTTTCTCGCCGCATGCGCGCGTCTGTGCCGCGAAAACAACGTGCTGCTGCTCGCCGACGAGGTGCAGACCGGATTGGGAAGAACCGGCAAACTGCTCGCCTGCGAACACGAAGGCGTCAAACCAGACGGCCTCATGCTCGGCAAATCGCTCGGCGGCGGGCTGCTTCCCGTATCGGCGTTTCTCGCCAGCCGCGCGGTGATGGACGTGTTCGGGCCCGGCGATCATGGCTCGACTTTCGGCGGCAATCCGCTCGCGGCGCGCGTGGGGCGCGAAGCGCTCGACGTGCTGGTCGATGAGAACCTGGTCCGGCGCAGCGCCGACCTGGGCGCACATTTCATCTCCGGGTTGCGAGCGCTGCAAAGCCCGCTGGTGCGCGAAGTGCGCGGCAAGGGCTTGCTGGTGGGGATCGAAATCGACGCTTCGCGTACCTCCGCGCGCGAAGTATGCGAACGCCTGCTTGAGCGCGGTGTGCTCACCAAGGATACCCACGGCACAGTGGTGCGTTTCGCCCCGCCACTCATCATCGGCAAGAGCGAAATCGACTGGGCGGTGGAGCAGGTTGCGCTTACATTGGGCGATTTCGAGAATGCAAGACTGAAGAAGCAGGCTTGATACGCGCTTTGTGGGAATGACAAATCAAGACTGGTTCAGAGGTTTCCTAAAGCGAGACTCGCATGTTCGCGACGATCTCACCTGAACCACAAAACCACGCATGCGGCATGTCGCGCGTGCGATGATTCGCAGCCGCGTCCCCCTGGGCATCGATGGCGATAAAACCCACGTCGGCATCGAAATCCCGCCCAAGCTGGTCGAGCACACTCCGTATCGCTTCAGTCAGGGACATGCCCTGTTGCACGTAGTCGGATATCTGGCGCGTGGCGAGCGAACGCATCACGAATTCTCCGGTTCCGGTTGCCGACACAGCGGCATATTTTGAAGCGTAGGTACCGGCGCCGGGAAGCGGCGTGTCGCCGACGCGACCGGCCAACTTCAATGTCACACCACCGGTAGAAGTGGCCGCGCACAGTACGCCTTTTGCATCGAGCGCCACGGCGCCGATAGTGCCTCCCGCATATTCGGGGTGTTCCCTGAGAAACCGGCGCATCCTGAGCGTGCGCGGATTGCCTTCGCCGAGAATTTCATCGATGTGATCGCGCTTCTTGCGCCAGTCGGCGCGGCGCGCAGGCGTGATGGGGTCATGATCGGGAAAGCCCATGACGCGCGCGAAACGTTGCGCCCCCTCTCCGGCAAGCATGACGTGATCGGTTTCCTCCATGATTTTGCGCGCCACGAGTATGGGATTTTTCACGCGCTGCACGCCTGCCACCGCGCCTGCTTCGGCACGCTCGCTCACCATCACGCACGCATCGAGCTCGCAGAAGCCGTCGAAATTCAGCACGGCGCCCGTGCCGGCGTTGAAAATGGGATTGTCTTCGAGCACCACCGCCGCCGCGCAAGCAGCGTCGAGCGCCGCGCCGCCCGCTTCGAGAATCCTGCGGCCCGCAGCTACCGCCTCCCTGACGCCCTCGATGGCGTCGCTTTCGGAGTCAGGACGCCAGTTGCCGGCGCCGCCGTGAACAATGAGTGCGGTGGTCATGCTCCTCCTGTCTTCTTGTTCAAAACTGAATGGTCAGGTATCGTTTTTTCAAGGAGAAGTCTGCGTTCGGCCTATCAGATTCTTCGACTCGCTTCGCTCGCTCAGAATGACACGCATTTTTACCCTTCACCCTTCACCCTTTACTCATCACCCATCACCCAACAACCGGCACGCTGCGCAGCCTGATATGCAGATCGCGCAATTGCTGCTCGGTCACGGGGCTCGGCGCTTCGACCAGCATGTCCTGACCGCGCTGTGTTTTGGGAAAGGCAATCACATCCCGAATCTGCTCGACACCCGCCATCATCGCCACCAGGCGGTCGAAACCGAATGCAATGCCGCCGTGCGGCGGTGCGCCATATTTGAGCTGATTGAGCAGGAAGCCGAATTTGCGCTGCTGGTCCTCGGGGGATATTTTCAGCGCATCGAACACCCTGGCCTGCACTTCCTGGCGATGGATGCGCACCGAGCCGCCGCCGATCTCCCAGCCGTTGAGCACCACGTCGTACGCCTTGGCGAGCGCGGCGCCGGGGTCGGTTGCCAGAAACGCCTCGTGTCCGTCCTTGGGTGCAGTGAATGGATGATGGCGCGCCGCCCAGGTCTTGTGTTCTTCGATATATTCGAACATCGGAAAATCGACCACCCACAGCGGCTTCCATTCCCTGGTCGCGAAACCGCGCGCGTGGCCTATTTTGGCGCGCAATGCGCCAAGAGAATCGTTGACGACTTTCTCCTTGTCCGCGGCAAAGAAAATCAGGTCGCCGTTGTTTGCGCCGCAACGCCCGACAATCTCCTTCAGCACCTCGGGCTTGAGGAACTTGACGATCGGCGACTGCAAGCCTTCTTCGTTGAATTTTGTCGCATCGTTGACCTTGATGTAGGCAAGCCCCCTGGCGCCGTAAATGGCGACAAATCCGGTGAGGTCGTCGATTTCCTTGCGCGTCATGGCGTTGTCGCCGCCACCCGCTCCCGGAACGCACAGCGCCGCGACACGTCCGCCGGGCAGATCGGCCGCCGCGCGAAACACCTTGAAATCCACGGCCTTCATGAGATCGGTGAGCTCGGTGAATTGCAGCGCCACGCGCAGGTCGGGCTTATCCGATCCATAAAGGCGCACGGCATCGGCATAGGTCATGATCGGGAATGGATCGGGAAGTTCTACAGAAAGCACGTCGCGGAACATGGTGCGCACCAGCCCTTCGAACAGCGCGCGGATTTCCAGTTCGTCGAGGAACGAAGTCTCGCAGTCGATCTGCGTGAACTCGGGCTGGCGGTCGGCGCGCAGGTCTTCGTCGCGGAAGCATTTGGTGATCTGGTAATAGCGGTCATACCCCGCCATCATGAGCATCTGCTTGAACAGTTGCGGGCTTTGCGGCAGCGCATAGAACTGGCCGTCGTGCAGGCGCGACGGCACAAGAAATTCGCGCGCGCCTTCGGGCGTGGATTTGTAGAGCATCGGTGTTTCGATGTCGATGAAGCCGTGACCGTCGAGATATTTTCGCGCGGACTGCGCGGCGCGATGGCGCAGCCGCAGGTTGTGCTGCATCGGCGGGCGGCGCAGATCGAGCACGCGGTTTTCCAGACGCACCGTTTCGGAAATATTATCGTCGTCCATCATGAAAGGTGGCGTCAGCGAAGGATTGAGCACCTCAAGCTCATGCGCGAGAATTTCTATCGCACCGCTCCTGAGATTGGGATTGACGGTGCCCTCGGGGCGATGGCGCACCAGACCGGTCACCTTGAGCACGTATTCGTGGCGCACGCCGTCTGCCGTTTTGAATGTCGCTTCGCGGTCGGGATCGCACACCACCTGCACCAGCCCCTCGCGGTCGCGCAGATCGATGAAAATCACGCCGCCGTGGTCGCGGCGCCGGTGCGCCCAGCCGCAGATGGTGACAGTTTTCCCAAGATAATGCGCGTCAATCAGTCCTGCATAGTTGGTTCTCATTTTCGAATCCTTGCGTGGGTGCGCACATTGCCGCACGCACCGGAATAAAAGTGGAAAAGTTTTTTTGCGACGCCGCTGCGATCAGACTGCGATCACAGCGGCTTGGGATTGGGGTCGGGACCGGAGTTTTTTCTCTCGGTTCCATTTCTGTCATTGCGCGGCGGCTCGGCTACGCCCATGGAGATGATGTATTTCAATGCGTCGTCCACCGACATGTGCAATTCGATCACATCCTTCTTCGGCACGATGAGAAAGAATCCCGACGTGATGTTGGGTGTGGTGGGCACGAACAGCGCGTAATTGTCGTGGCCGAGATGGTCGGTGACCTCATGCTCCGGAGACCCCGTGAGCAGCGCGACCGTCCAGGTTCCGGGGTGCGGATAGCGCACCAGAACAGCCTTGCGGAACGCCTGGCCCTCCGGGGAGAAAAGTGTATCGCTGATCTGCTTCACGCCGCCATAAATCGAGCGCACGATCGGAATGCGCGCCAGCACGCTTTCCCATAACAGCAACAGGCGCTTGCCGAAAAAATTCGCCGCGATGACGCCGGTGACCAGGACAATGGCAATGGTGAGCCCGACCCCCATACCGGGAATGTGCAAACCGAGCAGGGCTTCGGTCTGGAAACGGCCGGGAAGCAGCAGCAAAGACTGGTCCATGACATCCACCAGCAGCTTCAACACCCACAGCGTGAAACCCAGAGGTATCCAGATCAGCAGTCCGGCGACGAAATATTTACGCAACGCACCCACGATGCGGTTTCTATCGGCGTCTCAACTGCACGCGGCGCAACCGCCCGTACCGCAGCCGGGTGTGGCGGGCTTTTCCGCCTTTGCAGGTGCAGGCTCACTTGCCGGTTTGGCATCCGCCGGTTTGGCGCCGCTTTTGAAGTCGGTGGCATACCAGCCGCTTCCCTTGAGCTGGAAACCCGGCGCGGTCAGTTGCTTGTCGAACGTGCCTTTGCCGCACGCAGGGCAGTGCGTGAGCGGCGCATCGGAAAGCTTGCGCATGACATCCTGCGCGAGTCCGCATGAGGAACACTTGTAGGCATAGATCGGCATGACTTGGTAATCTCCAAACAGAGTCAACTTCAGGAATTTTACATTTTAACACAGCGGGTTAAGCGAACTTGTGCAATATGGCATATTCCCCGGCCAAGCCGCTGCAATGACAGCGACGCTGCGCCGGTACAATACCCGCACGCAATACATACGGCTAATTCTTTTCAGTGAACCCGATACGTTTCGGCATCGACCTGGGCGGCACCAAGATCGAAATTCTCGCGCTCGGCGCCGCGGGAGAGGAATGCCTGCGCCACCGTATCGCCACCCCAGCGGGAGACTATCGCGCCACCATCGAAGCGGTCGCCACACTGGTGAATGAGGCAGAGCGCGAACTGGGCGCGAAGGGCACGGTCGGCATCGCCACGCCGGGTGCAATTTCGCTTACCACCGGGCGCATCAAGAACGCCAATTCCACCTGCCTCAACGGACAACCGCTGCTCGACGATCTGCAACGCGCGCTGGCAAGACCGGTACGCATCGAAAATGACGCCAACTGCTTTGCCCTCTCGGAGGCGACCGACGGCGCGGCGGCGGGAGCGCGCGTGGTGTTTGGCGTCATCCTCGGAACCGGCGTGGGTGGCGGCATCGTGGCCGGCGGGAAAACGCTGACGGGCGCCAATGCCATCGCCGGAGAATGGGGGCACAACCCCCTGCCGCAGCCGACCGCGGGTGAAATCGAGGATGCGCCGCGCTGCTACTGCGGCAGGACAAACTGCATCGAAACCTGGTTGTCCGGGCCGGGTATGAGCGCGGATCATTTCCGCGCCACCGAGGAAACTCTCGGCGCGGCGCAGATCGCGGCGCGAGCCGGCAGCGACCGCGACTGCGATTCGACCCTGCGCCGCTACGAAGAGCGGCTGGCGCGCGCGCTCGGCGGCGTCATCAACATTCTCGACCCGGAGATTATCGTGCTGGGCGGCGGCATGTCGAACATCGCGCGCCTGTACGAGAGCGTGCCCAGGCTGTGGTTGCGACATGTGTTTTCCGGCCAGGTCGCGACGCAGCTGGTTGCGCCGCGATTCGGCGATGCAAGCGGTGCCAGAGGCGCGGCGTGGCTGTGGAACAATGGCTGAACACCAAATTAGTGAGAATTTCCTAATTGATGACAAAACTCTGCCAATTGACGGCACGCCCTCTCCCCCAGCCCCTCTCCCGCGAGCGGGAGGGTGGCCGACAGGCCGGGAGAGCAACTGTGTTCCGAGTCAAGCGGTTTTGGCAGCGGTTTTTGGTGAAACATAATTTTCATCCCAGGGTTTACCCGATTTCATAATTGCATTGAAAATA
>Ga0315281_10006892_pt1 | contig 16077 bp, 14 predicted proteins | sample YL17G07_0_MG_FD_204540 | JGI IMG/M metagenome (GOLD analysis project Ga0315281, IMG submission 204540) | Sediment microbial communities from Yellowstone Lake, YNP, Wyoming, USA - YL17G07_0 | ecosystem: Environmental > Aquatic > Freshwater > Lake > Sediment | place: USA: Wyoming | collected... | reverse complement strand
CTTTTCTGCCCCTGCTGCCCTGTAATGTTGTGCAGCTCCCGAACAACAAGGCTTTGCGCGCAGTACTGTCGCGCCACAATGAACGGCAAGAGGAAGTCACCCACTACAAGGGCGCGCATTGAAAACCAGGACGCTGGTTCCCCCTATATAAGGTATATAACGATTTCTTAATATATTAAGGTCATGTCAGCCCTATTCCCTGCAGACCTTTGTGGACATCCTAGCACGGCCCCGCCAGGTTTTTGGGTGCCTAGCGGGGCAGAAGATTATGTGCAGAGAACCGCTTCTTACCGAGCAACTCAACCCTGGCCCACAACCAGCTTTTCGAGCTTGGCCACGAGCCCCAGCACAGTCGGGTGCTTGCCGGTCAGGCTTTCCAGATGACGAATCACGGCCCGCGCATCGTCCTTGTGGCCGGACTTCTGGAAGACGACGGCGGCGCGGTAATACCACTCGATGGCTTTCTCCTTGTCGACATTGTTCCCCAGCATGTTCTCGTAAATATGTCCGAGGCTTTGGGCGGCCTGCCCCACGCCTTGGGCGGCGGCCTTTTCCAACCACTCGATAGCGCGGGTGAGATCCTTCGGCAGCTGATTACCGTGCATGTGGCGGGTGCCAACTTCGTGCTGGGCTTGAGCGTAGCCGCGCCGCGCTGCCGCCTCGAACCAGCGTAGTGCCTCGGGGTCGTCACGATAACCGCCAGGGCGCGTGACATAAAGACGCCCGAGCGCGTACTGGGCGCGGGTGTAGCCACCTTCGGCGAGAGGCTTGAGGATCTTGAGCGCCTCCAGAAAGTTGTGTGCATCAAGTGCAGCTAAACCCTTCTGGTAGCGCTCCCAGGGAGGCGCCGGCCCACGCACCATGCGATAGATCTGCATTGCTCCTGCCACCACCGGCGCGGCAATGAGCAGCTGGACTGCAAAGGTGGTAATGAAGGTGACGAACAGATAGAGCCCGATCATCAGGGCAAAGAATCCATAGAGAAACACAAAGCCCGCGACCACCGGCGCGGCACCGTATGCGTTGAGCTTGCCGAGCCACGACTCGTCGTCATCCTTCAGTGTCGGCTCATCCACCACCAACTGTTCCGTGACCCAATGGCGCTTTTTGCGGAACAGCGTGAGGCCGAGAATCAATCCCATGACGGCGCCCGTCAGGTGCGCCGCGTAATTCACGTTGCTCCAGTCACGCCAGAAGTGGATGTCCCACAGGTTCCAGAACACGTACCAGATCGCCACCGACCACAGCGGCCAGCTCAAGATGCCGAAGAACAGAAAATAGAAATAGAAGAATTTGATTTTGACCTTGGGCGCCAGATACACGGCAAGCGTCAGCATGCTCATCACCACCCCCGAGAGCCCCAGGCTGCTGCCACCTTCCTGGGTGGCGGTGACCAGATTCTCGAGCGCGCCGGTGCCAAGGCCCATGGCCAGGAACACGAGCAAGAACAGTACCGGACCAATCACGGTTTCCACCACCATGGCGAAGGCAACAAAGAAGAACAAATTGCCGATCACATGGTCCCAGCTGGCATGCGAGATGGTGGAACTTAGCAGACGCAGCGGATTCCAGCTGCCAGAGTGATGAACAAGCCTGCCGGTCAGGTCGACGGGGGCCTGGGCGGCGAATGCCTGAACGTGACGAACAAGCAAACGGGCGGCTTCGAAGTCACCCTTCTCTTCGATCTTCTTAACGTGCCAAGCCAGATGCTTTTCCCCGTCGCTGTAGATGTGCGCCAGGATTTCAGGGCACGGCATGCTGGATTTGATGTACTCGCGCTGCGCCTTGCCGAGATCCACGGCCACCTGATCCGTACAGAAGGCATCGGCATTCTGCAGGACCCGCGTATCGCTTTTCTCCTGGCTCCAGTAGATGAGCAGACAGAGCACCGTGACCACGATGGTCATCACGGGGATACGGGTGATCTTGATCTTCGCGCGGTACGGGATAAACACGGTTAGCTCCTGAATCAGGCCAACCCTGGCCGCTCGAATCCTCGCGTCTACGACAAGCCTTAAGTGTAGGCTGCCAGACACTCCATCATGGTGTTGTCGTGAATGTCGAGAATTTGACGTATGGAATCATCGTCGTCTTTACAGAGATCACGCTCGCCAGCTGATTATTGAGATATCGCTGGCAATGCTCCGAGTCGAGAAACGCGAAAAAAGCCACTTGGTCGGCTTCGGGCCAGGATACCAGTTCTTCCCGAATGGTCGCGAGCGTAAAGCCACTGCGCACTTCCACTTGGCCTCCCGGTGGCGCCTGATGCTTGTCGGTCAACGGCTGCACCGTGTCGGCACCATTCCCCCGCAGCTTGTAATCGATAAGATCGATATACGGGAATAAGTGCCCTACGGACTCGATGGCCATGAGCTTGTGTACGAAATAGCCTTGCGCAGCATCTTCGATCATCCGGTCCAGGCTGATTCGCTTAAGGCCAATGTGACGACCGCTTGGCAGCATGGGCATAACAGGTCCCCTCAATCAGGTGTCGTGAATACTTTGAAAGTCGGCGAAATGGTTTGGAACCTCTCAACCATGTGCCGGCTCTGTTGCATTTCTTATGTGCGTTTAATCCGTCGAGTTCGGTGACCGACAGTTAATACAGCGCCGTCGGACGCAACAATTGCATAGAGGCCACGAAGCCGATCGCTTTCGCTGCGTCGAGTGCGCGCGCCCAACTGGTCGCGGGCCTGCCGATCAAGGAAGAGTACCCGTCCACCGTGATGGTCGTACTCCACCCGCCCATAACGCAGTAGACATTCCACGTCATCCGGCCGGATCCCGCGCTGCTGCATGCGTGCCAGGGCGTGTTGAGTGATTTCCATTCGGGTTCTCCTTAAAGTGAGTGTGGTAGGTCACCACACGTTACCGGCAGGAGTGGCTCAGGGAATGAGCCTGACCGCGCGCGACTTGTTTTGGGCAGATCCGAGAGCACGCTACCGCCCGGCTTTCCTCTCACAAGGCGGCCTGCAACGCCGCCAATAATCGGGTAACCGGTAGCTCACAGGGTGATCTACTGCTGTGTAATGTGTATATACGGGAGGTAACAGCGAGCCCGATAACCCCTGCATCACGCTGTGCTGGGGGCAAGAGAACTTCACATCGCAGCTTAATCAGTGCCCGACACCGAACAAGCCGGGCAGAAGTTCCTCGGCTTTGCCGAGATACTCCTCCTTGAACGCTGCATTGCGCGGTGCCATGGGCTCGAGGTTCACGCAGATGGTGCGGGCACCGGCCGTGTCCGCCATCTGCACGTACCTGGCTGCAGGCGGAACAATACCTGAGGTCCCGATCGCAACAAACAGATCGCAATCCTGCAGCACCAGCTTTGCCTGGGCGCTCTGGACAGGCGGCAACTGTTCGCCAAAAAGTACGATGTCCGGCCGTAACACGCTCAGGCACTTCTGGCACAACAGAACGCCCCGATCATGGATTGCCTCGTCATGATACGGGGCTAGATCGCAGTCATCATTTGAGCAACGGATCCTGGTCACGTTTCCGTGCAATTCAACCACGTTGATGCTGCCGGCACGCCGGTGCAGGCCGTCTACGTTCTGGGTTATCAGCGTGAACTGCTGTGACGGATCGAGGTTTCGCTCAAGCGCAGCGAGAACCAGATGCGCCTTGTTCGGCTGCGACTCACGCACCTGCGTCCGGAGTTGCCCGAAGAGTTTCCAGGTGAGGTCCGGTCGTTTATTCAGAACACTGACATGCCCGTATTCTCCGACGTTGTGCTCATCCCAGATGCCGTCTTTGCCACGAAAGGTGCGGATGCCCGAAGCAGCCGACACACCGGCACCCGTCAGGATGACTATCCGCTTGTAGTGTGAAACGTCGATATCCACGTTCTGGATCGCTCGTTGAATCCACAATTTAAGGTTAGCGGCAGACTTCTCACCAACTTCAATGAGTCACCCTATGCTGCTGCGTAGGTCATTCATTGAGCCGGTAATTTCAGGGGCGATAATGCTTTTGCATGGCAGTACAGAGTGTCACGACCTGCTCACGCAATTCCTTCGGAGACATCACTTCCACCTCCGGGCCGTGTTTCAGAATATCCATGATCAGCTCGCGATCGTCCCGGTACGGAATTTCAAGCACATAGTGGCCGGTCTGTTCGAAACTGGCCTTCTGTTTTGGATGCCAGACTTCACCCGCGACCCAGCGTGCCCGTTCCGGGCTGAACCGCAATGTCGCCACTTTGTCGGCCTTACCGGTAAATATGCCGTAACTGGATCCGAGTTCTTCGTTGAGCACGGCTTCTGCTACCTGGCGGGCCGCGCTATCAAGCAGACTGGCCGCGCGAATGGACTCAAGTGCAAAACAGCGCAGGCCATCGCGCAAATGGCACCAGGCATCGAGATACCAGTTGTCACGGTAGTGCACGAGGCGTTGGGGCGAGATCTCTCGCTCCACTTCCTCATCGCGCCCGCGGTTATAGTGTCGAACCTTGAGCCGCCTTCGCGCCAGCACGGCATGGCTCACCGTCTCGAAGTGTTCAATGGGTACCAGTCGCCCGGCCTGACGCAGGAGACGGATACGCTTGCGCACCTCTGGCAAGGCATGGTCACCCTTGCCGATCAAGCTCTCGATGCGCGTCTTGAGTGGCGCAATGTGTGCAGTCAGCAGCCCAGGCTGCAGATTGTCGAGCAAGGCTTCAATCGCGAGTAGCGCATGCGCTTCCGAGGCATTGAACCACAGGCCGGGTAATTCGAATGTCGCCGCCCGCGGGTCGTTTTGATTGAGCCGGTAACCGTTTAGAGTTCGATCCCACAGAATCGGGGCATTAAGCCGGTCACACAGGTAACTCAAGTCCCGCTTGAAGGTAGCAGGCGACACTTCGAGCGCCTCAAGAAAGGCGAGACGCGACACCGTCTTGTGGGCCTTGAGCAGCGCCATCATCTTGTAGAACCGCTCGGTACGATCCACGCCCCGCTCCCCTTTTACACTGTGATTCAGTTTATTGTTTTTGGAACTGTGCTGTCTGCTTTCATTGTCTTGCGGTAGTCCCACGGCGGCACGGGGTTGGCATCCTGCCACAGACCCAAATGCGCCGCATGCGCTTCGGTTTCCGCGTTCGCGTAGGTCACGCGCTCAGCCGGTGGCTGCTCCCGCTCGTAGCGCTTGTAGTGCCAGGCAAGACCGGCGCGCATCTGGTCGAGATTGACGTCATGGCCATCCAGCAGAATGGTGCCGACAATTCGTCCGTACTTGTCGTGCTTGGTCCAGTGGACGACAACGGTTTTGCCCTGGATGGCCTCACTCAGATGCCGCTGCGACACCCGTCCGAATGCCTGGTGCAGTTCCGGCGCGTCGATCCCGGCAAGGCGGATCTTGTGCTGGACCTTCCCGGCATCCAGCACGTTGACGGTATCGCCGTCGTGCACCGAGACCACCCGGCCAGTGAGATCCTGGGCCTGTGCCGGCGAGGCCACGACCAACAGCCACAACACCATCGCCGCCCCGCCCCACGGGAACATGGCCCTCTTCGGGACCTGCCATTCCCTGGCCACCCTCGTCCCTGGGTAATCAGGGCTACGCTGCACTAGTACAGCGTAGCAAATACAAAGGCTGGACGTAGCAGCAAGAGGTCCGAACGGGACTATATTTCCCAGTGGCTCATGCCATGAGCCTTGCGCGTGCTATTCACTATATATAGACACTCCCGAATCCTGATTCATGGCAATGATCCCGACCCTGATGGACACCGTCCGCGCCCGAACGCTTTGCGCGTTGTTTTTGTCGCTGGCGGCATTCTCGCTGGGGACGGCATTCCCGGTACTTGCTAAGGAAGCGCAGCCTGCTGCCACCAACAAGGCGGTTGCCCTGCCGGCCGACCCGGCTATCCGCATGGGCGAACTGCCCAATGGCATGCGTTACTGGATCCGTCCAAACCAGACACCGCCCGGCAAGGTGTATGTGTGGCTGCGCATCAACTCCGGGTCGCTCAACGAGGAAGACCATCAGCGGGGTCTGGCGCATTTCCTCGAGCACATGGCATTCCTGGGCAGTGAGCACTTTCCAGGCGATGCCATTACCAAACGCTTCGAGAGGCTCGGCATGCAGATGGGACGTCACCAGAATGCCTCCACGGGATTTTCCGAGACCCTCTACACCCTGAGCCTGCCGGACAACCGCGCCGACACCATTGAACTTGCGATGCTCGCCCTCTCCGACATTGCTTCCGGGTTGACGATCAGCCCCCAAGCCGTCGAACGGGAACGAAACGTGATCCTGGAAGAGACACGCGCCAGCAAGGGCGCCGGAGAACGGATCTTCAACAGGATGCTCCCCCTGGTCCTTCCGGATTCGCGCACCATGACACGCCTGCCGATCGGCAAGGAAGACGTCATCCGCAAGGCCAGCGCGACGGACCTCAAGGATTATTACCGCAAGTGGTACCGACCTGACAACGCTGTGCTGATGGTTGCCGGCGATTTCGAAACGGCGGCCATCCAAAAGAGCGTCGCCAAGCACTTCAGCGCCTGGAAGCCCGTCGACAACGCGCCGCTCAATGCGCGTGACGACTTCAAACCATACGATCGAGTACGTGCCGCCGTGCTGACCGACCCGGAGATCACAGATGCCGATGTTATGTTCGTTAACATAAAACGCTCGATCGATAAAATGACCACCGACGACTTGCGCAGCCAGATTACCGCCGATCTGGGAACAGCCATTGTGAGTCGCCGATTGCAGCGAATGATCAATGCCGGCCACACCTCAGCCACCAGTGCCGGTGTCGAGACGGTATCGCAAAGCCGCGGCATTCAGGCTGTCTTGGCCAGCGCCTCCGGCCCGCCCGAGCGCTGGAAGACCATTCTCGGGTCGCTGGTGAGTGCGTTACACCGGGCACAGGCACAAGGTTTCGAGGAACAGGAGATCGACGATGAGCGACGCGACATCCTGGCAAGTCTCGAACACGACGTGGCGTCCGAGCCGACACGTAAATCCAGCTCGTACATGAACCTGATGAACAGTGTCCAGGAAACCGGCTCTCCTCCGATCACCGTCACGCAGCGGCTCGCCCTTTACCGCGAGCTTCTCGCCACAATCCGCGCGCCCGAAGTGTCGGAGTCCTTCCGCAACGATTTCTCGCCCGAGAACCGGCTCTTCCTCGTGACCCTGCCGGACCGGAAGTCACTACCTGTCCCGACCGAAGCCGAGATTCTGGCTGTGGCACAGACGGCGCAGTCAGGCAAGGTCGCGGCTGTGGGTACGCCGACACACGTCGGATCATTTCTTGAACAGGATCCAGTATCTGGGCGGATCGCACGACAGCGCAAAGACCCAGACACCCGGGCCATCTCGTCGACACTAGCGAACGGCGTGCATCTTTTTGTGCGCCAGATGGATGAAGAAAAAGAGAAGGTAAAGGTTGTCGTGAATCTCGCCGATGGCGAAATACGCGAAACCGCGAAAAACCGTGGTATCAGCGCTGTGGCGCAGCTTGCCCTGTTCTATCCGTCGACGGACAAGTTTTCACCGAGTGATATCGAAGACATGCGTATCGGTCGCAAATTCTACGTTATTGGATACGGGTCCCGGGGGCTGACCCAGATCCACATCAGTTCTACACCTGCCGAACTTGAAGACGCCTTGCGCCTTGCTCATCTGCTGCTCACGCGGGCACGAATCGACAAGGAGCGGTTTCGCATCTGGCGTGAAGATATCCTGCTGGGAATCGAACGACGCCAGTTCAGCGCCAGCTCACAGCTCACCATCCGGCTGAACGATTATTTTGCCGGTGGTGATCCGAGATTCATGCCGCTTCAGCCTGCGGATATTGAACGCCTGACGCTTGAAGCGGGCCAGGCCTGGCTCGACCGCATTTTGCGCACAGCACCGATGGATGTGGCAATCGTTGGCGACATTCCTGCCAACCAGGCACTGGCGCTGGGCGCGAAATACTTCGGTTCCTTGCCGCGGCACCGAGACGCAGATCCGACACTCAAACCGCTGCGAGAGATTGGCCTCAAACCCGGGGCGCTTGAAGACCGCCTATCAGTGATGACCGAGACTCCGCGGGCCGAGGTTTATGTGGGCTGGCGCGGCACCGACTTGCGCAACGCCCGGCACCACCGGGCGCTGGACCTGGCGGCCAGCATTCTGAGTCGCCGCCTGTTTAATGAGATTCGCACCCAGCGCGGCCTCGCCTACAGCATCGGCTGCTCGTCTTTCGCGGCCGATGTCTATCCGGGGCTGGGACGTTTCGGCGTCAGGTTCGCAACCGATCCCGACAAGTCCACGGAAGCGGCTGATCTTGTACGCAGTATGGTGGAACGCTTTGCCAGCGAGGGACCGACCGTTGAGGAACTCGACATCGCACGCAAACAGCACTTTGTTGTACTCAAGGACTGGCAACGGGATACGGCCACGTGGGCCGGCTACCTGGCTTCACAACGCTATTTCGGATCCGGTGCGCCCTTGGCAAAAAACGACAGTGACGTCATTAATGCCCTGACGCCCGAGTCTATCCGCACCGTGCTGCGGCAATATATCGTGCCCGAACGCTTCGTGCGTGTCGTGGGCTTGCCCGCGAAACCAAAGACGGACATTGCCGCTGCGCGTGCAGCCGGCTCGGGCAATCAGCCGTAGGCGAGCGGCCTTCTCACTGATATGCGGGCGGTAGGGCCGGTCACCCTGAGTTTAGCCGGAGAAACCAATCGCCCGTTTCTGGCCATCCGGTTTGATGGAGCTCTCTTCCCCCACCGCCTCCAACAATGCCAGAGGATCGCGTTGACTCTCGATCAGATACCAGCGTTTGCGTATGGCGGCGAAGTCGCCCGGAGTAAGGTTGGTCAGTTCTGCAAGAGTTCGCCGGATCTTGATATCCGCCAGATCGTCAGGTTGCGCAATCCCGAGTTCGCTGACCAGTTCCCCAAAGAATGCGATGCGCTGCTCGGTGGTGAGATAGTCAAACTGCACCTTGAGGCCGAAACGCCTCAGTGAGGCGCCGTCCAGCCGGTCGAGGAAGTTAGTCGCACACAAAAAGATTCCCTCGAAGCACTCCATTTGTGTCAGGAGTTCGTTGACCTGCGAAACCTCCCATGACCGGGTGGCACCGCGTCGGTCCTGGAGAAAGCTGTCCGCTTCGTCCAGCAGTAGTATGGCACCCTCTGTATTGGCCTCCCGGAACATCCGTGCGAGATTCTTCTCGGTCTCGCCCACCCACATGGACTGAAGATCGGACGCACGCCGCACCAGCAGCGGGCGGTCGAGGCTTCTTGCGAGTTCGTGCGCATAAGCCGTCTTTCCGCAACCTGGCGGGCCATAAAGAAGCAGATTGGCCTGTGGCAACGTCGCGAGCCGGGTAGCAAGCCCGGTAACATCTACGTTGGTATTGAGGTATTCGAGGCGGTAGTGTCCCGGGACGGGGTATCTTCCTCCGCTGCCATGCCCCTGCGCCTCGATGTGGCTGGTGACAAGCCGATCCAGACAGCGATCTGCGTCATCGGCGTCCTTGAGGTCAATCCTCTGCAGCACCCTACCCATTTTTCCTGCCAGCGCCGGCGTGAAATGTTCGCGCTCAACCTGCTGAGTGAGGGCCGTTTCTGTCACCGGCAGGCCGCGCAATTCGGTGGCAAGAATGCCGCGTCGCACCGAGCGTGGCGGGTTGGTGACCTCGATGACGTAGTCAAAGCGCCGCAAATGCGCCGGATCAATCTGCCAAATGTTGTTGGAGAGCCAGAATGACGGCACCGGGTTGGCTTCCAGAATCCGGTTCACCCACGCCTTGTCGATCTCCTTGCGGTCCGGTTTCTGCCGTGGAGATGGGAATACATCCTCGATCTCATCGAACAGAACCAGCACTTCCCGGTCTCGCGCGAAGACTTTTTGGTTAAAGCGATAGGCCGCCATACGCTCTTGGGAATTGAGCGCCTCTCCATCGGCGCCTGTCATGCCCACCTCATAAAGTCGCATGCCGAGTTCCGCCGCCAGCGACTTCACAAACTCGGTCTTGCCAACACCAGGCTGGCCATGCAGCAGGATGTTTACACCGGCAAGGCCATCCTGCTTGATGGACGAGAGAAAGCGGCGCAGGACGTCTGCGTCTTGCGCAAGATGCGGGAAATCTTCCAACCGCAGCGCGGGAGGCATCGTCCGATTTGTGGCAAAGGCAATCAGGTCATCCATGGAATTCTGGCTGGAGAGCAGACTATTGATCAGCCCCGGCTGAGCGCCAACCTTCATGCTATACGGCATGATCCCTCTCTCCAGAGCTAGAAGACCGGAACTGAACAACGCTGACTCCGTCCTCATTGCCCGCTCCAGTTCACAGAGCTTGCGCCCCAAGGCAACAGAAAGGGCACGCGCCAACTGATTTTCGGAGAGGCCTCCGAGGCCCTTGAACATCAACTCCGCGAGGATGCTGTTGGAGACTGAAAGCGCTTTGAAAGCAATTACCTCTTCTTCTGCTGGCGCGAGGCCCAGCGCGCCCGAGAGCATGTGAATATTGTCAAACAATACCCCCTGCATCTCTGGCGTCGCTGCCTCGGCCTTGGCTATCGCCGCATGGCACCAGTCTGTGAATTCCTTAACCTTGTTTCCCTTGCCACTTGGCTCATAGCCAAGAAAGTAGGCGATGTCGTCATTCTCGAGGCCGCGTCGCGCGATGCGAGCGCCGGCGCTGGTTCTTGACAGCAAACGCAACATCCACAGTCGGATCAGCGGATCATAGTCGGCCACCTGCCCAGTGGCTGTTGACAGGCTCATTGAATGAAGTTCAGCGGACATTACAATCCTCCTCGCAAACTCGTTGGGCAGCGGATAAGTCTGGCGTGTACAGGATCGGCAGCCATATGACCTCCCTGTCCCGAATAGCACGCCGCCATGCCGCGTAAATGCACTTCTCCCGCGAATACACGATGGAGATACGGTACTGCTTGCTATCGGGTTCAAAGTGGCACTTGTCTTGCCGTATCCAGTCCATCGCGCACACTCAGGTAACGACACGATGAACAATGTACGGCGTGGCCGCGACAAACTGCGTCGCAGCTGAACTGCGGATTTAGCGAGGGTTCTTGCTGTAGAGGCTGGCCGTAGCGATGGCCGAGGCAGCCATGTTCTCACGGAGCTTGGCCGGTTTGAGAACTTCGACCTGATCACCAAACGCGGACAGCCACCAGCCGAGCTGCGAGGTGTCGTTCACGGTAGCCGTGACCTTGACCCAGCCCTCCTTGGCGGGCTGTACGGTCTGGTCAGCGCTGAGCGGTGTCTCGTCGAGATGCGCCGCGGACTCGGCCGTGAACAGTGCCTCCAGCCGGATCTTCTCGCCGTTGCCGAAATCCATGGCGCCGGAGGCGATGTAGGCGTCGAGATCGAACCCTTTTGGATAGCTGACGACATCGTCCAGCGCAATGGCGGAGAGTATCCGGTGCACGGTGAGCAGCAACACATCCTGGTAGTGAAACAGCGTGCAGACGAGATAGAACACGGGCCCGCGCTGCACGAGTCCCAGGGGGTGAACCGTGTACTCCACTGGCGTGGTCGCACCGCGCTTGTGATAGACGATCTTGAGCTGGCGATTATCCAGCAGCGCCTCATAGACAGCGCGTTGCGCATCCAGCTTGATCTTCGGGGGCAATAGCGTCTGGGCGGGTTGCACTACCCGTATCTTGTCGCCCCATGAGGGCATCCCGCGCCGCTTGGGCAATGCGGCCAGCTGTCGCTCGGCGGTCTTGAAGTAAGGGCCAATTTCACCCAGTAATGATGCCGGCATGAGCGGCGTGAGAAACCGCTGCACCAGCGCAAACGTAAGCGCCTGGGGACTTGTAAGGCCCGGCACATCGAGGATCGGGGCGTTCTTCTGCCAGCTCCAGCCGTAGGGTTTCTCGCGCTCGTCCACTTCGATGGGGAAAATTACCGAGAGCGTTTGCAGATCACGTTCGACCGAACGCTTGGTGGTTTTGTAACCATCGTCTGCCAGGCGTTTCTGCAGGTCGCCGGCCGTGATCTTCTGCGGGTAGCGCGGCAACAGGCGAAGAAGCTGCCATTGACGAAGCAACGTGTCACCAGACTTCTTCAAGAAGTTTCTCCAATCAATAACAGCGGCTTGAGGCGTTCACACTCAAAGGAATCAGATGCGAGCTGCCAGTGGTTCATTTTGCCATAATCTGCTCGTAGGGCTATGTATTCAAAAATACTGCCGGTAATATTCTCGGGCCGGGCCCTGAATGAAAGCGGCGTTCGTCATTCCATTCGCTCCCCATCGCCAGCCCTGATCGGATCCTAGCAAATACAGGAATTCGACAAAGTCATCCTTTGAATCAGGCTCAGGGATACGGGAAATACGTTTTTCCTTTGCCTCCGCGGGAATATCGGTCAGGGATTCTTCATGCAACACATCACGAAGCCGAAGCATCATGGGACTCCAACCCGCCTTACCGCTCTCCGGTCCCGCAAAGGTATAAACATAGATGTCGAGCAACTCGACAAGTCCGATCCGCCGTTTTGCACCCGGGTGATAATCAATCAGAAACCTGTATGTCTTATCCGACTTGTCCAGCGAATCGTCGTGCACCGCCAAGTCGTCACGCGAGATATGCCAGCCTTGATCAGTCGGCCTCCCGCGCGACTCCCAAATACGGCAAACAAGATTGTAGCCGGCGAGGCGGAAGTTTAATCCGGTTCTTTCAAAAAAACCGCCGTCCGACTGATATACGAGAAAGGTCATTCGTTCATCTCGCCTCTTGGCGCGCCCACGACTTGTGGTTTGCTCAAATCACAGAGTATTCGGCGGTAGCGACAATCTGTGTCGCAGGGTGCTTGCTGGGGTGGGCTAGATGGTTTTTCGCAGAATGCGGGCAACTTGCTTGGGCGGCGAGCGCAGTCGGCGCGAAGCGCATGCATGTTAGGCATGCGGTAGAATATCCGCCTTCATTCTCGACCAGTCGCTCGAAACGCGAGCGACTCCGCCCTTGTTCCTGTTATTCTGCCCGTGCGCTCCAGTATGCGCCTGACACCACACCCGCATCGCATCAATATCAAATGGACTGTCGATCGCTAAATTAATTGGTCGGACTGAACCTAACTCACATACCTCTCGAAGAGCATTAAACGTGACAAGCCCAAGACAGATTACGAGCTTTGGCTTTACGATATGAATCTCTGGTAACGTAAATAGGCGAGCCGCTTCGTGTAAGTCCCTTGGACGTATAGGCTGGCTTATTCCGCCAAGCTTAATAAAGGGAAACAGATTGGTAGCGTAAATATCCTTAAGCTCAACACCAAAGATATCCTTCAATAGTCTTTTGAGATTTCGGTTTGTTGGCAGCTTCGGGGTATGCCCAAGCTGTGCGGATTCTTCATCGAATGCCCCACTCATCGATTGGTCTGAACTCCAGTCCTGAAGCACGACCATGATCTCTGCATCAAAGTTGTTCGCTGATTTGGTGTAGGGTGAAACATGATCGCATTCATAACGGCCTTCGTGATAATCACCAATGCAATTGTAACCGCTCCACCGAGCGGCTTGTCGTTTCCTTGCCAAGGCTAACAATTCAGTTCTCTTGTTCATGCATTTAGGCCTAATGGTTGAGCTGTGGGAACAAATCTGTGCGAATACGGGACACGAATACGGGACAGATTTATTTAGTCGCTTCTTGAAGATCACCACCTGACAACCACACATACCATATCATTAATAGTAGATTGCCTTGATGTTGGCAAACCATGCTGTGCTGCGGCTTCTCTGCTCAGTGAGCAACCTTGATCCAGACACCCGGCATCCCACCTGCCTGACACATGTGACAGTCAAGAACTCCAGGACTACCTATACGCCGATAAAAGATCATGGGTTTCGTATCGCCCTTATTCCCAAGAATCAGCTTGTCGCCATCCACGCGCGCCTTTGCCGGTATTTTCTTTTCGCTGTCTGGACCTTGCATCAGAAAATATGCATCACCTCCGTTCACCACAAGGTACATCTTCATCGGCATGACCGCGTACAAGGACAGACTGGCCTTATCGGCCACGTAAGTGCCGTTCATGCTGTTATCCGCCAACACATTGCCGGAGAGGACCAGGGTCGCTACAACAATCAGGGTCAATCTTGGGAACTTCATTTATATTCTCCTTTCATCTGAATCGGCACACATGGCCATCGCCATGCTGAGAACGAGCATGCCGAATCCCTGCGACACACTGTGTCGCATTGAGTACTACACTGAATAACAGGCAAACCGACCAAAATCGTCCTATGAAGAAAGGCCTCTCCAAGTCCCGCATCCTCGCCCATCGGCAATGCCCGAAGCGGCTATATCTCGCAACGTACCGGAAGGAACTGGCGGAGGAGTCTGCATCCTCCGAACGTGCGTTTGCTTCGGGAAATCGCATCGGTGAGATAGCTCGTGAGCTGGAGCGTGGTGGGCGACTGATTGGACACGATATGGAGCTCAGCATGGCCCTGCGCGAGACCACGGAAGTTCTGGAAACCGAACCCCGGCAGGCGCTGTTTGAGGGGACGTTTCAGCATGATGGCGTACTGGTGCGCGCGGATGTGTTGAAGCTGGGATCGGCCGGCCGGGTACTCACCGAGGTCAAGGCGGCTGCCTCGGTGAAAGACATTTATCTCGACGACTGCGCAGTGCAGGCGCATGTGATCGAGGACGCGGGCTACCCCCTGCAGCGCATCGAGGTTGCCCATGTTGATACTCGCTTCATTTATCCAGGTGAAGGTCACTACGACGGTCTCCTGAAACATGTCGATGTGACGAAAGACGTTCGTGAACGTATGAAGGATGTTCCCGGGTGGATAGCCGCTTGCCGCGAGACACTCGCGGGCTCGGAACCACAGATCTCCATAGGAGGACATTGCACATCCCCCTACCCTTGCACCTTCTTTGAATACTGTCGGGGACCGGAGGTTGAGAACAGTTTCCCGCTAACCAGCCTCTTTCAAAGCGGCAAACTCCCGCAGACGCTCGTAGAGGAAGGATTTACCGATTTACGCATGGTGCCGGAGGACAGACTCAAGAAACCAATTCACCAGCGCCAGCGACGCACTGCCATCAGCGGCGAGGCTGAGCTTGACCCGGCTGTCCGGGAAGTGCTGGCGTCCTACCCGCTGCCTCGCTACTACTTCGACTTTGAGTCGGTGCATCCCGCCGTGCCGATCTGGGCCGGTACGCACCCCTACCAGCAGGTACCGTTCCAGTGGTCATGCCATATCGAGACGGTCGATGGCCGCCTGCTCCACCAGGGATTTCTGGCACTCCCACCCGACGCGCCGATGCGGGCATGCGCCGAAAGCCTTATTAAGACACTGACCTCGGAAGGACCGGGAGCGGTGTTTGTGTATTACCAGGCGTTCGAGAAATCACGTATCCGTGAATTCGCGAAAATGTTCCCGGACCTCGCCCCCGCACTTAAGGCCATTCTGGAACGTGTCGTGGACCTGCTGCCAATCACCCGCAATCACTACCATCACCCGTCGATGGGTGGGTCGTGGTCCATCAAGACGGTGCTGCCCGCCATTGCGCCCGATCTCGACTACTCGCAACTGGAGCATGTGCAGGATGGCGAAGGAGCGTCTGAGGCCTACCTGGAGATCCTCGACCCGGCCACTACTGAGGCGCGTCGCACGGAGTTGCTTGAAGCACTGCACCGCTATTGTGCGCTTGATACCCTGGCCATGGTCCGTCTTGTACAGTTATTCGAAGCGCCGACACAACACCCGTAACGATCACATCCTGCCTGGTAGTTGGAAATCGCCGCCCTGCCACCAGCCTCAGTCGGCTCTATCTCGCTACGTTCTGCTGCATGTGTTTCCGTCAGCTGGCTTTTTGTACGCTAACGGACATGCGACCCGGCAAACCCTCATCAGCACAGGCATAAATTTGCGATAGCGGAAAAAAGGCGTATTGCAAAACTGTACACATCTGCTCCAGATTATATTTCTTTATTTTTTCCGTTTTCTCCTCCGACCCCCCCTTGCAGATTGTCCGCCTCGTGAGAGTGTGGATCAAAACGCCCGCCAATCACTGGCGGGACGTTTTGAACCCCACTTGGGGCCATTCTCAATCTGCATGGGAGGTTTTTATGGCCAATCTGCTGTACGTCACGCCCAATGCG
>Ga0315281_10006891_pt1 | contig 16078 bp, 17 predicted proteins | sample YL17G07_0_MG_FD_204540 | JGI IMG/M metagenome (GOLD analysis project Ga0315281, IMG submission 204540) | Sediment microbial communities from Yellowstone Lake, YNP, Wyoming, USA - YL17G07_0 | ecosystem: Environmental > Aquatic > Freshwater > Lake > Sediment | place: USA: Wyoming | collected... | reverse complement strand
GGATCCAGGCCGAGCCCTCTGGCCGCTCTGTCCACCATGGCCTCCATCACCGCGAAGGCGATCGGGTGGCCGACGGCGCGGTACTGGCACATGGGCGTCTTGTTCTGGAAGACAACGCGGAGGCTCGCGGCGTAGTCGCGGAAGCGATAGACGCCGGGCGTGAGGCGAATCGTCTGGTTGCCCTCGACGGCGCTCGTGCGCGGGTAGACGGAGTAGGGGCCGATGCCCGTGAGATCGTCCACGCGCATGCCGAGAATGGTCCCGTCGCGCTTGACGGCCAGCTCGGCCTTCACCCGGTGCTCCCGCGCGTGGATGTCGCTCACGAAGGATTCGAGACGGTCCGCGGTGAACTTGACCGGGCGGCCGAGCATCACGCTCAGCGCGCAGGTCGCCATCTCATCCGGGTAGATGTGCACCTTGATGCCGAAGCTTCCGCCCACGTCCTTGCAGATGACGCGGACGTCCTGCTCGGGCAGCCCCAGGTGGCGCGCCAGGATGTCCTGCATCATGTTGGGCGCCTGGAAGGAGTGGTAGACCGTCAGCCGCCGCTCGGACGGGTCGAAGTCGGCCAGGATGACGCGCGCCTCGAGCGTGACGCCCGTGTGCCGCCCCATCGTGAAGGTCTCGGTCAGCACGACGTCCGCGCTCTTGAAGGCCGCATCCGCGTCCCCCGAGTTGAGATCGAGCTTGAAGGCCAGGTTGTCACCGAGCTCCGGGTGGATCACCGGCGTCGAGGGGTCGAGTGCTGTCTCGGGATCCGTCACGGCCGACAACGGCTCCCACTCGACGCGCACCCGCGAGGTGCCGTCTTCAGCGATGGCGCGGCTCTCCGCCACGACGGCCGCGACCGGCTCGCCCTGCCACGAGGCCTTGCCGACGGCGAGCGGCCGCTGCATGGCGGACTTCATCCCCTGGAAGTGGGCGAGGGTGCCGACCCAGCCGGAGCAGACGCCCACCATCTCCTCACCCGTGACGACGGCCACGACTCCGGGCAAGGTCCGTGCCTCGGTGGAGTCGATGGACACGATGCGCGCGTGGGCGTGAGAGCTCCGGATGAAGGCGACGTGGAGCATCCGCGGCAGCGTGATGTCGTCGGTAAAAACGCCGCGCCCTGCCAGAAGCCGCGCAGTCTGCGGCCTGATCACGCTCTCGCCGATGTAGCTCCGGCCCTTTTCGATCCGGCTCATGCGCGCCCCCGCGCCTCGGCGGTCTTCCGTACCGCCTCGACGATGGCGTGATATCCGGTGCAGCGGCAGTAGTTGCCCGAGAGCGCCTCTCGGATCTCCTGCGCGCTCGCGCCCGGCTTGCGCGCGAGCAGGTCCTGAGCCGTCAGCAACATGCCCGGGGTGCAGAAGCCGCACTGGAGCGCGTTCTCCTGCGCGAAGGCCTGCTGGAGGTCGAACACTTCGCCCGTGCCCGCCACCCCCTCGATGGTCTCGACGCGGCAGCCGTCGCACTGCACGGCCAGCATGAGGCAGCCGCGCACGATGGCCCCATCCACCCGCACCGTGCAGGCGCCGCAGACGCCGTGCTCGCAGCCCACGTGAGAGCCCGTCAGCTCGAGGCTGTAACGGAGGAAGTCCACCAGGCTCTGCCTCGGCTCGACTCGCCGGCTCACCGCCACGCCGTTGACGGTCAGCGAGATCTGAATCGCCGGGTCCATGTCAGGCAACGATCTGCGCCACGACCCGGGCGAGCAGCACGCGCGCCAAGTGGCGTCTCAGCGGGGGACTCGCGTGGACATCGCCCGGAGGGTCGAGGTCGGTGTCGAGGGCGCGACCGGCCTCCGCCACGGCATCGGCATCAGGGCGGCGGCCCGAAAGCGCGGCCTCGGCGCGCGAGGCGCGGACGGGTGTCGGGCCGACGCCGCAGAACGCGAGCCGCGCTTCCTGGATGGCGCCGCCGTCAACTCGACAGTGGCCCGCAAGGCCGACCAGCGCGTAGTCACCGTGGCGCCGGGCCAGCTCGTCGAAGCGTGAGCGCCAGCCGGGGACGATCGGCGGCACCACGACGGCCGTCACGACCTCGCCGGGAGCGAGGTCAGTCGTATAGATGCCGCGGAAGAAGCGCTGGGCCGGAATGTCGCGCCGGCTCCCGCGCCCTGCCACGCGGACGATCGCGTCGAGGGCGACGAGACAGGCCGGCAGCTCGGCGGCGGGGTCGGCCAGCGCGACGCTGCCTCCGACGGTGCCACGAGTCCGGATGGCCCGGTGGCCCACGTGAGGCATCGCCTGTGCGATCAGCGGAGCGTGACGGGCGACGAGCGGCGAGGCCTCCACGGCCTCGTGCCTCGCCAGCGCGCCGATCACGAGCCCCTCCGGCTCCAGGCTGATCCCGTCGAGCCCGGGCAGGCGGTTGATGTCGATGAGCGCGGCAGGCGCGGCCAAGCGCATGTTGAGGGCGGGCACCAGGCTCTGGCCGCCGGCCAGGACGCGGCCGTCGGCGCCATAGCGCTCGAGCAGCGCCAGGGCCTCGTCGAGCGAAGCCGGCCGGTGATAGGCGAACGGGACGGGCTTCACGCGGGAATCCTACCTTGACGCTCGAAACAGCGCCCTGCTATGTTACGGGCCGGTTCCCCCGCCATGGCCTCTCCCATCGTCCGCACCGAGCGCCTGACCCGAAGCTTCGGCAACCTCATGGCCGTCGCGCAGGTGGACTTCGAGGTCGAGCGCGGCGAGCTGCGCTCGATCATCGGCCCGAACGGCGCGGGCAAGACGACCTTCTTCCGGCTGATCTCGGGCGAGATGGCGCCCTCCGCCGGCCGGATCTGGTTCGACGGCCGGGAGACCACCGGCCTGCCCCAGCACAGGGTGTCGCGCTTGGGCGTCGCCAAGTCGTACCAGATCACCAACATCTTCCCCCACCTCTCCGTGCTCGAAAATGTCCGCGTGGCCGCCCAGACCTACCGCCTCTCGTTCAACTTCTGGGGGCGCGCCGTGGCGCTCGACGGCATCCGAGACAAGGCCGGCGCCATCTTGAAGCAGGTCGGCCTCTGGGACAAGCGCGAGTTGCTGGCCGCCCACCTCTCGCACGGCGAGCAGCGCCACCTCGAGCTCGGCATCGCGCTCTCGACCGACCCGGCGCTCCTCCTGCTCGACGAGCCCACGGCCGGCATGAGCCCGGAGGAGACCGACGAGACGATCCACCTGATCCGCCGCATCGCCGAAGGACGCACCGTCATCCTGATCGAGCACAAGATGAAGGTCGTCATGAACATCTCCGACCGCATCACCGTGCTGCACCAGGGCCAGGTGCTGGCCGACGGCAGCCCCGCCGAGATCCGCGCCAACCTGCGCGTGCAGCAGACCTACCTGGGCGCCGCCAAGTGACGCTCCTCGCCCTCGAGGACCTGCATGCCTACTACGGCGAGGCGCACATCCTCCAGGGCGTGTCGCTCACTGTCGGCGCGGGCGAGGTCGTGACGCTCATCGGCCGGAACGGGGCGGGCAAGACGACTACCCTCAAGAGCATCATGGGCCTGGTCCCTCCGCGCGGGGGGCGGATCAGCTTCGACGGCCGCGAGCTCACGAAACTCCCCACCCACGAAGTGGCGCGGGCGGGCATCGCCTACGTGCCGGAGGAGCGCCGCATCCTGCCCAACCTGAGCGTGGCAGAGAACCTGCGCCTGGGCATGCTGAGCGTGCCCCACGCCGCGAAGGCCGAGAACGCCGGCGTGATGGAAGAGGTGCTGACCTATTTCCCGCGGCTTCGCGAGCGCTACGAGCAGAAGGGCAAGTCGCTCTCGGGCGGCGAGCAGCAGATGCTGGCGATCGCGCGCGGGCTCGTCGCCCGCCCCAAGCTCATGCTCGTGGACGAGCCGACGGAGGGCCTCTCCCCGCTCCTCGTCGAGAGCCTCACGGAGATCCTGGGCGAGATCAACCGGCGCGGCACGACCATCCTCCTGGTCGAGCAGATGCTCGAAGTGGCGCTCGCGCTCTCGCACCGCCTCTACGTCATGGACCAGGGGCGCATCCAGTTCGAGGGCACGCCGGATGCCCTTCGCGCAGACCCGGAGATCCAGCAGCGCTTTCTGGGTGTGTAGCCAACGCCAACCGTCGCTCGCAGCCTTCGGTCGCCGATCAACCCCCGTAACCCCAGTTCCAGCAGGTCAGGCGCTCCATCCAGAACCAGTCGTCGCACAGGGCTTCGGCGCACTGCTTGTTGCACTCTGCCCGGGTGACCACGCCGACACACTTCAGCTGACTCATCGCTCGACAATAGCAGGCACCGCGAAGCTCGGCGTGCCGGCTGTCGGGCGGGGCGGTGGCGACGGGGCTGGGCACCACGACACCGAGGAGCACACAGAACCCGGCCAGAAGGAGCATTCGGCTCAGCCGCTCCATGCGCATTTGACCGAATTCAACCATCTCCCTATACTCCTGCGCAATGGCTCTCCGCGTCGCGCTCCGCCCCTCCGTGATCCTGATGCTCCTGCTGATTTACGTCCCCGCCGCGGGTCAGCCCACGGCCGTGCGGACCGTGGTCCACGCGGGACAATCAGCGCCGGGAGGCGGGACGTTCGAGCACTTCAGCGTCGAGTCACAGCCGGTGGTCGCTCCGCCCAATGCCCGGGGCGACGTCGCGTTCTTCGCAAGTCTCTTGCGCGGCGCCGGCTCGGAAGGGCTCTTCCTCGCCACGGCGCGCGGGATCGTCAAGGTGGCCGTCGAGGGCGACCGGGCGCCGGGCGGGGGAGCGCTGTCCGGTTTCGGCCGTCATCCGATTCCCTCGGTCAACGCCGCCGGGAGCGTGGCCTTCGCAGCGGCCGTCTCGAAGGGCAGGACCGTCGAGGGCATCTTCGTGTACTCGCGCGGGACGCTCCGCGCCGTCGCCGTCGCCGGTGAGCCGGCGCCCGGGATCCCGTCCGGGACGTTTGCCAACCTGGACTTCCCGGCACTGAACGAGCGGGGCGACGTTGCATTCCTCGCGACGGTACGCCGCGGCCGCGAGACCGTTGAGGCGATCTACGTGCGAACGGGGGGTCGTGTCCGAAAGGTCGTCAGCCAGGAAGATCCGGCCCCGGCCGGCGGTACCTTCGCTGCGTTCGGCGCGCCGGCACTGAACAACGCGGGAGTGGTGGCTTTCGCCGCGGTCGTCGAGGGCCGGGGCGTTCCCGGGGGCGTGTTTACCGTCGCCGACGACCGTGTGCGCATGCTCGCCGGAGCCGGTAACGACACGCCCCTCGACGGCATCTTCGCCAAGTTCTCCGAGCGTGTCAGCATCGACAACACCGGCGCGGTCGCGTTCACCGCGTTCCTCAAGGGCGCGCCGGTTCGCTCCGCTATCTTCGTGGCCGAGGGAGACCGACAGAAGAAGCTCGTCGCGCTTGGCGATCCCGCCCCCGTCGGGGGCGTGTTCTCGAGCTTCGGATTCTGGCCGGCACTCGGCTCGAGCGGGGCCGTGGCCTTCACGGCGTCGGTCGATCCCGGCCCCCCGCCGACCGCGGTGTACGTATCCGGCCCGACCGGGGTGAAGAAGGTCGCAGGCATCGGGGATCCGCTGCCGGGCGGAGCCAAGCTCGAGTCGTTCGGCCTCTACCCGACCGTGACGATGGGTCCGGGGGGCCACGTAACCTTCACAACGGCGCCGACTGCCACTGGAGAAGGCGGCGAGGGGATCTACATTGCGGACACCGCGCGCCTGCCTTGAGGCGCCCTACTGCATGTCGTAGGGTGGGTACTCGCGCCACACGTTCGCCGAAGTGATCAGGGTGTGCCGCGTCGGCGTGCGCCCCGGGACCAACTCACCGCGTAGCATGCGGAGCGCCAGCGGCAAGACGTCGTACCCGTAGCGGTCGAGAAAGAAGGCGACCGAGCCGATCAGGATGCTGCCTCGATTGTTGGGATCGATCTCCTTCTTCTCGCTCGCCCCGCCATGCACCGATCGGTCACAGCCGAGCCCGACGATCGCGGCGTCCGCCGTGCGGCCGAGCGCCTCGAGGGCCGATTTGGCGGACAGAGCGGTCGTATCGTCCATGGCCGCGATGAGTAACCGGCTGTTCGGGCTGGCCGCAGCGGCCATCCCGAGCAGTGGGACTACCTGCGCGGAGTTACCCCGCGTGTCGAGCGCGATGATCCGCGTGGCGGGGAGGAGTCGCGTCAACGGCTCCCGCACCCCCTGCACGCGCTCTGGAAGCCCGTTTGCCTGGTCGGTGAGATTGCCGAGAAGAATAGCGACCATCGGCTGCCCGGTCCACGCTCCACCGGCAAACCGAGCCAACGCCTCTCCCGCGACCCGACCGGCCGCGCGGTTGTCCACTCCGTACAGCGGCGCGCCGGTCACCGGATAGTTCACGGCCAGCGCGGGGATTCCCGCCCGCCGGAGCATCTCGGCGACGTCCTTGTTGACGGCCGGATCAGGCGAGTACTGGATGTAGAGGTCCACCTTCCGCTGGATCGCGTCTGCGACGTTTGCGAGCGCCTTGGCCGCGTCCCTCTGGTTGTCGTAGAGAACGAGGTCGATGGGTTGACCGCGTGCGGCGAGGACGAAGCTCTGGCGCACGTCGACACCCGTGAAGCCGGTGCCCTCGAGGGTGATGCCGGGCTCCTCCGTGATGTTGGCGAAGGCGATGGTGTAGCGCCGGGGCTGAGAGGCCGCGGGAAACGCCGCGGCAACGAGGAAGACGGCGGCGAGGAACGCACCGACGGCCGGCAGGGCGCGCGGCCGGCGCTCGCGCACATGCGCCGGCCGCGACGCCCTGGCTGCCACGGATGCTCTAGCGGATCCCGTCGATCCCCACGAAGTTGCCGGTGAGCCCGACCGCCCGAGGAACCGTCATGCTGAAGAAGAAGGTCGCGCGGCCGGTGCTATTCGCCTCGGCGGCCATCAGATCCGTCCGCACGTTCTCCATGATGTGGATGCCGTTGTCAGTGAGCAGGATATTGTGGACGATGAATGCTTCCTTCGGATTCTCGCCGGGAATGACCTCGACCCCCCACGTGTCGTTCCCGACGGCCACGATCTTCTGGGAGACCAGCCAGGCCGCCGCCTCCTTGCCGATGCCGGGCTCGCCGGAGTTGTACTCGGCATTCTTGGCCGGGAACTGCTCGAAGAGGTCGCCCCATCCGGTGTGAATGATGACGATGTCACCCTCGCGCAGCGTGACGTTGTACATCTTGAGCCCGGCCTCGAGGTCGGCCTTGCTGAGGACGGTGCCCTTGTCCACGCACGGCTTCCTGCAGTTGGGGTTGCTCTTGAGCTTGCCGGCCTGCTGATAGACCTTGACGGCGTCGATGAGAACTCCGCGCGTGGCGAAGGACTTCAGGTTCTCGAGGCCGAGCCGGGTCATGTTGTTCTGGTTGATGTACTTTCCCATGGGCGTCTGGTTGTAGTAGCAGTCCTTGCGCCCGATATGGCCCATGCCGTCCAGGTGGGTGCCGACGTGGCTCTGGCTGAGCCACGTGTCCTCCATGTAGGTCAGCTGGTTCTCTCCGAGCGCGGCGCCGGGGGCGAGGGTGGTGGCGGTCAGGATCGTCTTGGAGAACCGGGTCCCGAAGAGTGGCACCCCGTCGGTCAGCGGATACGACATGGGGACGACCTTGCCTTCCTGGATCTCCGCCGCCGCCGCCTTCGTCACGGCGGACGTCACGCGGTTGGTGGCACCCGTCTGATCGTTCGGGCCCCACGGCGAGGCGGGCACGAGGGTCTTGCAATCGGTCTGAGCGAAGGCCATGGAGGTCCATCCGAGCGCTAGCACCGCCAGACCCGCTGCCCTGAGGGTCCTGATCATCATCGCCGGTCCCCTTCTCTCACCCGGTGAACTCCTCGCACGTCGACCGCCGAACCCAAGTTGATCACAGGCGGATCATGCTACGCAATACGCGGTCCATGTCAAGGAGGGTCGTGGCGACGTCTCGGCACGCGCCGAGGCCGGGGCCCCCCGCCCTTGACCCCGGACGATGCCTCAGCGAGCCTCGCGCCGCGAACTGAGGGGACGTGGCGATCCTCTCGCACATGTGCCCCGAGGTGGGCATCATCGACGTGGATCGGCCCACTCAGCGTCACGGCACCCCGCCGGCGCTCCTCCGCTGCGAGCTGGCTGACCTCGGCCACCGGCAGCTCGACTTTGCCGTGCTGGCTCCCGCAGACGGTTACCTCGTCATCTTCGCACCGCCCGAGACCCTGCCGTCGGCCGGCGCCATCAAGCTCTGCAGGCAGTAGGCGTGACCGGCGCCACCGCCCCGGCCGGTCTACGTCACAGAGCCGTACTGTCGGATTGTGAGACCTGACCCCGATTTCCTGAGCGCCCGGCTGAAGAGGCGGACCGGGTCGGCGCCCTCACGGACGTTGATCCCCAGGACCGTGAGTCCGCGCGATTCGTGCTCCCAATAGAGACGATCAAGAACGGGGAGCTCCTCCGTGCACGGCAGGCACGACGTTGCCCAAAAAGTGACAAGCACGACAAGCCCTTTGAACTGAGACAGAGCTACGGCCGGGCCGTCAAGAGAGCACGGACTCGGAGCGCCCTGCTTCTCCATGAACTTCCTTCTCAGGCCGCTCATCCGTGTGGGCTCCACACTCCCGCGCCGGAAATGCCCGCGTAGACCGCCAGGCCGGCGGTGAGCGCGGACACGGCGATCACCATCCAGCCGTAGGCGCCGCGCAGCCGGTGTTCCGCCGGCAGAGCCTTTACGGCCAACAGGACCAGGAACCCCAGGACCACCGGCAGCATCAGGGCGTTCATCACCTCGACGGCGATGTTCAGCCTCACGAGGTCCGGTACGACAGCGACCACGGCGGCGCCCCCGACGACTGCGGCCGTGTAGACGGCATAGAACCAGGGCGCTTCCATGGGATGGTGCTCGAGCGAGCGCTTGTAGCCGGCAACCTCTCCGAAGCCCCACGCCGCAGCCAATGATACGACGATGGCGGCCACCATCGCGGCCCCGATGATGCCGAGGCTGAAGACCAGGCGGCCGACGGCCGGACCCATGAAGGGCGTGAGGGCATTGCTGATGTCGCCGACCGTGTTGAGGCTCGCGGCGGAGTTGGATTTCCCAATGGTGGCGGCGGTCGCCACCAAGACCGCCGCCATGACGAGTTGAGTCATGACCGCGCCCAGCGCCGTGTCCCAGCGGGCGTCCTTGTAATGCTCGGGCCGCAGCTTCTTGTCGGCGACCGCCGATTGCTGATAGAAGATCATCCACGGCATGAGAACCGCCCCGATATTGGCGGCGACCAGGTAGAGATAGTCCTTGTTGTGGAGCGGCATGTGCGTCAGCCCCGACGCCACTTCCGCGCCTTGCGGGTGGGCCGCGTAGGCGACCCAGAAGAAAGCGAACTCGAACAAACCGAGTGCGATGGCGACCCGCTCGACGCGCCGGTAGGACCCGGTCCAGACAACCACCAGCAGGAAGCCTGCGGCGAGAGTCAGGCTGACGATCCGCGGCACGCCGAAGAGCTCGCCCACCGCCGCCACGCCGGAAAACTCTGTCAGCAGCGCTCCAACAGTCGCCACCCCAAGGCCCGCGACCGAGACCCAGGCCCAGAGCGGCCCGAACGTCTCCCGGATCAGCTCGCCGTGTCCCTTGCCGGTGAAGATACCGAGCCTGACGGTCAGTTCCTGCACCACATAGAGGATGGGCATCAGGATAGCCTGCAGAAGCAGGAGGCTGTAACCCCATTGGACCCCGCTCTGCCCCGCCGTGATGATGCTGCCGACATCGGTATCCGCGAGCATGACCACGAGACCGGGCCCGAGCACGGCAAAGAAGGTCTTCCACCGCGAGACATCGAGCCGCCCGCCGGCCAGGACGTCATTGCTCATTCAGAGTGTTCCCTCTCGGCATCGGGTGGGGGCGGACGGCCGAGCGTCTAACTGCCGGGCAGGCCGCTCATCCGCGCGAGGACGTCGAAGACGGCGGTGAAGTCCTTGTCTGCCAAGCCGAGGCCGCGCGCGGCCGTCAGCATCTCGTGGGTGAGGCTTGTCGCCGGCAGCGGGACACCCACTGTGCGTCCCTGCTCGAGCGCCAGCTGGAGGTCCTTCTGCATGAGCACCACGTTGAAGAGCGCCTCCTCGGGCATCTTCAGCACGAAGGGCCCGCGGTACTTCAGCATGGGCGAAGCCGTGACGCTCTTGAGAAGCGCCTCGACGGCGCGCGCGCGCGCGATGCCGGACTTCTCTGCCAGCAGCACCGCCTCGCTGAAGGCCAGGATCTGGACGGCGATACCGAGGTTAATGGCGATCTTCATGGTCACGGCCAAGCCGAGCGCGCCGACATGAGTGATGGTGGGGCCGATGGCGAGGAGGTAGGGGCGCACGCGCTCGAGCGCGGCGAGATCGCCGCCGACGATGAACGACAACTGCCCCTGCGCGATGGTGACGGTGCTGCCCGACACGGGCGCGTCGATTATCGCCGCTCCCCGCTCCGCCACGCGCTCGCCCAGCATTCGCGTCACCGCCGGGCTGACGGTGCTCATCTCGGCCCACACCGCTCCCCTGCCGAGGCCGGCCAGGATGCCGTTCGGGCGGAGGGCCACGTCGCGCAGCGCCTCTGAGTCCGTCACCATGCTCAGCACCACGTCGGCGCCGTCCACCGCGGCGCGGGCCGAGTCGGCGACGGTCATGCCCTGGGACGCGAGCGCTAGAGCTTTCGCGCGGGTCCTGTTGTAACCGGTGACGGGGTGGCCCGCCGCGAGGAGGCGCTTGACCATGGCGCTGCCCATGGCGCCCAGGCCGACGAACGCAATCTTCGGCATCAGCCGTTGGTCTTACCGGCGCCGAACTCGAACATGCCTCCGCCCAGCCCCAGCGCGAGCTTGCCCATGCCCTCCACCATCCGGTCCATGGTCGGCGGCATGAGCGACGCCGTGCGCATGTCACGGAAAGCCCGCTCGACGGGATAGTCCTTGTAGGCGCCGCGCCCGCCGGTGATCTGGAGCGCCAGCGACGTGACATGCAGGCCGATCTCCGTGGTCAGGTACTTGGCGCGGTTGGCCAGGTGCCCGCGCTGCGCCACGTCGGCCCCCTCCCAGCGCGAGGCCGAGTCGTGGAGGACGAGCCGCGCGGCGTCCAGGCGCGCCTCGAGGTCGCCGATCTGGCGCTGGACTCCCGGATCATTGGCCACGGGAACGTTCTCGGGCTTGACGACCCGCTTCTTCACGTAGTCGGCGGCGAACTCGAAGGCCGCCTCCGCGATGCCGACGTAGACGGCCGCGTAACCCAGCGCGAAGCTCTCGACCACGCCCACGCCCGTCGCCAAGCCGGGCTTGCCAAGCGTCGAATCCTGGGAAACGCGCACGTTCGACAGCGTGACGGTCGGGCTGAAGGTCGCGCGCATGCCGAGGGTGTCCCACTTACCGTCGGTGGAGATGCCGGCGCTCTCGGCGGGCACGAGGACCTGGAGGAGCGCGTTGGCCATGTCGCCGCTGCCGTCGAGGGCGCACCAGACCATGTAGTACGAGGCGCCGAGCGCCATGGTGCAGAAGTGCTTGACGCCGTCTACGACCCATCCGCCGTCCGCCGCACGCACGACCGTCTCCATCGTGAAGGTGCGCGAGAGGCTGACGGCGGGCTCGCTGCCCCAGCTCCCGAACATCTTGCCGCGCTCGACCACCTCGGCGAAGTAGCGGCGCTTTTGCGCCTCGGTGCCGAGAGCGTCGATGAAGCGCATGACCGTGGAATGCATGTGGAGCGTCATGGCCGTGCTGGCGCAGCCGCGGGCGATCGTGCGGATGACGCCGATGTAGGTCGCCATGTCGAGCCCCATGCCGCCGTACGCCGTCGGAACCGCGCACCCCAGGTATCCCTCGCGCCGGAGATCGCTCCAGCTCTCCACGGGGTTCTTGCCTTCGCGGTCGTACATGGAGGCGCGCGGGGCGATCTTCTCGCGCGTGAGCGCGTCGGCGCGGTCGACGACGTCCTGCCGCATCCTAGCCCGCCCCCACTAGCCCGCCATAGTCGGCGCCGCGGCCGCGCTCTTGCGGGTGGTCTTCTTGCAGCGGCACGTGCCGGCCTCGTGCAGCTCGATCAGGTTGCCGTGCGGGTCGTCCATGAACAGCTGCTCGAGCTGGGGGCCGACGACGGACACGATGCTCCAGTACTTGACGCCCATGTGGTCGAGCTCGCGCTTGGCCTCCTGGATGTCGGGCACGGCCAGCGCCACGTGGAGCGTCGTCGGGTCCTGCTTCGGCCCCTTGGCGTAGCGCGACATCCCTTCTTGGCCCATGATGTGGATCTGTGTGTCGTTGCCGCAGTCCACCCAGTAGCCGGGGATGCCCGGGATCTCCGGGCGCCCCGCATCCACGGTCAATCCCAGGACGTCGCGGTAGAAGGCCAGCGACTTGTCCGTCTCGTCCGGCTTCACGCGGATGCCATGATGATGCAGCTCCAGTACCTTGACGGCCATGGTGTCCTCCTTGGCTATTGCGATTTGCGCCCAGCGGCGGTCCCGCCGGGAAGGTTGGCCACGAGGGTGCCCCAGATGCCCTTGGGCAGGAAGAGCACGAACGTCATGAAGATGAGCCCGATCACGAGCGGCCAGCGCTCGGTGAAGACGGCCAGCCGGTCTCCGAGCACCAGATAGGTGCCGGCGCCGACGAAGGGGCCGAAGAAGGTGCCCGCGCCCCCGAGAAGCGTCATGATCACCACCTGGCCGGAGGTGACCCAGTACAGCGATTCGACGGGCACGACGGAAAGCCGCAGCGCGTCCAGTCCCCCGGCCAGGCCGGCGAAGAGCGCGGAGAAGACGAAGGACAGGTGCTTGACGCGCCTGACGTCGTAGCCGCAGGCGGACGCCCGGTCGCCGTTCTCGCGGATGGCCTGGAGCACCGTGCCGAAGGGCGAGTCGAGAATGCGCTTGAGGCCCGCGACCGCGAGCCAGACCACGATGAACGTGAAGTAGTAAAAGGCCAGCGAGCCCTCGAGGTCGATCTTCCAGCCGAAGAGATTGAGCGGCAGCTGGGGAATGCCGCGCAGGCCGTCGTCACCACCCGTCACGTCGGCCAGGTGAAACGCGATGAAGTAGAGGAGCTGGGCGAAGGCCAGCGTCAGCATGGCGAAGTAGATGCCACGCCGCCGCAGGCAAAAGAATCCGATGGCGGCGCCCCCAAGGACGGCCAGGAGCGGTCCCGCGGCAAGCCCGAGCCAGAGCGAGCCGATCTTGAGCTTGGCGAGCGCGATGCCCGTGCCGTAGGCGCCGAGACCATAGTAGGCGGCGTGACCGAAGGACAGGAGGCCCGTGTAACCGTAGAGGAGGTTGAAGCCGAGCGCGAAGAGTCCGAAGATCAGCACTTGGGAGGCGAGCGACTTGTACGGCATGAGAAACGGAAACACGGCGAAGAATATGCCGAAGGCCGCCACGGGATGGCGGCCCACCCATCCGGAGACGGCGCCGAGGCCGGGCACGCTCACTCCGCGAGCCCGGCCTCGCCGAAGATGCCGCTCGGCCGCACGAGGAGGACCACGGCCATCACAACGAAGACCATGATCTCGGCGAGCTTGGGCGCGAAGTAGGTGGTGATGCCCACGACCTGCCCCATCATGATCCCGGCCACCACGGCGCCGAGGAGGCTGCCCATCCCGCCGACGACGACCACCACGAAGGACTCGATGACCATGGTGACGCCCATATCCGCGTAGGCACCGCGCATCGGGCCGGCGAGCGCTCCTGCGAGACCCGCCAGGCCGCAGCCGATGCCGAAGACGAGGAGCCAGATGCGGTTGAGGTTGATGCCGAGGGCGCGGACCATCAGCGGGTCGCGCGAGCCCGCGCGGATGATGAGCCCGACGTTGGTGCGCTGGAGGAAGGCCCACAGGGCGAGCAGCACGACCACGGTGACCGCGATGACGAAGAGCCGATAGGCGGGGAAGGCCATGAAGCCCAGGTTGACCGCCCCGCCCAGCTCGCGGGGGGGATCGAGCGTGAGCCCGATCTTCCCCCAGACGATCTTGGCGGTTTCGATCAAGACCAGCGAGAGTCCGAAGGTAAGCAGCAGCGGATCGTCCGGGCTCCGTCCGTAGAGCCTCCGGATGAGGAAGCGCTCCACGAGGAGCCCGAACGTCCCGACCATGAGCGGCGCCAAAAGCAGCGCCAGCCAGAAGTTGCGCGTGTAGCCGAGAAAGAACACGGTGAAGTAGGCGCCCAGCATGTAGAGCGCCCCATGCGAGAAGTTGACCACGGTCATGAGCCCGAAGATCAGCGACAGGCCGATCGCGAGCAGCACGAAGATCATCCCCAGCACCAGACCGGTGAAGATCTGGGGCAGGACCGCGGCGAGCGCGAAGTCCATCAGCGCCTACGCGTGGCCCTTCTCGGCGCAGGTCCGGTCGTACTTCTCGTCCGCGGCCACCTTTGCCACGATGTCCATCAGCCCCCAATCGCCCTTGGTCTTGCCGGGCCCGCGCCCCTTGACGATCCACATGTCCTGCATGGCCTTGTTGTCGCAGGCCCGCCACCATTCCTTGCCCTTGAAGTGGTCGTAGACGGGGTTCTTCCTGAGGGCGTTCGCGACGGCCTCCGCGTCGGTCGTCTTCGCCAGCTCGACTCCGCGCGCGACCTCGAGCACTCCCGAGTAGGAGTAGGCGCCGTAGTCGCCGGGCGGCATGTTGAACTTCTTCATGGAGGCCTCGACGAACTTCTTCGCCGACGGGATCGTGTCCTGCAGCTCCCAGTACCAGTTGATCGAGCCGTAGATGTCCGCGTAGAGCTCCGGCCCGCCCTCCTTGAGGTACGAGATCCACAGGAGCGGCTGGGCGAGCTTCATGGTCTTGTCCAAGCCGAAGCTCCGCGCCTGCTTGAGGTAGGCGATATTGTCCGCGCCGGGGGTCACCGACACGATCACCTCGGGCTTGGCCGCCTGGATCTTCGGCAGGTGGGCCGAGAATTCCGCGCTGCCGAGCGGGTACGGGGTGGCGCCGAGGAGCGTGCCGCCCTGCTTCGCGAGCGTGTCCTGGAGCACCGCGTTGTTCTGCTTGCCCCAGGCGTAGTCGGCGTAGATGATCCACCACTTCTTCCCGAGGTTCTGGGCAATCCACGTGCCCATCACGCGCGAGGTGATGGTGGGGTTGAGCGCCTCGTGGAAGGTGATGGGGCTCGTATCGGGCTTGGCGCTGATCTCGTCGGACTGGCTGGTGGAGATGAAGAGAACCTTGGCTTTCTTGGTCTGTTCGTTGATGGCCATCTGCACGTGGGCGGCGAGGCCGCCGACGATGAACTGGCACTTCTGGTTCTCGATCAGCTCCTTGGTGCGCTGGGCCCCGACGGCCGGCTTGAGCTCGTCGTCGCGGAAGAGCACCTCGACCTTGCGGCCCATCACCCCGCCCTTGGCGTTGAGCTCGTCTACAGCGAGCGTGGCGCCGCGCTGCATGTCCGCGGCCAAGGCCGCGAAGGGTCCAGTCAGCGGCAGCGGGCAGCCTATGCGGAGCGGCTCCGCCTGCGCGCGGAGCACTGCGGGGAAGAGCCCCTGGGTCGCTATGGCCCCGGCGGTCGCGCCTGTTGCGGTCAGGAACTTTCGACGTGTAATCGACGCCATCGTCGTCTCCTCCTTCGATGTGTGGGTGGGTGCCGGCGGGCCCGGCGCGCTCCGTTGATAACAGGGGCCTCTCATGATGTCAAGGCGTCACGGAAGCCCTTGCCTTCCTTCGCCAAGCGCTCGAGAAGCGGCGCCGGCGTCCAGGGCTCGCCGTGCCGGGTGTGGAAGGCCGCCACGTCAGAGTAGACCTTCTTGAGCCCGACCTGGTCGGCGTAGAACATCGGGCCCCCGCGGTAGCGCGGGAAACCGTAGCCGTAGAGGTACGTGACGTCGATGTCGCTCGAGCGGAGCGCGATGCCCTCCTCGAGGATGCGCGCGCCCTCGTTGACGAGGGCCCACAGGCACCGCGTGAGGACCTCGTCGTCGCTCACCTGCCGCCGCGCGATGCCGCCCTCCTTGGCCGCCGCGGCGATGACCGCCTCGACCTCGGGGTCGGGCTTCGGGGCCCGCGAGCCCGCCTCGTAGCGGTACCAGCCGGCGCCGGTCTTCTGGCCGAAGCGCCCCTGCTCGCAGAGCCTGTCGCCCACGTGCGAGTAGCGCAGGTCCTTCCGCCGCGTGGCGGCCTTGCCCTTGCGGATCCGCCAGCCGACGTCGAGGCCCGCCAGGTCCT
>Ga0315281_10006890_pt1 | contig 16080 bp, 12 predicted proteins | sample YL17G07_0_MG_FD_204540 | JGI IMG/M metagenome (GOLD analysis project Ga0315281, IMG submission 204540) | Sediment microbial communities from Yellowstone Lake, YNP, Wyoming, USA - YL17G07_0 | ecosystem: Environmental > Aquatic > Freshwater > Lake > Sediment | place: USA: Wyoming | collected... | reverse complement strand
GCGTCTCGCGCTCGTCGCTCTTGAGCTTCACCTCTGGAACTGGCCGTCCAATCGCCATCGCGCACCTCGCATTCTATGCGCGGTACGCTCATCTCTTAGATCTCGGATCTCAGACTCAGGACACTAGGGCCGGTCCGTCGAGTTCTGGCGTCTACGCTGCCGCACTACTGGTGGCGTGGCCCGTGCTGCTGGTCGGCGTACTGTCCGGCGTCGCCGCAGGGGCCGCCGCCCAACGTGCGGGGGCCGGATTGTTCAGAACTCGTTCACGTCGGCGGCGCTGAGCCGGCCGTAGGATAGAGAGATGGACGTGCCGCGCATTCTCGTGGTGGACGATGAGCCCATGGTGGCGGAGGTCGTCAAGCGCTACCTCGAACGCGAAGGCTTCCAGGTCGCCATCGCCGGCGACGGGGCGAATGCACTCACGACATACGAACTCACGCGGCCCCATCTCGTCGTGCTCGACCTTATGCTCCCGGGCGTCACGGGGCTCGAAGTATGCCGCCGCATCCGTGAGAGCTCGACCGCGCCAATCATCATGCTCACGGCACGCGGCGACGAGATGGACCGCATTGCGGGCTTCGAGATGGGCGCCGACGACTACATAGCCAAGCCATTCAGCCCACGCGAGCTGGTGGTGCGCGTGAAGGCCGTGCTGCGTCGATGCTACGACGGCCAGCCGTCCACTCCGGGCGTTACGATGCGCAACGGCGCGATCGTGGTCGACCCCGTTGCGCGGACCGTCGAGCACCACGGAGAGGCAGTGGGGCTCACGCCGCGAGAGTTCGACCTGCTGTGTTTCCTGATGGAACGGCCGAACCAGGTGTTCACGCGTGATCAGCTGATGCAGCGCGTCTGGAACTACGAGTGGTATGGCGACGCAAGCACCGTGACCGTCCACGTCCGGCGCCTGCGGACGAAGATCGAGCCAGACCCGAGCGCACCGCTGCACCTCAAGACCGCCTGGGGCACGGGATACAAATGGGATCCGTGACGCGCGAGGGCACGAGCATGGCCTGGGCAGTCGCACTCGTCGTGGCTGCCGCTGCCACAACGTTGACGGTGACGCATCTCCTGCTCGGGGCGTCTGGCGTGGACCTCGCGGTGATGGCCTTGACGCTGTTGGCGACGGGCATGTTCGGCGTCGTCGCCGCGGCGATAGCGCCGCGCTGGTTCAGTCGCTTTGGGATTCGCGGGCAGTTCGTGGTGCTCGCCGCGCTGTGCCTTACCGCGCTCGTCACGAATATGGGCGTGGCGGCCGCGCTGATGTTTATCTCCAATCACGACCTGCGGCTCTTCTTCGTGCTTGTCGCGTTCGCTCTCGTCGCCACGGTCGGGCCCGTCCGGATCGTGAGCCGCCGTGGGAGTCGCCGTCTCGAAGCTGTCGAAGCAGCGGCGGCGCGCATCGCGGCAGGCGAACTCGACGCGCGCGTTCAGATGGCCGGAACCGACGAAGTCGCGCGGCTCGCAGGCGAATTTAACCGCATGGCGGACGCACTCCAAGCCGCGAATCAGCGGCGTGACCAGCTCGAAGCGGCACGGCGAGAGCTGTTCGCCGCTGTCTCGCACGATCTGCGCACGCCGCTCAGCAGCATCCAGGTGATGGTGGAAGCGCTCAGCGATGGGGTGGTGAGCGACCGGGAGAGCATCGATCGCTACCTGAAGACCATGAGCGCGGAGATCGACCTTCTCTCGTTGCTCATCGACGACGTCTTCGAACTGGCGAAGCTTGACAGCGGCGAGCTGGAATTGAGGCTCGAATCTCTCCATCTCGAAGACATCTTGGAAGAGGCGGTCGCGCTGTTTCGCCCGCAGCTCGACAAGGCAGCAATCGCGCTCCGCGTCGAACATGGCCAGCCGACGCCGATGGTCAGCGGCGACCGGACGCGGCTGCAGCGCGTGGTCCAGAACCTGCTCAGCAACGCGCTTCGCCACACGCCGAGCGACGGCACGATCGAGCTCCAGATCGTGGCACGTGACGGCGGCGTGCAGGTCGCCATTCGCGATTCGGGCGAAGGCATCGCGGCAGAGGACGCGCAACAAGTGTTCGATCGCTTCTTTCGGAGCGAGCGATCGCGCTCTCGCGAGCACGGCGGGAGCGGGCTCGGGCTGACTATCGCTCGCGCGATTGTGGAAGCGCACGGCGGTCGCATCTGGGTGGAGCAAGGGAGGCATCGAGGGGCTTCAGTCGTGTTCACGGTGCCCGTGGCCGCGACCCCCGGTGCCACCGGCGTGTAGCGAGTTGCAGCACGATGAAACCATCGTGCCGGAAGCGGCGGCTGCAGGGCACCCGGTGACGTTGCCGTAAGAATGCGCCTTTTCGACGTTCGGCCGGGAGGAGCCGGATCAAACCACCACCTCCCGCAGGACGAACTGCGGCCGACCGGGTAACCGTTTCCAGCCTTGGGGTCCTGTGCGGGCCCCCATCCGAGGTGCAAGATCCGAACGATGGAACGAGTTGGTTTACGTCTGGCTATCGCGGCGGCGGGCACTTTCGCGGTGGCGGTAGTGGCGTGCGGCGGAGGTGCTGGCCAAGCGGTGACCACGGCGACCGACATCCCGCAATCAGTTGGTCTCGAACTGGTCTCACGCTTGCCGGACGGAACACCAAGTAAGGGTTCGTCCTTTGCGTCTGTTTCGGGTGATGGCCGATTCGTGGCGTTCGCGTCCGGGACCGACGGGCTCGTGTCCGAGGATGCGAACGGGCAAATGGACATCTTCCTTCGCGACCGACAGAAAGGGACCACTGCCCTGGTGAGCCACGCCGCGGACGGCAAGAGTGCGGACGACTCTGCTCAGGAGACGGCCATCTCCGCTGACGGCCGGTTCATCGCCTACGTGTCGTGGGCTCGGAACGCCGTCTATCCACCGAGAGCGGACCGGGGAACCGCGGACGTGTACCTCTGGGATCGCGAGTCGGGACGCTCGAAGCGAATCTCAGCGCCTCCAGCGGGTGACAGTAACGGGTCATCAATGGGCCTGCGGATGTCAACGAACGGAAGGTATGTGGTCTTCGCGTCGCTGGCAACGAACCTGACCCCCGGAGACCCGGGAGCCGGAGGCTTCATCTACTCGGCGGACACCGGCAAGCTCCAACGCCTCAGTCCTCAGCTGGCAGGCGCAGTGAGGACCTGTTCGCCAGTCGCCGTCTCCGACGACGGTCGGCGCGTCGCTTGCCGGGTGTACGCGCCGAATGGCAGCGGGAGTCGGCTGATTCTCGTCGACCCTGCAAAGGGGACAAGCGCAGACCCTGACATCTGCCTGAGCATCCATGCTGGCGTCATGACTTCGGATGGAAGGTTTTTCGCTGCGGAGTCGTGTTCCGCCGTCGGCGCCGTCGGCGTCAGTCTTATGGTCTACGACCTCAACAGCGCCACTTCCAAGCAGATCGCTGCAACGTTGGAAGGCTTCGACGAGATAGCGATTTCTGCCGACGGCATGCGGCTCGCGTTCAAAACCAGTGGTCCCCTCGTTGACGGAGACCTCAACGGTCGCGCCGACGTGTACTTCACTGACCGGTCCTCAGGGTTCACGTCCCGGGTCTCCGTTGCGAACGACGGTACAGACTGCGGTCGGGAGGCGACCGCTCCGTCCCTTTCGGTCAGCGGCCACTTTGTCGCATTCACATGCGAGGCAAGTGAGGGCAAGAGCCCCCTTGGGGGGGACTTTGAGCCTGACGTGTACGTCCGTGACGCGCGTGAGAAGGTCCCAGTGGGGAGAGTAATTCCGGGAGCTACCCCGGTCCACGGACCTGCCCGTTACCCGACGCCAGCGCCGACGCCAACAGACCAACCTGCCCAGCCTGGGGTTGTCACGGCCACGGATAACCGCTTCAGCCCTAGCGCCATTGTGACCACTTCGCCAGTCGAGGTCCGGTTCGAAAACCACGGCCAGGCCCGCCATACCATCCACTTCCTCGACCGTCAGGGCGGCACGACCCTGGCGAAGGGAGCAGACGGCCCGATCACCAACGCGGGTGAGTTCGCGATCATCCGGTTTGAGGTCACTGCGGGCACCTACTACTACCAGTGCGACATTCACCCCGATCAAATGCGAGGGGTGCTCACCGTCCGCTGATGCTGTCCGGAAGCACGGATCGGCCGCCGGCAGACAGTAAGCTCGACCGCCGCCGCCGCCCGAGGCTGAACTTGGAGCCCGGCCGGATGCGTCCTCGATGGGGAAACTCGCAACCATGGACTGGCGGACGGAGCGCCGCCGTGTTGTGTAAGAGACTGCGACCCCTGCCTCGCCGAGCAGCTCGTGGAAACGGCTGAGTCGCAACCGCTCGTCCGTCAGCCATCTGGTGCCCCGCCGACGGGTTCGAAGGGCGGCGAGGCAGGCGGCGTCATGTCACGGAACCGGTGCTTACCACGCCCCCTTGTCCACGACCTCCTCGAAGGGGCGGCGATTGTGCTTCTTCAGCGGCCGAATTGGTCCGTCGGCGGGGTAGCCGAGCGCAATGAGCCAGGCGCAAAAGCGGTCTTCCGGGAACTTCAGGATGCGGCGGGCGAGATCCTGTTCGGAGACGGCACTGTGGCCGGTGCCGATGCCGAGATCCGTTGCGGTGAGGATGAGCGTCATGGCGAGCTGGCCGAGGTCGAATTGGAGCGTGTGATTCCGAAAAGCGTCGTCGATCTTGGGGGCGATCAGTGCGACCGTGGCAGCCGAGCCGGCGACGTGGCCTGCGCCGCGCCAGACTCCCGTGAGCGCCTGCAGCTGGGCACGGTCCGTGACCACGACATGTCCCACTCCTGCCGGTTGCCTGCGGAAGGCGAGCGGCGTGCCGCATCGAGAATGGTGTGGAGGGTGTCCTCGGGGATCGGCTGCTCAGTGTAGGCGCGGACGTTGCGTCGCGCCGCGATGGCGTCGAGCGTTTCCATTCTCGTAGGCTCCAGAGCGTGTGGTGAGGCCCATCGTACGGCAGAGCCCGCCCGATAGCCGACAAGGGCGCTCAACGCATTCGCTCCCAACACTACGACAACATGGTGGAGGGTCTGTTCCCGCGCCAAGGCTAGGTCGTTGGTGCGCGGGCGTCTCGCTATACTGCCTGCACTCCGGTGGGACGAGGAGCGGCATGGCTCTGTCTGAAGCCGACACTCGCGCCAAGCTCATTGACCCCGCCATCTACTCTCGGGGTTGGACCGAGGATCACATTAGTCGCGAGGAGACGCTCGGCGCGATCGAAATCGTCAACGGCACAGCGCGCCGGCGTTCCAGGGGCCGTGTGGACTACACGTTGCGGCTCCGCGTGAACTCCGAGAGCCAGCCGGTGGCTGTTGCACTCATCGAAGCCAAGGCCGAGCACCTCCCACCGATGCACGGACTGGAGCAGGCCAAGAACTACGCAACGGCCGGGCGGCGTCTCCACGTCCCTTTCGTGTTCTCGTCCAATGGGCACCTCTTCGTCGAGTACGACGCCTTGTTCGGCGTCACCGCCTCCCCGCGGCCGTTGGCCGAGTTCCCCACGCCGGACGAGCTTCGGGAGCGCTACGAGCAGGGCAAGGGCTTCTCCCTCTCGGACGAAGCCGCGAAGCCGCTGCTCGCCAAGTACCGCCTTGGCGAGGCGGGGCGCCGGTACTATCAGGACGCCGCCATCCGCGCCGTACTGGAGAAGATCGCCGCCTGCCAGAAGGCCGACAAGCCCCAGCGCGCCCTCCTCTCACTTGCGACTGGCTCGGGTAAGACCTTCATCGCGGTCGAGCTCTTGCGCCGCATAGCGGACGCCGGCCAGCTTCGCCGAGCCCTCTTCGTCTGCGACCGCGACGAGCTGCGCAGCCAGGGCCTTACCGCCCTCCAGAACGCCTTCGGTGCGGACGCCCAGGCAGTTTCCGGCCGCGACGCACAGAAGAACGCCCGCGTGCTCGTCGCCACCTACCAGACGCTTGGCCTCACGCCGGACGAAGACGAATCCACCTTCCTTAAGGAGCACTACCCCCCGGACTACTTCAGCCACATCGTCATCGACGAGTGTCACCGCTCGGCCTGGGGCCGGTGGTCCGAGGTTCTCAGGCAGAACCCGCGCGCAGTCCAGGTGGGCCTTACCGCTACACCACGCCGCCTCGCGGACGTCTCCGGAGAGGAGCAGCAGTCCGAGGACGCCCTCGTCACCGCCGACAACCTCGAATACTTCGGCGATCCCGTCTACGAATACGACATGGGCCAGGGGATCGAGGACGGCTACCTCGCCGCCTGCGAGATCGTCCGCCGCGACATCTTCCAGGACGACAAGAGTCTCAGCGAGCGCGAAGTCGGCCTCGACCGCAAGGACCTCGAAGGCAAAACGCTGGTAGACAGCATCACCGGAGAGGTCGTCGGCGTCGCTGAGGCCCGGGCGCACTACGAGGCCACGGCCTTCGAGGCCATGCTCATGCTTCCCGAACGCGTCGATGCCATGTGCCGCGACCTGTTCGCGGCGCTCGTCAAGACCGGCGGCCCCGAGCAAAAGACGATCGTCTTCTGCGCCCGCGATGACCACGCCGATCGCGTCGCCGCCACGATCAACAACCTCTACGCGGAATGGTGCGCACAGGGAGGCCGGCAGCGACTGGACCCATACGCGTTCAAGTGCACGGCCAGCGTGCAGGGCTCCGAGATGGTTGCCGATTTGCGCGGGATGAGCCGCTCCCACTTCATCGCTACCACCGTTGAGCTGCTCACCACAGGCGTGGACGTCCCGTCCGTGCGAAATATCGTGTTCTTCAAGTACGTCAGCTCGCCCATCGCCTTCTACCAGATGGTCGGCCGGGGCACGCGCATCCACGCGCCGACTGGCAAGCTCATGTTCCGCGTCTACGACTACACCAACGCCACGCGCCTCTTCGGGCAGGACTTTGTCACGAAGATCGCCGCCGTGCGCAACGACCCTGGGGTTGAGCCCGAGCCGAGGGAGGGCGAGCGCACGATCGTCGTCCAGGGCTTCGACGTGAGGGTCACCGAGGCTGGACGCTATGTCGTCACCCAGGTGGACGGCCGCGCAATGCCCATCACCCTCGAAGACTACAAGGCTGGCCTCGCCGCGCGGCTGGTGGCCGAGGTGCCCACGCTCGACCAGTTCCGCGAGGTGTGGGTCAATCCGCCGGACCGCCAGGGGGTGCTCGCCAAGATGCCCGACGCCGGCCGTTCCGCGCTTATCGTCCAGACGCTGCAGGACATGGCCGCGTACGACCTCTACGACGTGCTCGCGGACCTTGCCTATGGCGCTGCGCCCCGCACCCGCGTCCAGCGCGCGGACGCGTTCAACTACAAGCACGCCGAGTGGCTGGACTCTCTTCCGATTGGCGCGGCCGAGACACTGCGGGCCCTTACGCGCCAGTTCGGACTCTCAGGCACCGACGGGCTGGAGCAGCCCGCCGTGTTCAACACGCCCGACGTGGTGAAGGCGGGCGGCCTGGCAGCGCTCCGCGCGCTCGGCCAGCCAAAGGAGATCCTCCGCGAGACCAAGCGTCGGGTGTTCGCGGCATGACCCTGCGCCAAGCCGACCGACCCGGCCGCGTCGTCAGGGATTGGCCCACTGCCAAGCTCATCGACCTCGGCATCTTGAACGACGGGGATTGGATTCTCACGACAGACTACGCAGCGGCCGGCGTCAGGCTTCTTCAGGTAGGTGACATCGGAGTCCGCCGCTTCATAGGCAAGTCGTCGCGATTCGTCGCTGAACAGCGATGTCGCGAGCTTCGATGTACCTTCCTGAAGCCGGGAGACATCCTCATCTCGCGCATGGCCGAGCCGATTGGACGCGCTTGTCGTCTTCCGGACCTCGGCTATTCCTGCATCACCGCAGTGGATGTCTCGATCTGGCGCCCGCGCACCGAGCACCTGGATCCAGATTATGCCGTGTTCTACCTCAACTCCGAAGAATGGCTCGCGCGAGTGCTCGCTCGCGCCAGCGGCGCCACCCGCGCCCGGATCAGCCGCGTGAATCTGGGTACACTCACCATCCCGCTGCCCCCGCTCGCCGAGCAGCGGCGCATCGCCGCGATGCTCACGGAGCAGATGGCCCAGCTGGACCGCGCCCGCGCCGCCGCCGAAGTCCAGCTCGCCGCCATCCGAGCGCTTCCCGCCGCCCATCTCCGCGCCATCTTCGAGAGCGACGAGGCCAAGGGCTGGCCGACGAGGACGCTGTCGCAAATCACCGACATCACCGCAGGTGTGACGATAGGGCGGAAACTGCCTCCCGGAACGCGTCGCGTGCCGTACATGCGCGTCGCCAACGTCAAAGACGGTCGGCTCGCCCTCGACGATGTGAGCCTGACGCCTGCAACCGAGCCCGAGATCGAGCGAGCCCGGCTTCGTTACGGCGATCTGCTGCTCACTGAAGGGGGAGACATGGACAAGCTCGGCCGTGGCGACTTCTGGCGCGACCAGCTTCCCGAGTGCATTCACCAGAATCACATATTCCGCGTCCGGTTCGACTTGTCGGAGTTCGACCCGCGATTCGCATCGGCTCAGGTGGGCTCAAGCTACGGAAAGCGTTACTTCGCCGCCCATGCAAAACAAACCACCGGCATCGCCTCCATCAACCGCCAGGTGCTCGGCGGCTTCCCGTTCTTGGCTCCTCCGAAGGTCGTCCAGACCAAGGTTGCGGAATCTCTACGCAGTATCGACGTGGAGAGGCAGGGATTGGAGCGCGCGGCGGCCGAGAGACTCACCGCCATCCATCGGGCGCAGGCGGCGCTCGTCAGTGCAGCGTTTGCGAGCGGTCCCAATGCCTGACTTTTCAGTTGAGACCGATAGCCAGGCCCCCTCGAACGGTCGCGGGTCAGCGTCGCGAAACGGCCAGCAATCCCTCAACGCCGCCATCTACAGCATCTGCGACATCCTCAGGCGCTCGAACTGCGCCGGGGCCCTCCAGTACGTCCCGGAACTGACATGGATCCTCTTCCTCCGCATTCTCGACGAGCGTGAGGAGATCGAGGCGGAGCAGGCCGAGGCCGTGGGCTCCCCCTTCACCCGCGCCCTCGGAGCCCCGTACCGCTGGCGGGACTGGGCCACCCCGGGTGGCACCCAACGCAAGGCGCTGACGGATGGTGCCCTCGGCGCGCTGTTCGCCTTCGTCAACGGCGACCTCCTCCCGCATCTCCGTGGCTTGGCAACCCGGCCGGGCGCCACGCCTCGCCAAAAGGTCATCAGCCAGATCATGTCCGGCGTCGAGCGCGTCCGCGTCGACACGGAGAAGAACTTCCTCGACGTCCTCGACCGCGTCCACGCGATCCAAATCGGCGCCATCGACGACCGTCACGTCTTCACCCTCTCCCAGGCCTACGAAGGCCTCCTGCTCCGCATGGGCGAAAGGAACAACGACGGCGGTCAGTTCTTCACCCCGCGCGAGGTCATCCGCGCCATGGTCCGCGTCGTGGGCCCCAGGGTGGGCGAGACCGTCTACGACCCCGGTTGCGGCACCGGCGGCTTCCTCGCTCAGGCCTACGAGTACATCCGCCGCAACCTTGGAGACGACGCCACCGCCAATGACTTGGAGGGCCTCGCAACCCGAACGTTCTACGGCCGTGAAAAAGACAACGTCGTCTATACGATCGGGCTCGCGAACCTGGTCCTCCACGGCATCGATGAGCCCCACATCTGGCACGGCAATACGCTCACCGGCGGCGAGACCTATGGCGGCCTCTTCCAGGGCGCTCCCGCGCTCTACGACGTGTGCCTCACGAACCCGCCCTTCGGCGGCAAGGAGGGCGTGGACGCCCAAACGCGCTTCGCCTACAAGACCAGTGCGACTCAAGTGCTCTTCCTCCAGCACGTCATTGACAGCCTCAAGCCGGGCGGCCGCTGTGGCATCGTCCTCGATGAAGGCGTCCTCTTTCGCAACACCGAGACGGCCTTCGTCCAGACCAAGCGCAAGCTCCTCGACGACTGCGACCTCTGGTGCATCGTCAGCCTCCCGCCCGGCGTGTTCACGCAGGCGGGCGCAGGCGTTAAGACGAACCTCCTCTTCTTCGACCGCGGACGCCCCACCGAGCGCACCTGGTACTACGATCTCTCCGACATCAAAGTCACGAAGAAGCAGCCATTCACCCTCGACCGCTTTGAGGACTTCTTCCAGCTACTTCCTACCCGCAGCGACAGCGCCCGCAGCTGGACCGTTGCCCGAGACGACCTGGTCGCCAAGAAATACGACCTCAAGGCGGTGAACCCGCATTCCCGCACCGACACCGACACCCGCACCCCGGCCGAGCTGCTGGACATCATCGAAGCCCAGGGCCGAAAGATCGACGCGGCCGTCGCCGCCCTGCGGGCTCTGCTATGACCGTCACGGAGACGGACTGGGCCGGAAGTCTGGGCGCGACGTCCCACGATCGAGCCGTAGTGTTGAAATCGGCGGGCGCAACGCCGTCGCCCTTCGCTGGGCGGGCTGCTGTTGTTCCGACCAGGCGGCCCCATGATCTGGCCTCGGCGCCGACCGTCCCTCGCAGAGCGCAGAGCAGTGCACACGATGGGCAGCGGCCCAGTGTCCAATCGTCGGACCGGCGGCACGATGCGCGCCAACCGATCCCGTCTCCCAACGGCACCGCGCCCTCGGATGGGCCCGAACGAGGGCCTCAAAGCGGTGGAGGCGGGGCCCACTATGCCACGCCCCGCCTCCACCGGGTGCGTTAGGATCGCGGCATGCCCTTGCTCAGTGAGTTGTTCGACGACGTGTTCGTCATCAATCTGCGCGAGAGCGACGACCGTTGGCGGCACGCTGAGGCGGTGCTGTCGTCGATCGGAGTCGCCCGGCCCACGCGCGTCGACGCGGTCGACGGCCGGTCGTTGGGTGAAGAGGGACTGAAGCGCCTCCAGGACGGCGGCACGATCGCGAAAGACATCTCGGGGTTCAGGGCCAGGCGGAGGCTCCCCGAGATCGGGTGTGCGGCCAGCCACGTTGCCGCCCTCCGTGAGGTGGTCGAGCGGCGCCTGCCGCGGGCGCTGATCTTCGAGGACGACGTCGACCTGCCCTGCGCGCCTGCGGAATGGACTGCCCGGATGAAGCGTGCCGTCGAGGGTCTGCCGGAGAGCTGGCAACTCTGGTACCTGTACCGCGACCTCGACGTGGAGCACCGGGTGCGACGTCTGAGCGAGTCAACGGTCATCCCATGGAACCCGAAGGGGACGTCCGCCTACGCGGTGACGCTCGCGGGGGCCGAGTTGCTTCTCGGTGCGGTCCTGCCGGTGGGCGTCCCGATCGACCGGGCCTTCGTCGGGGCTATCCGGTCGAGCAACATCGAAGTGTATGCATCGAGCCCCGCCCTCTTTTCGGCGGGAGCCCTGCCGTCGGTGATCAACCGCCGCACAGCGCCGGGAGGCAACATGCGCGCTGGCTCCCACCTCCATCCGGAGTACCAGTCGCGCTGGCGGGCGGCGTGGAGCGGCAACCCTCCTCCTCACTCGTGGGGGTTGCGGCTGCAGGTGGGCGTCTCGCGGGCCCGGTCCCGGCTGAGGCGAAGGCTGCGGCGTTGGCTGCACGCCCGGCGCGGTGGCTGACGAGCGGCCCCGGTGCGCCCCCTCAGAGCCCCCGGACGATCCGCACCACTTCGCTCCGAAAGAAGCGGTCATTCGCTTCGAACCACTCGCGGGCGGCTGCGCCGAGCAACGCGCGCTCCGCGGGGCTCATCGTGATCGCGCGTTCGACGGCGACAGAGAGACCGGCCACGTCGACGTTGAACCCGAGCCCGAATCCCTCGGGCGCCGAGCCCACCGGGGGCACGAGGAGGCCGCGCTCTGGCGAAACGAGCTCGTTCATCGGCGGTCCGTCGGTCGTGATGACGAGTGCGGCGCAGCTCATCGCCTCGACGATGCGGTGGCCAAAGCCCTCGACGCGCGAGGGAGCGACGTGGACGGGCACGGCGTTCTGGAGCTGGCGCAACTCGTCCGTGGGGAGGAAGCGGTTGAGGAGGCGGATGTTCGGCGCCGCGATTCCGCGCCAGGCTGGTTCCGATCCGACGAAGGTCAGTCGGGGCCAGCCCGGGTGGTTCCGCCAGGCCTTGACGACCACGCGGCTCTGCTTGCTGGCGCCCGTGAGGCCGAGATGGAGGAAGCTGCGCTTGCCCGTCTCTGCGCCGGAGAGGCGCCGGTCCGTCGACGTGAAGCTGCTGAAGGCGACGGGATAGCCTCGGCGCCCGAACTCCTGCTCGGCGTAACGGGTCTTGCAGATGACGAGGTCCATCTCGGCGATCCGTGCGGCGGTGGCGGGAAAGACCTTCTCCTGGTTCGGGAGGAGACAGTTCACGCGCGCGGCGTCGAGCCAACCGGGCTCGATTTCCTGGTTGTGGATGTTGACGTCGAAGCAAGGCCACGGGCCCGTGAGCTTGTGGCGGTAGCGGCGCGCGAGTTGCGGCGCGTACTCCCACGTCGCCCGGCCCAGCGATGAGAGGCGATCCTGCAGGCGGACGCTCGAGCCCAGCCCGCCCGGGACCGCCGTGACGGAGACGTCGCAGCCGGCGCCGTGGAGGACCGAGGCGAGGAGACGGGCCGAGTGGAGGATGGCGTGGTTGTGGCTCTTGGCTCTGACGAGGATGTTGACGCGAGGCGCGGCCATTTCACACCTCCGTCGGCCGGGAGAGCGCCTTCGGCACCTCGGGTGCAACGCTGCGCCGGGAGAGTGTAGCGCAAGCCCGACCCGAGCCGGGGGCCACGATCATCGATTGGTGTTGCATTCCTCGGGGCCGCGAGTGATGTATGACGACCATGGAAACGAAGCTCCTGGCCGCCCCCACCGATCCGACCGCGTGGCAGAACGCCCTCTACGCCTTTCTCGCCGAGAAGGAGCGGCGCTCCGGCTCCCGCCGCACCGTCGAGGGCTACAGCCGCATGCTGCAGCACTTCTTCGGCCGTGCCGCCAAGACGCCCGACCAGGTCAAGAGCCCCGAGGTCCTCGCCTGGGCCCACGGCGTCGGCCTCTCGGGTCGAACACCGTCCAGCGTCACCATCGGCGCGCGCATCGCCTGCCTCTCGTCGTTCTACCGTTTCCTCATCAGGATGGGCATGGTCGCCTCGAACCCGTGCGACGCGCTGGAGCGGCCGAGGATCGTCCCGAACCCCGCACGGGGCTACACCGGCGAGGACGTGAGGAAGCTGCTCGGCGTGATCCCGGACACCGTCCCGGGCCGCCGTGACCGCGCCATCGTCCTGACGCTCGTGCTCACCGGCCGGCGGCGCAGCGAGGTCATCAACCTGAGGGCCGGGGACATCACGCTGGAGGGCGAGACGGCGTACTACACCTACCGCGGCAAGGGCGGGAAGCGCGGGCGGCGTGAGCTGCCCCGGCCCGCCTACGAGGCCATCCTCGCGACGCTCTCTGATGCTAGCAAATCGATAGCAACCATGCAGCCCACGGAGTCGCTCTGGCAGGCTGGCGCCGGCGAGCGCGGGGTGACCAGTGCGACCTTCTACACGAGGTTCCGGCGCTACCTGGCCGTAGCCGGGATGGCACCTTCAGGTGTCCACATCCTGCGGCACACGGCGGCCAAGCTGCGCCGGGACGCTGGGGAGAGCATCGAGGACGTGTCTGCCTTCTTAGACCACAGCAGCCTGGCGGTCACGACGATCTACGTGAGGCGGCTGGAGGGCGTGCAGGACACTGGCTGGGCGCGCGTGGCGGAGGCCATCGGAGCGTAGCCCGCGTGGCCGCCGGGATCACCAGTTAGTTCCCAGCCCGGAGGAGTCGGGGCGCGTCACCAGGCGGCGCTGTCCGTCCTTGAAGGCGTCGGCCAGCGCTCCCAGCAACTCCGTCAACAGGAGCTGCTGCCGCTGGTCAGTCAGGGGGAGGAACTCCAGGTGGAGGAGGATGCCGAGCCGGTCGGGAGCCTCGCTTACCAGGCGGACAGGGACGACAGCAGCAAGGCCGGCCCAGGGGATGCGAAGCCACGCGTCTCCGGCCGCGAAGTCTGGACGGGAAGGCGCGACGACGGCCGCTCCGCCAAGAGACAGGTCTCCGACCCGGACGGGAATCACCGTCGGCGACGCAGGGAGACCGACCACGAGTGACGCTGCCAGCCAACCCGGGAAACGTTCGTGGCGACGGCGATCACGCACAGGCCGCATCACAGTCTCCATTGATCAACATTCGGCAGCGCAACCGAGCCGCAACAGGACGCGGTTGTGGCCTGCGCGGCGGTCGTAGCGCGAACACCGCCCGGCGCTCGCTCCTGTGAGGTATTGTGGCGACGGGCGCTGCGACCACACCCCGGCACCACCGCGCGCTCAGTCTGGCCTAAGACTAAAGGTGCGCTTCACGATCATTGGTTGACCGTGAGGGAGGGTGCGACGCCCGGCGGCAACTGACCGGACAGGCGGTGGGCCGGCCGATCCCGAGCGACTGACCACTGCGCCCTCCCTACCGGTCGGGGTACTGATCCTGCCGCCGGGGGATGAGGGCCCTGTGTGAGCCAGCGCATTGTCAGTGATCGCCCCGCTTGATACGCTTACCGCTCGGTAAATATCCCCAATCCCCAGGGAGAGCCCCGCTGTGACCCTCGAACAGACCTCCGTCGACATCAACCTTGGCGACGACACCATCTTTGAGCGCGGTGAATCCCACGCCGCCTTCAAGCGCCTCCGCCGGGAAGCCCCCATCCACTGGAATCCCGGCAACGAGATGGTCAAGGGCTGGTGGAACGTCACGAAGTTCGAGGACGTGCTCGACATTTCGCGCCGCACTGACGTGTTCAGCTCGGAGGACGGCATCACCGCCTTCGCCCCGGTGAACGCAGAGGACGCTGCCGCCGCCGCCAACGGCAACGGCAAGATGCTCATCACCATGGACCCGCCGAACCACGTCCGCGTGCGCCGGCTCATCAACAAGGGCTTCACCCCGCGTGCCGTCGGCGCGATGGAGGGCGAGATTCGCCGCATCACGAACGAGGTGCTCGACAGCATCGCCAGGAAGGGCTCCTGCGACTTCGTGCTCGAAGTCGCTTCGCAGCTCCCGCTCGCCATTATCTGCGGGATGATGGGGCTGGAGAAGAACGACTGGCCGCTCATGTTCGAGCTCACCAACAAGGTGCTCGGTCAGAGCGACCCCGAGTATCAGACCGACGTCCCGGAAGAGCAGCGCGGCACGCCCGAGGCGGCCCGCATGACCGGCAACATGGGCATCATGCAGATGTTCGGCTTCTTCGCCCAGCTGCTCCAGCAACGCCGCGCCAACCCGGGCGGCCACGACCTCGTCTCCATCCTTATCGAGTCCGAGGTGGACGGCGAAAAGCTCACGGACGAAGACATCCTCTGGTTCTCGTTCCTCCTCATCCTCGCCGGCAACGAGACCACCCGGAACGCGATCAGCGGCGGCATGCTCACCCTCAACGACCACCCGGACCAGCGTGCCAGGCTCCAGGCCGACATGTCGCTGCTGCCCGTCGCCGTCGAGGAGATCCTGCGCTACGTCTCGCCCGTCACCCACATGGCACGCGTCGCGCTTGCAGACACAACCGTGCGCGGCCAGAAGGTCGCGAAGGGCGAGCGTGTGGTCATGTGGTACCCGTCGGTGAACCGCGACGAGGACGTCTTCCCGGACGCCGACCGCTTCGACATTGCGCGCACGCCGAACGACCACCTGGCCTTCGGCATCGGCGAGCACTTCTGCCTTGGCGCGGGCTTCGCGCGCCTGGAGCTGAAGGTCATGTTCGAAGAGCTCTTCCGCCGCTTCCCGGACATCCACGTGAGCGGCCCCGTCGAACGGCTGCGCTCCAACTTCATCGGCGGCATCAAGCACCTGCCCGTGAGCTTCACGCCCGAGCGATAGGGAGCGAGGCACGAGCCGCGAGGCATGAAGCATGAGGCGGCCTACGGCAGAAACCACTGTCCTCTGCGCTTGGCCCACGAGAACCGAATGCCCTCAAGCCGAAGCTCATCGACGGCCCGTTGTGCGGCGGCCGCGGGGCCGACTATCCAGAGCGCGCCACCCTTAGCTCTATTGTCCTCTACCTTGAGCCCGCGTACGCGTAATCGCTGGACGAGATCGGCGCTGGGACCATGCTCAACTTGCGCTCTGGGCCTCAGCGCAGAGGACCCGTCTGTCGTATGAAGTCGAAGGTGAGCCCTCGAACGGTCAGGCTCGCCGCGCTGCTGCGCTTGCCCTGCGTCGCTTCGCGGTTC
>Ga0315281_10006889_pt1 | contig 16080 bp, 14 predicted proteins | sample YL17G07_0_MG_FD_204540 | JGI IMG/M metagenome (GOLD analysis project Ga0315281, IMG submission 204540) | Sediment microbial communities from Yellowstone Lake, YNP, Wyoming, USA - YL17G07_0 | ecosystem: Environmental > Aquatic > Freshwater > Lake > Sediment | place: USA: Wyoming | collected... | reverse complement strand
CCCGCGAAATCGGCGCCGATCCGGTACTTGCGGAACGCGCCGCCTGGCTCGCCAAGGCCGACCTGGTCACCAGCATGGTGGGCGAGTTTCCGGAACTCCAGGGCATCATGGGACGCTATTACGCGCTTGCCGACGGCGAGTCCCCCCTGGTGGCTACTGCGATTGAACAACACTACCGTCCGCGCTTTGCCGGCGATGCACTGCCCGCGAACGAGGTCGCGCTTGCCGTAGCTCTGGCCGACAAACTGGAAACTCTTGCGGGCATGTTCGGGATCGGTCAGCAGCCGACCGGCGATAAGGATCCATTCGCCCTCAGACGCCACGCGCTCGGCGTGATCCGAATACTGGTTGAGGGCAAGCTGAAGTTGCCGCTCCTTGATCTCGTCAACGGGGCGCTTTCGGTATTCCCGCCGGGCATGGTCGGCGCTGCCCATGCAGACCTCGAAATCTTCGTGCTTGAACGTTTGCGCAGCTACCTGCGCGAGGCCGGCTATACCGCAAACGAGATCGAATCCGTGCTCTGTATGCATCCGACGCGGCTCGATCAGGTCCCGCGTCGGCTCGCTGCCGTGCGTACATTTGCGGACCTGCCGGAAGCGGCGAGTCTTGCCGCCGCGAACAAGCGCGTCGCGAACATCCTGAAACAGGCCGAGGCGAAAGGTGAATCGTTCAACAATGCTCAAGCGCATGAGATGAAGGACCCGGCGGAGCGCAATTTGTTCGACGCCCTTAAACAGGTATCACAAAAGGCGACGCCTCTATTTCAGGCAGGCGACTATACCGGTTACCTGAAAGCATTTGCGGTATTGAAAGCTCCAGTCGACGCGTTTTTTGAATCGGTCATGGTGATGGTGGATGATCAAAAAGTGCGGAAGAACCGCCTTGCGCTGCTCAAAGATCTGCGCGACGAGATGAATCGCGTCGCCGACATCTCCAAGCTCGCCGCATGAAACTCGTAATCCTCGACCGCGACGGCGTGATCAACGCGGACAGCGAGCAATACATCAAGAGCCCGGAGGAGTGGACGCCGATCGCGGGCAGCCTGGAGGCGATCGCGCGCTTCACCCAGGCGGGTTTTCGCGTGGTGGTCGCAACCAACCAGTCCGGCGTGGGCCGGGGGCTGTTCGACATGGCCACGCTCAATGCCATGCACGACAAGATGCACAAGGCGGTGAACCAGCTGGGCGGGCGCATCGATGCGGTGTTCTTCTGCACGCATGCACAGGACGCGGGCTGCGCCTGCCGCAAGCCGCAGCCGGGCATGCTGCTGGAGATCGCCGAGCGCTTCAACGTCGCCCTCGCCGGGGTGCCGGCGATCGGCGACTCCCTGCGCGACCTGCAAGCGGCGAGCGCCGCCGGCGCCCGGCCGATCCTGGTGCTGACCGGCAAGGGCGAGCAGACGCTCAAGGCGGGAGGACTGCCCGAGGGCACCGAGATCCACAAGGACCTGGCCGCCGCCGCCGCCGCGCTCGCCGCATGATCTTCCTGCGCTCCTTCGTCTACCTGCTACTGCTGGTGATCATCGTCGTGCCTTATTGGGTGCTGGTGATGTCCGTGGCGTGGCTGCCGCGCATCCCGCGCTGGAAGATCATCGCCGGCTGGCCGCGTCTCGCCGCCTGGCTGGCGATTCACGTGCTCGGCATCCGCTACGAGGTCCGCGGCCGCGAAAACATTCCGACCGAACCGGTGGTGATCCTGTCCAAGCATTCCTCGGCCTGGGAGACCCTTGCCTACTCCGAGATTTTTCCGCCGCACGTCTACGTGATGAAGCGCGAGCTGATGTGGCTGCCGTTCCTCGGCTGGGGACTGGCGTTGTTCAGCCCGATTTTCATCAACCGCGCCGACCGCAAGAACGCGATGCGCCGCACGATCGAACTTGGCAAGGAACGCCTGGCGCAGGGTTTTTCCATCATGATCTACCCGGAAGGCACGCGCATCGCCGTCGGCAAGCGCGGCCGATACAAGCTCGGCGGCGCTTACGTTGCGGTGCAGACCGGTGCGCGCGTGCTGCCGGTCGCCCACAACGCGGGACTGCTGTGGCCGCGCCACTCCTTTCTCAAATACCCGGGCAAGGTGACGGTGGTGATAGGCTCGCCTATCGACAGCGCCGGTCACACCCCGGAGCAGCTGATGCGCAGGGTCGAGGACTGGATCGAGGGCCAGGTCGCGATCCTGGTGCGCGCGGAGCGCGAACATGCAGCTTGAGTTGCCGTTCGCCGTCGTGCCCGCGCCTGTGCCCGCGCCGGCGCCAGCGCCAGCGGGCACGTTGCGCTACATTCAGCTGGAGCGCGAAATCGTCGGCTACCGCTTGCGCCGCGCCCGCCGGCGCTCGATCGGCCTGGTGATCGACGATGACGGCCTGCGCGTGGCCGCGCCGGGATACACGCCCATCGCCGAGGTCGAGGCTTTTATCCGGGAAAAAGCGCGTTGGGTGCTGAGAAAACTGTACGCGTGGCGCGCCGCGCCCAAGCCGCCGGTGGTGAACTGGAGCGAAGGAGCAACGATCGCATTGCTGGGCGAGCCGGTGAGCATCGAGCTCCTGCCCGGCCGGTGCGACATCAGCCTGCAGGACGGCCGGCTGAGCATCGGGCTCGCGCCGCGCGCCGAGCCGGCGGCGTTGAGAAAGCGCGGCATAGCCTGGCTGAAGGACCGGGCGCTGGCGCTGTTCGGCGAGCGCCTGGAGCTATACGCCGCCAGTCTGGGCGTGCCGACGCCGGCGCTGACGCTGTCCAACGCCCGCACGCAGTGGGGCGTGTGCCAGGAGGACGGGCATGTGCGCCTCAACTGGCGTCTGATACACTTGCCGCTGCATCTCATCGATTACGTGGTTGCGCACGAACTGGCGCATCTGCGGGAAATGAACCACTCGGCGCGCTTCTGGGCCGTAGTCGGCCGCCTCTATCCCGATTACGAGGCGGCGCGCAGGGAACTGCGCGACTGCAGCCACCGCCTGCCGGTTCTATAGGGAAGCTCTGTTTGCGTCCGTGACGCAAACAGAGCTTCCTCTGACTTGGGGGATTTACGCCCCAAAGGTCTCGATCCCCCTTGAGGGGAAAGTCCCCTCGGGGGACAAGGGGGCGCCGCCCCCGTGTTCAATGACGAAATAGGAGGACTCGCCGTGAGAATACTGCATACGATGCTGCGCGTGCGCAACCTGGAACATTCGGTGAAATTCTACACCGAGGTCATGGGCATGAAGCTGTTGCGCACCACCGACCGGCCGGAGCAGAAATACTCGCTCGCCTTCGTCGGCTACGGCCCCGAGGACGCGCACGCCGCGATCGAACTCACCTACAACTACGGCGTGTTCAAGTACGACCTGGGCAACGCATTCGGACATATCGCAATCGAGGTCCCCGACGCCCACAAAGCCTGCGAACTGGTCAAGGCAAAGGGCGGCGTCGTAAGCCGCGAAGCCGGACCGGTCAAAGGAGGCACTACGGTAATCGCCTTCGTCGAGGACCCGGACGGATACAAGATCGAGCTGATTCAGCGAAAATAATCAGGCGCTCGTTCGCGCCGTTTATGGCTGGCACTGTTCTCTTTGCGCCAGGTAGTTGCTGATTGCGACAAAATCGGCCACCGCCAGATTCTCGGCGCGCAGACCCGGCGCGATGCCCAGCGCGGCGTAGTCTTCCGCCTCAAGCAGCCCGGCGAGGGAATTGCGCAAGGTCTTGCGCCGCTGCCCAAAGGCACGCCGCACCACCCGCTCCAGACCCGCCTGGCTCGCCGCCGTCAGCCGCGCCTGCGGCCGCGGCAACATGCGCACCACGGCTGAATCGACCTGCGGCGGCGGGGAAAAGGCGTCGGGGGCTACCTCGAGCAGCAATTGCATGTCGAAGCGGTACTGCAGCATCACCGACAAGCGGCCGTACTCGCCGCCGCCCGGCGGCGCCACCATGCGCTCGACCACCTCCTTCTGCAGCATGAAATACATGTCGCGTATGCGCTCGGCATAGCGCGCGAGGTGGAACAGCAGCGGTGTCGAAATGTTGTACGGCAGGTTGCCGACCACGCGCAACTCGCGCGGCAGCGCCGAAAAATCGAATTCGAGCACGTCGCCCGCATGCACCGAGAGCCGGCCCGGCGCATAGGCCTGGTGCAGGCGCGCGATGATATCGCGGTCGATTTCGATCACATGCAGGTGGCGCAGCACCGCTGCGAGCGGCGCGGTGAGCGCCCCCAGCCCGGGACCGATTTCCACCATGGCATCGTCCGCCTGAGGCCGGATCGCGGCGACGATGTCGGCGATCACCGCCTGGTCGGTCAGGAAGTGCTGACCAAACCGTTTGCGCGGGACGTGCTTCATCTATGCTCTAAGGCGTCTTAGATATCGTTACAGGCCATTGCGCGCTCTCGCGCGCCAACCCTGTCTTCCGCGCGGATGAAAAGCGCATCCGCACAGAAGACACGGTTCTGGATAAAAGCAACAAGGGCTTGGCGTTGCCTTTATCCAACATCGCAACTCTGCAACAACGACGGCCGCGATTCAAGTCGCCACGCATAATCATCAAGGAGCATGCACCATCTCCAACGCCAATTCTATCGCCGCAATCAGGCTGCCCGCGTCGGCCTTGCCGGTCCCGGCCAGCTCCAGCGCCGTGCCATGATCGACCGAGGTGCGCACGATGGGCAGCCCAAGCGTGGCATTGACGCCCTTGCCGAAGCTTGCGTATTTGAGCACCGGCAGCCCCTGATCGTGATACATCGCCAGCACGCAATCGCCGCGCGCCAGCACCTGCGGCGTGAACAGCGTGTCGGCCGGCAAAGGTCCTTCCAGACGCATGCCCGCCAGGCGCAGCTTGTCCAACACCGGGGAAATGACTTCGATTTCTTCGCGGCCGAGGTGACCGCTCTCGCCGCCGTGCGGGTTGAGTCCTGCGACCAGGATGCGCGGCTCGGTGATGCCGAAACGCCGCTGCAGCGCCTGGCGCAAAATCCGCAACGTCGCTTCCAGCGTTTCGCGCGTGATTGCGCCCGCCACCTCGGCAAGCGCCATGTGAGTGGTGACCAGGGCTACGCGCAGGCCGCCGCCCGCAAGCATCATCACCACGCGCGGCGTGGAGGTCAGCGCGGCAAGATATTCGGTATGGCCGCTAAAGGGGATGCCGGCATCGTTGATTGCACCCTTGTGCACCGGCGCGGTCACCATCGCCGCGAAGCTCGCGTCCGTGCAGCCGGCAACGGCGCGCTCGATCAGAGCCAGCACATAAGGGCTGTTGGCCGGAGCCAGCTTGCCCGCAGTCACGGCTACGACCAGCGGCACATGCAGCACTTCGAGCTCGCCTGCGGCCGGCCCCTGCTCCGGGTCGAAGGCGCGCAAACGCGGCGCGAGCCCGAGCTGCGCGGCGCGCGCGGCGAGCAGTTCGCGGTCGCCGAGAATGACAGCACGGCAGGGCAGGCGCCGCTGCGCCAGCGCGAGACAAATATCCGGCCCTATGCCGGCGGGCTCGCCCGAGGTGACTGCGATGATAGGCAGAGGCACCGCGTTTCCCTCCTCCCTCCTCACTCCTCGTTCCTCTCCGGACTGCGCGTAGCGCCGCCGCGCGTACCGGCAACGACGGCCATCAGCGCTCGTCCAGCCGATACTCGACGAAGGCGCGATCGCGCAACTGGCGCAGCCATTCCTGGTAGGCCTCATCGGCTTTGCGCTCGCGCAGGACTTGCCGCGCCTCCTGCCGCTTGCGATCGCCGGAGACGTCGGCCTGGCGCCGCTCCAGCACCTGCGCCAGATGCCAGCCGAAAGGCGTCGCGAAAGGCTCGCTTATCTGCCCCACCTTGAGGCTGCTCATCACGCGCTCGAATTCGGGCACGGTATCGCCGGGATAAATCCACCCCAGGTCGCCACCCTTGATCGAAGACGTATCGTCCGAATTGAGCCTGGCCAGTTCGCCGAAATCGACACCGTTGACAATGCGTTCGCGCAAATTGGCGAGCTTGCGCTTGGCGTCGGCCTCGGACACGATCTCGCTGGTTTTCACCAGTATGTGCCGCGCATGCGTCTGCTCCACCATCAACGGAGCGCCCCTGCCGCGCAGGTCGATCAACTTGATCAGATGCAATCCGGCCGGGCTGCGCAAAACGCCGCTTACCTCGCCCGGCTTCATGCCGTCCAGCGCATGGGCGAACAGTTCCGGCAGCCGGTCGCGCGCGCGCCACCCCATGGCCCCGCCCTGGAGGGCGTCCGGCGCATCGGAATAGCTGACCGCCAGCTTGGCGAAATCCGCGCCCTGACGCAGTTGCAGCAGCGCCTGCTCCGCGCGGGCGCGCTGCTTGTCAACCTGTTCCGGGCTTGCCTGGTCCGGCAGCCGCAGCAGTATGTGCCCCAGGTTGTACTCGTTCGCGCCGGCTTGCGACGCGCCCTGCTGGCTGATGAAATAGTCGATCTCGTTGTCGCTAACGACGATGCGGTTTTCCACCTCGCGTTCGCGCAGGCGCGACAATAGGATCTCGTTGCGGATCTCCTCGCGGAATTTGTCGAACCGAATCCCGTCGCGTTCCAGCGTGTGGCGGAAATCAGTCAGCGACATCTTGTTGCTGTCGGCAACGCGCGCGACCGTACGGTCCAGCTGCAAATCGTCCACCCGCAGCGCCGTCTCTTTGGCCAACTGGATTTGCAGCCGGTCCATGATCATGCGCTCCAGCACCTGCTTTTGCAGCACATCGGCCGGAGGCAGCGGCGTGCCCTGCTGGCTCAGTTGCTGCGTCACCGCCTTTACCCGCTCGGCAACCTCGCGGCTGGTGACCACCTCGCTATTGACCACGGCGACGATACGGTCCACCTGCACGGGGGTGTTGGGCACGGTTGTTTGCGCAAGAAGGTTGCCGGCGCTGAACACCAGCGCGGCGCCTGCGAACCACGCAAGTGCCGCGGAAACTGAAAATCGCATGTAAACTTACTCGTAAAAATCAAACGGTCGCGAATCTGGGTGGGTCTGGTTGAGGCGGCCGTATCCGGGGACGGTCCGTTTCAGCGTCTCCAGCGGATTCGACCCCAGGCGCGAGAATCCGTTCAATTCCAGTTGCACGAACACCGCGCTGGTGAAAGTCCCGGTTGCCGCGGCAAAGCGCTGCAATACGACCCGGCCAATCCAGCAACCGGCATTATATTCGAAACCGCCCAGACTTTCGACCAGCCGGTTGTCCCGCAGAGAGTAGTTGTAACGACCTACGCCATACCAGCCGCCGCCCAGCGGCCACTGGGCCGAAACGTCGACCTGATTCAGCGAATCGCGGGTAAAGCGATAGCCGAGGTTCAGCGCCTTGGTGGTCTCGGGCTGGTAGCGCGCGCCGATGCCAAGGCGATCCAGATAATTGCCGTGCGGGTTGTACTGCAGCGCGCTCTCCAGGGTCCAATAGCGGGAAATACGCCCGTTCACCGCCGCCAGAAAATCCGAAGTCTTGTCCGTCCGCTTGGGCGAGGCATCGTTCAGCGCCACCTGCTGATTCTGGAAATAATGGCGCTGGCCGATGGTAGCCTTGAGCACCTCCTGGCCGCTGGTCGGTGACAATATCCGCGAGGTCGCGGCGAGCGTCAGTTGGTTGGCGTCGGAGATGCGGTCGCCGCCGCTGAACAGGTTCTCGGAAAACACTTGTGCATAATTGAAATCGGCGATGCCCGTGTCGAACAAGGGTATCTTGCTCTGGTCGCGGTACGGAACATACAGGTAATAAGCGCGCGGCTCCAGCGTCTGGCGGAAATTGCGTCCCTGAAACGTGGTGTCGCGCTCGAACTCGAGGCCGCTGTCCAGGCTGGCTATGGGCAGCGATCGTTGGATCGTCTCCGGAATGCCGACCGGGTTGTCCGCCAAGCTGTAGTTGGTGGAATTAAAACCCAGCTTCGGCGTGATATAGCCGCCTGGCGCGATCAGCGGCATGCTGATGCTGGGATATAGCGTAAGGCGGCTGCCGACGACATTGCTGGTGTCGATGCCGCCGATGGTGCCGGCTATGGCGGCGGTGGGGGTGCCGACGACGCTGCTGCTGCGACTGAACTTGACAAACTCGCTGTTCAGGCCAAGATCCACCCCGCCGACGTACTGGCGCGCCGCATTCAGCGTGAACTGCGGCAACCGGCCGTAGGGCTCGATCACCGGTTTGGCCGGGTCCTGCAGGGTCTGGAAACGCTGCGCGCGCGCGGTCGCGATCCACCAGCCGCCGTTGTAGTTCAGCATGCCGTCGCGCGGCAGCGTGGTCTGCGAGGTGATGTTGATGCGGCTGGACAGGTCGCGGAAATAATTGTCGTCGGAAACCTTGTTGATATTGAGGTAACCGCTCAGGTTGCTGCTGAACTCTTGATTGTGCTGGATGGTTGCGGCAAAGCGGTCGATTCCCCTGATCCGGTCATTGGACAAATTCTCGAGGCGGACTTCGCCGTCGTAGCCAAGGCCGATGTAGCGAAGGTCCGCGGCCAATTGCAGCCCGCGCTTGGACAATTCGCGCGGCACGATAGTGAGGTCCCGGTTGGGGGCGAGGTTCACATAGAAAGGCGTGCTGACTTGCACCCCGCTCTTGCCGGTGCTGCCTATGGTAGGCGGCAGGAAGCCCGTCTTGCGCTGATTGTGCAGCGAAAAATCCACCCACGGCAGGTAGACGATGGGCGCGTCCTTGAATACCAGCTTGCCCCTGCGCGCCACGCCCAAATCGCGCGTCATGTCCAGGTCGAGCTCGCCGACCTGCAGGTACCAGTCATTATTGCCCGGCCCGCATGTGGTGAACGTCGCGTTCTCCAGGTGATACTTGTCCTTGCCTTCGAGCGCGATCACGTCGGCGGTGCCGCGGGCGCGCACCGGGGCAAAGCCGCTACGGCCGCGCTGCGAAAACTCGTAGTCGGCGTGGTCGAACCGGCCGACGTTGTCGTGCACGCGCAGGCGCAAGCCGGTACCGTTCATGCGGTTGCCGTCACGCACGAGACTCACGCCGCCGCTCGCCCGCACCTCATCGGTGGCGTAGAGGTAGAGCAAGCGGTCGGCATGGATGCTGACGTTGTCCTGGCGCAACTCGGCGTTGCCGCTGGCGCTCGCCTCCCGATTGGCGTATCCCTCCATCCGGTCGGCGGAGATCGTGACTGGCGCCCTTGACATGCCGGACGCCCCCGCGGGCGGCGGCCGGAGTTGCGGCTCCTGCCCCTGTGCCGCCAGCGCGCAGAAAATGAGGGCCAAAGCAGGCGCGTACTGACGCATCGAGGACTTCACGGTGAAGAAAAGGGTAGCTGTGTTTTTGGATGCTAAAATCGCACACTTTCGCTTTTATGGCAATCGGAAAGCACTTTGGAGCGGACACTAGCGCTGAAGGCGTGGCTCGGCCGCCTTTTTCCTGCCGAAACATGGCAGCTTGAGCCGGCTTCTGCCGATGCCAGCTTCCGCCGCTATTTCCGCATCAGCCTTGCCGACCGCGGCGAGAGCCGGATTGTCATGGATGCACCGCCGCAGCAGGAGGATTGCCGGCCTTTCATCCGGGTTGCGAACCTGCTGCGGCAAGCCGGCCTCAACGCGCCGGCGGTGCTGGCGCAGGATCTGGAGCAGGGCTTTCTGTTGCTCACCGACCTCGGCTCCACCACCTATCTCGCCGCCCTGCAGCGGGACGACGCCGGGGCGGACGCGCTGTTTCGCGACGCCACCGATGCGCTGATCGCCTGGCAGCTCGCCAGCCGGCCGGGGGTGTTGCCGGTCTACGACGCCGTGCTGCTGCGGCGCGAGCTCGATCTGTTCCCCGATTGGTATCTGGCGCGGCACCTGGGCCTGAACCTCGCACCGCAGCAGCGCCAGGTGATCGAGCGCATGTTCGGCCTGATTCTGGCAAGCAATCTGGCGCAGCCCGCGGTGTACGTGCATCGCGATTACATGCCGCGCAACCTCATGCTCAGCGAGCCCAACCCCGGCATCCTCGATTTCCAGGATGCGGTCTACGGCCCGATCAGTTACGACGTGGCGTCGCTGGTGCGCGATGCGTTCATCAGCTGGGAAGAAGAGAGAGCGCTCGACTGGGTGGTGCGCTACTGGGACAAGGCGCGCCGTGCCGGGCTCCCGGTCGGCGCCGATTTCGGCGAGTTCTACCGCGACCTCGAATGGATGGGTCTGCAGCGCCATCTCAAAGTACTGGGAATTTTTTCGCGCATCCATTACCGTGACGGCAAACCCGGCTATGTCGAGGACACCCCGCGCTTCATGCGCTACGCACGCGCGGTCGCCGGTCGCTACAACGCGCTCGCCCCGCTCGCGCAGCTGTTCGACCAGATCGAGGAGCTAGCGGCGGCGCAGGGTAGAGTGTTTCCATGAAAGCAATGATTCTCGCCGCCGGGCGCGGCGTCAGAATGCGTCCGCTCACCGATACCGCGCCCAAGTCGCTGCTCGCGGCAGGCGGCAAAGCGCTCATAGCGTGGCAACTGGACAAGCTCGCCCGGGCCGGATTCGCCGAGGTCGTGATCAACCACGCCCACCTCGGGCACCTGATCGAAGCCGCGCTCGGCGACGGTTCGCGCTTCGGTCTTTCCATCCGCTACTCGGCCGAGAGCGTAGCGCTCGAAACCGCGGGCGGGATCGCGCTGGCTCTGCCCATGCTCGGAGCGGAGCCGTTTCTGGTGATCAACGCCGACATCTACAGCGATTACGATTTCTCGGCGCTTGCCGGATTGCCGCTGGACGACAGACTCGCGCATCTGGTGCTGGTGGACAATCCGCCGCAGCATCCGCGCGGCGACTTCACCCTGGAGGCGGGGCGCGTGCGCGAAAACGGAAAGCCCATGCTCACCTTCAGCGGCATCGGTGTGTATGCGCCGCGCCTGTTTGGCGGCATTCCGGCCGGGGCCAAGGTTCCGCTGGCGCCGCTCCTGCGCAAGGCCATCGCGGCGGAGCGCGTGTCGGGCGAGCACTATCGCGGCCGCTGGCACGACATCGGCACCGTCGAGCGCCTGCAGGCATTGGACCAGGCGTTGCGCGGTGGCGCCTAGCGCTTGGCCGCGCTTATCGCAACAAAGCCCCCTCCCCAGACGGTACAATTGATTCAATCCGCGCCTACCCGACCCAATCCCAGCCGCCTCTCATGACCGATATCAAGATTTACGCCCAACGTCGCGCCGCGCTGCTCGCGCAGATGCAACTGGGCATCGCCATCGTGCCCACCGCGCCCGAGCGCGTGCGCAACCGCGACAGCGAATACCTCTATCGTTTCGACAGCTATTTCTACTACCTCTGCGGATTTCAGGAACCGGAAGCGGTGCTGGTGCTGGTCGCCGGCGCGGAGCCGCAAAGCATACTATTCTGCCGCGAGAAAAATCTGGAGCGCGAAACCTGGGACGGCTTCCGCTTCGGCCCGGAAGCGGCCAGGGAAGCCTTCGGCGTCGACGCGGCCTATCCCATCGGCCAGCTCGACGACAAGCTGCCCACGCTGATGGCCAACCAGCCGGCGCTGCATTACGCGCCGGGCATGGACCCGGACTGGGACGCGCGCGTCATGCGCTGGCTGAATCAGGTGCGCGCGCAGGGCCGTCTCGGCATCAGCGCGCCGCAGAGTATCCACGATGTACGCGCCGCGCTGGACGAGATGCGCCTCGTCAAGGACGAATACGAGCTTGATCTCATGCGCCGCGCCGCGGCCATCTCGGCCAAGGCGCATGAGCGCGCCATGCGCGCCACCCGGCCCGGCAGGATGGAATACGAAATCGAGGCCGAGTTGCTGCACGAGTTCCGCCGCCGCGGCGCGCAGTTCCCCGCCTATTGGCCCATCGTCGCCGGCGGCGCTAACGCCTGCGTGCTGCATTACAGCGACAACAGCGCGCGGCTCGAGGACGGCGCACTGCTCCTGATCGATGCCGGTTGCGAGCTCGACGGCTATGCGTCCGACGTTACCCGCACTTTTCCGGTGAGCGGAAAATTCGATGCCGCGCAGAAAGCCGTGTACGAGCTGGTGCTCGCCGCGCAAGCTGCCGCCATCGGCGCGACCAGACCCGGCGCCGCCTGGGACACGCCGCACGAAGCCGCGGTGCGCGTGCTGGCACAGGGCATGATCGATTTCGGCTTGTGCCAGGGCAGCCTGGACAAAGTGATCGAAGCGGGCGATTACAAGCGTTTCTACATGCACCGCACCGGCCACTGGCTGGGGCTGGACGTGCACGATGCCGGCGAATACAAGCTCGATGGCAAATGGCGGCCGCTCAAGGAAGGCATGACGCTCACCGTCGAGCCCGGCTGCTACATCCGTCCTGCGGATGACGTGCCCAAAGCCTACTGGAACGTCGGCGTGCGCATCGAGGACGATGTGCTCGTGATCAAGGACGGCTGCGAGGTCATTACCGCCGCAACCCCGAAGAGCATCGCCGCGATCGAAGCCCTGGTGGGCCATGACTGAGGCGCGCTTCCGGGGGAGGAATCCCCTCGTCTTGCGATGAACCCTGAAGCGGTAGACATACTGATCGCGGGCGGCGGCCCGGTGGGTGCGGCGCTGGCCCTCGCGCTGGAGGGCAGCGGCCATTCCGTGGTGCTCGCCGAGGCGCGCAGTGCCGGTTCCCGAGGTGCCCTAAGCGCCGGTTCCCAAGGTGCCCGCAGCGCCGATTCCCGCAGTGCACACAATGCCGATGCCGACGATGCACGCGGCGCGCAAGCGGGTGACGCGCGCGCCATCGCCCTGTCTTACGCCAGCCGCCTGATACTCGAGCGCTTGCATGCCTGGTCCGGGCTTGCGGTGACGCCTATCGAAACCATCCACGTTTCGCAGCAGGGCGGCTTCGGCCGCACCCTGATCCGCGCCGCCGATTGCGACCTGCCCGTGCTGGGCTATGTCGCCAACTACCACGACTTGCAGCAGAGCCTGCTCGCCGCGCCCTGCTCGGCCAGGCGGCTGTTCGGCGCGAGGCTGACCGAATTCGACGGCGCCACGGCCGTAGTGCAGACGCAGGCGGGAGAGCTTGAATTCGCACCGCGCCTGACAGTATTCGCCGATGGCGCGCGCATCGCGGACGGCGGCGCGGCACCGGCCTACAGCAAGGACTATCGCCAGACCGCGGTGGTGGCCTGGGTGAAGACCGCGCAAGCGCACCGCGGCAGGGCATGGGAGCGATTCACGCCCGAGGGGCCCCTCGCCTTGCTGCCGCATGGCGCAGGCTACGCGCTGGTATGGACTGCCAGCCCGGAGCGTGCCGCGCGCTTGTGCGCACTCGATACCCCGGCCTTCCTCGCCGAACTGCACGCCTCTTTCGGCGACCGTCTCGGCGCATTCATCGAGGCCGGCGAGCGCGTCGCTTTCCCTCTGGCGCTGCGCTACCGGCGCGATGAAACAGGGCCACGCTGCCTGAGCGTGGGCAACGCGGCGCAATCCCTGCACCCGGTCGCCGGCCAGGGATTCAACCTGGGCCTGCGCGACGCGTGGGAGCTCGCCCGCCTGGCGCGCGAGACGCGCGAACCGGGCAACGACCGTTTCTGCGCCCATTATCGCCGCGCGCGCGCGCTGGACCGCCGCGCCGGCATTCGATTCACCGACAGCCTGGTCGGCCTTTTTTCGAATTCCAATCCCTTACTTCGGTTCGGCCGGGGCGCTGGACTGCTGGCCCTTGACCTGTTGCCGTTCGCCCGCCGCTTTATCGCGCGGCGCATGATTTATGGTGCGCGCGCGCTGCCTTAGCACAAGTTAAAGTGATACCTTCAAAGCGTGGCAATATACGGTGTTTTAAATACTGTCGCATGCTGCCAGCGGACTTGCGCAGCGCGCACGTCTAGCGTGTTTTCTGTGCGCATAACAACAAGCGCGGCGCCGCTTAGTACACGGGATCGCAACGCTGCGACAATGGGCGGCACGATTTAAGTCGACACGCACAATTCGATTTTTATTCCGCGGCGATTGGGTATAGAATTGCCTCCCCTTCCGCAAAAAACCCTTTACACGAAATGAGAATCGGACCCCACGAGCTGCGCAACAATCTGTTCGTTGCGCCGATGGCCGGGGTCACGGACCGCCCGTTCCGCCAATTGTGCAAGCGGTTCGGCGCCGGGATGGCGGTGTCGGAGATGGTGGCGTCCAACTCTCTGCTGTGGGGCAGTGAAAAGACCCGGCGCCGCGCCAATCACCAGGGCGAGGCCGATCCGATTTCAGTGCAGATCGCCGGTGCCGACCCGCAGATGATGGCCGAGGCCGCGCGCTACAACGTCGGCCAGGGCGCGCAGATCATCGACATCAACATGGGCTGTCCAGCGAAGAAAGTGTGCAACGTCATGGCCGGCTCGGCGCTGCTGAAGGACGAAGCGCTGGTCGGACGCATCCTCGAGGCCGTGGTCGGCGCGGTGGACGTGCCGGTCACGCTCAAGTTCCGCACCGGCTGGGACCAGCACAACAAGAACGCGCTGAGCGTCGCGCGCATCGCCGCGGAAAGCGGCATCCAGTTGCTGTCGATTCACGGGCGCACGCGCGCCTGCGGCTACACCGGCCACGCCGAATACGACACCATCGCCGAAGTCAAAAGCGCCACGCGCCTGCCGGTGATCGCCAACGGCGACATCACCTCGCCGCAAAAAGCCAGGTACGTGCTCGATTACACCAAGGCCGACGGCATCATGATCGGCCGCGCGGCGCAAGGCCGGCCGTGGATCTTCCGCGAGATCGAGCACTACCTCAAGACGGGGGTGCATATGCCGCCGCCGCTGGTGACCGAGATCCACCAGGTGCTGATCGCGCACCTGTACGACCTGTATGCGTTCTATGGCGTCGATACCGGAGTCAAGATCGCGCGCAAGCACATTTCCTGGTACACCAAAGGACTGGCCGGCTCGGCCAGTTTTCGCCACGCGATGAACCAGTTGCCGAGCATCGAGGAGCAACTGGCCGCGGTGAACCGGTTTTTCGATCAACTGGCGCAGCAATACGAGCACCTGCGCTATGAGGAGGAGTTGGCAGCATGACACCGCGCGCCAGTGAAATCGCCGAATGCGTACGCAGATCCCTGGAGAAATATTTCAAGGATCTGGACGGGGAGCGTCCGCGCACCGTCTACGAGATGGTGTTGAAGAATGTCGAGAAGCCCATGATCGAGGTGGTGCTCGCTTACGCCGAGGGCAACCAGACGGTGGCGGCCAAATGGCTGGGCATCAACCGCAACACCCTGCGCAAAAAAATCGAGCAATTGAAAATAAAAATGTGAGGAGCCGATGGCGATGGGTAGAACCAAACGCCCGCTTTGACCGCACCGCACCCATCACCCATCAGGCATCGCCGGGGCTTAAACATGAGCATCCTCGTCAAGCAGGCCTTGATCAGCGTCTCCGACAAGACCGGCGTGCTGGAACTGGCGCGGGCCCTGGCGCAGATGAAGGTCTCCATAATCTCCACCGGCGGCACGGCCAAGCTGCTCGCGCAAAACAGCATCGCCGTCACCGAAGTGGCCGAGTACACCGGCTATCCGGAAATGCTCGACGGACGCTTGAAGACCCTGCACCCCATGATCCACGGCGGGCTGCTGGCAAGGCGCGACCTGCCCGAGCACATGGCGGCGATCAAGGATGCGGGCATCGAGCCGATCGATCTGGTGGTGGTCAATCTCTACCCATTCACCCAGACCATAGCCAAACCCGGCTGCACGCTGGCCGAGGCGATCGAGAACATCGACATCGGCGGCCCCACCATGCTGCGCTCCGCGGCCAAGAACCACAGCGGGGTCGCCGTGGTGGTCGATCCGGCCGATTACCCGGCGCTGCTTGATGAACTGCAAAAAAACGACGGCAGGGTCAGCGCCGCCACGCGTTTCTCTCTGGCGAAAAAAGTATTCACCCACACCGCCGCCTATGACGGCGCCATCAGCAATTATCTGACCGGCCTCGACGCGGAGCAAAAGAGCCGGGACTACCCGGAGCGGCTGACGCTGCAATTCGCCAAGGTGCAGGACATGCGCTACGGCGAGAACCCGCACCAGAGCGCGGCATTCTATCGCGACCTCGAGCCGGCCCCGGGCAGCCTCGCCGGCTACACGCAGTTGCAGGGCAAGGAACTCTCCTATAACAACGTCGGCGATGCCGACGCCGCCTGGGAATGCGTGAAGACCTTCTCCGAGCCCGCCTGCGTCATCGTCAAGCACGCCAATCCCTGCGGCGTGGCCATCGG
>Ga0315281_10006888_pt1 | contig 16081 bp, 11 predicted proteins | sample YL17G07_0_MG_FD_204540 | JGI IMG/M metagenome (GOLD analysis project Ga0315281, IMG submission 204540) | Sediment microbial communities from Yellowstone Lake, YNP, Wyoming, USA - YL17G07_0 | ecosystem: Environmental > Aquatic > Freshwater > Lake > Sediment | place: USA: Wyoming | collected... | reverse complement strand
AGCAGCGCCGGCTGGCGCGCGCGCGAGAGAAAATGGGGGCGCCACCGGTGCGGCTGGCCATCGCGATCGAGCAGGTCGCGACGAAGCTGTCCGCTCCCTCCGTCTCGGCCGGCGAGGTGCGGGAGTCAATTGACGCACTGAAGGCACTCGCACCGGCGTTGACGGCGATGGACGCACGCAGCCCGGTCGATCTTCCACCTGGCGTCGACGCGCCCAACGCGACGGCATCGGCGATTGCCGACAAGGCCGCGCAGGACCTGTCGGCGATCAGTCCAGCCAACGGCCAGGGCGGGACGGCTCGAGTGGCGCAGGCGCTGTTCGGCCTGAGCGACGAGGTGCTGGCCCAGGCGCTGCTGCCGTTCGTGTACGCGCTCGACATCGGCAATCCGGACGGCCCGACGCTGATGGGCGGGGACGTCAGCCGGCGCCACGACTTCGGGTTCGGCACCCGCGACGAAGAGCGCCAGATCCGTGCGACATGGGCCGCGCCGGTCGCCGTGATCGATTCGGGCGCGCCGTGGCACGTCGCGGGATCGCTGCTCAGTCTGGACACGGGCCTGTCGTCGCTCGCGCTGCGGCGTATCGACGCAGACGATCTGCCTGACGAGCCGACTCTGGCAATGCCGGATCGCGAGACCTTCTCGAAGACGGTTGTGCTGATCAATCCATTCGACCTGACTGACGAGGGTCGCGACGCGATCGTCGCCGCGATTGCACGCGGCCGGGCGCGGGTCGCCGCAATGTCGAAGGACGCCTGGGACGAAGCCGCTGACCAGATCGGGATGGATGGCTGGCGGCGGCGCGCCGGGCGATGGGCCCTCGCCAGCGACGCCGCGCTGGTCCCCTCGTTCTTTTCGCTCGTCGAGCTGCTGTGGCTTGGCGGACCGCCCGCCGATCTGCCGCTCGATCGCTGGGGGATGGCCGGTGACGCGAGCGATGCGTGCCTGTGCACCCAGGCGCCGGTGCCGGGCCGCCAGTCGATCGTCGAGGGCCGGCCGCACCTGGGACTTCTCGCCGCCGAGGTCGCCGACATCAATCTGCGCGTCGCCGAGGCGCTCGCCACGCGGCGCCTTCCGGCGCAACTCGCGCCAGGCGTGCTCGCCGGCGCCGTCCAGGACTACGTCGATCGGGTCAGGCCGCTCCACGCAGGTGACTGGTTGACGCTCGTGCGCACTGCCCAGGCAATTCCCGACGATCGCATCGATGACTACGTCGCGGCGCTCACGGCCGGGGGGCCGCTGGTGGCGGATCGGACAATCCCGAGGTGACGCGCATGACAAGCCGACTGATGGCGCTCGTCCTCGCAGCCCTGTGTGCCGCGAGTGCCGGGGCGCAAGGGCCCGCCCAGGCGCTGAGCGTGAAAATTCTGGCGCCAGACGACGACGGCATCGTCAGCGGTCCGACGACCCTGCGCGCCGAGGTGGGCCCGCCCGGTGTCGAGGTGACGGTGACGTTTTCCGTCGACGGACGCCAGGTGTGCCGCGTGGTGAAGGCGCCGTACGAGTGTGAGTTCGACGCCGGGGCCGGGATCGCGCAGTATCAGATCCGCGCGGTCGCGACCGGGGCCGGGACGCGCGCCGCCACGTCGATCGCGACCAGGGGGTTCGGGTTCGCGGAAACCGTGGACGTCGAGCTCGTGCAGGTGACGGCCACCGTGACCGACGACGGAAACCATTACGTCAGGGGATTGCCGCAGACCGCCTTTCACCTGTCCGAGGATGGCCGGCCGCAGACGATCTCGCACTTCGCGTCGGAGGACATTCCGCTCGAGCTCGTGCTGGCGATCGACGTCAGCGGCAGCATGCGAGAGGCCATGCCGAAGGTGAAGGAGGCGGTGAAGGAGTTCCTGACCGCGCTCTCCGCGCGCGATCAGGTGACCGTGCTCGGGTTCAACGACATCGTATTCCCGCTGGCGCGGAGAGCCACGGATCCTGCCCAGCGTCTGAGGGCCATCGATCGGCTCAACCCCTGGGGCGCCACGGCGCTCTACGACGCGATCATCGCCGGCGTGGACACGCTCGGCCGCGAGGCCGGACGCAAGGCAATGATCGTCTTCACCGACGGCGAAGACCAGGGCAGCCATGTGTCGTTCGCCGACGTGGAGCGCCGGCTGCAGGCGAGCGACGTCACGCTGTACATGATCGGCCAGGGCCGCGGCGTCAAGATGGAGCCGCTGAAGAAAATCCTGACCCGGCTCTCCGGCGTGAGCGGCGGGCGCGCGCTGATCACGGAGAAAATTGATGATCTGCGGAGTGCCTTCGCCACGATGCTCCAGGAGCTGTCCAACCAGTACCTGCTGGGTTACACACCGACCAACGCCAGCCACGACGGCACGCTGAGGCACCTCAAGCTCGACGTCGATGGGCACCATCAGGTGCGTTCGCGAGAGGTGTATCGGGCGCCTGGACCGAAGTAGCGGGATATGCTCAGGCCAGCGCCGCCTTGTAGAGCGCGACGAGCTTCGCCCACGCCTTTTCCCAGAGCGCGCTCAGGATCCCCAACCCCACGAGCATTTCTCTCTCAGTTGTCGAACGGATCGCGCGCGACTCTCAGATCCATGCGGGCGCGGTTGATGGTTGAGCTCGCGTGCATGCGGTAGTACTCGGACAATTCCGCGTCGTGCGCGGTTTCTCCGGCGGCCACGTCGCGATCAGCGCGATGGCAACGGTCCAGATGATCGACCACTGCGCGCGATTCGGTTGCCACATCAGCCGGCCCGCTTCACGGCCACATCTTAACCATATAATGGGCGGCCCCTATGCCCCTGCCCGCCGGTCTTCGGCTCGGCCCGTACGAGCTGGTGTCCTTCCTCGGCGCCGGCGCAATGGGCGAGGTCCACCGCGCCCGCGACACCCGCCTCGATCGCATCGTCGCCATCAAGGTGCTGCGCGCGAACGTGGCCTCTGATTCCGACGCGCGCGAGCGGTTCGAGCGCGAGGCGCGGACGATCGCCGCGCTGAACCACCCGCACATCTGCATGCTGCACGACGTCGGCCGCCAGGACGACGTCAGCTTTCTGGTCATGGAGTTTCTCGAGGGCCAGACGCTCGACCTGGCGATCCGGCAGAGGCCGCTGCTCCCGGATCGGGTCCTCGTCTACGCGCGGCAGATCGGCGAAGGGCTCGTCGCGGCGCACGCGAAGGGCGTGGTGCATCGCGACCTCAAGCCCGCGAATCTGTTCCTGACGAGCGAGGACCGGGTCAAGATTCTCGACTTCGGCATCGCGAAAGTGCTCGCGCCGGCGCCGGCGGAAAGCGAGACCATCGCGAGCAACACGCAGTACGGCCAGTTCGTCGGCACCGTCGGCTACGCGGCCCCCGAGCAGCTTCGCGGACAGGTCGTCGACGCGCGGACCGATCTCTTTGCGCTGGGCGCGGTCCTCCATCAACTGCTCACGGGACGCCGCCTGTTCGCGCGCCACACCGAGGCCGAGACCATCGGCGCCATCCTGCATGACGAACCGCCCGCGCTGCCTTCGACGGTGCCGGCGGCGCTTGCGGCAACGGTGATGCGATGCCTGGCCAAACATCCTGCGGCCCGCTTCCAGTCGGCGCAGGAATTTCTCCACGCGCTCGACGCCACGGACAGCTCGGTCGCGGCGATCTCCTCGTCTGGCGCGCCGTCCCTCGCGGTGCTGCCGTTCGCGGATCTCAGTCCCAATCGCGATCAGGAATATTTCTGCGACGGGATGGCGGACGAGCTGATCGGTACGCTGATGTCCGTCGCCGGACTCCGCGTCGCCTCGCGCACGTCGGCGTTCCAGTTCCGCGGCGGCGCGCACGACGTCACCGACATCGGGCGGCGGCTGCGCGTGGGTCATGTCCTCGAAGGCAGCGTGCGGCGCGCGGGCGAGCGCATGCGCGTGTCCGTGCAGCTGATCGACGTCCGCGACGGCTTCCAGCTCTGGTCCGAGCGCTACGACCGCGCGCTCGACGATGTGTTCGCGGTGCAGGATGACATCGCGAAAGCGATCGTCGACAAACTGCGGACGCAGTTCGCCGGAGCGCTCGGCGCGCCGCTCGCCCCGCGCGGGCCGGCCAACGTCGACGCACACACCGCCTTCCTGAAAGGCAAGCACTCCATCTACAAGTTGACCGCCGAGGGGATTCACAGCGGCATCGAGCATCTCAAGCGCGCGCTGGAGCTGGAGCCCGAGTACGCCGACGCGCACGCTGCGCTCGCCCATGCGTTCATCCTGCAGGGGCTGATGCTGGAAGCGCCGCGGGCCGCGATGCCGAGAGCGCGAGAGGCCGCCTTGCGCGCCATGGCGATCGATCCCAACTGCGCCGAATGCCACTTGTCGCTGGCGATGGTGCTCCACTGGTACGACTGGGACTTCGCGGAAGCCGAGCGCGCGTATCGTCGCGCCATCGAGCTCAGCCCAGGCAACGAGCCCGCGCGACGGCTGTTCTCCTCGCTCCTCGCCTTCCGCGGCCGCGGCGACGAAGGGATCGTCGAGGCGAAACGGGCGATGGAGCTCGACCCGCTGTCGCTCGGCGCGCACCGCGCGCTCGTCGACGCCCTCTACTTCCTCGAGCGGTACGACGAGGCGATCGCCCACGCGGAGCAGATCGTCGCGTTCGAGCCCGCATTCTTTTCCGCGTACTGGATGCTCGGGCTGGCGAAAGCGCAGAAAGGGCTCCACCAGGAGGCGCTGGACGTCTTCATGCGGGGGCGTCCGTTCGCCTACGGCGACGCCACGCTCGAGGGCTACATCGGCTGGACGCACGCGCTGCTCGGTCATACGGACGAGGCGCGCGCGATCGCGAAGCAGCTCGAGGCCCGCCGCGAAACGGGCTACCTGGCGGCGCCGAATATCGCGCTCATCTATCAAGGGCTCGGCGACCTCGACGAAGCGTTCGCGTGGTACGGCCTCGGACTCGAGGAGCGCGCCCCGCACTGCATGTCGTTACAGTGGTCTCCGCATCTCGCGCCGATCCGGAACGATCCGCGCTTCCAGGCGCTGATCGCGCACGTGGAGTCCGGCGCCAAGGAGGGTGCATGACTGATGGCACGACAACTGGTTTGCCCGCTCCCCCGACACGAAGTGGCGGCCTCCTCTGGACGACGGGCGTTCTGCTGACGGCGTCCTTCGCGCTGCATTTTTTCCAGGGCCAGACCAGCGTTCAGGTGTTCTGGATCGGCTTCACCGTCCTGATGACGCTCTTCTGCCTGTGCAGCGGCGCGCTGCTCGTCGGCTGGCCGAGCACCCTGGCGTTTCTCGGCATCGGCTGCGCGTTTGGACTGTTCTTCGAAGCGCTGTCGATCAAGATCGGGTTTCCGTTCGGTTACTACGAGTACACGCCCGTCTCCGCGCCTGTCTTCGGCCCGGGTGTGCTGGGCGTCCCTTACATCATCCCGCTGGGGTGGTACGTCATCGTGTACCTCTCCTACATGATCGTGAACCTCATGATCGAGCAGCGGCCCCTGGCCAACGCCGGCGTCGGCCTGTCGATCTGGCTCTCGCTCACCGGCGCGGCGGTGGTGACGGCCTACGATCTCGCGCTCGATCCGTTCATGATCCACAAGGTCGGCGCCTGGAAAATGGCCGCCGAAGGCAGCTACTTCGGCGAGGAGGCCAAAGGGTTCCTGGGCTGGATGCTGGTGGCCTTCACCATCTCGCTCCTGTTCCGTCTGACCCATCATCGATTAAAGAGCCATGCGACGCGCGCGGTCTCGACGCTCGCGGCGGTGTACCCCCTGGCCGGTTATGCCGGGTGGTGCCTCATCTTCGTGGTGGCCGGCGACCCGCCCGCCACGCGGTCGATCGCCGCGGTCGCGATGGGCGTCCCGATCCTGACGGCCCTTGCCGGTCTCGTGAAGTGGTGGAAGGCGACCCCGGCATGAAACGACGCGCGGTCACGCTCATTCTTGTCCTGTGCGCCCTGTGCGTACTGTGCGTGCTGTCCGCGGGCGCCGCGGTCGGCCACGCCCAGACATTGCAACTATTGCAAACGGCCGGCAGAATTTCCGGCCGCGTCACGCGCGACAACGCGCCGCTCGCCGGCGTCCTCGTCGTCGTGCAGGAAACCGGCGCCACCGCGTGGACGTCGACCGACGGCGCCTACACGTTCACGGGCCTCCGCCCCGGCGCGTACACGCTGCTGCTCTCGCTCGGCGCCAATTCGACGAGCGAGACGGTGTCGGTGACAGGACAGAGTCCGGTCCCCGTGATCAACGTCACGACGGCGGTCGACTGGGTGCTGACGTACTTCGAAACGCTCGTCGTCACGGCGCCGTCGCGGCAGGTCGAGCGTGCCGATCAGGCGCCCGCGCCGGTGACGCGGCTCGACGCCGGCGACGTGGAGCGTCTGTCGGCGCAGGCGCTGCTGCCGCGCCTTGTGCTCGACGCACCGGGCGTGCAAGTCACGCAGAGCAGCCTCTTCGACTTCAACATCAACACGCGCGGCTTCAATGACCTCGTGAACCGCCGCGTGCGGACCGAGATCGACGGCCGCGACGCGTCGCGCGTGTCGGTGATGGGCTCCACCGCGTGGGCCTCGATCCCCGTGGCGCTCGACGACATCGAATCGGTCGAGTTCGTGCGCGGCGCCGGCGGCGCGCTGTACGGCGCGGGCGCGTTCAACGGCGTCATGAGCATTCGCACGAAGAACCCCGATGCGAGCATGGGCGGCGAAGCCAAGGTGACGCTGGGCGATCTCGACACCGCGCGCGTGGATGCGCGGCACAGCGGCCGCCTCGGCGGCTCGGCGTTTTTCAAAGTCGCCGGCGGCTATCAGTCCAGCGGCGACTTCGCGCGATCGCGCGTGACGAGCGTCGAGTACGCGCCGGGGCTGCTGCCGCGCGAAGTGGTCCCGCTCTCGGGAGACAAGGTCAAGATCGCCTACGCCAGCGTTCGCGTCGATCGGCCGCTCGAGAACGGCAATCGATTCGTGGTCGAGGGCGGGACGGCCGACAGCAAGAACACGGTGAGCGCGACCAATCTCGGACGCTATCAGACCGTGGATCAGAAGCAGCCGTGGGGCCGCGCCGAGTTCACCTCATCTCGATGGCGGCTGCTCGGAACGGTCACTGGCGAAGCGCTCAACAACTCCATCGGCCTGTCGTCGGGCGGAGGCGCCTACGACCAGGGGACGAACCTCCAGATGTCCGCCGAGACGCACGGCGCGTTCGACCGCGGACGCGGCCGCGTGATCGGCGGCGTCTCCTACGGCCGCCAGAACATCGACTCGCTGAATCCGCAAGGCGTGGAGACGATCTGGACGAGCGCGCAGAAGGTGAACGAGGGCGCGGTCTACGGACAGGCGGACTACGGGTTCACCGATCGCCTGAGAGGCTCCGTGGCGGCGCGCGTGGAAGCGACCGAGCTGCACCCGGCCACAGTGTCGCCACGCGGCGCGATCAACTTCAGCATCGCGCCCGGCCACACCGCGCGCCTCGCGGTCGGACGCGCGTTCAAGTCGCCGACGGTGACCGAGTATCGTCTCGAGACCGCGATCGCACCGCCGGTCGATCTATCAGCGCTCGAGACGGCGTTGTCGCCGCTGCTCGGCGGCACGAAGCTCGGCTTTCAGAACATCCCGCTGCTGGCCGTCGGCAACCCCGACCTCAAAGTCGAAGAACTGACCGGCGTCGATGCGGGTTACACCGGCCTCGTCGGCACGCGCACCGTGCTGAACGTCTCGTACTACCGCAACAGCCTGAGCACGTTCACGAGCGGTCTGCTGCCGCAGGTCGGTACCAGCCTCGGACGCTTGAACACGACGTATGGACCATATCGCCCGCCCGCCGGCATGAGCGCGGCCGCGGCGGCGGCGCTGCTGGCGACGTTGAACACGGCGCTGCCCGCCAGCCTGGCAGCGTCCATGACGAACCTGCAGAACGGCGCGCCGGCGTTTGTCGTCGTGTCGCTCGGCAATTTCGGATCGGCGCGCACGCAGGGACTCGAGATCGGCGCGACGACCGTGTTGCCGGACGGATGGCGCATCAACGCCGCGTACTCGATCTTCGACTACGACCTCGCCATCACCGCGCCAGACATCTCGATCCTGCCGAACACGCCGCGGCACCAGGGATCGATCGGCGTCTCGTACGTCGCGCCGCGGTTCGATGCCGCCGTCCACGTTCGCGGCGTGAGTGGGTTCCAATGGAACTCGGGCGTGTATGCGGGGCCTGTGCCGGCATATGGCGTCACGGACGTGCAGGCGGGCTATCCGATCGACAAACGTCTGCGCGTGGGCGTCGACGTATCCAACCTGTTCAACAACGAACACTACGAAGCGTTCGGGGGGGACTTAATCGGGCGGCGCGCCTTGGCCCACCTCACCGTGAGGTGGTAGACGCCGCTACGCCGCGGCTGCGAGCGACTTCTGCTTCTGCCAGTGCAGGTAGATGTACAGGAAGTCGATGAGCGGGATCGTCAGGTAGAGAAAATACAGGAAGCGGAAATCCGGGGAGATGTGGATGAACGGAGGGCGAATCAGGATCCCGCTCGCATCGAACTGCATCGGCCACCACAGATAACAGAACACCGCGCCCGCCGCCGTGCCAATCATCTTGGTCCAGGCCGCGCCGAACGGCATGCCCTTCAAGTCGGGCCGGCCGAACAGCATGACGATGAAGAGGATGCTCTCGAAGAAATTGATGATGAAGGAGAGCGGCAGACCGTAGACGTCGCTGAAGTACATCGCGAAGTAGTAGATCCCGAGTCCGCTCGCCAGAAGTCCGGCGACACAGATGGCGTAGAAGTTCTTTTTGACCCACGGGTTGGTCTGCACGTTCCTTCCGTACAAGAACACCGTGGCCACGACGATGATGTCGCCGCCGAACCAGAGGCGGTTGCCCCAGACGAGCGCGGGCACGCCCTTCGCCACGAACTGAAACGCGAAGACGAATTCCCAGCCGACGTTGAGGAAGATCGCCGCCAGCGGCAAGCCGTACGACTTCTCCTTGAAGCACACCATCACGGTCTGCACGTACGCGGCAGTCCAGCCGGCGAACATGATGCCGGCGACTACCAGCAGTCCCGGCGTGAAGTCGTGTTCGAGGCTGTAGATGAAAGCATCCATCGCGGTTGCGGCATAATGTAGCACTTTGTGGACTGACGCGTTTCTCCAGCAGGCACGGGGCGTCGGCGATCCGCTCGGCGACGAGACGATCCGCACCGTCTTCGATCGAGGCGACGCCTCCGCGCTGCACACGTTCATGGGGCAACTCGTCGCCAACGACGAGATGCCTGCGAACCTCCCTCCCGAGATCGCCGCCTTCCTCGCCGCGACGTCAACGCTGCCACCGTGGAGCGATCCCGCGAAGATTCAGATGGCCGAGCGGCTTTTTCTGGAGCACGGGCTCGTCTCGATGATGGCGCTCGTGTTCGCGAGCCTGCCCGAGTGCTACGTCATGAAGCACGGCGTGAAGATCCTCGCGCTGACGAGGCAGCTCGGCGAGCACACGAACCGCAGAGTGCATCAGACCGCGTCGATGGTGCTCGGCGTGATGAACGCGGGCGGTCTGTCACCGACGGGACGCGGGATCCGGCAGACGCAGAAGGTGCGGCTCATCCACGCCACGATCCGCTACCAGATGCTGAAGCGCGCCGCTGCCGCGCCCGCGTCGGCCGCGCCGATGTCGGTGACCGACGTCGTCGCCGGCCAGGGGATCAGTTGGGACCTGAACGACGACGGGTGGCCCATCAATCAGGAGGACCTGGCGTACACGCTGCTGACGTTCAGCTACGTGATCCCGATGGCGATGCGGCGCCTCGGCGTCACGCTGACTGATGAGGAATTCGAAGCCTTCCTGCATGCCTGGAACGTCACCGGTCATATCCTGGGCGTGCGCGCCGATCTGATGGCGCACACGGTGGAGGATGCCACGGCGCTGTTCGACGCGATCAAGGCGCGGCAAGCGGGCGCGAGCGCGGGAGCGGCGATGCTCACCAACGCGATGCTCGATCTGGTCAACGAGAAACTATTGCGCCTGCCCATCCTGCATCCGCTCGGGCCAATTGCCATGCGCGTGCTCGTCGGCGACACGACGGCCGCGATGCTCGGGCTGAACGAGCGTGATACGTGGGCCGTCGTGCTGATGCATCGGTTGATCGCGTCGATCATCAAAGCGATCGATGCCGTGGCGATCGCCTTCGGCGGGTTCTTTCGTCCGTTCAGGTGGCTCGCGCCCTGGCTGGGTCAGCGCATCATCGTGCTGCTGTGCGACATCACGGCGCGCAACGGCCAGCCGCAACCGGACGTGCCGCCCGGCTGGCTGACCAGCCGGACGAGATGATCGCGTGGTAGCATCCGCCTCGATCATGGCGTCCCTGATGACCCGGCGTCAGGCGCTGGCCCTCGCCGCCCAACCGGCGGCAGCCGCGGCGCGCGTCCGGCTGGCGCCGCGCGATCAGCTGGTCAACGTGCTCGAGTACGAGGAACAGGCGCGGCGCGCGCTGCCGGCGGCGATGGCGGCGCTGATCGCCACCGGCGCAGACGAGGCCCGGCCGGCGTTCGATCGCATCACGCTGCGGCCGCGGATGCTCGTGCCGACGCTCGAGCTCGACCTGACCGTCACGCTGTTCGGCGACACGCTGTACACGCCGATTGTCGTCGCGCCGATTGGCGACCAGCGGCGGTTTCACGCCGAGGGCGAAGCCGCGACCGTGAAAGGCGCCGCGCTCGCAAAAACGCCGGTGATCGTCAGCAGCCAATCGTCCGTCGCGCTGCCGGAGCTGATGGCCCGCGCAAGCGCGTCGACGGCGCCGATCTGGTATCAAGTGTTCGCGAGCGATCCCGCGGCGAAACAACAGATGCGCGCGGCGATCGACGCGGGCTGCCGGGCGATCTGCGTGTCGGCCGGCGTGAAGCCGCCGCCCGCCGGCTCGTCTGCGGCGCCGACGGCCGTGCGGATCGACTGGGCCGCAGTCGCCGCGCTCGCCTCCGGCAGTTCCGTGCCCGTGCTCGTGAAGGGCGTGACGACAGCCGCCGACGCGAAGACCGCGCTCCAGCACAACGTGCAGGGCATCGTCGTGTCGAACTACGGCGCGCCCGCGGCGCCGGGCAGCGCGCTTCTCTTCCAGCTGCCGGCGATTGTCGACGCGGTCGCCGGCAAGGTGCCGGTCCTCGTCGACGGCGGTTTCCGGCGCGGCACCGACATTCTCAAGGCGCTCGCGTTCGGCGCGCAGGCGGTCGCCGTCGGCCGGCCCGTCATGTGGGGGCTGGCCGCGTACGGCGCCGAAGGCGTGCAGGGCGTCCTCGAGATGCTGCAGACCGAGCTCGCCCGCTACATGGCGATGTGCGGAAAATCGAACCTCAAAATGCTCGGCCGCGACGTGCTGCGCGTGCACGCCGCCACGCCGCCGGCCGCGCCGTCACGCGGGTAGACGCATGGGTCCCATCGAATACCGGTGGCTGCACAGCCGATCGCGGCGGAAAGCGCTGGCCGCGCTCGCCGGCGTCGTGGCCGCATCGCCGCTGTTTCGCTCAGGCGTCTCGGCGCAGCTGGATCCGCGCCTGCTGAAGGATCACAAACGGGTGCCGGGCCTCGACGAAATGGTGACCGCGTTCGATTTCGAGCCGGTCATGTTCGCGAACCTGCCGCTGTCGGTCTACGACTACACCGCGCACGGCGACGGCTCGGAGTTCACGCTGCGGCGCAACCGCCAGGCGTTCGACTGGGTCGATCTGGTGCCCGGGACGCCGATCGACGCCGCGCGCGTCGATCTGTCGACCGAGATTCTCGGCACGCGCATGAAGTATCCGATCATGGTCGCGCCGACCGCGACGCAGGTGCCGCTGCATCCGGACGGTGAGATGGGGATGCACCGCGCGGCGACCGAGGCGTCGAACACGCCGATGATCGTCAGCCACAACACGAGCACGGCAGTCGATCGGATCGCAGGGGCGGCGAAGGGGCCGCTCTGGTGGCAGCTCTACCCGTCGCCGAACCTCAACGCCAGCAAAGAGATTCTCGACTCCGCGCTCGCGGCCGGGTGCACAGCGGTCGTCGTGACCGTCGATCAGCAGGCGTCGTACTACGAGCGATCGGCGCAGGATCGGAATCTGGGCGGCCGCGGCGGCGGACGAGGCGGGCGCGGCGGCGGACCGAACGCGGCGGCGCCGCCGGCGGCGGGACCGGCCCGCTATCGGCTCCAGGCCGGGCGTCTCTGGTACACGTGGCAGTACCTCGACGAGATTCGCCGGATGCTGAAAGTGCCGCTGCTCGTGAAGGGGATTCTGACCGCCGAAGACGCGGCGCTGTGCGTGGAGCACGGCGTGGACGGCATCATCGTGTCGAATCATGGCGGGCGGTCGATGGACTACGGGCCGTCGACGCTCGAAGTGCTGCCGGAAATCGTCGCGGCCGTGAATCGCCGGATCATCGTGCTGACCGACAGCGGCTACCGGCGCGGCAGCGACATCCTCAAGGCGCTGGCGCTCGGCGCCGACGCGGTGCTGCTGGGGCGGGCGACGCGCTGGGCGCTCGGCGCCTTCGGCGCGCCGGGCGTGCAGCGGCTGCTCGAGATCTTCCAGCGGGAACTCGTCGAGGCGGCGGCGGCCGCGGGACGGCCCACGCGCGCCTCGATCGACGCATCGCTCGTCCGATCGCGCTTCGTCTAGCAGCCTTGAGCTAGCGCGACGCTGCGCCGGGCGGCATGCGCGACGCCACGTAGGCCGCGATGTTGACGAAGTCTTCGTCGGTCAGCTTCGCGACGACCGGCGTCATCAAGTCCGCCCACTCGCCGCGACGAGCCCCGGCCTGCATGTCGTACATCTGACGCACCAGGTAGCTGGGCGAACGCCCCGCGATTCCGGGCACGGGGCCGAGCCCCAGCAGATCCGCGCCGTGGCAGACGCCGCATTCCACCGTCCTGCCGTTGCCGCCGGTCTTGACGAGCGCCTCGCCCTTCTTGATGCTCCCGACCGGCGCGTAGGCGATGAAGCCGGACCGCGGGTCGCGCAGAATCTCGGTGCGTTCCGGATTCTCCGGCGTCTCCACGATGCGCACGCCAATGGGTTCCTTCTCGCCGCCCTCGACGGGAATCCAGATGCCTCCGCGGCTCACCACTTTCGGCGCCGTGCCGGTCTCGACCACCCTGATCCACGGCGTCCACTTCATCGCGCCGAAGTATTCGGCGCTGATCTTGATTTCATCAGGCGTCATCGCTTTCGCGATCGCGATCATGATGTTCGTGTTGCCCTTCCGGGGCTCGGCGCTCTTGCGGACGCCGGTGCGGAAGTCGTTCATCTGCTGGATGAAGTAAGAGACAGGCAAACCCGACACGCCCGCATTTTCCTGGCGGCCCTTGCCGTTCGGCATGTGGCAGAGGCCGCAGGCGCGGGCATCCGGGCGCTTGCCGTGCGCGACGATGTCGGGCATCGGCGGATGGTCGCCGGGGAACCAGTCGGCGGGCCCGAAGCCGTCGGAGATCTGCTGCCGCGTGAAGCTGAAGGTGCTGCCGGGCAGCTGCTTCATCGACGTGTCGGGAGCCGGCGGCGGCGGACTAGTACCAGTGGGCGCCGGCGGCAGCGGGATGGCGTACGCCCACGCCGGCGGATCGCCGACCGCGCGAAGCGCCGTGGTGGCCGCGAGCGGCGCGGCAGCGAGAACGACGAGGGCGACAAACCTGCGCATACACAGCCTCCGTGAATTCAGCCCCACGCGCGATGTGTCCGCGTCGTGCGAACGCGCCGCCGGTCGCTCAGGCCAGCTGCGCTTTGTACAGCGCAACGAGCTTCGCCCACGCCTTCTCGGCTTCCGGCTTGTTGTAGATCGGAGCGTCGGCCGCAGCCGGCATGTCTGGCACGCACCAGCCGTGCAGGCTCTTGTAGACCTCGATCTCGGCCGGCACTTTCGCGGCGGCGAACGCTTCCTTCAACTTGTCCTTCGCGTCCGGCTGGCGCTGGTCGTCGTTCCCGGCGACGCCGATGTAGAGCCGCGCCTGCATTTTCGGGATGAGCAGGTGCGGGCTGGTCGGCTGATCGGTGACGAGGCCGCCGCCGTGGAACGAGCCGCCGGCGCCCATCCGGTTCGGCACGGCCGCCAGCGTCCGGAACACGAGCGGACCGCCCATACAGTAGCCCTGCGCCCCGATCTTCTTCGAGGTGTTCACGGCTTTCTGCGAGTCGAGGTACGCCACGAACGCCGCCGCGTCCTTCTCGGCCGCGCCCGCCGCGCCGATGCTTCCCATCAGCGGCCGCAGCTTCGCCATGTCCGCCTGGTTCGAGAAGCTGAAGCCGTTGGTGTCGACGCCCGGGGCTTTCGTCATGCGGTAGTACGGATTCGGCACGAGCACCGCGTAGCCCTCGGCGGCGATGCGCTTGCCGATGTCGATCATCGCGGGCCGCAGCCCGAACGCGTCCGCCCAGACGATTACGCCCGGATACGATCCGGTGTTCGGGTGGATGAGGGCCGCGTCGCACGTGCCGTCGGGCGTTTTCACGCTGACGTTCATCACCATGACCGGCAGTTCGGCCGCCGAGGCGATCGTGTCGGTCGCGACGGCGAAACCGGCGGCGAGCGTCAGGGCGACAAAGTCGCGGCGCGTCAGATCCGTGGCCGACCCGTTGTTGTTGTCCGGACGCTTTTCATCTGTCATCACTTGTCTCCCTTATTTGTCGGAGTGGAAAAGGGGACGGGTGTATTTTCCCGAGCCCGGAGTCGGAAAATACACCCGTCCCCTTTTCCGGATCGGCCATCCAACTGGTGTGGCCAATGTATACTTCACGCCGCGCTTCAAGCCAAGGTGAATCGCATTTGTCCGGTTCGCGACCGGAGGATCCCGTGAAACGTTTTGTATTGATGTTGGTCGTGCTGTTCGGCGTCGCGGCCTACGCGCAGCGCGGGGGCGCGCCCGCCGAACCGGGCCAGGCGCCGCAGGGCGGCGGCGGACGCGGAAGAGGCATGAGTCCCGAGCAGCAGGCTGCCGCGGCGGCGCAGGCCGAGCTCGAGAAGAACACGCCGCAGATTCCGTACGACGCCGTGTCGCTCCCGCTGATGCCGGCCGGCCACACGATCGGCGAAACCGTCGGCGTCGCGCTCAATTCGAAGAAGCATCTCTTCGTCTACACGCGCAGCGGCAACGTCGGGCCCGCGCGCGGCGCGCAGGCGGCGGAGCTCTTCGAGTTCGACGAGACGGGCAAGTTCGTCAAGGAGTGGGGCCAGAACGCGTACGGGTTTTCGTTCGCGCACACCGTCCGCATCGACAAGGACGACAACGTGTGGGTCACCGACGAAGGCTCGAACATGGTGATGAAGTTCAACCCGCAGGGGCTCGTCACGCTCGTCCTCGGCCGCAAGGATGAAGCCGTCGACTACATGGAGCGTTTCCTCGAGGAAGGCCGCAAGATCGATCCGGTCACGCTGACGAGTCCGGGCACAGGCGGCGGACGCGGCGGCAGCTTCGGCCGTCCGACCGACGTCGCCTTCGATCTGCAGGGCAACATCTTCGTCGCCGACGGCTATACAAATTCACGGGTCGCGAAGTTCACCAGGGACGGCGACTTCGTGAAGTCCATCGGCACGCGCGGCAACGCGCCCGGCCAGTTCAGCACGCCGCACACGATCGCCAACGACGCGAAGGGCAACATCTACGTCGGCGACCGCGGCAACCAGCGCATCCAGGTTTTCGATCCGGATTTCAATCCGATTCGAATCATCAGCAACGTTCGCGCGCCGTGGGCGATGTGCATCACGCCGCCCAACGCGCAGGGCCAGCAGTTCCTCTTCAGCTCGGACGCCGGCGGCAAGATCTACAAGGAAGACCTCGAGGGGCACCTGCTCGGCTGGCTCGGCACGACCGGCAAGAAGGTCGGGCAGTTCTTCTGGGTGCACGAGATGCACTGCGTCAGCGAGAACGAGCTCTACACGGGTGAAGCGCAGAACTGGCGCGTCCAGCGTCTGACGCTGAAGCCCATCCCGAAGTCGACGGCAGCTCGGTAAGAAGCAAGATTACTTCTTCGTCTGTCCTTCAGTCCTTCAGTTAACGTCCCCCACCGGTCGCGCTCGTGCCGGAGTTCGGCAACGCAAACGCGATGTACTCGCCCGAGTAGTTGCCGCCGCTGATCGAGACGACGATGTACTGCCGGCCGTCGGCGGAATACGTCATCGGCGCGCCACTCTGCGGCGC
>Ga0315281_10006887_pt1 | contig 16081 bp, 16 predicted proteins | sample YL17G07_0_MG_FD_204540 | JGI IMG/M metagenome (GOLD analysis project Ga0315281, IMG submission 204540) | Sediment microbial communities from Yellowstone Lake, YNP, Wyoming, USA - YL17G07_0 | ecosystem: Environmental > Aquatic > Freshwater > Lake > Sediment | place: USA: Wyoming | collected... | reverse complement strand
TCTCAACATTGTGAACCGCCGTTTGCTCCTTGACCGCAAGTACGCTGGCATACTCTTCGGCAGGCATTAGCGTTCCATCAGGTCTGAGATACGTTCGACTCTTGTAATCTCCTTTGTACAGACCCTCCCTGGAAACGTCCAAAATCCTTTCCATGGCAGGATTCACGTAGGCGATCTTTCGTTCTGCATCGAGAATGGAGACTCCAATTGGTAATATCTCGAAAAGGGTCTTTAGTTTCCTTTCGCTCTCCCACAGCGCCTCATCTGCTCTCTTTCGCTCGGTGATATCTATAATAGAGGCTATACTCTTTTTTGTTCCCGGAATGATATCAGCAGTCACGATAACTTGTTTCACATTACCCTGCTTATCTACCATCCTTGTTTCATAAGCCCTTGGCGCAGCGGCCGGATCAACTCTTCTCAGAAGGTGGTATTCTTTCAATTTGTCTAATTCTTCTTTGACTATGAATTCTGTCCATCTCTTCTTTCCTTGTATTTCCTCCTTTGAATACCCTGTTAGTTTTTCACCCTTTGTGTTTGTCAAAGATACTGTCATGTCTTCTTCGACTATTATTATTGTAGTTCCAGTAGTCTCAAATATGGTTCGGTATAAGCTTTCTGACTCCTTTAACTTTTCCCTTACTATCTTGCGTTCCCGCCGATCTTCAAATTCTCGCAATGCCCTCTTTACTGCTGGCACAAGCCGCGAGAGTTTCTGCTTAAGAATATAGTCTGTTGCACCAGCCTTAAGGGCTTCAACTGCCTCCTCCTCGCCGAGTGTTCCAGAAATGAGGATGAAGGGCACATCAGGACACTGCTCTTTTACAATTGCAAGAGCAGAAAAACCGTCAAATTGCGGGAGCTTATAGTCAGCAAGGATGAGGTCAGGTGCAAATTCTTTGAGTCCACTAAGAAAGGCTCCTTCTGTCTCAACACGTTTAGAGGTGAATTTTATTCCTCCTTTTTGCAGTTCACGCTCTATCAGCTCAGCATCGGTTGCAACATCTTCGAGGATTAAGATATGAAGTTCTTTTTCCACAATTCCTCCCTTTTCTTACCTAACCTCATTATACTTTTCAAGCAAATACTCCCTTTTAATGTTATGCCAGTTCAATAATGAAGTGTCATTGCGAGGAGCAGAGCGACGAAGCAATCCCAAAGACGAGATTGCCACGCCCTTCGGGCTCGCAATGACAATGTAAAAACATTTAGTGCGTTACCTATAATTACTACATACTAATTCCTATTTACTGTTTTATCAACGTGGTGGTTCGTTTACCAGCAGCCAGTAGAATCCCATTTCTGAGACTGTTTTAACGAACTTGTCAAAATCAACTGGCTTGGTGATGTAACTATTGACACCTAATCTGTAACTTTCCACGATATCCCGCTCTTCCTGTGAAGAAGTCAAAACAACAACAGGGATTACTTTTGTCCGCTCATCAGACTTTATCTTCCGGAGAACCTCCAAACCGTTCACCTTGGGAAGCTTCAGATCAAGGAGTATCACTTTTGGCGTTTTATTGATATCACGTTCTGCGTAAGCGCCTGTGCCAAAAATGAACTCCAATGCTTCAGCCCCGTCCTTCACCACATGAACGCTGTTAGCAAGATTGTTTTTCTTTAAAGCCCTGAGTGTGAGTTCAACATCATGTGGATTGTCCTCAACCAAAAGGATTTCAATATCATTTACCGTAACCATATCATCCCCCTTTCTTTGATAGTAGGCAGAATGCAGAAGGAGAATTCTACTGCCTACTGTTTACTGCCTTTTGCATACTAATTCTCTTCCTGCCTTCTGCTTTCTGCTTACTGCCTACTGTTTTTTTATAGTGTGAAATAAAACGTTGCTCCTTTATCTACTTCTCCCTCTGCCCATACACGCCCGCCGTGTCGGTGAATAATTCGCTGGACGATTGCAAGACCAACACCTGTTCCTTCAAATTCACTCCGTGTATGGAGTCGTTGGAAAACCCCGAATAATTTATTTACATATTTCATATCAAACCCGACACCGTTGTCCTTGACATAGTAGATGTTTTCATTTTCCTTGCTCCATCCGCCAACCTCGATGATTGACGGTTCTCTTGGTCGTGTGAATTTTATCGCATTGGACAGGAGATTGACAATGACCTGGCGGATCATCGGCTGATCGCCAAGAGCTGTGGGAAGCTCTTTTATGTTCAATTGCAGCATTCGCGCGGGGTCTATGGTTTTCAGTTCCTCAAAAACTCCTTTTACGAGTTTGCCCATGTCTATAGGAGATTTTATTATCTGCTGGCGGCCTACACGGGAGAAGGCGAGAAGGTCGTCAATAAGTTGCCCCATATTCTGTGTATTGTCCCGGATGACATTCAGGAGCCGTTTCCCCTCAGCATCAAGTTTATCGTAGTACTCTTCTAACACTAAAATAGAGAAACCGTCAATTGCGCGGAGCGGTGTCCGAAGGTCGTGGGAGACGGAGTAGCTGAAGGATTCCAGTTCCTTGTTGGCGGCTTCAAGCTGTGAAGTACGTTCGATAACACGCTCTTCAAGCTCTTCATTAAGTTTGCGGATTTCCTCCTCTGCCTTTTTGCGCTCGGTGATATCACGAATAATGTTCAGATAGAGCGTTCTCCCCTCGACTTCAATAACTCGTGCGCTGTTTTCAACAGGAAAAGTCGTTCCATCCTTCCGTTGATGTACAGTCTCAAACACAAACCCATTAGACTCTTCAACCTGCTTTAACTGTGCATCAAGGATTGCTTTGGTCTCAGGTGTTCGTAAATCTCTCAGGTTTAACTGAAGCAATTCATCTCTGGTATATCCATAGGCAATAACTGCTTTTTCATTTGCATCGACAATCCTTCCTTCTCTGTCTATGAGCAGGATGATATCATTGGCATGCATTGTGAGGTATTCATATCGCTGTAAAAGCATCTGACGTTCAAGCTCGGTCTCATATTGTTTGCGGTAAAAGTCTGCACGCTGGTGACGCCAGATGAAGCCAAGAACTGCTCCTGATGCTATTATCAAAACAGTCACGATTAATACCGAAATCCCTGCGTATTCACGAACAGGTGCATATACTTCGCTCTGGTCAATTTTTGACACAAGAAACCAGGGAGAATCAGGAATAGCTTTCAACGCTGCAAGCACTGGTACACTTCGATAGTCAATACCTTCAACAACTCCTCTATCCCCACGTCCTACCATTGCTGCTGGCAGGTGCTTTTCACTTATCGAAAATTGAAGAGTCAGGGCAGTACCCTTCCTGTGGCGGAGTTCATTCAAAAGCATCACATTTTCACCTTCGCGACGCACTAATATTGTCTCAGCTGTGTCACTCGGTGTAGGCCACGATTGTATGAGTGGATAAAGAAACTGGTATGGATCAATACGTAACAAGATAGCTCCTATAGGAACAGTTTCAGAGCCTTTTGAAACGAGCAGTGGGACTGCAAGAGTGAGCCGTATAAGGTTCGTGACTTTACTGCGATAGAGGTCGGAGAAAATTACTCTTTTTGTACGCATTGCTTCCTCGGCTAATCTTTTTGCATCAGGCCCGATTACTTCCTGCCTGTCAATAACTTTTAAAAGGATATTGCCATGAGTATCTAAGAGAATGACATTTTTATATAAATAGTATTTTTGTATGCTTTCCAGCCAATTTAAAATATCTTGTTTATATACTGATGATTTCGATCCTTTGAGAAACTGCTGGATATGGGGAATAATTAATTTGTTATCAAAAATATTCTTTGCATCTCCCATGCGTTCCTGTCGCCAGTTGACAATCTGACCGACCTTCAGGTCAGCGATGGCAGTAAGGTCTTCCTGTTTATCCTTTTTGACGTATTCTTTTTGGTTCTGGTAGTAAAGATATCCGGCGACTCCGATTCCTACCGCCAGAATAAAGAAGATGATTATAAGATGATAGGGGATCTTATGAAGTTTAAACTTATTCATTTTTCTTATACTTCGAAAGCTCCTCTCTCAAGCTCTCTATCTCCTTTTTTAATTATATTATTTTAAGTTCTCTGCCAACAGCCAAAAGATAGAATTCCTCAAGTTCATCAATACTTTTTAGAGTCTATTTAATTATGTAATTAGTTCTAACTTCAAAAAATTTCTTATGCTTTTAAAGTGCTCATCCAGAGAAAATATCTTGCAGTTATTCTCACTTGCTATCACAGCAATGTAACAATCAACGATATTCACTGTAACCCCTTTTCTTTTCATAGAAAAAGACAGTCTCCCTGCCTTAATCCACGTATCATCAGACTGATCGAGAATATTGAATGCCTCAACAAACTCTTCTATTACTGATATTTCTTTTTCTGATTTTGCACCCTGAAGGAGTTCGGCTATTACTACCTTCGGCACACATACATCAGAAAAAGTTAATAATTGATCTACTTTTCCAGTAAACTGTTTATCCTGATTCTTGAAATACTCTATCCAGACTGATGTATCTATTAAGATCCTGTCACCTTTCACGATGTCTTATCTCATCAGCAGTCATTGTAAATTCCATTTTGCCCTTCATTGATTTTATCCTTTCGATCTTCTTTTTCCTCAGATACTCATTAATTGCAATCTTGACAGCAGATGCCTTGCTCTTGCTTTTTGTCTCCTTTACAAGCTCGTCCAGTTTGTCCTTTTCTATAGTCACTGTTGCACGCATTTATCCTCCTTTTTGTGAATTATATATGCACAACAATATTATATTATTTTGTGCAGTTTAAATCAAAAAAAGGTTAAGCCCGTTTCTTACTTCATTGAGATTCTTGCCGGCAGTTATCGTGTAAGTAGGTTTCTGATGATCACATTGATAAGAGATTATTAACGTCTTTTAAAGCGTCTCAGCTTTTCCAGTCGCATGTTCAGATAAGGCTGAACTTATTCCTTTTACGAGGCCTTCCAAATCTTTATCCCTGACAGTCCTTGCATCCAGTATAAGAAGGTCTTCCTTGATTCGTGTGATAATCGGGGGATTTCCTTTTCTCAATCTTTCTTCAAGCTCGTTCACAGACGTATCGTGAGGTTTTACTGTCACGACATATGTTGGAAGGTCAACCTCTGGCAGAGCGCCGCCACCAGCCCGTGACGTATCTGCCATAACATTAATATGGACATTTTTTATTTCTTTCTTCAATCTTTTAGCTAACTTATTTGCCCGCTCTCTTATCTCTTTAGGTTTTTGCAGGAGCATCCTCAGAGTCGGGATATTCTTAATAGCTTTTTCTTCGTCAATATATTCCATGAGTGTTGCTTCAAAACCAGCAAGTGTAAGCTTGTCTATCCTCAGAGCCCTTGTCATAGGGTTTTTCTGAATCTTTTCAATGTATTCTCTTTTACCAACAATAACACCCCCCTGAGGCCCACCTAAGAGTTTGTCACCACTGAAGGTAGTTATTTCAACCCCTGATTTCACAACATCCTTAACTGCTAATTCAATGTGGATACCAAAGGGTTTTAAATCTATGAGGCATCCGCTGCCGAGGTCGAACATAACCGGGATTTGATGCTTACTGCCGAGACTTACGAGGTCTTCTATTGATACCTCCTCGGTGAATCCGCTTATCCTGTAATTGGATTTATGGATCTTTAATATGAGCGCGGTATTTTCATTGATCGCTCTTTCGTAATCATAAAGATGTGTTTTATTCGTTGTCCCGACCTCCCTGAGTATCGCACCGCTTGATATCATAACGTCAGGCATCCTGAATGAACCACCTATCTCGACAAGTTCACCCCTTGATACAATCACCTCTTTGCCTTTTGCTAATGTATTGAGACAAAGCAGAACTGCGCCGGCATTATTGTTAACAACAAGTGCATCCTCTGCGCCGGTAACCTCCCTGAGAATTCGTTTAACATGGACGTATCTCTTTCCTCTTTTCCCCTTTTCAATATCATATTCAAGAGTGGAATAGCTCTCTGAAACCCGTCTGATATTTTCGAGTACCTTTTCAGATAGGACAGAGCGGCCGAGATTCGTGTGTATTACAACGCCTGTCGCATTGATAAGCGGCTTAAGGCTGTATGAAGACAGCCTTTCAATGATATTTTCGATATCAGCTATCATAACCTCTTCTGAGAAATCAGTAGAGAGACCTTCGATAATCTCTTTCCGCTTTACATCAATCGCCTCTCTGATAGCCTGAAGCACATACCTCCTTGGATAGGTATTCAGCCATTCTATGCCCTGATCCCCCTTCAGGATTTCATCCACAGAGGGAAGGTTCGAGAGTAGTTTCTGCTTTTCAGTCATGTATTTTTCTACCATAGAATTGAAATAAGGTCAATGGATTTCTCTATCCCGGATTTTCTCTTACTAAAAATGGGGAAGACTGGTGAAGAATTTTTATACGCCACCTAAAAGTAAGACCTCTTTCCCCATTGCATTTTTGGTTGTACACATGAGGGAACAATCTTTTCGCTCATTCTCGGGCTATCGCCCTCCGAGGTTTTCGCTTATCAGCGAAAAAAGCCGCTCAAAGACAGTTTCCTCATGTATTTTGATGTTAAGTGATTGAAAAGCGTATATATGTTAAAATAATTAAATTATGTTATACGACATTCACGAAGAATGTGGTGTTTTCGGAATATATGGACATCCTGAGGCAGCAAATCTCACCTATCTCGGATTATACGCACTTCAGCACAGGGGCCAGGAAGGAGCAGGCATATGCTCATCGGATGGAAGACAGCTCTTTCTTGAGAAATCCATGGGCCTCGTTGCTGATATCTTTAGTGAAAAAAGATTGAGGAGGCTCCCGGGTTATATGGCAATAGGTCATAATAGGTATTCTACGGCAGGAAGCAGTGTGCTGAAGAATGTTCAGCCTGTCGTTGCAAACTTTGCCCTCGGCTCACTTGCGATTGCACATAATGGAAACCTTGTGAGTGCAATGGATCTCAGGGCATCCCTCGAAGCAGAAGGTGCAATATTCCAGTCCTCCTCAGATAGCGAGGTAATAGTCCACCTTATAGCTCATTCAAAGGGGAACGAATTTTATGAAAGAATAGCCCATGCGATTAAACAGATAACTGGTTCCTTCAGCCTGCTTATACTGAGAGAAAAAGAACTCATCGCCATAAGGGATCCTTACGGTGTGAGACCGCTCAGTCTCGGAATGAAGGACGGCGCATATGTCCTGGCATCCGAGACATGTGCCTTTGACCTCATAGGTGCAACGTATATCCGAGACATAGAACCGGGCGAGGTGTTCATAATAAATGAACATGGACTTGAATCTCTGAAGATATTTAACAGTCAGAGAAAGGCATTCTGCGTATTCGAGTTTATTTATTTTGCAAGACCTGACAGCAATATCTTTGGTGGACAGAATGTTAATGAGATGAGAAAGGAATTTGGAAGACAGCTCGCAAGAGAGTCTAATACAGATGCAGACCTTGTGATACCTGTACCCGACTCAGGGGTCCCTGCAGCAATCGGATTTTCAGAAGTAAGCAAGATTCCATTCGATTTTGGCCTTATCAGAAACCACTACATTGGAAGGACGTTCATAGAACCAAAAAACAGTATAAGACATTTTGGTGTTAAGATAAAGCTTAACCCTGTAAGAAAACTCCTCGAAGGTAAAAGGCTGATTGTAATAGACGACTCAATAGTCAGGGGTACCACAAGCAAAAAGATCGTTAAGATGCTGAGGGAAGGCGGAGGTGCAAAAGAGGTACATCTTAAGATAAGCTCACCTCCGACTATTGGCCCCTGTTTCTACGGTATAGATACACCCACAAGGCATGAGCTCATCGCATCCACTCATCTCCTCGAAGAGATTAAGAAATATATAACCGCAGATTCTCTCGCTTATTTAAGCATCGAAGGACTCAAGAAGACCGTCCCGAACTCTCATAATTTCTGCACTGCGTGTTTTGATTGTAACTATCCAATAAGTTTTCCAGGCGAACACCTCAAACAGATGGAATTTTTATTCAGGTAACAATGAGGCATTAGCGCTTTGGCAACCGCCGCATTAAGAGACATTTTCAGGATTAACCTCAATGTAAAAAAACATGAGCGGGTTCTTTTGTTTAGCGATAGACCTTCAGAGAAAGAAAAAGTAGACGAATCAGATAAGGAAAGAAGGTTAAAGCTCAGATGCCTTTCTTTGCTTACAGCCGAGATAGGAAAAAGTTTCTGTAAGTCAATCATATTCCATGAATATCTCGCTACAGGCAGTCACGGTGCAGAGCCGCCTCAGGCTCTCTGGAAACTTGCATTTGGTGAAAAGACCGTCGAGGAATTAAAGAAAGGCCGTTTTTTTCTTCCTGTTCTGAAAAAAACTGCAAAGGGCGAGGATATTAAAAAGGCAGAAGATATCATTAGAAGACATAAAAAGCATGCCGTTAACTGTGTCATTGCACTTTCAAATTATTCTACGAGCCATACGAGGTTCAGGGATTTTTTGACAAGGATTTGCGGTTGTAGATATGCAAGCATGCCCCTCTTTGATATCTCTATGCTTGAGGGCGCCATGAATGTCGATTGGAAAGACCTTGCAAAACGAACAACAGGGATAGCAAAGGTGGTAAACATGGCCGAGTTTATTGAGGTAAAAACCCAAAATAGTACCTGCATTTCTTTTTCAAAAATAGGAAGAAGGGCAAGATCAGATACAGGAATCCTTACCAGACAAGGCTCTTTTGGTAACCTCCCGGCAGGAGAGGTCTTCCTGGCACCTGTTGAAGGGACAGCTAATGGGAGACTCGTCATTGAATGGGCTCCAACAAAACAGCTTGAATCTCCGATAATGCTCATAGTAAAGGACGGTTTTGTCGTAGATGTTTCGGGTGAGGATGAGTATACTGAATATCTCCGAATGAAGCTTTCTGAAAGGCGAGAAAACGGAAATATTGCTGAGCTTGGTATCGGCACAAACAATGCAGCAAAAAGACCTGATAATATCCTCGAATCAGAAAAGATACTCGGTACCGTCCATATAGCCCTCGGTGACAACAGCTCTTTTGGTGGGAATGTAAAAACACCTTTCCATCAGGACTTTGTCTTTTTTAAACCAACTGTAATATTAATTCACAAAGATGGTAGTAAAAAGGAAATCCTTAAGGCTGGCAGATTATTGTGCGATACATAATACTTGGAACCGCAGGTCATATTGATCATGGCAAGAGTGCCTTAGTAAAGGCGCTGACTGGCATAGACCCTGACAGGCTAAAGGAAGAGAAAGAGCGTGGCATAACCATTGACCTCGGGTTTGCAGACCTTCATTATCCTGATGGTCTCACAGTCGGGATTGTAGATGTCCCTGGCCACGAAAGACTCGTTAAAAATATGCTTGCAGGTGCTGGTGGAATAGACCTTGTTCTTCTTGTCATTGCTGCTGATGAAGGGATCATGCCTCAGAGTCGTGAACATCTCCATATATGTAACCTCCTCAAAATCAAATCGGGTCTCATTGCAATCACAAAGGCAGATCTTGTAGAGAAAAACTGGCTCGAGCTTGTAGAAGATGATGTAGGGCATTTTGTAAAAGGTACATTCCTTGAAGGAGCAACAATAGTGACTGTCTCATCTAAAACGATGTTCAATATTGATCTCCTCAAGGAAAAGATTAAAGATGTTGCATTGAAGGTTGAACCAAAACCAACAAAAGGTCTCTTCAGGCTTCCTATAGACAGGGTCTTTACACTCAAAGGCTTTGGAACTGTTGTTACAGGAACTGCCATCTCCGGGAGTATATCTATCGATGAAGCTGTGGAGATACTTCCAAGCGATATCAAGAGCAAGGTCCGCGGACTTCACAGCCATGGAAAACCCATTCATACAGCATTTGCAGGCCAGAGGGTGGCGATAAATCTTCAAGGAGTTGATAAGGAAGAATTGAAGAGGGGAGATTCGGTTGTGGTTCCTGAAAGGTTTATTCCTACAAAGAAGGTCGAGGCTAAGGTGGAACTGCTTTCAGATGCGCCTATCCTTAAAAGTAAAAGCCTTATCCATTTCCACCTCGGCACATCAGAAACCATAGCAAGGATTATCCTCTACGGCAAGAATGAGCTAAAAGCAGATGAAAGTATTTACTGCCAGTTCAGACTAAAGGAGCCTGTTATTGCTACGTCCGGAGATAGATATATCATAAGGAGATTTTCTCCTGTCGAGACAATCGGCGGAGGAGAGATACTTGATCCATTATCGTATAGAAGGAGTCTTAAAGAGGGTTTTGATGATTTAAAGATTTTCGAAACAGGAACTTTATCTGAAAAGATAGCAATAAAGGTGAAAAGGGCCGATATTCATGGTATTGAAGTCTCATTAATTGAAGGATGGATAAAGGCAGAGGTAACATCCATAAGGGATTCGATAAGGGCATTAAAAGATAATGGCATTCTGATGCAATTCGAGGACATCCTGATTCATAGCAGTGCTTTAAATTCCTTTAGAGATGCTGTAAAAAAGGCTATGAGTGATTTTCATAAAAAAAATCCCCTGAAGCCTGGAATGCTTAAGGAAGAGCTCAGGGCCCATTTAAACATTGAACTAAGACTCTTTAGTAATTTGATTACATCACTTAAAGATATTGTCTTAGAGAAGGAAATAGTACGTCTCGCAACATTCGGTGTAGCTTTATCACAGGTAGATGAGACACTCAAGGCAAAAATACTTGGACTCCTGGAAAAAGGGGGATTTCAGCCGCCTTCAAAAGAAGAACTACTTCAGTCTCTGAAATTGGATCAGAAACATTTATCAGATATACTGAAACTCCTGGCAAAAGAAGGCAACCTTGTAAGGATTAGTGATTCGATGTACATAACATCCTCCGTATACAGGAATATGATAGAGAATTTAAAAGATTTTTATAGTAAAAAATCTGAAATGACTGTAGCAGAGTTCAGAGACATACTCAATACGACAAGAAAGTATGCCCTGCCTTTTCTTGAATACCTCGATTCAAATAAGATTACATTAAGGGTTGGGGATATAAGGAAGTTCTTACTCAAGCCTTAGCCTATTGAATTTACAAAATTTTAGTATCCATTTCAGAGATAACAGGGGATGGTCTTTTCACTCATTCTCGGGCTATCGCCCTCCGAGGTATTTCATAATCTGAAAAATTCTGTTTCAGCTTATGAAATAATGCCGTTCTAAGATCATCCCCTGTTATTTACTACGATTATATTTTATGAATCAGTAAATTCAGTATTATAAAATTTATTGACCGATAACGCTATTCTCAGACAAAATTTTTTTCAATACTGTTAGGGCCTCACCCTTCACATATGGGTCACTATCATTTTCTGCAATTTGCTTCAAAAAAGGAATTGCCTGTGGGTCTCCAATATTTTCAAGGGCTTTTATTGCGCTGAACTTAATGGCAAACCTTTTATTATTTAACGCTAAAATTAAAAATGGGACAGCCCTCGAATCACCAATTCTTCCGAGCGATTGTATAACGGCTTCTCTGACGAGAAGATTGTAATGATTTATTGCATCAATAAGGGAATCAACCGCCCTTGAACCCTTATTAAATTTTTTCCCAAGGGCAATAGCAGTAATCCATTGTATTGCAGGACATTCTTCATTCAGGAATGGATCATTAAAGATTTTTACCAGTCTTTCTAATACCCTTGAATCTGGAACATCACCCAGCAAACGAATTGCTTTGATTTTAATTCTCCAATCCTCACCCCTGTTAACAACAAGTTGTAACAGGGCATCAACTGCTCTGTCATCCTTTATTTTGCCCAACTCTTCCACTGCTAACAGCTGAATTTGCTGGTCATTGCTGTGAAGGTTTGCCATCAGGTCATCAATACTACTTGCAATTGCCTTTTCCCCGGCTATAATCAAAAATACAATACCCAATAAAATAGCCACTGTCCTATACACTTTCTCTCCCGTCATTCCCGTGTAAACGGGAATCCAGGTGCTATGGTTCTGGATTCCTGCTGGAGTTTATCCCGTACTTTGATACGGGGCAGGAATGACATATTGTGCAAATTATTTATGAGATATAACACTTACAGAATGCTGCAGAGTTGTTCATTGTTTCATAATTTTACACTATGATATTCTGCCTTTTATAATTTATAGTATAATGAAACCCTAAAAACCTTGTTACTAATTTTTGAAGAGGTAGATTATGAAATTTTTCATCGACACAGCTAATATTGAAGAGATCAAGAAGGCATGGGAGCTTGGCGTTATAGATGGTGTAACAACAAACCCATCCCTTATATCGAAGGAAGGGATAGAACCGGTCACCTTACTGAAGAAAATCTGTAGTATTGTCAATGGTCCAGTAAGTGCAGAGGCAGTCAGCATGACCGCAGGTGAGATGGTCAAGGAGGCAGAAACACTCTCAAAGATCCATAAAAATATTGTGACAAAAATTCCAATGATTGAAGAAGGTCTCAGGGCAGTGAAAAAACTGTCAGGGATGGGCATAAAAACAAATATGACCCTTATTTTTTCTCCAAGCCAGGCTCTCCTCGCTGCAAAGGCTGGCGCAACATATGTAAGCCCCTTTGTCGGAAGACTCGATGATATAAGTCATACTGGGATGGAAATTGTCAGTGAGATAATAGAGATATACGAAAACTACCTGTTTGATACAGAGGTAATCGTAGCGAGCGTGAGGAATCCACTTCATGTTGTAGAGGCCGCAAAGATGGGTGCTCATATCGCAACGATCCCTTATTCTGTTATAATACAGCTAATAAGACATCCGCTTACAGACATAGGCATCGAGAGGTTTTTAAAGGACTGGGAAAAGGTGCCAAAACAGTGAATAGAGAATTATTGACAGAAGATAAGCCTTGAGCGGTTTTAAATTCTGTCTTTGACAGAATTTTCCTCGGAGGTCGGTACGACCGAGAATGAGCGAAAGGGTTATCTTCTGTTAATAAACATAAAGTTAAAGGGAAAAAATGCCTATTTATGAATATAAATGCAACCGTTGTGGTGAAGACTTTGAGAAACTTGTTTTTGGAAATAAAGAAGTCAGTTGTCCTAAATGTAGTTCTAAAGAGGTAAAAAAGAAACTTTCCGTTTTTTGTGCGGCGGGCACGGAAAAACCCCTTGCCGGTACATCAGGCTGCACGTCCTGTAGCAAAACCACCTGCAGTTCATGCCATTAAAGACTATCTCATCTTAAGAAAAAACTAATAAAAAGTACACTACCAATTCCCTGCCACAGGTTTATCCGTAGAAAGGCCAAAGGTGTAACACCTATCTGTTGTACAGCCATTCCATAAGCCATTTCCGTTATAATCCAGATACCAACTTCCATTTCTGAATACCCCTATTTCTGTATACCCATCATTATTCCAATCTCCCACTGCGGGAATGTCGGTAGGAAGACCAAAGGTATAACATCTGTCTATAACACATCCATCCCATGCACCATTTCCATTGTAGTCCAGATACCAGTTTGTTCCACGTTTAACTCCCATCTTTTGCTTTCCATCTCCATTCCAATCTCCTACAATAGGGGTATCAGTAGAAAGTCCAAAGTTGTAACATCTGTCAGTGGTACATCCATTCCATATGAGGTCGGATGTCAATAGTGGATACCAAACCTTTCATGCTGCCAGTTGTCCGGCATAGAATTGTTGTTCATACGCCACAGGAGACACATACCCCAGTCTTGCCTGTCGGCGCTGCCGGTTATAAAAGATTTCTATGTATTCGCTTATCTTCTGAATTGCCTCTTGTCTGGTCCGATACTGCCGATGATGGACAAGCTCCTGTTTGAGCATCCCCCAGAAACTCTCCATCGGTGCATTATCATAACAGTTTCCTTTTCTGCTCATCGATGCTTTCATCCCAAACTGTTCAAGCAACCCCCTGTAATCAGAAGAGCAGTACTGACTTCCACGGTCAGAGTGGTGAATCAGCCCTTTTGACGGGCGCTTTGCTGCAACTGCCCGGAATAGAGATCGACTCACCAGATTCTTCGTTATCCGCTCTCCCATCGCATATCCAACTATCTCACCAGTAAAAAGATCCTTATGACCAGCAGGATACAACCAGCCCTCATCGGTTGGTATATATGTAATATCGCTCACCCATGCCGTATTCGGCCCCGATACCTCAAACTGCTGATTCAATAAGTTCTTTGCCACAGGCAACGTATGCTTTGAGTCGGTTGTCGCCTTGAATTTCTTCTTCTGTTTGCAATGTATTCCAAGCTTTTTCCGAATACGCTTGATACGGCAAACACCTACTTGCACACCGTGCTCAGCCAGATCACGCTGTAACCGCTCAGGACCACATGTCTGCCGTGTCCGTTTATGTGCTGCTCGAATCTCCACTTCCAAGCGTGCTTCTTCCTGTGCCCGTTTCGACGGCGGCCTGTCCAGCCATGCGTAGTACCCGCTTACCGACACATCCAATGCCCGGCTCATCAATGGTACAGAATATAGAGTCTAATCGTGAGAAAAGTGGACTCAAATCTTTTCTGCAAAATCAAATACTGGAACTTCGATAACAGTTTCCAATGGTTTATCCATAAATCAGCCCCAGTTCCTTTGTTTTGACAGTAAGCCGATTTATATGATAGATTTGATTTAGATTTGACCGATATTTGATCAGGGTACAATACAGAAGGGAGGCATTGAAGTTATGTCTAAAGTAATAGAGGCAGTTTTTGAGAATGGCGTCCTTAAGCCGGTAAAAAAGCTCCGCCTTAAGGACAAGCAACAGGTAAAGATACAGATACTCAATGATGAAGACTGGCAAGAAAGATTCGACAGAGTGCTCAAGTCTATCCGCAGTAAAGCGGCCCGTTTTTCCCCTGAACAAATTGAGGCGGATATAGAGGAAGCAATCAAAGAAGTCCGTAGGTCAAAGTGTGTCCAAAGTTCTTATTCAGGTATCGTATCGACAGGCAAGAAATCGAAGACTTAGTTTCATCCATAGCGACCCACGCAGAACGTATAACACTAAAAGGCAGCACAAAATTGTGCCGTGATCCTGATGACGATATAATCATCGAAACTGCTATCCGTGGAAAAGCAAAATACCTCGTAACCGGAGACAAAGATATCATGGATGACAAAGAAGTCTTGTCATACCTATCGCGGCATGGTGTTTCGGTTGTTTCTCTGTCAAAGTTCTTAGCGGTCATAGACAAAATCTGATCCTACCTTTATTTATATTTTTAGTTTAAAAATGCTCATGGACCCTCAAATCCAAGCTCATTCATTCTTAAAACAAATTCCTTCCACGTTACAGGCGTCAACTTCTCCATTATGCTACTTGTTCTATGATATTGAGGTTCATACCTTCGACTACAGGCAATTCAAGATTATTCCTTAATCTAAAAATAATCCATTCTTCTAAGGTCTCTCTAAGTTCTTCTCTACATTTTTCAAGGGTTTCCGCCCTTCCCCATACTCCCTGAAAACCAGGAATCTCTCCCCAATATGTTCTGTCATCTTCAATTATCTCATAATGGGCAAGTTCCATTGCTTTATGAATATACTCTGTCAACATTTTTGCCTCCTCTCATTATTTAGAATAATAGCATGGAGCAGATAATGACATGCTCATTTTTGCCATGCATGAGCACCGAAAATGTCATACTATTAGACCCTGAAATCAATTCAGGGTAACAAAAACATACTTTTCAGCAGTCTCAATTTATGTTTAAAATTTTATAGTTGATAACAAGATAGTCTTTCGAGATAATTACACGAGGCTTATTAATAATGCAGCTTAAGTTATTTCCCTTCATCCTCTAATACATTCATAAGAAATGCCAGGTCTTCTCTGTCTCTGGGTCTTACCCCTTGTTTTGTTTTTATCATTGTAGCTATATCGGCTATAGGAATACGCACACCTTGTTTTTACTCAGGTTGTCGGAAAGGATTTTCCCTTAATACCTTAGCAAGTTTTAAAGGCCTTCCCTCAAGGAGAAAGACCGCCACACCTCTTTCTTCGGTCGTTTTCCCTCTGACTATCCATATTCCTTTCCATGAAACAGAAAGGGAAACCTTTGAATCCTCTATCTCAACCCATATTGGAGTAAATGTTAGATCAGCGGTGTCAAAGGTTTTAATGGCACCGATAAGCTCTTTATAGCCGTCTTTTGTTGAACTCCTCTCAAGGGTT
>Ga0315281_10006885_pt1 | contig 16082 bp, 16 predicted proteins | sample YL17G07_0_MG_FD_204540 | JGI IMG/M metagenome (GOLD analysis project Ga0315281, IMG submission 204540) | Sediment microbial communities from Yellowstone Lake, YNP, Wyoming, USA - YL17G07_0 | ecosystem: Environmental > Aquatic > Freshwater > Lake > Sediment | place: USA: Wyoming | collected... | reverse complement strand
CAGCTCGCCGCAGACGCGGCGGCGGCGCAGCAAGCTGCGCTCGCCGCCGCCTCCCGCCTCGGCGAGGCCCGCCGCCGCCTCGCCCCGGAGTTCGCCGCCCGCGTCGCCGCGGAGCTGCAGGACCTGGCGATGCCGCACGCGACGTTCGAGGTGCGGCTCACGCCACGCGGCGAGGGAGTCGAAACGCCGGAGGCGCGGTTCGCCGCCCTGGGACCGCGCGGCGCCGACGAGGTCGAGTTCTACTTCGGCGCCAACCCCGGCGTCCCACCGCGGCCGCTGCGCGACACGGCCTCGGGCGGCGAGCTCTCGCGGGCGATGCTCGCCATCCGCGGCATGGTGACCCTCGGCGACGACGTCGAGACGCTCATCTTCGACGAGGTCGACGCCGGCATCGGCGGGGTCACCGCCGCCGCGCTCGGCGAGCGGCTTTCGCGCCTCGCCGCCCAGCGCCAGATCGTCTGCATCACCCACCTGCCCCAGGTCGCCGCCCACGCCGACCGCCAGTTCGCCATCGTCAAGGAGACCGACGCCAAGGCCGGCGTCACCGAGACCGTCGTGACCCAGGTCGAGGGCGAGGAGCGCCTCGCCGAGCTCTGCCGCATGCTCGGCGCCGCCCCCGACGACAACTCGGCCCGACAGCACGCCCAAGGCCTGCTCGAGCGCGCCGGGCACGCCTGAGCCTGAGCTCGCCAACCGTCGTTTCCCAAGAGAATCACCCGAATCGGGTGATGCGCCCGCACGACCCCGGCGATAGGATTTGCTCGAGAAGTCCGACGGGATTGCTGACCGGCTGGTCCGGCGCGATCGTCGCAGGGAGCTGCGCTCCCGGTGTCGGTGACCCAGCGACGGACCCGACAATGGGGGGTTCTGCCGTGAGACGCTGTCGTTCATCCCGTTCGTCACTCCACGGCGGGTGCCGCCGGGCGCTTCGCCTGTTCGCGCACGCGATAGCGCTCGCGCTGCTGGCTGGGCTTTGCCTGCCTGCTCTTGCCCGCGCCACCACCATCACATGGACCTATGGCACGACGAACTATGCGCCGGGACCGGGAGTGCCGAACACGCACTGGAACGACAGTCGCAACTGGTCGCCGGAACAGGTGCCGGGTCCCGACGACGATGTGATCGTCCCGGACGGGCTGGGGGTGCCTGGTGACTGCTTCGGGGCCACGTTGCGCTCGCTTCATATGAACCCCACAGGCTTCCTGGTGCAAGGGGACCTCACGCTCACACAGGGGACCTCGGCGTTTGGTCCCTACAACATCGAGGTCACCGGTGTCCTCACCGTCGGCGAGGCGGCGACCCTCATCGTCCAGGGTGACTACAACGACGTGAGTGGCACCGACACGGTCGTGAACCACGGGACGATCGTCGGCCACGACGTCGGGTATCCGCATCCCTCGATCGGCGCCCCCGTCTACAACCACGGTACCGTGACCTGCGACGCCGGGACCCTGTGCCTGTACCAGGGCGGCGTCAGCTACCCGGGGTCAGTGATCGGAGGGGGTGCCGGCATAGTCCAGCTCTACGACAGCGGTAGCTTCGACGTCGACTGGTCGTTGCAGGGGGGATGCGCGTTGGTCGGCGGGGTCGAGCTCGCCGACCAGGTCACGATCCCGTTCGGCGCGACGGTTGCGTGTCAAGGCGCCAACGCCGTCGATCTGTACGGCGGTCTGTTCGGGCCGGGCACTCTGAGGGTGGAGTCCGGCTCGACGCTCGCCCTCGGGGGCCACGGGAGCTACGACGCCGGGTTCACATTGGACAACGATGGGACGGTCGTGGTGAAAGACTGCGATCCCTACCAGTGGCACGGCGGCACCCTCATCGACAACGGCGGGGTGCTGCACATCCAGACGGACTACAACGGCCTCGGCGTGGACACGACGGCTGGACGGGCCGTCCTCCGCAACACCGGCACGATCATCTCCGATGGCGTCTACCCCTACATCGACATGGCGCTCGACAACCGCGGCACGATCAGCGTGCCCACCGGCACGCTGCAGCTCAACGCGCTCTCCAACTACAACGCGGCCACGAAGACGCTCACCGGGGGCACCTACCAGATCACCGACCCCGGCAAGCTGCTCATCAACGACGCCGACGTCACGACACTGGCAGCCAACGTGGTCCTGTCAGGAGCGGCGGCGAAGATCGAGGACTCCGCGGCGCGCAACGCCCTGCGCAACCTGGCGAGCATCACCCCGGCGGGCTCGCTGCAGCTCCTCGGCGGCCAGGCCCTTGCCACCCTCGCCCTCGCCAACCAGGGAACGGTGCGCATCGGCGCGGACAGCAGCCTCACCACGAGCGGCCCCTACGCGCAAGCCGCGGGGCGCACCACCCTGGTGGCGCCGACCTCGACCCTGGCCTCGACCGGCGCGGGCGCCGCCGTCATCTTCTCGGGCGGCTACCTCTACGGCTGCGGCACGGTCTCGCCCTCGCTCACGAGCAGCGGCGTTTGCCTGCGCCCCGGCGCCGCCGGCACGCCCTACGGCACGCTCTCCGTGGCCGGCCCCTACACGCAAGGCGCGGCCGGCACCCTGGAGATCGACCTCGGCGGCACCGCCGCGGGGCAGTACGACGTGCTCGCGGTCACGGGCGCGGCCACCCTGGCCGGCGCCCTCAAGGCGACCTGCGACGCCGCCTACGTGCCCGCCAAGGGCGCCAGCTTCCCCGTCCTCACCTGCGGCGCGCGCAGCGGCACCTTCCTCTCCACCGGCGGGGGCAAGAAGAGCAGTGCGCGTCCCGTCTTCCAGTTCGTCTACTCAGCCGGCGGCCTCACCCTCAAGGCGACCTGATCGACCCGGCAGCAGTACGGCAGAGCTATCGAAGCGGCGGGGGCGGCCGAAAGGCCGCCGCCGGCGCCTGTCATCTCTGACGGCGCGTTTGCTATACTTGCGCCCGTGATCCGTGGGACCGCCGGTCAAAGGCTCGCGCCGGCCCGTCAAGAGCGAACGGGCGCGACCCCGGCCCCACAAAAACCCTTCACGAGTCCGCTGCGGCTTTGCCGTGCCGTACATCCGTTGACTGACACCAGGAGGGGACGGGGGGCATGGCCAAGCACATCTTCGTGACGGGCGGCGTGGTGTCGGGCCTCGGCAAGGGCATCACCGCCTCGTCCATCGGCCTGCTCCTCAAGGCCCGCGGCCTCAAGGTCGCGAGTCAGAAGTTCGACCCGTACATCAACGTCGACCCGGGCACGATGAGCCCCTTCCAGCACGGCGAGGTGTTCGTCACCGAGGACGGCGCCGAGACCGACCTCGACCTGGGTCACTACGAGCGCTTCCTCGACGAGTTCGTGCAGCGCGACTCCAACGTCACCACCGGCGGCATCTACAACAGCGTCATCACCAAGGAGCGCCGCGGCGACTACCTCGGCGGCACCGTCCAGGTCATCCCGCACATCACGAACGAGATCAAGTCGCGCGTCCACCGCCTCGCCCAGAGCCTGGACATCGACGTGCTCATCACCGAGGTCGGGGGCACGGTCGGCGACATCGAGTCGCTGCCGTTCCTCGAGGCCATCCGCCAGTTCCGCAAGGACATCGGGCGCGAGAACGTGCTCTACGTGCACGTCACGCTGGTGCCCGTGATCGGAGTGGTCGGCGAGCCGAAGACCAAGCCGACCCAGCACTCGGTCGCCGAGCTGCGCGAGATCGGGATCCAGCCCGACATCATCGTCGCCCGCTCGGAAGAGCCGGTGGAGCAGGGCATCCGCGAGAAGATCGCCCTGTTCTGCGACGTCGACCCCGACGCGGTCGTGTCGGCGCGCGACGCCGACGACATCTATCGCATCCCCCTGCTCATGCACGGCGAGGGGCTCGACGACCTCGTGGTGCGCATGCTCCACCTCGAGTGCGGCGAGCCCGACCTGGCGGAGTGGCAGGCACTGGTCGAGCGCATCGACGCCTGTCACGGCGAGGTGACGATCGCCCTCGTCGGCAAGTACGTGCAGCTCCACGAGGCCTACCTCTCTGTCTGGGAGGCCCTCAAGCACTCGGCGATCCACCACGGCCGCAAGCTCGACCTGCGGTGGGTGGACGCCGAGGACCTCACGCCGGAGACGGTCGCCGAGAAGCTGGGCTACGCGGACGGTGTGATCGTGCCCGGTGGCTTCGGCCAGCGCGGCATCGAGGGCAAGGTCGAGGCCATCAAGTACTGCCGCGAGCAGAAGGTGCCCTACCTCGGCGTGTGTCTCGGCATGCAGTGCGCCGTGATCGAGTACGCGCGCAGCGTCTGCGCGATGACCGACGCGAACTCGAGCGAGTTCGACCCGGAGACGCCGTTCCCGGTCATCGACCTGCTGCCCGAGCAGAAGAACGTGGCAGACATGGGGGGGACGATGCGGCTCGGCGCTTCGCATGTGCGCGTCGTGCCGGGGACGAAGGCGATGGCGGCCTACGACGCTGACGACGTGCACGAGCGTCACCGCCATCGCTACGAGGTCAACAACGACCTGCGGCCGCAGCTCGAGATGGCCGGCCTCGTCGTCAGCGGCACGACCGCCGACGGCAGGCTGGTCGAGATGGTCGAGCTCAAGGACCACCCCTGGTTCGTCGCCTCGCAGTTCCACCCCGAGTTCAAGTCGCGTCCGACGCGTCCCGCGCCGCTCTTCCGCGACTTCGTCGGCGCCGCGACGCGCCTGCGCGTCGAGCGCGAGGGCGAGCTCGAAGAGACCTGCGCCGAGCGATGAGGGCGACGGAGGCTGGGTCGATGAGCGCGCGGCTGAGAGCGGGACGATGACGGCGACCCTGGACGAGCTCACGGCGCTCTTCGTCCGCCTCGCCGAGACGCCGTCGCCGTCCGGCCGTGAGCGCGCCGTCGCCGACCTCATCATCGCCGAGGTACGCGCCGCGGGGCTCGACGTGCACGAGGACGACTCCGCGCCGCGCACCGGCGCGGGCGCCGGCAACCTCATCGTGCGCGTCCCCGGCCGCGGCGCGGGCACGCCTATCGCGCTGTGCGCCCACATGGACACCGTCCCGGTCGAGGGCGAGGTGCGCGTCGTCATCGAGAACGGCGTCGCGCGCAGCGCCGGCGACACGATCCTCGGCGCCGACGACAAGGCGGCCGTGACCGCCTTGGTCGCGCTGCTGCGCGACCTGGCGGCCGAGCCGCCGGAGGCCCCGGTCGGGGTCGTCATCACGGCCTTCGAGGAGGTCGGTCTGCGCGGCGCCAAGGAGCTCGACCTTGGGGCGCTTGGCGCGAAAGCGGCGTTCATCTTCGACAGCGAGGGCCCGGTGGGCACGGTCATCCTCAGTGCCCCGAGCCTGAGCAAGTTCACCGCCGAGTTCCGCGGCCGCGGCGCGCACGCCGGCATCGAGCCCGAGAAGGGGCGCTCCGCCATCGTCGCCGCGGCGCGCGCCGTGGCCGCCATGCCGACGGGTCGGATCGACGCGGAGACCACCGCCAACGTGGGCGTCGTGAGCGGCGGCAGCGCGACCAACATCGTGCCCGAACGCTGCCGCCTCGAGTGCGAGGCCCGCAGCCGCGACGGGGACAAGCTCGCGGCCCAGCTGGAGCGGATGATCGAGGCCGTCAACGTGGCCGCCGCCGAGAGCGGGGTCGACGCGACCATCACCATCGAGGAGGACTTCGTCGGCTTCGACCTCGGACAGGACGATCTGCCGGTGAGGCTCGCCGCCGCCGCCCTGGCCGATGTCGGCCTCGAGCCGGCCTTCATCGGCACCGGCGGCGGCGCCGACGCCAACGTCTTCAACGCCAATGGTCTGCCGGCCGTCAACCTCGGCGTCGGGCTCGAGAACATCCACTCCGCGCAGGAGTCGATCGCCCTCGCGCGTCTTGGTCAGCTGTACGAGCTGACCCACGCCATCGTGCGCGCCGCCGGCGTGACCGAGGGCTGAAGCTCGGCTCGCGGTCTGCCGTCGTGGATCCGGACCCCGTCATCGTCGAGTACCTCGACCACCTGCGCTACGAGCGTGGCATGAGCCCCAACACGGTGACCTCGTACGGGCGCGACCTCGGCCGCTACCAGGCGTCTCTGGCGGATCGCGCGACCGGGGTGCTGTCGGCCGGCGAAGCGGACGTGGAGGCGTACTTCGCGGGCCCCGGCGGCGCCGGCGCCACGGCCACCGTGGCGCGCCGCGTCGCCAGCCTCCGGGGCCTGTACGGATACCTCGTGCGCGAGGAACTCGTGAAGGTCGATCCCACGGCCCGGCTGCGCACGCCCAAGCGCGGCCGGGACCTCCCGCACGTGCTCTCGGTCGAGGAGGTCCTGGCGCTGCTCGCACGCGTCGCCCCGACCGGGCCCCTCGGCGAGCGCGACCTCGCCATGTTCGAACTGCTCTACGGCTGCGGACTTCGGGCCTCGGAACTCCTCGGCCTGCGTGACGGCGATGTGGACCTGGAGGGCGGCCTGGTGCGCTGCGTGGGCAAGGGCGACAAGGAACGCATCGTGCCCATGGGTGGCGCGGCGACCGAGGCGCTCGGCCGTTACCTGCGCGACGGCCGGCGGACACTGCAGCACGGCCGCCGCCGCCCCGAGCTCTTTCTCAACGCGCGTGGCGGCGCACTGACACGCCAGGGACTGGACTACCTGCTGCGCCGCTACCTGCGCAAGGCAGGGCTGCTCGGCAGGGCCAGCACGCACACCTTCAGGCACTCCTTCGCCACGCACCTGCTCGCCGGCGGCGCCGACCTGCGCAGCGTGCAGGAGATGCTCGGTCACGCCAACGTGGCGACGACGCAGCTCTATACGCACGTCACGGTCGAGCATCTGCGGGAGGTCTTCCTCGAGACGCACCCGCGGGCGCGCAAGCGGCAGGGCGCGAGGGATGCGGATTCCGGCGAGGAGCCGGCGGCCGAAGACGGGCCGGCGTGACGCGCGTGTTCGTCTGCGTCCTGGACGGCGTGGGCGCCGGTGAGCTGCCCGACGCCGCCGCCTACGGCGACGTCGGCTCGTCGACGTTGCGTCACGTCCTCGAGCGGAGCGACGTGTCGCTGCCGAATCTCGTCGGGCTCGGGCTCGGCGAGGTCGCCGGCCTGCCGCTGGGCGCGCCGCGCCCCGAGGCGACCTACGGGCGCCTGCTCGAGCGCGGCGCCGGCAAGGACACCACCACCGGCCACTGGGAGATGATGGGTCTCGTACTGGAGCGTCCCTTCCCGACCTACCCGAACGGCTTCCCGCCCGCGGTGATCGAGCCGTTTGAGGCGGCGATCGGCCGGCCCGTGCTCTGCAACCGGCCGGCCTCCGGCACCGCGATTATCGACGAGCTCGGCGACGAGGACGTGGCGACGGGGAGGCCCATCGTCTACACGTCGGCCGACTCGGTCTTCCAGATCGCCTGTCACGAGGACGTCGTACCCGTCGCGGAGCTGTATCGCTGGTGCGGTGTCGCGCGCGCGATCCTGCAGGGCGAGCACGCCGTCGGGCGCGTGATCGCGCGCCCGTTCGCCGGCGCGTCGGGCGCCTACGAGCGCACCTCGCGCCGGCGCGACTTCTCGCTGCCTCCCGTGGGGCCGACCTACCTCGATCTGCTGCACGAGCGCGGCGTCCCCGTCGTCGGGGTGGGGAAGATCGGCGAGATCTTCGTGCAGCGCGGCGTGGACGTCGACGACCACACCACGGACAACGCGGCGGGCATCGCCGCCTGCCTGAAACACCTGGACGAGATGGGGGAGGGGCTGCTCTTCGCCAACCTCGTCGACTTCGACCAGACGTGGGGGCACCGCAACGACGTGGAAGGCTTCTCCGCCGGCCTCGCCGAGGTCGACCGGGCCGTGCCTGAGTTCGAGCGCCGCTTGCGTCCGGGGGACGCGATGATCCTCTGCGCCGACCACGGCGTCGATCCGACGACGGCGAGCACCGACCACTCGCGCGAGTACTCGCCGCTCCTCGCCCTGGGGCTCCGTGGGGGGCGCCGGGACGGCGCCCAGGAGGACGTCGGCGCGACCGCCTTCTGGCGCCTGACCGGCGAGGAGCCGCCGCTCGCCGGAGAGGCGATACGGTGACGGCGCCGCCGGTCACGGCCGACGTCGCCGTCGTGTTCGGCTCCGGCCTGGCGGCGATCCCCGACGGAGCGCTCATCGAGCGCCAGATCCCGCTGGCGGCGTTCGGCTGGCCGGCGCCGGCGGTCGCCGGCCATGGCAGCATCCTGGCGCTCGCCCGCCTCGGGACGTCCTCGCACGGCGCCGGGCGCCGGGATGCCTCGCGCGCCTTTCGTCTCGCCCTCGTGCACGGTCGTCCGCACCTGTACGAGGGCTGGACCGCGAGCGAGCTCGAACGCACGGTGTCCGACTTGGCCGCCTGGGGCGTCCACCGATTCTTGTTGCTCAACGCCTGCGGCGGCCTCACCGAAGACATCGCGGTCGGCGAGGTCGTCGTCGGCACGGAGCTCGTCGACCTACAGGCGCCGCCGGTGGACACGCCGCCGCGGTGGCCGGTCTGCGACCCGGCGGCGGCGGCGCGCGTCGCGGCGGCGCTCACGCCCGGCATGCGGGCGCGCACGGGGACTTACGTCGCCGTGCCCGGACCGCAGTACGAGACGTCGGCCGAGGCGGCGTGGCTCGCCGGCTACGGTGACGTCGTCGGCATGTCGACCGCTCCCGAGGTGCGTGCCGCGCGCCGTGCCGACGCCGAGCTGTGCCTGCTCTCGCTGGTCGTGAACCGCGCCGCGGAGGTCGGCTCCCACGAGCAGGTGCTCGCCACCGCGGCGCGCTTCCGTGCCGGTCTCGGCGCTGCGCTCGAGGCGGTGCTGGCGGCGCGCTGGCCCGAGTGCTGCGGGACCGGCGGGCGGGGCGCCGGTCCGGCCACGCCCGGCCCCATCTGAACCCGATCGCGTCTGGAGGAAGCTTGGACGTCGTCAACGACATCATCGCCTGGAAACGCGACGGCCGCGAGCTCGACGCCGCCCGCATCGAGGCCTTCGTCGGCGGGGTCGTCGACGGCCACGTGCCCTCGTACCAGGCGAGCGCGCTGCTCATGGCGATGGTCCTGCGCGGCCTCTCGGACGCCGAGACGGTGTCGCTGGCGCGCGCGATGGTCGCCAGCGGCAAGACCCTCGACCTGAGCGCGGTGCGCCGGCCGGTCGTCGACAAACACTCGAGCGGCGGCGTCGGCGACAAGGTGACCCTTCTCCTGGCGCCGCTGGTCGCATCCTGTGGCGCGGTCTTCGGCAAGATGTCGGGCCGCGGGTTGGGGCACACCGGCGGCACCCTCGACAAGCTGGAGTCGATCCCCGGCTTCAAGGTGCAGCTGCCGCAGGGCGAGTTCCTGCGCCAGCTCGAGCGCATCGGCGTCGCGGTGGTGAGCCAGAGCGAGCGTCTCGTACCGGCCGACAGGATCCTTTACGCGCTGCGCGACGTCACCGGGACGGTCGAGGACGACGGGCTCATCGCCGCCAGCATCATGAGCAAGAAGGTGGCCAGCGGCACGTCGGCCCTCGTGCTCGACATCAAGGTGGGGAAGGGAGCCTTTCTCAAGGATCTCGACCACGCCCGCGACCTCGCGCGGCGCTGTCGCCTGATCGGCGACGCCTTCGAGCGCCCGGTGAGCTGCGTGTTCACGGCGATGGACGCGCCCCTGGGGCGCGCGGTCGGCAACCGCCTCGAGGTCGAGGAGGCGTGGGAGGTCCTGTGCGGCGAGGGCCCGGCGGACGTGCGCGAGGTGTCGCTGACGCTGGCTGGGGTCCTGCTGGCGCTCTCGGACGCGGGGGTGGACGAGGCGGAGGGACGGCGGCGCGCCGAGGCGGCGATCGCCGACGGGCGCGCCGCCGCGCACTTTGAGCGCTGGTGCTACGTCCAAGGCGGGACGTGGAAGCCGGGCGAGTTCCATCGCCTGGCGGGCAACGAGGTGCGGGCGCCGCGGCCCGGCTTCGTCGCCGCGGTCGACGCGCTCGCCGTGGGCCAGGCGGCGCAGCTCGCCGGCGCCGGCCGCCGCACGGTCGACGACGTCATCGACTCCGCCGCGGGCGTCGTCCTCGCCCGCGTCGCGGGCGAGGCGGTCGACGCCGGCGACCTGCTGGCGACGGTCCATGCCCGCGACGCCGGACGGCGGGAGCGCGCCGCGGCGGTGTTGGAAACGGCGTTCGTTGTCGGCGACGCGCCACAGCCCGAGGGAGCGGTGGTCCTCGGCAGAGGATGAGGCAGACGCGGGCGGGCTAGCGGGGGATGGTCTCGGTGACGCGCTCGTCGATGGCGACCGACACGGCGACCGGGCGACCCGCGGTCCGCGCGGCGCGCCAGCGCCCGTAGCCCCAGGAGCCGAGGAGCTGCCCGGCGACCGAGGCGGCGACGAGCAGCGGGATGACGCGGTAGCTGTGCCCCGACGCCAAGCGCAGGAGCAGGATGAACGGGATCGGCAGGTGCAGGGCGAGGAACCAGCGCGCCGAGAGGCGCGTCGTGGTCGCGCGGTACGCCCCGAACGGGACGTTGAGCGCGAAGGCGATGAGCGTGAGGATAGAGATGCTGAGTCCGGACATGGCAGGTTCCGTGGAACGTCCCGCACAGTATAGGGGACGGCCACGCGGAGTCCAGCGCCGCGCGTCGTCGGTCGCGGCTCGGCCTCGCCGGGCAGTCCCGGGGAGCACGCGATGAGGGTCGTGGGCGGCGCGTGGCGCGGCCGGCCCCTCGTGGCACCGGCCGGCCGCGCCACGCGCCCGACGTCGGACAAGGTGCGCGAGGCGATCTTCGACGTGCTCCAGGCGCTGCCCGAGATGCGCCCGGCAGCCGGCGAGGCGGGGCCGGCGGTGCCTCTTGCCGCCCACATCGTGCTCGACCTCTACGCCGGCAGCGGCGCCCTGGGGATCGAGGCGCTGTCGCGCGGCGCCGCGCATTGCACCTTTGCGGAGCGCGACCGCGCCGCTCTCGAAGCCCTGCGGCGCAACCTCGTCACGATGGGTGTCCCCGTCGTGAGGGGCAGGCCGCCGGGGGCGCGGAGCGGCGACGCGTCGCCTGCGGCGCGCGTCGCCTCCACCGACGTGCGCCACATCTTGCAGGCTGACGCCCGCGCCGGGTGTATGTATACTCTCGTGCTTGCGGACCCGCCCTACGCCACATCCGCCGACGCGCAGGAAGCGATGTCCCGGCTTCTGGGCCCCGTCCTCGCGCCGCAGGCCGTGATCGTCGTGGAGACCTCTGTCAAAGAGGACGTGCTGCTCCCCTGGCGTCTGGTGCGGGTCAAGGTCTACGGGGACACGAAGGTCGCCGTGCTGGCGGCCGACTGAACGGGCCGGCGCCGCGGCGACCGGCTGGAGGCATCGCCGCTGGGGCGGCCGAGGCAGGGAAGGGGGCGAGGGGACCCGATGCCGAGCAACGTGACGGCGATCATGCCGGGGACTTTCGACCCCGTGACGGTCGGCCACCTCGACATCATCGCGCGCGGCGCCTGCAAGTTCGGCCGCGTGGTCGTCGGGCTCGTGGAAGCGCCGGTGCGCAAGGCCCCGTTGTTCGGCCCCGACGAGCGTGAGCGGTTCCTTCGCGAGGCGCTCACGAAGCACGCTAACGTCGAGGTCGACCGTTTCAACGAGCTCGTCGTCGAGTTCGCTCGCCGATGGGACGCGCACGTCATCCTCAAGGGTCTGCGCGCCATCTCGGACTTCGAGTACGAGTTCGCCATGGCGCAGCTCAATAGGAAGTTGGCGCCGGAGATAGAAACCGTGTTCATGATGGCCTCGCCAGAGCACAGCTTTCTGAGCTCGAGCGGCGTCAAGGAGATCGCTGCCTTCGGCGGCCCCGTCGACGACCTCGTGCCGCCGACAGTGGCACGCCGCCTGCGGGAGCTCTATCCCCCGCGCGTTTAGGCTACCCAAGGAGGGTTGCTGAGTATGGACGTCCTCGTTCTCATCGACAAGCTCGACGACTTGATCCACAACGCCCGCTCCGTGCCGCTCACCGACAGCGTCATGATCGATCGTGAGGAGATCTACGACCTCCTCGACCAGATGCGCTCGACGATCCCCGAGGAGATCAAGCAGGCGCGTTGGATCGTCAAGGAGCGGCAGGAGATGCTCGCCGAGGCCAAGCAGGAGTCCGACCGGCTGCTCTCGGAGGCTCAGGAGCGCGCCGAGAAGCTCGCCGCCGACACCGAGGTCGAGCGTCTCGCCGAGAAGAACGCCCAGCAGATCATGGAGGACGCCCGCGACCAGGAGCGTCAGATCAGGCTGGGCGCGGAGGACTACGCCGACGACGTGCTCGGCAACCTCGAGATGAACCTCGACAAGTTCCTCGCGGCGGTGCGCCGCGGCCGCGAGCGCCTGCAGGGCCGCGGCGAAGACGACGAGCTGCAGCCCTAAGCTCGACGCTCGATCCGCCATCGCCGCGAGCCCATGGAGAGACCCGTGCGCCGCTTCGACCTGCGGTCACTGCGCTTCGGCGACGAGAGCGAGGTCTGGCGGCGTCTGCCGGTCGAGGTCGCGCCCTTCGTCTTCGGGGGTATCGAGTACACGGTCCCGGACGGCGCCGTCGATCTCGAGCTGCGCGTCGCTCGAGTTGGCGACCAGCTCACGTTGACGGCCAGCCTCGACACCGAGCTCGACGGCCCGTGCCAGCGCTGCCTCGAGCCGGCGCCCGTGGCCGTGAACGCCAGCGGCCTCGACTACGTCCGTCACGGGGACTCCGAGGTGACCGGCGCGGACGACGAGCCGGAGGCCTACGCGTCGGCGTTCATCCTCGACGTGGAGCGCTGGGTGCGCGATCTGCTCGCCGACGCGCTGCCGGTGCAGTTGCTCTGCCGCGACGACTGCGCCGGCCTGTGTCCGATCTGCGGCGCCGACCTCAACGCCGACCCCGACCACAGCCACGGGAAGTAGGCGGCCGGCGCGCGACGGCGGTCACCTGTGCTAGAGTACTGCGTCCGGCCGAACCGAGGAGAAGCTCCATGCCCGTCCCCAAGAAGAAGACCTCGCAGGCGAAGCGCGACAGTCGCCGCGCGCAGCAGAAGCTGAGCGTCGAGACCGCCAGCGTGTGCCCGCAGTGCAAGAGTCCCAAGCTGCCGCATCGCGCGTGTCCCAAGTGCGGCACCTACAAGGGCCGCGAGGTCATCGTCCTCGAAGCCGAGTGACACTCCCGGAGGGGGTGAGCGATGCTCAAGTCGCTGTACATCGCCTCCACCCAAGGCAGCGGCGGTAAGACGACGATCGCCGTCGGCCTCTGCTTGGCGATGCGTCGCCGCGGCTACGAGGTCGGCTACTTCAAGCCCGTCGGAACGCTGGCCTCGCGCAGCGGCGGCCTGATCCACGACGAGGACGCCGGCTTCGTCGCCGACCTGCTCGAGCTCAAGGACGACCCAGCGGACATCTGCCCGGTCGTCCTCGACGAAGAGGCCCTGCACGACGTGCTCGCCGGCTCCGAGGTCGACGCCATGCGGCGTGTGGAGGAGGCCTACGCGCGCATCGCCGCCGGCAAGGACCTCGTGATCTGCGAGGGGCTCGGCGAGATCTGGCAGGGCCGCTTCTTGCGCACGAGCGGCGCCGACGTCGTGAGGCATCTCGACCTGACGACCCTGCTGGTCGGCAAGTTCGCCGGCGCGCGCCTGCTCGACGACATCATCTACGTGAAGGACGCCCTCAAGGAGTACCTGCTCGGCGTCATCTTCAACATGGTCCCGGAGACGCGTCTCGAGCTGGTCCGCGAGGAGTACACGGGCTTTCTCGCCAAGCACGGCGTGCCGAGCTACGGCGCGCTCGCCTCGAACGCGCGCCTTTCGGCCGTGTCGGTGGCGGAGATCGTCGAGGCGCTCGTCGGGACGTACGTCTGCGGCGAACAGCACGGCGAACGCTTGGTGGAGACCTACATGATCGGCGCCATGAGCCCGGAGCACGCCTTGCGGTACTTCCAGCTCACGCCGAACAAGGTCGTGATCGTCGGCGGCGACCGCGCCGAGATCATCCTCACGGCGCTGGACACGCCCACCGTGGCGGTGGTGCTCACCGGCAACTACGTCCCCAGCCCGGCGGTGCTCGAACGGGCCGAGGAGGCGGGCGTGCCGCTGATCTCGGTCGAGACCGACACGGTGACGGCCGCCGACGGTCTGCGCCGCCTCTTCGGCCGTTTGCGCGTCAAGGAGCCGGCGAAGATCGACCTGATCGTCCACCTCATCGACGAGTGCGTCGATCTGGACCGGCTGGTCGCCGACCTCTCCTGAGGCCGCGCCGCTCCGTGAGCGAGAAGTCCGCCCAGCGCTTCACCTCGCCGCACGAGGTCACGGCCGCCTGGAGCGCCGGATCGTTCGACCGTACCGTGCGCGTCGTCGTCGACGCCATGGGCGGCGACCACGCGCCGGACGAGGTCGTCAAAGGGGCGCTGGAGGCGGCCGGCGAGCGCCTGCATGTCGTCCTCGTCGGCGACGAGGCGCGCGTGGCGCGGCTGGTGCCGCCGGACGCGCGCCACGTCGAACTTGCGCACGCTCCCGACGCGGTCTCCTTCCACGACGAGCCGGTCGCCGCCGCGCGCAAGAAGACGGAGTCGTCCCTCGTCGTCGGCATGAAGCTCGTCCATGAGGGCAAGGCCGACGCCTTCGTGAGCGCCGGCAACACCGGCGCCGTGGTCGCCGCGAGCCTGCTGTACCTGCACCGCATCCGCGGCGTGCAGCGGCCGGCGATCTGTTCGATCATGCCGGCCGTCCCCGCGCCGGTCGCCTTCCTCGACATCGGCGCCAACGCGGAGTGCCGTCCCGAGCATCTGCGCCAGTTCGCCGTCATGGGGCAGGCGTTCGCCCGCGAGGTGATGGGCATCGCCGAGCCTCAGGTCGGCCTGCTCTCGATCGGCGAGGAGGAGACCAAGGGCACCAGCGACGTGATCGAGGCCCATCGGCTCATCGCCTCGGACTCGCGTATCCGCTTCTACGGCAACGTCGAGGGCCGCGACATCATGAACCGCGTGGTCGACGTCGTGGTCACCGACGGGTTCACCGGCAACGTCGCCCTCAAGACCATCGAGGGGGCGGCCAAGGCGATCATGACGGGGGTGCGCCAGGCGGTCGACGCGAACCTGGCGTCGAAGATCGGCGGCGCCCTGCTGCGCTCCGAGCTGCACCGCATCCGCGACGCCCTCGACCCCGAGGAGTTCGGCGGCGCCTTCCTCGTCGGCATGAGGGCGCCGGTGATCATCGCCCACGGCAGCTCGTTCGCGCGCGGTATCGCCAACGCCGTCCGTCAGGGCGCCCGCGGCGTCGTCAGCGACCTGCTGCCGACCATCGCCCGCGAGCTGGATGCGGAGGCTGAAACCATTCGGTAGACTGCGGCAAACTGACTGGAGGTTGGTGTATGACCCGTGAAGAGGTGTTCCAGCAGGTCAAAGCGATCCTCGTCGAGACCCTCAGCGTCGACGAAGACAAGGTCACCGAGGAAGCGCGCTTCCAGGAGGACCTCGAGACCGACTCCCTCGACCTCGTCGAGCTCGTCATGACGATGGAGGAGAAGTTCGGCATCAAGATCAGCGACGAAGAGGCCGGCGGGATCAAGACGGTCGGCGACGCCGTCGACTTCGTCATCAAGGTCGCGGGCTGAGCGCGGAGGGGGCCCTCCCGCCTGTCACGCGCACAACGTGTGAGACGACGAGGGGAGGCTTCCTGGAAGCAGGAAGCGTCCTCTCGTCGCCCGAGTGAGCCGATGAGCGAGCGATTGCTGAGCCTCGCCGAACGCCTCGACGAGGACGTCCTGCATCAGGTCTTCACGCACTCGTCGCTGGTCGTGGAGCGCAGCCGCTCGTACGAGCGGCTGGAGTTCCTCGGCGACAGCGTGTTGAGCCTGTGCGTCACGACCGAGCTGTACCGGCGCTTCCCCGGCTACGCCGAGGGGCACCTGGCGCGGCTGCGCGCCTACGTCGTGAGTCGCGCCACCTGCGCCAAGGTGGCCTCCCGTCTGGGGCTCGGCAAGATGTTGCGCGAGCTTGCCGGCCGCGATCACGACGACGGCGAGATCGCGCACCTCATGGTCAACGAGAACGTCCTCGCCGATCTCACCGAGGCGCTCATCGGCGCTCTCTACGTGACGTTCGGCTACGAAGCCGTGCGACCGGCCGTGGTCGACGCCTTCACAGAGCACATCGACTTCGCCCAGAGCAGCTACGTCGACCACAAGACGGAGCTGCAGGAGGGCCTCGCCAAGACCGGCCGCACCGTCATCTACCGG
>Ga0315281_10006883_pt1 | contig 16083 bp, 17 predicted proteins | sample YL17G07_0_MG_FD_204540 | JGI IMG/M metagenome (GOLD analysis project Ga0315281, IMG submission 204540) | Sediment microbial communities from Yellowstone Lake, YNP, Wyoming, USA - YL17G07_0 | ecosystem: Environmental > Aquatic > Freshwater > Lake > Sediment | place: USA: Wyoming | collected... | reverse complement strand
TCTCCATCTGTTATGTCTGGAACTGAATTGTAATAGATCGTTTTAGTCCACCTGCATCTCAGTTTCAAGCATGCATAATCGACGAATCGCTTGAAATCGACATTCCCTGGTCGGATGCCCATCGAGAGGACATTGTGATAGAGATTGTTCCCGTCGATGAATACGATAGCATCCGCTGTCATTGATTGATATCACTCAGAACCTCAGTGGAGGAAACCCAGCATTCCCCCGTCACAAGTACGAGGTCATACTGGGGACTTGATTGTTTACTGCATATTTGTCAGTTCTATTAAAGATTCGCCATGCAATCAGTCTGGATTGATATAGACGCACGTTCTTGGCTTGATTGCGGATCATTTCCTTAGAAAGCTCAATTCTTGATGCTCCAGCAAGCATGGGAGCATGTTTGATTTCGACATTTCATTGAAGAACTAAACAACCTTCAGGAGACAGGGACAATTTGATTAATATATGAAAATTCAATTAGGAACCCTAGAAATGTGTGGGAGTGAGTCATCTTGGAGGGAAAATCTTCGGAGGAATTCGGAATTGAGAAACTCGTAATTCCAGATCAACCATTAGCACTTTCAAATCTTCTAACATTACTCAAAGATAGGGTTGGAGGAATCTACAGAGGGAAACTTTCTGCGATAATATTTTCTTGCGATTCCGAGCCAACAGAGATATTTCACCAGAATTCCGAGGAAGGTTATTCAATAAAGTCCAAGTGGCAGGGTGAAATTGGATATACATCGATCGGTAGAAAAATCAAGAATGAAAAAGATGAAACATTTCAGATGATTTCCGGGACTTTTTTTACGATGAAGATAGAATCAGGCATATGGGTATCGATTACAATAGGAGAAGATGAATTTATAGAGAAGGTACTTATTCGATTTTTTGACGTTTGTTCGCCAGATATCTCAATTATGCATTATACTTCAACGGAGTTAAGAAAGATTCTACAAAGTTTTGTCGAGGAAAATGAACTTGAAGCAGAAGTCGTAAAAGCAGTCATTTATCCATTTGGCGGAGGAGCTAGGATTGATTTTGATAGAAAGCCCATGGAATTTCTTTTTGATAAATGCCAAGAAGACAAATTGTTTGTTGATAAGATCAGACTCGAATTACAAAGGGAAAACAAGATACTCTGCGATGTTTTTACCAGTAGGAAAGGCGTTTTCCGATTCTATGACGGGGATGTGGACTTTTTCTTTAGGAAATTTATTAGTCGGTTTGCAGGTGTTGCTGGATCGACAAAGAAAGTTCTGGAAAAAAGAGAAAGAAGTTTCGGATCTCTAATATCCAAACCTTTGGCAATCGACTTCGAAAACGATGTATTTCTTGATATTCATGATAACCATCGGTTCATCAATGCATTATGCAGTCTTGATAAGTCTGGGGTGTCGGTTTATCATCAAAATCCATACGTCCACTTATCATTCTCAGATTTCAAAGATGGCTCAGGATATGATGTTTTTGCAGTGTCATCCAATTCCGTTCGCATCATTCCATCGTATAGGTCTACCTTAGACTCTCTAATGAGGATATCGGACTGTATCCTTGATTGCATGGGTGAGGGACAGATCAAGGATCTGGATAATTCAACTTTGCAGGTACCTGATTTCTTCGAGGATTAATCATGGCGATTTCGGCAAAGAAGGATGACGCCGATGATAACGCGGATTGTATTAAGAATCTAAGAGCAAGCTTCAGTAATCATGATCAAAATGTCGATGTGGTTTCATGTTGGGAATCAATTTTCAGATACCGATTCATGGGGAATGGATGTGGTATATTTTTTGATAGGTTCCCTGAGATGGGAGAAAATGGATTAACCCCCGATTTCACAATGCTTCTTAGCAATGATTATGGAATTGTTGGAGAAATATCTCGATCATTTGAGAAGTATGATGAAAGCTTGCTAAAGAAAGCACAGCAACTGAAGAAGTATGATGATGAACTGGAGTTCAAAGCAGATGTTGACGGTAACAAAATCGTTCCAAAAGCTCACGATATCCTCCTGCTCCTCCACAGTGATTATTCTAATGCTTGTTTTGTAAGATTAATGGATTTTTGGAAAAAGAACAAAGAGATGAAATTAAAAAATAATTTGATAATAATTGACTACAATTACTCTTCAGTGGAAGCTACTTCGAGATATATGTTCAAGAAGATTCTTCATGATAGTAACGGGCGATTTCGCGATTCAGCTCTTCCATTGCGAGTTCAATTGGAGCCACAATTAGGGAAGCGACAAAAACCTCTCAAGGTCACTCCTGAACATTACTATGATCTGAAATCCGTAAATATGTTCTGCAATGACGAGCCCCCTCCGATATACCTTGCAACTCGGTTATGGGATAGGATCTTTTTTGCCATGCTAACTCCTGATGAGATACGCATATGGAAAAAGACATCCTCAACGAAAGTCATCAAGATCACTACATCCTGCGAAGAACTTCTGGACTTTATAACTCACAAGATGGTTCCTGGAAGCAGAATAGAGAAAAATTGGATTGAAAATTCGCTTAAATTCCTCGAAGTAACAGGACGCGCAAAGAGAAATGGACAGAAGTGGGAAATCTTATACAGTAATCTCAGGGTCAGAAAACGCAATCGACCTGGCATTGAAAACGGAGAAAAAAATCTCGAATGTGGCAGGGTCTATGGGGATATTCTTGCAGATATGTATTGCAGAGGTCTCAAAGGTGAGCCAATCGATCTTGAAGAAGAACCGAGAGAAACAGTTCAGAAGGCAATTTTTGATTTCGACAATTCTCCTGAGAGGGCAAAATTCTTCACCGATAAAGAAGGGTGATTGTTCTAACTTATTCCGATCTTTCGGAAGTCTGGAGCCTCAATGGAAAAATCCTTATCCTTTGATAAGGGGATAACTGGAGCGTGGTTCGATGCCAGAACATGGTCAAATAATTCAGTCGATAACTCCTCTCCTATATTCAGAAGATGAAACCAGACGAGCTCTACTCTTGATCTCTCATGCGATGGGTGAAATAATCATTCAGTTCGAACGAATTGAAAAAGAAAGAGAGACTCTGCAGCACCTGATATGTACTGAAGGTGCATCAAAATTCAATGCCGATAGAAATATGCAGGAACAATACCTTGAATCGCAGAATTTACTGTTTGCTGACGTGCATTTCCTTTTCGTTTCGTTGAAGAGACTCAAAACGTGTTTTGATAGGATTGCGAAGCATTATTTGCATGATGCAGAATTCAAAGAATTAAAAAATAGATACAGTAATCTTCTAAGACAAATTAATCATTTCAGAAATTGTATTGAGCACATTGATCAAGAGGCTGATAGGGGGGTGAAGAACCTTTATCAGATTAATGTCGGAGACTCTTGCTCCTTTGTTTTTGATGGTAAGGAAATCAATATTGGTTTTTCGCTAAGAGAAGAAGTAACCCAATTTCATAGAGATCTTATCTCAGCCATAAGGGCAATCAATGAAAAACGGAGAAGAATCTAAAGGAAAGAAGCTCCGACTGATAAATCGGGTCGATTCATACTTCTTATATCCATGCTCCCACCTGTCTGGGAAAAAACTGATCCCGTGCCTTTGCGCTCAAAAGGGAGATGCCGTTGGCATGGGAGCATTTCTATCAGGAAAAAACCTTATCCCCCATAATGAATGACTGGGCGGAATGGAAATGGTTGATGAAGGGTTAGTCAGGAAGCAGTTGATCGAACTCGTAAGTGATTTCAGAGCCAATCAAGCTCAGCATAAGAAGGAACTCGAATCAAACACCGAGACCAAGTTGATTGAGCCACTGTTCAAGATTCTTGGATGGACATCAAAAGATTTCGAGAAGACCGCACACGCACGAAGAGCGGGGAAGGCCGGATTCCCTGATTACGCATTCAAGCTCAATGGCAGAACTGTTTTCTTTGTCGAAGTAAAGAAAGTCGGAGTCGATCTGGAAAAGGAGGCGAACAAACAGGTCATTTCTTATGCGTTGTCAGTCGGAGGAGTACCATTTGCCATATCTACCAATTTCGAAGAACTAAGGATCTTCTGTGTCGAAGAAGACAATGCAGTCAATAACGTCTTCAGAGTTTTCACAAAGCCAGAGCACTATATCGAGCGATTCCACGATTTACTATATCTCCATAAGGAGAATTTTGAACAGAACAAACTATTGAAACTGGCTGAAGAAGAAGGCAGATTGAAGAAGCGAGTTTCCATAGACAAGCCCCTGCTTGAAGATTTGATGTCCATAAGGAATATGATCGCGAACGACGTCGAAAAGCGATATCCGGGAAAATACCAACTCAATGAACGGGAAGAAATCATCCAACGAATCGTCGATAGGCTTATTTTCATAAGAAAATGCGAAGATGCTGGCATAAATCCAGAGAATCAAACCTTGAAGGAGACAAGGAATAATGTTCAAAATAGAGTCTATCCGAAATTGAAGGCACTGTTCAAAGAATACGACAACATTTACAACGGCGGTCTCTTTGCAATAGGAAAAGACAATGATTGTGACAAGATTGAAATCGAGGGAGAAATCGTCCAGAAATTGATTGACCTACTGTATCGATCGAAAGATGGTCAGTATTTCTACGATTTCGAAGTTATCGGTGCTGACATTCTCGGTCAGGTCTATGAACAGTATCTGGGGAAGATTCTAGCCTATACTGCATCTGGCAAATCGAAATTAACAGATGGTCAAGCACATAGAAAGGAGCAGGGGATATACTACACCCCTACATTCATCGTCGATTACATCGTAAGTAATACTCTCGGAATTCTACTGAAAGAGAAGAAAGCCGATGCAAAGAAAATCAAAGTACTGGACCCTGCTTGTGGCTCCGGCTCATTCTTGATAAAAGCCTTTGATTACTTGAAGGAAAACCTGTATTCGGAAAATGAAGCTAAGCTTCACAGACTCGACGAGCAAGGAATTTATTCCATCAAGACCGCAATTCTGAAGAACAATATCTATGGTGTTGATCTAGATGCCAAAGCAGTTGAAATAACTAAACTGAACCTGCTGCTCAAGGCAGCAGAGAAATACAGAAAACTCCCCGAAGATGTTGATTTGCATATCCGGCAGGGCAATAGTCTGATCAACGATGAGTCGGTGGCTGGATTAAATGCATTTCGCTGGGAAGGCGATTTTCAGGAAGGTTCTTTTGATATTGTAATCGGGAATCCACCATATATCCGAGTTCAGACTTCGGAAGAGGGGGATAAGGACTACCTCATCAAGAATTACGTTTCTGCCCAAGGTAAATTTGACCTGTACATAGTATTCATTGAAAAAGCCTTGAGGCTACTGGCCGAAGATGGCTATTTCTCGTTCGTCGTTCCTAACAAATTCGCACAGACAAAATACGGGAAGGGATTGAAAGAATTCATTCTTGAGAACTTCACAATTAGCAGATTCATTGATTTCGGAGACTTGAAGGTCTTCGGCGAAGTAACGACTTACCCTTGCATTTTGGTAATTAAGAAGAAGAAGCCGTCAAACCGAGCTGTGGGAAAGTATGTCAAAGTGAAGAAACTTGCATTCGATATTGAGCAACGAATTATCGCCCATCAAGATACGGATGGATATGAAGACGAATTTTTGAAGGTTTTCAACTTCAAACAGAAAAATCTGGACACAGAACTATGGAGCTTTATGCCATCGATCGTGCAAGACATTTTCGATAAGATACGTAAAAGCTCAGAGGTTCGCCTGATTGATCTAAGGGAAAGAATCTATGAGGGGTTCATCTGTGGCAATAATTCAGTTTTCTTCCTATCTGGAAAGGAGATTGAATCTCTGAAAATTGAATCAGAATTGGTTAAACCTGTTCCAAAGGGAAAGAATGTCCGGAGATATTCGATAAAATGGGGGGATGAATATGTCCTATTTCCTCACATACAAGGAAAGAAACGAACTGAATCGATTGTACTTTCGGATCATCCTTTCGCACAGAAATATCTTGAAAAACACAAAGACGACTTGCTAAAGAGGAAATATGTCATAGAGGCTGGAAAGGAATGGTTTGAGATATGGAATACTCGGAATATCAATTGGTTTGAACAAGACAAAATAATTACACCCAATCTTTCACCAAGGAATAATTTCAGTATCGATTTCAAAGAAAACAAAACTGGAAAATACTTCTATGTTGACCACGATTGCTACGGAATCATATTGAAAAATAAGAATCGTGAAAATTATCTCTACTTACTTGGGCTATTGAACTCGAAAATGATGGATTTCTACATAAAGCAAAAGAGTCCGATGTTCTCCGGTGGTTACTACAAATACCATACTCAATATCTCGAACAGATACCAATAATTGAACCAAAGCCAGAAATAAAAAATAAACTAATAGAATTGATAAAGAGAATGCTTTCATTCAATGAACATCTCCTTGATATTGGTGATAAAAAGACTAATGAAAGCGTAAAGATAAACGAAGAGCTTGAAAAGACCGACGCTGAAATTGATAGGATCGTCTATGAGATGTATGGGCTTACGAAAGAGGAAATACAGATCATTGAGGAAGCCGTGTCCTCAGCTTCTGATTGAAATGAATAGTTCTGTCACTAATGACAGAATAAGTGATCGTATGAGTGGAACAAAAGGGAAAGACCTGCTAGATTTGATAAAGCAGAGTCTTGAGTGGTACAATGAATACAACAGACTAGTTCACGGAAGAGATATCAAGGAAATTATCCTCTGGACCGAAAGACAATATAAGAAATATATACGCCCATTGAAACAACCCTCTTTTGTGGAATTCGCTGATGGAATGGATATAGGTAAGGTTTTTGGTGACCATGCAAATCGATTGTATGACTCCCTAACCCCCGAAGGGAAATACAAATGGGAGAATGGGGGAAGATGGCTACATCACGGCGCAATCGGTGAACTCTTGCAGATGAGAGGGAAGCACACAGGCAACTATTTTCTCCAAGGGCTTGGCGCAGGTCTGATAAACTCCGATATAAAGGATAAGCCGAAATGGCATGATGCCAATCATGCAAAGGCCCTTGAAATCGTTGAGGAAATGAATAAGAAAAAACTTTGAAAGGGGGTTGTGGGTTCTATGAGCATGAGAAAAGCCTTAAGTCAATTGTGCGGTTCAGGGGCGAGGAATTGGCATGAGCAATGTAGATGATATGGCAATAAAAGCGGTTATCGCGTTGGTTGTTTTCTTTCTTGTTTTCGGAATCGTAAGTGCGGTTACATTTCCATACCTAAACGCAGGAGCATACGTATTTGGTCTTGTGGCGGCGATATTTGTCTTGGCCGCGATATTCGGAGATATCGGAGCATACTTGCATTGGCATAAACGCAGTTAGAACCGTTCGGGCGATCTCAACTATGTCTTGAGAATCTTACGGTCATCAATTGGCACTTTTTGTCCGCACTTTGGACAGTATGTAATATTGCCCTTTATGGTTATGTCCTTAGTACCTGGCCCAATAACAATATTGTCTTTGATTTCCGTTCCGCAATTCGGACATATCGCTATTAGGTTGACTTCTACCATTTAACCACCTTTATGTCGAAAGGAATTCGCTTTAGATAAACATGCTGAATGGAATAGCGAAAATGGTCAGGGAATCGCACTAGAGCCCCCTTATGACGGGGGTCCGCATCGCAAGGGGCATTCGGATGCCCTCGTCGCGAGATCGTCGTCGGAGATGTGAATCCTGTGGGGAGAGTCTAGAGAGGGATTCTCGGACCGATGCGAGGGTTTATCAGAACTTTTTCCAGAAATAGATTTATGCAGGAAATCGCATAACAAGTGATAATTCTCATAGGTGAAGGAAATGGATGAGCAAGATTACGTGCAAAGATCTAGTACTGTATATAAATGTAATAATTGTGGAGTCCTTTTTTGTGCGGACTTATCAGAGGACGTTCAATTCCCTAGATGCCCAGTCTGCCATGAATGCGAAGGATTGGAAACATCACTATCCACAGAGGACGAAGAGTGAACAACAATCCTATCTCCTACTTCGAATAAGAGAATCGGAAGGGGTTTGAGCGGTCGGAAGTTCAATCCAGTCTGATTGACCGATTTTCACAACCTTACTGGCTAGGAAAATAAGTGAATCCTTCAGGGTCCACTATTCGTGCTCCCATCTCTCTCGAAGCACGCTTGAAAAAACTTATCTCCTGTTTTTCGACTCATTGATTACCAGTGGGTGGCTCGACTATTTTTCCCTTAAATTTTCTCAAGAAGATGAAGGATACGAGGATGATTGCCGCTATGACGGTGATGGTTATTGCCAAGATGGGGATCAATATGTCACTGGGAGCCGGAGCGGAAATGTAGGGCGGATCAGATATAAGCGGAGCCGTCAGAGGATAGTAATCCTTGTCTTTGGCAAGTCCATCGATATTGTAGGGGGAATCCACTCTGCCGGACGGGGGGTTGTTATCGGGTGTTGTCCAATCCTTCCAGAAGTTGCCATATCCATTCGAGCTGTTCCACCAGTTGTTCGCCCCTCCATCAAATGCTTGGACATTGGAAGGGTTGCGTACGTCAGTCGCACCGTTATTACCTACGAATGTGTTGTTCCAGATGCGATTCCTAGAGCCCTGCGGGATTTCAACGCCGTAATAGGTATTGTTGAAAAACCGGTTCCTGGTCACAGAATTTCCACCATAGACGCCGGAGTTGTTCTGCGAATCGATGACTAAGCCATCGTTGTCGTTAAAGGTGCAGTTGTTGTTGATCAGAGAGTTATTGCTGGATAAAAAGATTAATATGCCGTCATGATTGTTCGAGCAGATGTTACTGATCAGGGTGTTGTTATCGGAGGGGAGGAGTTCGTTAACAAAATAATCTGAGCGAAGCGTTATTCCCCCGTAAAGATTTGAATTGCAGTTGTTATCTCTCAGGATGTTATTGCTCGCTACCCAGAGATCCATGCCATCATTGTTGTTCGAGCATGTATTGTTGCTGATTATCATGTCGTTAGATGATATGAGATGTATGCCCATTAGATTTTTCGAGCATGTATTGTTGCTGAGAATATCCCCGCTCGATAAGTTTAGATTAATGCCAAATCGATTGTTCAGGCAAATGTTACCACTTAGATTTGTTTCATTAGATGAGGAGAGGTATATGCCATCATAAGTGTTCGAGCTGCAATTGTTGTTTCTTACAGTGTTGCTTCTCGATGATTCGGAGTATATGCCACCCCAATAGTTCGAGTTACAGGTGTTGTTCCTCATCGTGTTATTGCTCGATAATATCAGAAATATACCGCCCTGGAAATTTAAGTCACAGGTGTTGTTGGACAAGAGAATCCGATTGGATGAGTGAAGGAAAATGCCAGCTAAGTTGTTCGTGCAGGTGTTGTTGACAATGACGCCATTTATGCAATTCTGAAGAACGATGCCAGAAGGCATCGGTCCGCCATCATGGATGTAGCAGTTTCTAATGATGAAGAACGCATCCGAGTTCTCGATAAGGATCCCATTCTCAGACATTGAGCTAATGTTCCAATTCTCAATGATATAGGGGTCGGAAACAGTCCCGCTTCCAGATGCTACGCCGTTGGCGCTCGTGAAGTTCGCATTGCCATTGATGTCGATTGGCAAGTGAGAACTATACACGAAGGAACGGGTCTTCTTGGAGTCTTGAGTTGTTGTATCTGACAAAGATAAACACGATAGTAGCAATGCGACAAGGAGAATCAATGAAATAGCTGTCCTCCAACCCATGGACTCACCCAATGGTGAAGGGGAGAATAAGAATATAAAATGAAAGGGGATAGAATCCCCTCTCGCCCATGCTCGTGCTCCCATCTTTCTGATGAAAATGCTCCTAAGTGAACGGGAATGTAACAAATTCTGCTAAGAAGGCTACAGCAAGAGAAGACACTAATTCCATACCCAAGATTTATACGCCAAATCCTCCGTAATTGAGATCGGCGATAAGAGGCAGTAGTATGGGTTACCCGAGACCGATTCCCGATCTTAAGGGGAAGGACGCAGAAGCTTTCGACGATATGCTGCGCAGTTTCACTCTTACTGAAAGTCAGAAGGAATTGGTCAGAGAAGCTCTCAGAGAGTTCCCGCCGGATGAGAATAAGTAGTCGAAGGGGTGACTCCGTGAGCGAAGAGCCATTGGATGGGACGAATGCAATTGATTCGGCAAAGCTGAGCTTCAGACCCTTTCCAATCAACGGACCGATGGGGCTCCCTTTCGATTGTGAAGACGATGACTTGAACGAATTTCTTCTGACGACCCAGGCATCAGATTATCAGAGGGAGCTCGTTGGACATACCACACTGGTCTTTTACGAGGATGAATTAGTGGCGTATTTCACCGTCTCCGCCGGACACCAGAAGACGGAATATGCCCCGGGAAGGACTTTGTTCAAGGCGCGAAGTGCCCAGGTTCGCAACACTCCCGCAATACTGATAGGGCGGATTGCAGTCGACAGGAAATGGAAGAATCGCGGCGTTGGAACGATAATCTTCAAAAGAATACTCTCGACGGCGATCAGCGTCAATAACAGACTGGCGGTGCGCATTCTTGCCGTCCATTCGCTGGAAGGGAGTGTTGGATTTTATGAAAAGGTTGGGTTCAAGGAATTGCCCGGGATGAACTCTTATCCAAGGCTGATGTTCTTCGACATCCTCCGCGCAAAGGAGATCCGCGATTCCCAGTCGAAGATTGCCTTCACTGATGCTGAATACAAAGCTTCTGGGTGAGTGGATAATTTCGAGAATTTCTTGAGCGTTTTTCAAGTTTCCGACATGGAGGTATCAATTTCGATTGAACACCATAAAATGGCGAACATTGCAGACCGTAATCATCATCCGTCACGAATTCGTGCTCCTACTTCTACAGGAGCAAGCTAAGAAAAAGCATTATCTCCTGTCGAGGGGATGAGTGGGGGAGGAATGGAATGCGGTTGAAGTGGAGAATCAATTTCCTCGCTTTGCTTGGTGCCATAATTGGAGTTATATCGATATTCTTTCCCTGGGGCGGTGGCGGCACATCAGGTGGTTCCGGCTACTTCTTTGATAATTTGATTGAAATTGGGAGTTACAATCCGGCGTTGACCATCCTGTTCGTTCTGGGGACGGGGGTATCGTTCATAACTTCACTCGGAGCAGCCATCCAGGTCATTTCATTCCTTTGTGCTGGGATGGAATATTGGAGTTCTTTCTCGCATTCTCTCAACTCCAGTTCTGGGATTATCCCATTCGCCTATGGCCCTCTTTGTGCCTTTATCTCCTTCGCCTTAATTGTGATCAGCATGTTTCTGCTGCTCACCATTCCTCCCTTGGAAAAGCCGTATTCGCTCAAGATGAGATTGCTGACTTTCAGTAAGATCAAAGATGAAGCGCAGCCAATCAATCCGGCATAAAACAACCAGAAAAAGCCTTATTGCCTGACTAGAGTATGGCTGGAAGGGGAAAATGAAGAAAGATGCGGGTGGATACAAACGGAAGAGTCGTAAATTAAAGATAACCGCTCTTCTCATCGTCGTGATAGTGATTCTTGCTGCAATCTTTGCTGTCTGGTATTTCAATTATCGGTCATGGAGCGTAAGAGAACTCGCATCGAAATTGGCGGGCACTACGGGCTCACCTGGCTTTCAACCAGACCTGGCAAATAAGACCGTTCAAATTAGTGGCACTCTGACAAATTACACGGAGTATATGACAACGAAAGGAAAGCTTTTCGTCATTACTCTGGATAATTACTACAATCTCACTCTGATGAGATGGGGCGATATGCCATATCTGATCGGGGATCAGGTGACCATCGAAGTCAATTTCATGTGGAGCCAATGCAACGACGATGTTAGAGTCTATTCACCTCAGGTCTGCCTGCCCGGAATTGGCATGCTGATGAATATTGAATCCGTCTCCGAGGCATACAACCAGGCGGGCGGTAATTGCATCCTTGCGGAAAATGCGACAGCGAATCAGATTCGGGTGAATCTTACTTTTATCTCAGATCCAATCGAGCTTTCGAATTGCAACTGTTCTTTGACGGCGGGGAAGCATGGAGGCTTTACCGAATACATCGATTTCCTAGGTTACTTTGAACATGGCGATTCGACAAGAATCGATTCAATTGGAAATCTGTCTCTCTCAGAAAGTGGAGAAAATGGATATTTGAATTTCATCGATACGAATTCGAACAATCTCCTAGATTCCGGTGACTATTTCTTGATTAGTGGTTTGAAAAAACCGGTTACGGAGTGCGGAGCTTACACTTATTTCCTTAGAGTCTGCCGTGATTCACAGGACAGATTCGGTTTTGATTTGCCTGATGTGCAATGCTACATCGTGAATTACATGGAAGGTCCCATTCGGATTATTGATCTTCTTCCATTCGCGCACCTAGGTTCAAGTTGGATTGCCGGAGAAACCGTCAAAATGACTATTGACTACGTCAATAAGAGGGCGGAATGGAAGAATGTGACACAGATCGGATTTAGGAATCTTGACGGGTTGGGCAAAAACATGCAAGTCGGCAACAGTTGGTTAACAAATGGGACGGCAAATTATCAAGAATTCAATGTGTCTCTCTCAGCACTCAATTTTTCATTGGATCTTGTCTGCACGATCGTCGATATGCAGAAAAACGATCTAATTGACCAAGGGGACTTTATCACAATCAAAGCGCTAAATGGGACGAAGTTTTGGAATGCCTCCGAGTTGATGGCTTTTTGGCACACAACTGAGCTGAGTGCGCTTGGGTATTATCAGATTTACATTTTTTATTTTGATCGAGAGTGGTCTGATATCTCAAATGTTAAGTTCTTGCGAGATTGAACTCATTCACTTGAATCGAAAAGACCCACCAACTAATCACTGGGTTCGGATCCCTTCGTCCCCACGTTCGTGCTCCTATCTGTTTGAGAGCAACCTGAGGAAAAAGGCTTATCTCCTGGCGAGGGGATGAAAACCTGTTGTTCTATTGATATTGCTGGTTTGGCGAAGGAGTGAACGATAGACCATAGCCGAATCTTAGGTCACAAGTATTCGGAATCGAGCCCAGGAAGGGGTCCTCGTAGGTACCATAATAGAGGGCGTTGCCTTCACAAAAGAAAAACCAAGAATATTCCGTAGACATATTGCAGACATGGATGCTTTCATCGAGATTGCCATCAAAATGGACGGGGGTCGTACCGTTGAGAACTTGAACCTTAAAACTCCAACTCGAAGATTCCCCGTCAATCACAGCATTCACTCTAGAAAATCCAGTCTGTACGTAACTGAAAGCATCGAGAGCTGAAACCATAGGAGTGATGCTGTTGGCAATCTCAAAGATGCCGTCACCATTCCTGTCAACTGAAATCTTATAAGTTGGATTTGATACTGAATATGAGAGGAAGTGGGAGACCGAAATAGTAGCATACAGCGATTTTGGTCCAGGCTGTACTGATGCAATTACTAAGATGCTTGCCAGTATGACAATTACAACAATGACAATCGCTATTATCGGCAGGAGCGTCCACTTCTTACCAAGCTTCTTGGTCGCGTCTCCTCCCAAGATGCTCTCCAATTCCTGGGCCTGACTCATCTGCGCCTTCTGGCTTTCCTGAATCTGGCGGTCCTTGATCTTCTCATGAAGCTTCTGCTGTTCCTCGAGGTTCCTTCCACAGGTTCTGCAGAACAATGCCCGAGGCGGGTTATCCCTGCCGCATGCGAGGCATTTCACCATTTCGAACCACCAGATGGGAATCGTGATGCTGCGGAAAAACTTTTCCCCAGGGGTTCGAGCCCACAATCATTATCTCCCGTCTCGGAAAAAGCCTTGAAAGGGGATTGCGAAGGGCTCATAGCCCCCCCCTTCCCGAGATGCTAGCGAGGGACGATCACGCTCGACGAGTAAAAATATTTTATTAAGGGATTCCATTCGGAGGACGGGTGGATCCATCCGGGAAGGACGCAGATCACGAACACTGTGCCTAATGGTGATTGCTGCATTTATCATGCTGATGCCCGCAAATGTCGCCGCGGCATATTCCGAGATAACGGTCAACGATGACATAGCGGGTGATGAGTACTGGCATTTGCAACTCAACCTTACTGTAAAAGATCCTATCTCGATCTCCCTGACCGTCACCGGAGGGATGGCAAACTTCTACTTCATGGACTCCGATGGGTTCGTCCTTTTCAATTTTGCCTGGAACGGCACGTCGCAATTCAGCGTAATCTCCTATTATCCTGCTCTATCCTCCGAGAACGCCAACTCGATCTCCAAGAGCGCCACCATCCCGACGACCGATACGTATTATGTAGTGGCATATTGCACGGGCTGGAACGACCTTCACATCACCGGCAAGGTGACTTCGGGCGTGAAGCCCACGGACCCGGCCACCATGATCATCCCCCTGGTGATGTTTGCCTGCATATTCGGGATACCGATCTCGGCCTTCCTACTGCAGAAGAGGAGCAAGAGACTCAAAAAGGAGCAGGCTATCCGGAGCGGGGCGATGCCGCGATGCCCCCAGTGCGGCGCCTTCAACGAGGATGGGATGTTCTTCTGCGCCAGCTGCGGGTTCAAGCTGAAGGGATGATGATCATGATTTCGAAGGGAGATGTCTGAAAAATCGGAGGATGAGGTGTTGAACCAGGAATCAAGGATCGTATATATCCCCAAGCTCCAGGTGGAGGGAGACCTCGCGACTGAAGACTTTGGGATGCTCGTCACGACGCACAGGCTCATCTTCGTGAACACGAAGAAGACCTATCTGACCACCGTCGGGATGGTCTACGACCATCTGAAGAACCCGAAGGAAGCGATCGACATCGCCACCGTCGATCTTAACCAGCTCTGCCAGATGAAACACAACTTCGGGATATGGAACACGCAGCTCGCGAAGTTCTCCATGAAGAAGAAGTTCCTCTGCTACAGGCTCGTGATCCACTACACCAACGAGTACGGCAACGTCAAGAAGGTGAAGTCCGACGTGCTCGTCCCGAGCGACTTCGCTTTGTTCATGAGAAAAGAGGGGAAAAAAGGGAAGGAGATCGACCAAGAGTATGCCAACATAGTTCGGAACGCACTTCTGAAGGCGGCTCCGCCCCAGGCGGCGACTGCATCCGAATGGCTGATCTAAACATTGTCTATGCTCCCATTTGTTTGGAAGCAATCGCGACTATATCGGAAAAAGTCTTATCTGACCTGAGGGGGATAATGGCGTCATGAGGAAAGTGGAGGGAAGCGAAATACGAAAATGGAATGATGTCGGAGAGATGCCGATTGACCTTTGGAATGCCCTGAGTTCGTTCCATCGTGATTATGAATCACAATTCCGATATGAGGTTGGCAGATTCCCCGCAGCGGCAACTCTTAGAGATGGAAAATACTATCCAGCTGTGAATTTCGTTGAACGAAAAACGCCTTATCAATCGAGTCATTTTTCAACATCTGGTTTCGTTAGGACCAAGTATAAATTCGATTGGAGGACGATGATAGACATTCATGATGTCGCTTCAGTCTCCGCGAGTCCAAATTGGACTCCGGATATGATTTGGCAGAAGATGATGCGAGGCACCAATTATGATTTCTTCTTCTATAAATTAAAGCTGAAAGATGGGACGGAATATTGGCATGGTAGTACCCAAACCGATTTCATCAGAGTTCCGAACGGTTATGAAGCGAAGGACATAGTTGATGCAATCTATCCTTCAGATCAAGATCGGCATAAGCCAGGTTTTCGATTCGGTCCTGATATGGACGATCCCTATGAAGATGTTGGAACGATATATCCTTCGATAGAAGAAAAAGAGCAGAAGGAAAATATCGACACCATTCGTATTATGAGTTGTTTCTTTGATAGACCATACTCTATTAGGAAGAAGCCTCGTTCTTTCTAATCGACAGAGAAAAAGCCTTAGTTAAACTTGTATGTTCAGTTCTCTTCAGACGCATATTCATGCTCCCATCCTTCTGGGGGCATTTCATTTAGGAAAAACCCTCTATGTTGAAGAGGCCCTCGCAGCATCATGCCGATCCACTTCTCACGATTTCAACTTTCCTCCTTTCCAATCCGATCCTGTCTGGGGTTTAGCGGACAAGCCTCTATTCGCGGTTCTCCCGCACTTTGGTGCTAC
>Ga0315281_10006882_pt1 | contig 16084 bp, 13 predicted proteins | sample YL17G07_0_MG_FD_204540 | JGI IMG/M metagenome (GOLD analysis project Ga0315281, IMG submission 204540) | Sediment microbial communities from Yellowstone Lake, YNP, Wyoming, USA - YL17G07_0 | ecosystem: Environmental > Aquatic > Freshwater > Lake > Sediment | place: USA: Wyoming | collected... | reverse complement strand
CCAGATAAAGTTCCGGCTGCGCCAGCTTCGCGCGATCCTGCTCGGACTCCAGATCAAGATACAGCGCATGGCTACGCTCACCCACCTCCAGCGCCAAGGTCGTCTTGCCCACCTGGCGCGGGCCGAGTAGGGCTACTGCCGGCGAATGGGCAATGGCATCCAGAAGCTGCGGGTAAAGAAAACGGTTGAACATGTTTGCAATTATGGATATTCACTCCATGAATTGCAATGATATTCAAGCTTCCGGTCGTTGAATTGAGGGCACCTCTAAAAATTCAATTTTTGTCATTTCGAGCGAGAAATCTTTATCCTCTCACTGCAGCCTGACACGACTGGCTACCGGAACCGGAACAACATCACATGGCGCGGTTTGTTTTTGAGATTGTGCTTAGGCTGATAAAAATCACAGTGAATATGACGATGAACCCAAAAAAATATTCCGCATTAAGCATTTGCAAAACCGTTTGGATTCATACTCTGCCAGCGCCAAGAATCCAAGCACATGGTATCAATCCCACATGTCGCACGCCAACCCAGTATTTCTGCAGCCAACGATGGATCGGCATAATATGCAGCTATATCGCCGGGTCTTCTTGCCACAATTTCATAAGGAATTGAACGTCCGCTCGCTTTCTTATATGCACGAACAATATCCAGAACGCTATAACCATGGCCAGTCCCAAGATTGACGGTAAACGATGCTCCATCATGAAATAAGTGCGACAGTGCCATCACATGTCCCTGAGCCAAATCCACCACATGGATATAATCACGCACACCGGTGCCATCATGCGTCGGGTAGTCGCCACCATAAATACGCAGTTTATCCAACTTGCCAATAGCAACTTGCGCCACATAAGGCATCAAGTTGTTTGGTATCCCGCTTGGATCTTCACCAATCAAACCACTCTTGTGCGCGCCGACAGGATTGAAATAACGTAAATATCCAATACGCCAACCCTTATCAGATATCTCAAGATCGCGCAAAATCTGCTCACTCATGAGCTTGGTTTGCCCATAGGGATTAGTTGCCGACAATGGAAAGTCTTCCTTGATTGGCACGCTATGAGGATTGCCATAGACCGTAGCCGACGAGCTGAACACTAAAGTCTTCACATCATGCTGACTCATTATTTTGGTCAAAGTCAGCAAGCCGTTTAAATTATTATCGTAATACATAAGCGGATTTTGCATAGATTCGCCTACCGCCTTAAGCGCTGCAAAATGAACCGCTGCATCTACTTTGTACCGCGTAAAAATGTTGTTGAGTAATACTGCGTCCCTTACATCGCCCTCAATAAAGCATGGCTGCGTTTGGGTAATTTCAGCAATACAGCCCACCACTTTGGTGGTGCTATTACACAGGTTATCCAAACCAATAACATCATAGCCATCTGCAAGCAAAGCACACCATGTATGAGAACCAATATAGCCAGTTGCTCCGGTTAAAAGAATCGTTCTTTTCATCATAAGAAATTACTCATACGCCATGATCAAACACTCATCGACTCTAAGATCAATGCATTGATCTTATGCACATTAAATCTTTTTTCTGCTATGCGGCGGCTCTCTGCACCCATCGAAACAATCAGATCAGGCTGCTCGACAAAAGCCAGCATAGCTTGTGCTAACGCTTCAGAATCACGTACTGGCACCATAAAACCATTCACGCCCTCCTCAACTGTTTCCCTGCATCCAACCCAGTCGGTGGTGATCACCGGACGCCCCATTGCCATTGCCTCCTGCGTGCTGCGTGGCAATCCTTCCCTGTAGTAAGAAGGTAGAACAAAAACACTTGCCTGTGCAATCCAAGTGCGTACATCCGGCACTTGCCCAGGATACTCAATCAAGCCCTCGGCCACCCAAGAATGAACCTCCTCTTCAGTCACAGAACTGGGGTTAAGATCAACCCCACCTAATAACAAAAAACGAATTCCAGGGTGAAGCGCCTTTACCCTGCGAGCGGCATCTATATAGACATAAATACCTTTTTCCCGTAGTAACCTGGCAACAAGAATAAAGCAGATAGGCTGCAATACGGGCTTCGCAACCTGGTAATGGTCCAGGTCCAAACCAATTCCATCCAATAATTGCACCTTCACGGCAGATACCATGCGCTCACTGACAAATAATCTTTTATCGTCCATGTTAAGCATAAAAACACGGTTCGACAGACTCAAACCAAGCCTGTAGAGCCAAGTAACAAACGCCCGCAACAAGCGGCGGCGCATTGATGGTTTTTCGTCATCGGCAAACACATAGCCAGCGCCTTCGATCAACGCAAATCGCTTCGGCACTGCGGCCAAACGCGCAGCAAGCGTGCCATAAATTACTGGCTTGATGAAATAAGCCAGAGACGCATTCAATTGCAAGCGGCGCAGCAGAATTGCAAGCCGAAATAGATCTAGAATATCGCGCAACGGATTCATGCCGGTACGGGATATGGGTGAATCAACAGGTATTGCGCCCAATGACACCACTGCATCCCTGCTTACATCATCATAATCTGGCGCAAGCGCAAAAACCTTCATACCCCGACTCACCATTTCACGCACCAGCGATCCACGAAAATTGCTGATAGAGAAAGCTTGATTGGTAATTATGGCCAATCGGTATGTTTTTTGCGGGTTAGTGGCATTCTTTGATTCATGCTCGCTCATTCGTTGATCATTTCTCAAAAAAAGTGGCCTGTGGATTCTGCTTTAGTATGCACTGAACGAAGTCCGCTTTAGCAGATGTGACACTTGGCTTCAACAGCCAAAAGCCCAATCGTCGTGCAATTGGATTCGATGTTGCCGCAGTGGGGCAGTTCAAATGCAAGGCTTTTCCTGCGCTTTAAAAAAGCAAAATGGATGGCCGCATAAATGACTCCTTATCGAAGAAGCACATCAAATCCGGATATGTTCAATTCTTCCTCGGGCAATGAACCGAATTCTTTTGACAGATGATTTCGTCGAATAGGCAAAGCCTCCCAGCGGCGCACCTCGGTGACTTGTGCCTGAAAGTCGGCTTGCCTAAAAATGTTAAGCATCTGGCTATATTGAATTCGATTTGTATAAAAGCCAGACTTAGCAAAAAACTCTGATTCCCAAACACCTTCACTGAAACGCAGATTATTCAAGCCGCAACCCAGATGATCGCGCAGATCGACTTGATGAGAACAAATACCGCCGGGCCTTAAAATTCTGCGGCACTCTTGCATTGTCTCCAGAAATTCATGTCGGCGAACATGTTCAAGCACGGCCTGCGAGAAGATCAGATCCACCGATTCATCTTCTATTTTTTTGAGGCTTCCCAAGCCATCCGTCAGATATTTTGCGCCGCAACTATTAAGAATCTCCTCAATATCACGACAGCCGGACAAATCTGTGTGGAGCAGGCCTTTTTCGGCAAGAGCGTGTTCCAGATCGAGGTAAGGAGCCGTCTCATTACGTACAAATCGACCTGCATCAACAATAATGGCACGTGCACCGTATGCTGCAGCAATTATCGCAGACGAAACACTGTCTCCAGGCCCAAGCTCCAGAACTGTTTTCCCAGACAGATAATTCTTTAAACCCGATCTTTCGACGTGGCTGTGAAAAACATGAATAGCATATTCACTGGTGTCCATATCGCCATGTCGAAACAGGCCGATACGTTGCCAGAACGTATATCCGAAAGGCAGTCTGGACAGAACCAGCTTTGCGCCTATTTTCCCCCACCAAGGAATATTGGCTCTTCGCGTAATCGAGTGGGTAAATTTCATGTTTTTCAGAGTGCCGGGAGCATAGACGTGAGTATTTTCAGCCGCAGATATTCTTCATCGCGCAGTCCATATGCCCGGCGCTGGATGACCCGTATCTTGTTGTTGAGTCCCTCAACGAAACCGAGCGAGACCTTGTTCTCCGGTTTGCAATAAGCGGCGATGCCATCCCAATGACGCTCAATCATCTCGGCAAATTTCACGTAGGGTTTAAGCCGCTGCCATTTCAGGCTGGCCTTCCAGTTCTCAAAGAAACGCCGCGCCCAGCCTTCGCTCTGGTAATCCCACAACTGACCAAACGACTCTTTCAGTACATACGCCGTGTTCAGTCGCTTGTTCGCCGCCAGCAAGGTCTTCAAGGAACGTTTGGCATCCAGCGTCAGGTTCTCATGGCTGGAAAGCAGCACATATTTTTGCCCCTTGATGAAGCGCCGAGCATTGCCCTGAAGCCTTGCGTATTCCATCTTCCTGACTTTGTCCAAGGCATCGTTCAGATGCCGCATAACGTGGAATTTGTCGAACAGGATGGCGGCCCTGCGGGGCGCATCCATGGGTCGCGTTGCGGAAGGGTTTCCACATGTCCATCACGGCAAGGCGGATGCCTTTGGCCTTCTTTTCGCCAAGCCAGTCATAGAATTGCCGCATGCTGTCCTCCGAGCGGTCGAGTCCGCCAAACCAGATGGGGCGTCCACGGACCAGGTCGCTGACCACGATGCGATAGGTGTGCCCTTTGCGGATCGAGATTTCGTCTATGCCGATGGCCTTGGGTGCCGGGGTTCCGGCACGTTCCAGTTGTGCCGTCATGTATTGCTTGTCCAGTGCCTTCACGGTATGCCAGTCCAGATGCAGTTCGCGGGCGATGTCCGACACCGTGCTGGCGCGGCAGCGCCTGCCGACATACCAGGCAAACCGCTTGGTATAGAGCGGGTTGTCGGCGAGAAAGTCGAGTCGTTCCCGTTTCACTTTGCCGCAGTGCCGACAGAACACCCGTCTGATCTCGATTTCCAGATAGATGCGCGTATCTCCACAGGAGAGGTCGCGTACCCGTCGGAGTCTTTTGTCGTACCAGCCGGTGTGCATCCGGCCACAGGCGTTGCAGACGGTTTTTTTGAGCGGCGAACAAGGGTGATGACTCGCGCTTTGGGATCGCCGAAGAGGCCGCGTATCTTTTCCAAAGGGCGAAAACCGGGGAATCGGTATGCGTCGAGCAACCGTTTGTGTTGGCTTGAAATGACCATTGGGAAACCCCTCCGTATTCTGGAGCATGTGCAGAGGACATTTTGCCCGATGCCACGAGGCTTGCAGAGGTTTTCATGCTAAATTTCGCCCACTCGATTTCACGAAGACCCGGAATATTTAACGCCATCATTTACTATGCGACTGACATATGTAGTTTATTGAACTGTTAGCAAACCATCAAAACCAAAATGGGCAGAAGCAAAACGTCCCCACTCTTATTTTACAAAACCAGAAATGGCCAACTTTGCCAGAGATACAAGCTTATCTAGGGCGAAGAAATTACGCTGCTGAAGGTTTAAGTAGAAGTACTGTGGATTTTTTAGCAGCAGCTTGATTCTTTTCCGGGTATTAGGACGGTTAAAATCTCGTGATATCTCTTCGGTCAGTTGGAAATACCGCTCCGTCGATATATGTGGTGTGATTTTGATCGAATCATTGTGGTGGTGGAAGTGGTGCGATGGGAGCGCCGGTAAAAGCCCCATCTGTTTGATCTCTTCATATATTTGAGTTCCCGGATAGGGGATGAGGAACGAGCACACCCCCCCCACTTCACCGTCTGGCTCGATTTCATGAAACAGTGCAAGCGTTTCTCGGAAGTGATTTTCATTTTCCCAAGGAAAACCGAAAATAAAAAACGCGTTAAGCAAAATGCCAGCTTCCTTAATAAGACGGGCTGCTGCCACAGTCTGATCTCTTGTTATCCCTTTCTTGATTTTTTTAAGAATTTCGTCACTGCCCGATTCAACGCCTAAGGTAATGGAACAGCATCCGGCGCGTTTCATTTTCTTGAGAAGATCGAGATTAACCGTGTTCGCTCGAACCTCGCACCGCCATGAGATGCCAAGGTCGGCGCTAATCATCTGGTCAAGTATTTCATTGCACAGTTTTGGATGCAGAAAGAAATTATCGTCATCGAATACAAACAATCGGGTGCCATACTCGTCACGTACACGTCGTATCTGTTCCACAACGTACTCCGCAGTCGGGTAGCGAACTTTTCTCGTCCAAAGTTTGTTTGAGTCACAATAGGTACACTGGAAGGGGCAACCTCTGGCAAAAAAGAGTCGGCCATATGCAATAGGCGGTATAGATTGCCCCTTTACGATTGTTCGGTACAGGTGTTTTGCAGGGTGCGGGAGTGAGGCAATGTCGGGTAAAAGTGTGGCATCAGGATTATGGTGGAGAGTACCCTCTTTAATAAAAGAAACCCCTCTGACTCCGGCTACATTGCCGCCCTCCTGCAAAGTCTTCAGCAGGTCACGGAAAGTATGTTCCCCCTCTCCTCTTACAACGTAATCTACTACCCCTTCTTCGCTAAACGCCAATTCCGGCTTGACGGTTACCCCGATGCCGCCAAATACAATTACGGCGTGCGGGTTAACTGACTTGGCAATGCGAGCCAGCCGCAATGCAGAAGGAAACTGCGACATCATTACTGATATACCGACAACATCAAACGGATTGGCGACGAGAAACTCCTCAAGAAGCTTCCATACATAGAAACCTTCGCCTAGCAGGTTCTCTTCCCAGTTGGCATTTATAGAAGCCTTGACTGTAGAGGGTGGCATTGAATCCGGATTGATTACAGCAACTTCGTGCCCTTCCTGTTCGAGGACGGCAGCGATATAGGACAGGCCCGTAGGTAAGTAGGGCAACTCTTCTCCAAAGAAAGAATGCCATGGAGAAGTGGAAAGAATAACTTTTTGCTTATTGTTCACCGAAAGCACCGCATATTCGATTTTTCTAGCCCGTAAGCAGCATCGTTATTTTTGACTGCCACTCGCAGGTACTCCGGAACGGATCTGTTTCAGACCGGAAGAGTATAGCTCTTCCAAAGAACCAACGACGCGATTGATGTCAAATTGAACAGATCGTTGGAATGCACATTGGCTGAGCCTCTTTCGCAGACCTTGGTCATTAGCCATCCGTATAATCGCTTCAGCAAGAGCAACGGGATCTCGGGTTGGGACAAGTAAACAATCTTCTTCGTTTGTAAAGGCATCATTCATTATCCCAACCTTTGTCGATACTATTGGCAAACCAAGAGCTGCAGCCTCCATTGCGGTAATTGGCCCTGCATCAAAAGCCGAAGCGATGACAAATATATCACTGGAAACAACAAGCCGGCCTATGTCCTCACGGAACCCACAGAACTCCAGATATGGAGGCAACTCAAGATCTTCGCAGAGAGCAAGTGTTCGGGTTTTATCCTTGGCATTGAACCAACCACCAATTATTCGCAGTCGATAATTGACCCCACGATCTTTAAGAATACGGCATGCTTTAAATAGCGTAGGGTAATCTTTTGGAGAAGTAAAGTTCGCAACGGTTGCTATGTGCAACATGTCAGCATCAGGGCGTTTTGTATCAACGGCCTTGGCTCGAAGTCCCCATAGGGGTGCGAGCTCTATACCTTGAATCTGAATGGTTGTGTTTTTGCCGGCCTTGCCAGCAATTGATCTTCGAACCTCTGAACTCACTGCAATGTTGAAGTTGTCGAGATTTGCCGTAGCCGCATTTAGGAAACGTGTCATTCTCGGATAGTAGTACCAAAATGAATGGTCTGTCGTGATAAGCAGGGGGCGTCGCGCTTGGGGTATCGTTAGAATAAATATCCTTGCTAACGAAGCAAGAAGCGGGCTGTGGCTGTGAACGACATCGTAACGGCCAGTCCGTAATACATAGAGAAGACGAAGGGGCCACGCCACATCGCCGCTGTACTTGGATAACCAATGTGTGCGCACGCTTTGTTTCTCAAGTGCGGGGACGAGTTCAGCATAGTTGGAATTAGCAAATGCACACTCAACGGTGTACTTTGAGTGATTGATTACCTTAGCCATGTGTTCCAACAATCGCTCGACGCCGCCAAACCCCAAGGCTTTCGTCAACCAAAGAACTCGAATTTTCTGCGATTCATTATTGTCTGTATGTTCGGACATCTGCTAAGTGACTACTGATCCAGTGTTCATTTTATAAAAGCCCGTCTTAATCGTGTGTTGAAAACCCTTACCATTTAAACGTAATATTTTTACCGTCTATATCTTTAACATATTCATTTGATATATCAAATTCGGATGCCAAGTCGGCCAATTCTTTGGCTACGGAAGGCTGTAACTCACGAAAATGCTGGTTCTCCTCTCGGATATTTTTCAGATGGCCTTCAATATTCCGGCTTGTAATCAATACACCAAAATAGTCAGGGACTGTCCTTCCTGGTTCCTTATGATCAAACACACGGTCTTGAATCAAGTCGCCCATATCTGTCGTGTAATGCGACGACTCAAAATACCATTTCATGTGAGTTTTCTTGTCGTTAGGTGGAGGCACCAGCTCCATGGTCAAAGGGTTGAAACCTGAGAAGTCCCACAAGGGGAATGGCTTTACCCCTGCCTTCGAAGCTTCCTCTTCTACAATACGCACCAGGGTTCTTTTCCACTCTTCCCACAAAAACCAATTCCCCATTAATCGATAGCTTTCAAAGTATCGGGCATGGCTGGGGCCGATTGCCAAACGCAAGTCTACATTATCACGCATTGCAATTTGCACTAAACGACGAAATGAATCGAATACATTCGTCCTGGATTTTTGATTGAAAAAAGATTCTACATAGGGAGGCACACGATTTTTACTTCTAGTAGAGAAAAGACTTTGCTCTTCCACCGTAAATAAATTGGAATAACTTCCATGTTTTTGCATAGCGGTTCTGAACAGAAGGTCGTCGTGCCAATCTCTTTGCCCGTTGGTCAAATAGGTGGTGGATTTTTTTGCAGCGCTTCTCAAAATTGTATTAATGCTTTGAGACAAAGCTTTTGTAGACAATGTGGTTGAGACGATATCCGACAAATAATAATAACTATTTAGCTGACCATCGGGATTAACTGACAAGCGATCTTCCATAAAGTCATCTGCATTTTCCCAATAAGCATTGAATTGGTTAATATCCAACATAAACAACGCTTGCTTCACTGGCTGTATGCCATGCGCATGTTGAAAATACCGCAGAATCTCATACATATTCGAGCCAGAAATCGCAAGATTATAAACAGGCTCGGTTCCCCACCCAGGATGCTCTGGATTAATACCGTATTCTGCTCTGGAATTGCCAAGGATGACTGCTTGGGGTTTGAACACTCGAACTGAGCCAGCTTTTCCCATTCGCACATGGTCGCCTTGCCCTGTTTTAACGTTATTGATACCGTTAATTTCAACAATGCGAAATACACCAAAAGGATCGATGACTAAGTTAAAGACAATCCCGCCAACCAATAACAGAATCAGCATCAAAAGATACGATCGCAAAAATTTTAAAGCTGTTTGCTTAGGCATGTAGATTCCAGCCTAGAATTGAAAATACAAAAACTCGCTGACCTGATTTAGCCCAAGCACGGCAAGAAATGTTAGCAGGGCACAAAAGGCAGCTGAGTATCGAGTTAAACGCCACTGTAACCACGGAGACCGGAGGGAATCTCCCTCAAAAGCACTCAAGGCTGGTTTGTAACGAGCCATAAATTGTTGGGTGTTCGGCGCAAACCATGTAAAAGCAAGCAGAACCAATAACAGCGGGTAACCCCACTGATCAAAAACGGGGTCCATTGTAAACTTCAAACCTTGATCTTCCAGATAGGAACCCAAAAATCCCATGTGGTTTAAAAGAGGCAGCAAGGGACTGGGAAGGATGAAGCCGTTCACTCCCGTCATACCTCTTAAAATTTGTAGCGCAGCATCGAGGTTTTCCGCACGGAAAAAAACCCATGCCACTGTAACGGATACCAAAGTAAGAATGCGAGCAATCCAGCGACCAAGCCCTGACCTATAAGCTGGGGTAACTCTTGTGGTGCCGTGCAATGCTCGCCATGCATGGTTGATCACCAGGTAACAACCATGCAGCCCCCCCCATATTACAAATGTCCACCCTGCACCATGCCATAAGCCACCCAAAAGCATAGTGATTAACAGGTTGATGTGTCTTCTTACTTTTCCTTTCTGATTGCCCCCCAGCGGAATATAGAGATAGTCGCGCAGAAAACGTGACAAAGTCATATGCCAGCGCCTCCAAAAATCGATGATATTGGTCGCTTTGTATGGAGAATAGAAATTTAGAGGCAAGCGAATTCCAAACAACAGTGAAATTCCTATAGCCATGTCGGAATAGCCCGAAAAATCATAATAAAGTTGAAACGCATAAGCCAGCGCGCCACCCCATGCCGCGAAAAAAGTGATTGCTACAGATTCTGCATTGGCCGCATTAAAAACCGGGGTTGAATACGCGGCTATCGTATCGGCGATCATTACCTTTTTGAACAAGCCCATAAAAAAAATGGACAGGCCGACTACAAATAGTTGCAAACGGAAATTAAAAATCTGCTTGTTTCCAAACTGCGGCATCATTTCCTTGTGATGCAACACCGGCCCTGCAATGAGATGCGGAAAATAAGTGACAAATAGCGTGTAGTGAATAAAATTGTGTTCCTTCACCTTGCCCTGATAAGTATCTACCAAGAAGGCGATCTGCGTGAAGGTGAAAAATGAAATCCCCAGCGGCAGAATAATCTGGTCTAGCGGCAGATGCGAATCAGTTAAGCTGTTTACGCTGCCCAGGAAAAAATTGGCATACTTGTAATATCCCAGCAACAACAGATTGGCAGCAATCGCCACAATCAACAATCGTCTTTGCCGTATCGTATCTTGCTCAGCACCCGCCTTGGCAATCCATAACCCGAAAGCGTAATTGCAACTAATTGAAGCTAACAGTAGTGCGACGTAAAGCGGATTCCACCATCCATAAAAGAACAATGATGCCAACGTCAGCCACACGATAGCTAACCGATGGTTACCGAACTTCCCTGCCAAAAAAAATACAATAACTACAATTGGAAGAAATGCAAAAATAAATATGGGCGAATTAAAGAGCACTTATCAATACCTCATCTTGATCAATTTTGAGTTTAATCACAGATTGCCTAATGTGAAGCACAAGCGAATGTATCTTCTTTAAGGAGTTCAAACTTGTTTAGGGATTCTTTAGCGTTGGTAATGCCCGCGTTTCTGTTTTATAGAAACAGCTAGGGCATCAGCGGTTTTCTTCTGCCCATCTTCGCTAAAGTGGCAGCCGTCGTGTCTGTCTTTTGATACAAGTAATGAATCTGTATCAACACCGAGAAATATTCTCTTATTATCAATAAGCATCTTCTGTCCAATGGCAGTTGGATTGTTTTCTCTCCAGTCAACTCCCAGACACTTTGACGCTATCGACATGAAGGTAGGCGCCGCAACATTCATAGAGGTGAGGCTGCTTAATAAAGATTGAAATGATGCCGCATAGTCTTTGGCAGAAGTCCCATCCCTAAAATCATTTTCACCCTGATGCCAAACAATATCCGTAACTTCATATTTTGATCTCGCCTCTATTAGAGTTGCTCTTAGCATCCCATTTAAGTCTCCGCCAAGTTTCCATCTCGAAATTGGTGAGCCGCTGATACCCGACGCTACAATAACAACATCTTTAAAAGTGCCGTTCGCTATCAAGTTATCTGCCAATGGTGTTATATATTCACCATTAGGGCCGGTGGCACCTAATAGCGGAGAACTCGCAACAAAACAGTGGCCATTGAAATAATTAATAACATGACCGGGGTGCTGCGTAGTAAATATTTTGTGGGCATGATTGGCCGAATTTGATTGGCCAATAATCAGCAGAACCCCAGTGTTCTTGGTTTGGGGAGGGCAATCAATTTGCTTCTTATTTGGGTAATACGTTAATCGTCCGAAAACATCATATTTGGCCACCTTATCAACATCAGAGATTGGTGAAGATTTTGAAATTGGGGAGCTAAAGAATATAAAAAGAGTTGCGATAGTAATTAACAATAGTTTGGCAAAATTTTGTAGTGTATTACGCATTAAACGTCCTTCCATTTTTTGACCACCAGTCATTTTTAATCTCTGCAGGTTCAATTCCTCGCCCCTGGGGCGAAGGCTGGCTGAAAGCTAGCAAATTGAAGAGCGCAGTTGATACCCGTGGCTTGCCGCGGTGTGCTTTATTCATAACGTGGGAAATCATTGCAAAGAACTTGTGGTGCATGAATCGCCGACACCTCATTATGCATCGGCACCCACATCTTTCTAAATAAAGGAAAAAGAGCAAAGCCCATGATGAGCTGAAATGAAGTTGCTCCCACAAATGGAACTCCAAATTGGGTAAGAATACAAGCCAAAAGAGTTATTACATAAACCATCGCTGGCCGGGAAGCCATATTTCGAACTCGGCGTACATAGAGTGCCACTCCAGCCATCATTACGAATAATGATGGAATAAGCAGCTTGCTTCTTAGCAACGTTGCGATGGACGAATATCCTTCTCCTACTACATAAACGTTGCTTTGCCGATAGGTGTACTCAAGCTCAAGTAATTGACCGAAAGAATCTGCAATACCCAAGGCTCGCAGCAAATCCATGAGTCTAAGCATAATCGCACCCATGACCATGCCTTCCGAGAAATTTGCAATCAATAAGCCAGGAAACAGGAGGTAATAAGAAAACAGAACAATAGCCAAGACAACAATCAATTTAAGCGCAAGCAGCCTTCTTTCTCGTTCCCCAAACACTAAAAAACCTGCGTAAAGTAAAACCGTAACACCAAACGATAATTTACTCATCGCTAGAACAATTGCGATGGTCACGACAATGTCAGAAAAACGGATACGCGAAGTTCTTGTAATAGCCAAATTAATCGCAACAGCAATAGAAATAAAAACGGACAAGGGATTGGCAGCGTACATTAGCCCCACAGGCCGCCCTTGGCCTGTCGAAAATTCCAGATCGTCGATTCCAACAAATAGCGTAGGATATAGCGGTATGTCCTTGAACGACCCCACCTCGTCGAGACCCAGCAAACTGGAGTCATGAAGATATCCAATATTCCAACCCATCAATAACGAGCTAACACCCAGAATCTGCAGGAGCATAATCGGGATGCATAACGCGAGGTAAATCACCAATTGTTTGTGCAAAAGCAAAGGATTCCTGCCATAGATCATTGCACCTGCAACAGCGAAGACAACTGCTAATGCAGTAAATGACACCTCACGAAGTGACTCGCCCCCTCCCAACACCTCTAACAGACGCATAACTATTGCAAACATTAACGCAGTGGTCACAAGAAACCTGTATCGGGAAAGCGACCCCGCATACCAGGCAAGTCCGATAGTTACTGCATAGATAAACTGATCTGGATGTAATCCCAATACTGTCCATCTGTTTTCAGCCACAGTGAGATTGATCAACATCAAGGGTAACAACATGTATGCGCTGAATTTATACATCGTTGAAGCAAGCCTCTGTTAGAAATAGCATCGCAAATGCAGGCAGCAGTTCTGCAGTCATTTGGTCTTTCGCACTAAATCTTAGGTTTGACTGCAAACAGCTTACGCGTAACCAAGCCCAGAACATTCAGAGCGAGATATAGATATAAACAAGGAAGGCTGCCGCCGATCTCTTTTACTAATCTTTTCAAAGCGATTGTGTAGGCAAAATAAAGTCTTATAAAAGCCGCAAGATCAAGCACGCTGCTGGAAGAGAAATCAACATCACAGGCTGCCGCACCACACCTCATCAACCTGATGTTTTTTCGCCTCAGCAACACTGAATGAAACAGGTCTTCTACAAATGCCTTTCCCTTGAAGGGATAAAAATCAAAAAGAATAAGGTTTGGCTTCCGATGCAATACACAGCCGCCGGGCAACCATCCGAGATCACTCCAGTTGCCTGGTCTTTCAGGAACTCCCATGCTGATACCAGCCCTGCCAATTTGTCCCGGCTCATATCCTCGTGGGCCGTTTACAACCCAGAACAAAAGCCTCTCAAACCAAGATATTTTCTTGTCTTTCGGCATCATAAAAAGATGATACTGGCCGGTTTTAGCGTCGTATAGTTTGGGTCCTACGGCTACATCAGCGCGTTCATTCATGCAGGCGATCAGGCTCTCTACACAAGTCCTTCTCACAGAAATATCATCATCCAATTGGAGTACAAATTCATAATTTGCCTGTTGGAATCCAAAAGCTCTTTGGGCAACCTGGCCTCTGCATGACGTTATGATTACTTTCACATTATCAAAGGGCAGATTTGCTACGCGCGGCGCTTCCTCTTCCGGGATGCAAACAAGAATTTCTGAAGGTACAACCGTTCCCTGGTTCAGTTGTTCGATCGTTCTGATAAGGGAGTCTCCGCCCAAAGTTGGGATAACAACAGAGAGGTTTGGAGTTTCTTGGCCGGATGGTAAACGGGGCATTATGATTATGTGCGATAACAGCTTGATTAGATGGAATCCCGGACACGCTCAAGGCATGCTCTTACATCTGCCACTTTCCATAAACCCAATGATTTATCCTTGTATGCACCGCTGCCTTCGGTGCATTGCTCGTTAATTGTTCTAAGTGGCATGGGAAGCATAATGGGCGCGATTTCCAGATTTAGTGCGCGCCATTGCCCGGTTGCGATGTCGCTGTTTTTCTGTCGCGAGGTAAAGGTTGTGGTAAGAAGATACGTTGATTCACTCTCACATATATTTCTTAAAGCTAAAAAGATATCTTTGTGAGAAAAATGCACGAGACAGTCGCGGCAAAAAATCAGATCGACTTTCGGCAGCTTGTCCTTCATTAAATCCAATTTGCGGAAATGCACATTTTCTTTTTCATAAGCATTTTTATTTTTTTGGATCAAATCCGAAACAATATCCGCGCCAACATAATCTATATGTGAAAAATTAACATTTTTCATCCAATAGAAATCACCACAAGGAATGTCCAATATTGTTCGGATACCAAAATCACCACACACAACAGGAAGTTCTCCGATAACAACCCTTGTTTGATCAAGATCCGACCCCAATCCTGAAACCGAGTCCTTTCCGCCCCATTTATTTCCATCGAATATATCCGTAAAAATTGAGTCCGGAGACCGTAGTTTTAGAGCTAGCCCGACACAACGGTAATATAAAAAACGAACGCCAGGGATTTTTTTCGCAATTGCTTTTAGTTGTTTCATGATGGATTAGATTACATAAAATTTATTTGACATAGCAACTACATATTCTGCGCAGTTATCGTTTGAAGTGCCTCTATGCTTAGCATGGAACACATGCAGAATGATTTATGATGGTGGCGTTACATCATGCCCAAGCTAAATGCTATTTAGCGCAGCTCGCCCTGTTCGAAACCAGAGTTGATCCGCATCGTTGTCATGTTCTGAAAGACTCACCCGGTCTAGGAGGAATTTTCCAGGATCGGAATTTACTCGCCCATTTGCAGAAAATATCTTGCCCGCACCCAAACCGCGTAGTAGAGACACCTCACGTTCTGTCCAGCAGGTTCCAGGTTGCCCGTTGGTGAAGGCAAACAGATTTACCCGGCTCTTGAACAGAGCAAGCGCCTTTTCATTTTCTGCATATTGTTGTTCGAATTGCTCAGGGCTAAGTGCGCAAGCATTCCAATGTTGAAAAAGATGGTTGCCATAGGTGATGAGATCTTTGTCATCCCAAGCCTTGAGGGTTTCCATATCTGCGAATTGCCCCTGATAAGCGAGCACTGCAGAGTGTTCGACCGGCCCATGATGATTCTCATAATCTTGCATAACTGCCGGGCTCAGGGTCAAGTGAAATGGGCGCTTCAGGCCAACAGCCTGTGCAAAGGCCAAGAATTCTGGTACGTCTTCCAGATAGCAAGCCATGGCTGACAGCATGGGCTTCTGCTCAAGCACTGGCTGCATGTTCAAAAAAATAATGGCAGGCAGTCCTAGTTCTTCCAAAACCGGTAACCCGTGCTGAAAGGTTCCCAGAAAACCATCATCAAAAGAAATGATTGCGGCACGCTCTGGAATTGCATTTCCGCCAGCAAGATCGCGCGGATGGATGACATTGAAATTTTGTTTGATCCAAACAGCCTGACGACGGAACGTTGCCGGCGAAACAGCCAGACAATGTTGCCGAGCAAACAGACTAGGGCAATCCGACACTTCGTGGAATGTAAATACAGTCAATCCTCGCGACACCTTAAATCTAATTGATGGCAGCGACCTGAACAAGAGCCCCAGTGTTTTCTTTGC
>Ga0315281_10006881_pt1 | contig 16087 bp, 16 predicted proteins | sample YL17G07_0_MG_FD_204540 | JGI IMG/M metagenome (GOLD analysis project Ga0315281, IMG submission 204540) | Sediment microbial communities from Yellowstone Lake, YNP, Wyoming, USA - YL17G07_0 | ecosystem: Environmental > Aquatic > Freshwater > Lake > Sediment | place: USA: Wyoming | collected... | reverse complement strand
CGCGCCGCCATTGCGCGCGCTCGGCGACAGCTTCAATCTCGACGAGTTTCCAGCGCGACTGCAGCAGGGCATCTTGACGTCGGGCCATCCCGACATGCCGACCTTCAAATTAAAGCCGCGCGACGCCCGCGCCTTGCGCGCCTATCTGCGGTCGATTCAGGAATAACGCGCTCGTCGGCCGCTCACTTGCGTTGCGCCGCGTCGCTCACCCGCGGCGCCGGCGCTTCCTCGGTGATCGCGCGATAAGCATCGGTCAGCCCGGCGCCGAACTCATCGTCGCGTCCCTTCGGCCCGAGATCCTTGGCGGTCGCCAGCAGCGTGTCCCGCACGGCGTCGGGCGAGAGATCGGGTTTGCGCTGGATCATCAGCGCGGCGATGCCGCTGACCTCGGCGGCGGAATAAGATGTGCCGGAGGAAACCTGATAGCCGCCGTCCGGAATTGCCACCAGGATATCGACGCCGGGCGCCGCCACCGCGATGTGGCGGCCGCGATTGGAGCCGGCGAACAATTTGTCCTCGGCGTCGGTGGCGGTCACCGCGATCACGTTGGGATCGGCGGCCGGATAGAGCGGCGGCGATTTCGGCCCGGCATTGCCGGCGGCCGCGATCAGCACGATGTTTTTCTTGTGCGCGGCTTCCAGGCTGCGGCGGATGGCCGGATCGGCCGGTCCGGCGAAACTCATATTGATGATGCGCGCGCCGTTCGCCGCCGACCAGTCGAGGCCCTTGAGAATGTTGAAGGTGGTGGCCTCGGCGGTGCTGCCGGCCGGGTCGAAGGCGCGCACGGCGAGAATGCGCGCGGCCGGCGCCGATCCCATCAGCCGGGCGCGACCGGCGATCAGTGCGGCGATCGCGGTGCCGTGTGCGTGCGGCTTGAGCGGCGGTTTGAGGGTGTCGAATGTGCCGGCGATCGCACCCGCGAGTTCAGGGTGGGTGTCATCGACGCCGGAATCGATCACCGCGACCAGAACATTGTCGCCCTTGGCGATGCCATGCGCTTCCGGCAGTCGCAATTTGCTCAGCGCGTATTGCGCCGCGTCGCCCGCGCGCGCCGGCTTTGCCTCGGCGCTCGCCGGTTTCGGATCGCTTTCGGTTGGCGGTTTTGCTTCGGCTTGCTGTAGCGCGAAAAGGTAATTCGGCTGTGCAGAGGCAACCGCACCGTCGGCCTCGAGCGCGCGCACTACCGTGGCGACCGAACGCCGGTTGGGAATCCGCCAGCGATAGAACGTGGTGCCGGTGAGCTGGAAGGCTTGCGATTCGATGCGGTCGAGACGATGGCGTCGCTGCAGCGCAGCGATCGCTTGCGGCGAGACGGAATTGGGCAGTTCGATCACGACCTCGTCCGGCACCATGCGCCGCTCGTTTGCGGGCGGCACGCCGCTGCCGCCGCTCCGGGCGCTGCGCCGCGGCGGGGGCGTCCGCCGGCCAGATGGCGGGCCATTATCAAAGCCGCCGTCGTCGACATAATTGCCGGGCGGAATGCCGCCGGGAATTGCCATAATAATGCCCGGGGCCATACCGATCCCGCCGAAGCCGGGTGGCCCGCGATAACCGCCGGGGCCGCGATAGCCGCCCTGATTGCCGGGTCCGCGCGGTCCACGCGGCGGCTGCGCGACAATCCTCGGTCCTATCGTCCGGGTCGGCGTTGCAATTTTATTGCTGAACGTGGGCCTGACTTGTCCGCCGCCCAGCCTTAAATTTTGCGCCGATGCTTCGGCGAAAATGCCAAACGACAGCGCCACGATAGCGGCGGCTCCGATCAGTCCATGTCGATGCGCGCGCATGGCTTTGCCTTTCACAAGTCTACTCGGCGGTGGCGATGAATTCGATGGTCTTGTCCTGTTGCAGCTGCTTGACGATGCGGGCCAGTTCGGCTTTCGGCAAGCCGGTCACCGCGACGCGGACGCGGTAAAGTCCGCCGGCCGACGGGCCGCCCGCGAACGACAGTTTATTGGTTTCGAGAAATTTGGTGACATCGGCGGCGCTGGCCTGCGGTGAGAACCGCACGAATGCATATGATCCTTCAGCGGTCGTGTCGCTCGGTGCCGATGCGGTCTGGTAACCGCCGCTGGTGCGCTCCTTGAGCAGGACGCCGGCGATCAACCCGGCCTGCAACACGATTGCCAGGGCGGCGGCGGCGGCCGACCAGGCCAGCGTGCGCGGCGACAGGCTCGAGAACAGCCCGGCCAAGCGCGCTGCGATATTGAGCGCGGGCCGGGCCTTGCGTGCCGGCTCGGCATCGATCTTGTTAAACAGCGTCTCCATCGCCCGCGCCGAGGGAGCGCCAAGCGATTCATTGAGATGAATGGTCTCGCCCAGTTCCTCGCGCACCAATTCATAACGCCGCGCAAGCTCGGGATCATGCGCCAGCGCATCCTCGACGCGCCTGGCGTCGCGGCGGCTCAGCGTCCCGGCTGCGTGCCAGGGCAAGAGGTCTTCGATGTCGCGGCGCTCGGGCGCCGTTTTGCTTGCCGTGTTCATGGCCAACCTCTTTCCACGCCTTGCTCCTTGAGAAGCTCGGCTAATTTCTTGCGCGCATAGAACATGCGCGTCTTCACGGTCGCCGCCGGGATGCCGACGACCTCGGCCACTTCTTCCACCGACTTCTCGTGATAGTAGACCAAGTCGATGATCTCCCGGTGTTCGGCCGACAGCGCGCTCATGCATTTGCGCAAGACCTCGCCTTTGTCCTTCTTCTCCAGTGCCACCTGCGGATCGTCCGCGGTGTCGACGATTGCCTCTGCCGTCTTCTCGTCCAGTTCCTGTTCCGGTTTGCGCCGGAGCACCGACAACGCCTTGAACCGCGCGATCGCCAGCAGCCAAGTCGAGACTGCCGACCGTCCCTCGAATTTTCCGGCTTGCCGCCAGACGTCGAGGAACACCTCGCTGATCAAGTCCTCCGCCGTCGCCTCGTTACGCACGAGGCGGAGCACGAACCGGTACACCCGCACATGGTGCCGCGCGAACAGCACCTGCATGGCGAGCCGATCGCCGTCGGCGATCCTTCCGATCAGTATTTCGTCCGAAGTCGTCTGCATCGGCAGGATGTTCGGCTCATGAATGGGTCGTTGGCCGCGGCGATCAGGTTCAAGCAAAAGGACAAAAATTTTGTAGGCCGTCCGCTTGCGCGAACATTGCTGCGGCTAGGTTGCCCTTGAAAGCTTCGGTTGGGAAGCCGGCCGGATGCCGGCGCAGGCCCGAAAATATATAATAATCGTTATTTAACAATGGCTTATATGGGAAGGCCAAGGGCCTAAGAGTTTTTCCTGCCCAGGGGGTGAACCTTTCGGCTCTCCGGAGCGACTGATCTGCAGGATGTGACAGCCACATCCCTTGAACCAGGAGAGACCACCATGTTCCGCAAACTTATCCTCGCCCTCGGCGCCGTCGTCACCCTCAGCGCGGCCGCTCTGGCCCCCACTTCCGCGTCGGCCTGGGGTGGCGGCTGGCACGGCCATCACGGTTGGCACGGCGGCTGGCACGGCGCCCGCATCGGCTTCTACGGCCCGACCTATGTCACCGGCCCGGACTGCTACATCGTCAAGCGCGTCGTCGAAACGCCCTACGGCCCGCGTCTGCGCCGGGTTACGGTCTGCAACTGATCGCCAGACATGGTCAGCGCGCAAGCCCCGGCTTCGCCGCCCGAAGCCGGGGCAGCGGCGCTCTCGCGCCGGGTGGCGAGTTCTGCTAGTGGGTCGCTGGGTTTGCCCAGGACTTCCGAATACCCTGCTGGCGCGACTCGCAGGCCGGTTCCGGAGTGACGAATGCTGAATTCGCTACGCGCGGTGGCGCGTTTTTGTCAGAACAAGATCGGCTGGAATCGGATCGGCGTCCTGCTGAGTGTGACCATCATCGCGGTGGCGGTGGTGGTGCTGTTTCGCATGTTGCGCGGGATCGACGTCGGTGAAGTCCTTGACGCGCTCAAGGCCACCGCGCCGCGTGACATCGCCATTGCCGCGTTTTTTGTCGCCGCCGGTTATTTTACGCTGACTTTCTACGATCTATTCGCGCTGCGCACCATCGGGCGCAAGGAAATTCCCTATCGCATCGCCGCGCTGGCCGGCTTCACCAGCTATTCGATCGGTCACAATATCGGCGCCACGGTGTTTACCGGCGGCGCCGTGCGTTACCGCATTTATTCCGCCTGGGGCCTGGATGCGGTCGAAGTGGCGAAAATTTGCTTCGTCGCGGGCTTAACCTTCTGGCTCGGAAACGCCGCGGTGCTCGGCCTCGGCGTGAGCTATGCGCCGCTCGCTGCGACCGCGATTGACCATGTCCCGCCGATATTCAACCGCGGCCTCGCCGTGGTCACTCTCATCATCCTGGCCTGCTATGTCGGCTGGGTCTGGAGTGCGCCGCGCGTGATCGGACGCGGCGGATGGGAAGTTCGCCTGCCGAACGGGCCATCGACGCTGTTGCAGATCGGCATTGGCATCATCGATCTCGGCTGCTGTGCCATCGCCATGTACATGCTGCTGCCAAACGAGCCGAATATCGGCTTCGTCACGCTGGCGGTGATCTTTGTCTCGGCGACGCTGCTGGGCTTCGCCAGCCACGCGCCCGGCGGGCTCGGGGTGTTCGACGCCGCCATGTTTGTGGCGCTCTGGCAATTCGACAAGGAGGATCTGCTCGCCGGTTTGTTGCTGTTCCGCCTGCTCTACTATGTGGTGCCGTTTGGTGTCGCCCTGACGATCCTGGGAATCCGTGAGATCGTGATCAATCTGCGTTATCCGCGCGCCTTGCCGCCGCCGCGAACGGTGGAGACCACGGCGCCGATCCGCAGTGAAATCGAGGCGCGCAATACCGATGCCGGTTGAGCATGGCAGGCGCTGACCACAACGATGCCTGGCGCGGCGCCGGCTATGCGCTCGACCGCCGTTTCGGCAAGCGGGCCTGATTTATTAGCGGAATGATCGCCGGTCGCGGCGGCGGTCGCTCGCCGGCTGATAGGCGACACGCGCATGATAGGTGCAATAAGGCGCGCTGTCCGCCGTCTCGCCGCCGCAGAAGAAGAAATCGGCGCTGCCGGGATCGCCGACCGGCCAGTGGCAGGTGGCCTCGGTCAGTTGCAGCAGGCTTTTGCGCTGCTCGAGCGGGATTTCGATGAGTTCCGGCTCGGGTTCGGCGGCATAGTCGTAGGCGAGCGCGGTATTGCCGCGGATCGAGGAGCGCGGCACCCGCATCATATGGGTCGATGAGCGGGCCTTGCGCGGGCGCGGGGAGGACGAGGAGGGGCTTTTGGCGCGTCCGGACAGGCCAAGGCGATGAACTTTGCCAATGACCGCGTTGCGGGTGACGCCGCCGAGCTCGGCGGCGATCTGACTGGCCGAAAGCCCGTCCGCCCAGAGTTTTGTCAGCAATGCGACCCGTTCGTCCGTCCAACCCATCGGGTTTTCCTTTGCGCGCCCAAGGCCTTGCAAGGCCTGGATAGAATCCAACCCCGTCGTTTGGCGCGGTTAGGCGCCGAACGCGTACGCTTCAGAATTGAACTAGGAAACAATCCGCAGCACGAGATGTCGTACTAGCCAGACGAAAAACTACAATATGAGGTGGTTCACGTGCAAGCGCTTGGTGCCCTTACATCCACATGTTTCATCGGATTTTCCTTTAGAATCCGCCCTTGCGGCATAATTGAGTCGGCCTGGCAGGCTGCTGGCGCTCGTGTTGACAGCCCAAGACCCGGCAATAGAATGAAAACCGTGCCGCCCGGCGAGGCGGCACATTTCATTTCGGCAAATTGTTCGATGAAAGAAACGTGCTGTGACCTCGCATCTATTGCCGACTTATGCGCGCGTCGATCTCGCTTTCGAGCGGGGCGAGGGCGCTTGGCTGTTCACCAGCGCGGGTGAGAAGTATCTCGATTTTACCTGCGGCGTTGCCGTCAACGCGCTCGGGCATGCACATCCGCATCTGGTCAAGGCGCTGACCGCGCAGGCGCAGAAGGTCTGGCACGTCTCCAATCTCTATCGCATTCCGGAAGGCGAAAAGCTGGCCGAACGGCTGTGCGCCGGGAGTTTCGCCGATACCGTGTTTTTCCAGAATTCAGGCGCCGAGGCGCTGGAATGCGCGATCAAGATGGCGCGCAAGTATCAGTCGGCCTGCGGCAAGCCCGAGCGCTACCGCATCATCACTTTCGAAGGGGCATTCCACGGGCGGACGCTGGCGACGATTGCGGCGACCGGGAACAAAAAATATCTCGAAGGTTTCGGCCCGCCGGTCGACGGTTTCGACCAGGTGCCGTTCGGCGATCTCGATGCGGTTAAAAAGGCGATCGGTGCGGAAACCGGCGCAATTCTGATCGAGCCGATCCAGGGCGAAGGCGGCGTGCGGGTGGCGTCGCCGCCATTCCTGCGCGCGCTGCGAAAACTGTGCGATGACCACGGCCTGTTGCTGGTGTTCGACGAGGTGCAAACCGGCGTCGGCCGCACCGGCGATCTGTACGCCTATCAGCACACCGGCGTGACGCCCGACATCATGGCGCTCGCCAAAGCGCTCGGCGGCGGATTCCCGGTTGGCGCCTGCCTGGCCACGACCGAGGCGGCCAAGGGCATGACCGTCGGCACCCATGGGTCGACCTTCGGCGGCAATCCGCTGGCGATGGCGGTCGGCAACGCGGTGCTCGACGTGGTGCAGGCGCCGGGCTTCCTCGAGCATGTGCGCAAGATTTCACTGCTGCTCAAGCAGCAGCTGGCCGAGATCAAGGATCGCCATTCGGCGGTGATCGCCGAAGTGCGCGGCGAGGGTCTGTTGATCGGCCTGCGGGCGATGGTGCCGGCGAGCGAGCTGGTTGACGAACTGCGCGCCGAGAAAATGATCACTGTTGGCGCCGGCGACAATGTTGTGCGGCTGTTGCCGCCGCTCATCGTCAGCGAAGCGGAAATCGCCGAAGCCGTCGACCGGATCGATCGCGCTTGCGCGCGGCTGGCGCAAACGCATGAGCGGCCGCGCAAGCAGGGAGCCGCGTCATGAGCGGCAATGACCTACGGCATTTTCTTGACCTCGATGAGATATCGAAGGACGATCTGCGCGGCATGCTGGACGCCAGCCGCGCCATGAAAGCCCGCCGGAAAAACGGCGGTGCCGCGGATCTGCCGCTGGCCGGCAAGACGCTGGCGATGATCTTCGACAAGCCGTCGACGCGGACGCGCGTTTCATTCGATGTCGCCATGCGCCAGCTCGGCGGCGAGGCCATTCTGCTGACCGGCCAGGAGATGCAGCTCGGGCGCGGCGAAACGCTGGCCGACACGGCGCGCGTGCTGTCGCGCTATGTCGATGCGATCATGATCCGCATCCTCGATCCCAAAGCGCTTGCCGAACTGGCGCGCTGCGCCACCGTGCCGGTGATCAACGGGCTCACGCGCCGCTCGCATCCCTGTCAGGTGCTGGCCGACGTGATGACCTACGAGGAAAAGCGCGGCTCGATCCGCGGCCGCACCGTGGCTTGGACCGGCGATGCCAATAATGTCCTCACTTCCTGGGTGCATGCCGCGCAACGCTTCGAGTTCCGGCTCAGGGTTGCAACGCCGCCCGAACTGAAGCCGAAAAAGTGGCTGATGGACTGGGCCAAGTCGTCGGGTGCCGCGGTTGCGATCGGCAAGGACCCGGACGAAGCGGTCAAGGGCGCCGACTGCGTCGTCACCGACACCTGGGTGTCGATGGGCGACCGCGACGGCGCCAACCGCCGGCATAATCTGCTCAAGCGCTACCAGGTCAACGCCCGGCTGATGGCCAAGGCCAAGCCCGACGCCTTGTTCATGCATTGTCTGCCGGCCCATCGCGGCCAGGAGGTCACCGACGAAGTGATCGACGGGCCGCAATCGGTGGTGTTCGACGAGGCGGAAAACCGCCTGCATGCGCAGAAGGGCATTCTGGCCTGGTGCCTGCACGCGGCCGCGCGCTGAGCTTTCTGCCAAGGCGCCGAGGGCTGGCTTTTCAGGCGGCGGGCTCTAAATACAGGCCTCCATGAGCAATCTCGAAATCCCCATTCCCACCCGCGCGCCGTCGGCGACCTCGGCCGATGACACCGTGATGCCGTTCGAAGTGGCCGCGCTCGACCTGCGCGGCCGGGTGGTGCGGCTTGGGCCGGTGGTGGACGAAATTCTCACCCGCCACGATTATCCGGCGCCGGTCGCCAAGCTGCTCGGCGAGGCGGTGGCGCTCACCGTCATGCTCGGCTCGGCGCTGAAAATCGTCGGCCGGCTGATTTTGCAAACCCAGAGCGACGGGCCGGTGGGCATGTTGGTGGCCGATTTCACCGCGCCCGACAAGGTGCGCGCCTGCGCCCGTTTTGATGCGGCGCAGGTTGCCGCCGCGATGGCCGCCGGGGAGGTAGATGGCGGCGCCTTGCTCGGCCGCGGCCATCTCGCCATGACCATCGATCAGGGCCCCGATACGAACCGTTACCAGGGCTTGGTGGCGCTCGACGGCGGCGGTCTGGAAGCCGCCGCGCATGAATACTTTCTCCGCTCCGAGCAAATTCCGACCCGGGTGCGTTTGGCGGTGGCGGAGGAATTCCGCGCCGCCGCCGGTGGGCCGCATCGCCGTTGGCGCGCCGGCGGCATTCTGTTGCAATTTTTGCCGCGCGCCCCCGAACGTCTGCGGGTGGCGGATATCGACCCCGGCGATGCTCCGGCCGGCACCGTTCCCCACGCTTTGCCGGAGGACGACGCCTGGATGGAAGGCCGCGCTTTGATGGAGACAGTCGCGGATCTCGAACTGATCGATCCGGCGCTGTCGAGCGAACAGCTGGTCTTCCGCCTGTTCCACGAGCCCGGCGTGCGCGTCTTCAAGGGCGCGGCGGTGCGCGCCGAATGCTCATGCTCGCGCCCGGGCGTCGAATCGATGCTGAAAAGCTTTCCGCAGGATGACCGCGACCATATGGTGGAGAACGGCGTGATTTCGGTGACCTGCGAATTTTGCAGCGCCAAATACCAGTTTGCGCCCGGCGAGGTCGCGGGCGAATAATGCTCAGGCGAGGGATCGTGTATCGCCGCGCAGCCGTTCTGGCACTCTGTGCATCAATCCTTCCGGCGGCAGCGCTGGCGCAAAGCTGTCCCGAGCCGCTCGCCTCGGCACGCCGTCTGGTGCTGGTGACTTCCGACGGGATGACGACCGCGGCGGCGAATGTGCAGCGCTTCGAACGCGCCGCCGGCGGCGAACCATGGCGCCCGGTCGGCGCGGCGGAGCCCGCTCTGATCGGGCACAAAGGCATGGCATGGGCGCATGCGTTTCGTGCGCTCGCGCACAACGATGAGCCGATCAAGGTCGATGGCGACAAGCGCGTTCCGGCCGGCATCTACCGCATCGGACGCAGTTTCGGGTTTGCCGTCTCGCGCCGCCCCGATTATCTGCGCGTGCGCGAAGGTCTGGTGTGCGTGGACGATCCCGCCTCACCCGCTTACAACACGATCACTTCGCGCGCAAAGGTCGGCTGGAAGGTCCACGGCGAAAACATGTGGCGTGTTCCGGAATACCGCAATGGACTGCTGGTGGACTATCCGACCGATGGCGCGGCGCGCGCCGGATCGTGCATCTTCATCCACGTCCGCCTGCCGCAGGCGAGCGGAACCAGTGGCTGCGTCGCGCTGCCCGAGCCGCAGGTCGTGGCCTTGCAGGATTTCGCGCAACCGGGCGCTACGCTGGTGGTGCTGCCGCAGAACGCCTTGGGCCGGCTCGCCGGCTGTCTGCCGACGACGGCGACGCGCTAGTCGCTTTGCGTTAGTTGATGGTGCGTACGGCGTAGGAGGAGTCGAGCGAGAACGCCGGAATCTCGATATCGAACCGCTCGCCCGCTTCCGTCACCAGGCCGTAGCTGCCGCGCATGAATCCCGACGGCGTCGTCAGTGGGACCCCGCTGGTATATTCAAACGATTCGCCGGGCTTGAGCACCGGCTCTTCGCCGACCACGCCCGGTCCGTTGACCTCCTGCAGCCGCCCGGTCGCGTCGGTGATCCGCCAATGGCGGGTTTTAAGCTGCACCGTCTCCTGGCCGCGATTGGTGATGGCGATCGTATAGGTCCAGAAATAATAGCCATTGTTAGGCGAGGAACGCTCCGACACGAAGCGGGGCGTCACCGTGACCTCGATCTTGCGGGTAACGGCGCGATACATGCTTGCTTCGTCCATATGCCTACCAATTGATAGGTTGCCGCCAAATGGCGCTAACGTCTTGCCACAAAGCCTAGTATTGGATTATGGACGAAAGTTCGGACGAAAGAAAAGCCGCTCATGCCCCCGATTTCGACCGAACGCGATTTGCGGCTCGACCTTTTTCGCGGCCTCGCGCTCTGGCTGATATTTCTCGATCATATTCCCTCCAATGCCGTGAGTTGGATCACGATTCGCAACTACGGCTTTAGCGACGCCACCGAGATCTTCGTCTTCATTTCCGGCTATACTGCGGCCTTCGTCTATGGCCGCGGGATGCGCGACCACGGCTTGATTGTGGCCGGCGCCCGCATTTTGAAACGCGTATGGCAAATCTATGTCGCGCACGTTTTCTTGTTTGCGATCTATCTCGCCGAGATCTCGTATATCGCGCAGAGTTTCGACAATCCGCTCTACAGCGAGGAAATGGGCATTCTTGATTTTCTCAAGCAGCCGGACGTCACCATTCTTCAGGCGCTGCTGCTTAAATTCAAACCGGTCAATATGGACGTGTTGCCGCTTTATATCGTGCTGCTGCTCGGTTTTGCCCCCGCCCTGTGGCTGCTGTTGCGCTCGCCCTCGATCGCGCTCGGCGCCTCGGCGCTGCTTTACGCTTTGATGTGGCAGTTCGAGTGGAACATCCCGGCTTATCCCGGCGGCCATTGGATATTCAATCCGTTTGCCTGGCAGCTGCTGTTTGTGTTCGGCGCCTGGTGCGCGCTTGGCGGCGCGCAGCGGCTCGCGCGCTGGCTCAACTCGCCGGTTGTTGTCGGGCTGGCCGTGGCCTATCTGCTGTTTTGCTTCGGCATTGTAATGACCTGGCACGTTCCGCGGCTGGGGGTCTTTGTGCCAAAGCTGGTGAGCGATCTCATCTATCCCATCGACAAGACCAATCTCGACGTGCTGCGGATCGCGCATTTTCTTTCGCTGGCGGTCATTACGGTCTGGCTGGTTCCGCGCGACTGGCCGGCGCTGAAATCCCGGATATTCTGGCCGACGATCGTGTGCGGGCAACATTCGCTGAAGATTTTCTGCCTCGGCGTGTTTCTGTCATTCGCCGCGCATTTCGTATTCACCGAAATCTCCAACCGCGTGCCGGTGCAGATTATTGTCAGCCTTACCGGCATTGCGGTCATGGTCGCGGCCGCGGCTGTCGTTTCGTGGTATAAACGAATCGAGCGTGGAGGGCCGGGACCGCGTCCGCCGGCGCATAAGCCGAGCTATGCGGGGGGCGGCGCATGAGACTATTGAGATTGCTGTTGCCCGCCGTTCTGCTGGCCGCCGGTCCTGCTTTGGCCGAGCATCCGGCCGAATGCCGCGTGGCCGAGAATCAGATTGAGAACGATTTCCCGCTGCCGCGGGTGACCGCGGCGCTTGCCAACAAGCGGCTCGACATTCTGGTGATGGGCGCCGGTTCTTCGGCGCTGCCGGGCGCTGACGGCGCCAACAAAGCTTATCCCGCACGCTTGCAAAGCGTGCTGGCGGAAAAGCTGCCCGGGGTCACGATCAAGGTCACCGCTGACGTAAAATCGGGACGGACCGCGCCCGATGCGTTCAAGGCCATCTCGGCGAGCCTGGCGGCTAGCAAACCCGCGCTGACGATCTGGCAGGCCGGCACGGTAGACGCCATGCGTGCGGTCGAATTGGACGTCTTCAGCGCCGCGCTCGACAAAGGCGTCGAAACTGCCCATGCCGCAGGCAGCGACGTAATATTAATCAACGCCCAGTATAGTCCGAGGACGGAATCAATCATTGCGCTTGGCATTTATGCCGATAACATGCGTTGGGTTGCACTGCAGCGAGAAATTCCGCTGTTTGACCGCTTTAGCATCATGAAATTATGGGCCGAACTTGGCACTTTTGACTTCATGGCAATCACCAAAAAGCTTGACACAGCCGAGCGTGTCCACGATTGCATTGCTCGATTACTTGCCGACCTCATCGTCGAGGGGGCAAAACCAGTTGCGCCGCCGCCAGATGGCAAGCGCTAGCCGGGGTATCTGTCTTGCTGGGTAACGAATTTGCTCATCGGGCGATGAGCACACTCGCGGTCGCCGCTTTGCTTGCTGGACTGGCCTTGCCGGTTCCCGCCCGCGCCGAAGGCGTGCCGCCACGCTGCCATGTCTCGTTAGATGTGGCGCGGCTCGCCAATCCGCTGGTGCGGTTTGCGCAACGCCTGGCCGCCGGCGAACCGATCACCATCGTCGCCATCGGGTCGTCATCCACCGCCGGCTCCGGCGCGAGTTCGCCGGCCGCCAGCTATCCGAGCCGGTTGCAAGTCGAGCTCAACCAGCGTTTCCCCCGCCAAAAAATCACCGTGCTCAATCGCGGCGTCGGCGGCGAGGAAATCAAGGACATGCTCAAGCGCTTCGAAGGCGCGGTGATGGCCGAAAAGCCCGATTTGGTATTGTGGCAACTCGGAACCAATTCGGTGATCCGCGATCATGCGCTGGTCGATCACGGCGCCTCCATCCGCGACGGCGTGAATGTTATCAAACTGGCCGGCGCGGACGTCATCCTGGTCGATCCGCAATTTGCGCCGAAGGTGATCGCCAAGCCGGATGCCGAACGCATGGTCGATCTGATCGCCGTTACCGCAAAGACCGAAAATGTCGATCTGTTTCGCCGCTTTGCAGTCATGCGCCGCTGGCACAACGTCGAACACCTGCCGTTCGAATCTTTCGTGTCGCCCGACGGGCTGCACATGAACGACTGGAGCTATGCCTGCATCGCCAAGGTTCTGGCCGCCGCCATTGTCGAGGCCGCGACGCGTCCGCTCTCGTCCGTCTCGGCAAAGCCCGCGCGCTGACCGGCCGTCTCACACCGCAGCGAGCGCCGCCAGCAAATCCTCGATCACGTCGTCGGGATGTTCCAGCCCGGCAGAGAACCGCACCAGCCCGTCGCCGATGCCGAGCTCGGCCCGCTGCGGCGGGGTGAGACGCTGATGCGTCGTCGTGGTCGGATGGGTGATCAGGCTACGGGCGTCGCCGAGATTGTTGGTGATGAGGATAAGTTTAAGAGCGTTGAGAAAGCGGAACGCCCCGGCCTTGCCGCCCTTGATTTCGAACGAGCACAAAGTCGAGCCGGCGCGCATCTGCTTGGCGATGATGGCGGCCTGCGGATGGTCGCCCCGGCCGGGATAGATCAGCCGCGCGATGTTGGGATGGCCGGCGAGCGCAGTCGAAACCGCGCCGGCGGTCTCGGTCTGCCGGGCCACCCGCACCGACAACGTCTCCAGCCCTTTCAGCAGCACCCAGGCATTGAACGGCGACAGCGACGGCCCGGTTTGCCGCAACACCTGATGCACGTGATCCATGATGAATTTCTCGGAAGCCAGAATGACGCCGCCGAGAACGCGGCCCTGGCCGTCGATGTGTTTGGTGGCCGAATAAACCACGCAGTCGGCGCCGAGCGCGAGCGGGCTCTGGTACAGCGGCGTGGCGAACACATTGTCGACCACCAGCTTGGCGCCGGCGTCGTGCGCAATGGCGGCGACCGCGGCGATGTCGTAGACCTCCAGCGTCGGATTGGTCGGCGTCTCCAGGAAGAACGCCGTGGTGTTCTTTTGCACCGCCTGCTGCCAGGCCTTGAGGTCCTTGCCGTCGACCAGGGTGCAGGGCACGCCGAAGCGCGGCAGCCATTCCTCGATCACCCAGCGGCAGGAGCCGAACAGCGCCTTGGCGGCGACCACATGATCGCCGGCCTTGACCAGGCCCATCAGCGCGGTGGTCACCGCCGCCATGCCGGTGGCGGTCGAGCGGGCGGCCTCGGCGCCTTCGAGCGCGGCCATGCGCTGCTCGAACATGTCCATGGTCGGATTGGAGTAGCGCGAATAGACGTAGCCGGGAATCTTGCCGGAGAAGCGCGCCTCGCACTCCTCGGCGCTGGCGTAGACATAGCCTTGGGTGAGGAACAGCGCCTCCGAGGTCTCGTTGAATGGCGAGCGCAGGGTGCCGGCATGAACCAGCCGGGTTTCGGGGCGGTAGTCGCGGCGATCGGACGCGGACATTTTTGTCTCCTTCCGGCCGGGCGCAGGATCGGTCCGAAAACCGCTTTTCGGGATTCTGCGCGCCAGCCAACAAAAAACCGGCCGGGAAAAAATCCTCAGCCGGGTCCACGCGTCCCCGGCCTTTTAGCGACTTATTTTACGTGGCTGCAAGCCGGCCGGCTCAAATGACCACGGGATAAGCCTGCTCTTACCCGCCGGGTCTCTTTTCGTCAAGCCGGGCATCGGGTTAGATCGCACAGCACCTCACCCTTCGAGACGCGCCTTTCAGGCGCTCCTCAGGATGAGGAGAGAGGCCGAGGCTCGTTCGTGGCACTTACCTTCGCCATCGAGGACAAAGGCATCCTGCCCGACCGCATGATCGCGGCGCTGGCGCAGGCCGGCGGCATTTTGCCGGCCTATGATTTCGTGCCCGACCAGATTCAGCCGGCTAGTCTCGATCTCCGGCTCGGCGAAATCGCCTACCGGGTGCGCGCCAGTTTCCTGCCCGGCCGCACCACGGTGGCGCAGCGGGTCGACGAATTGAAGCTGCACGAAATGGCGCTGACCGACGGCGCGGTGCTGGAAACCGGCTGCGTCTATATCGTGCCGCTGATCGAAAGCCTGGCGCTGCCGCCGGAGATTTCGGCCGCCGCCAATCCGAAAAGCTCGACCGGCCGGCTCGACGTGTTCACCCGCGTCATCGCCGACGAGACCCGCGGCTTCGACCGCATCCATGCCGGCTATCACGGCCCGCTTTATGCCGAGATCAGCCCGCGCACCTTTCCGGTGCTGGTGCGCGAGGGCACGCGGCTGTCGCAGATCCGCTTCCGCCACGGCCATGCGCTGCTCGACGCGAAAGCGCTGCGCGAACTGCATGCGCGCGAACGGCTGGTCGACGACAGCGAAGCCGACGTCAGCGAGGGCATCGCGGTCGGCGTCGATCTGTCCGGGCTCGGCCCCGGCGGGCTGGTCGGCTATCGCGCCAAGCGCCACACCGGCCTGATCGACGTCGAGCGCCGCGCCGGTTATGCGATCGCCGATTTCTGGGAGCCGGTGCCGGCGCGCGCCGACCGCAGCCTGATCCTCGATCCGAACGAATTCTACATTCTGGCCTCGAAGGAGGCGGTGCAGGTGCCGCCCGACTACGCCGCCGAGATGGTGCCGTTCGATCCCTTGGTCGGCGAATTCCGCGTGCATTACGCCGGCTTTTTCGATCCCGGTTTTGGCTATGCCGGTGCCGGCGGGCAGGGGGCGCGGGCGGTGCTGGAAGTGCGCTCGCGCGAAGTGCCGTTCATCATCGAGCACGGCCAGATCGTCGGCCGGCTGGTGTACGAAAAAATGATCGCGCGGCCGGACAAGCTCTATGGCTCCGGGATAGGCTCGAATTACCAGGCGCAAAGTTTGAAGCTGAGCAAGCATTTCAAAAGCTGATTGTTTCCGGCGGGTGCGCGCCGCTGCTGTTTGGTCATTCCGGGACGCGCGCAGCGCGGACCCGTTGGGCCGGCCCGGGTGTAAACTTGTCCCGGCCATCCACGTCTCCCTTCTTGTCATCGTCCGGCTTGACCGGACGATCCAGTAAACACCGCACCGTCGGCGATTACTGGATCATCCGCTGGAGCCTGCCCCCGCGCATGCGGGGGCGGATGATGACGGCCCAATATCCAATGCGCGCAAGCGTCATCGCCCGTATTGTTGGCGGCGCCGGGTACGCCGTAACCTGTTTTGCCGGGCCCCCGATCCGAGGGCGCGCGGAACGCCGGGCGCCAGCCGCGCCCACGGCCCCGTGTGGTGGTGGTGAGAGAGAACCACACGAGCTTCGTCACCGCAGGAGAGCCGGCCGATCCGGCGCTCCGCGCGCGGTGTTTGAGGTTTGCTCCGCGATCACCCCGGTGGGCACACAATCTTTTACCCACCGCTTTAGACGGACAGGGAAACCTGGGCCGCTCGAACTCG
>Ga0315281_10006879_pt1 | contig 16090 bp, 17 predicted proteins | sample YL17G07_0_MG_FD_204540 | JGI IMG/M metagenome (GOLD analysis project Ga0315281, IMG submission 204540) | Sediment microbial communities from Yellowstone Lake, YNP, Wyoming, USA - YL17G07_0 | ecosystem: Environmental > Aquatic > Freshwater > Lake > Sediment | place: USA: Wyoming | collected... | reverse complement strand
GGTCAGAGCATGCAGTGCAGCAAGTGCCACCGGGATGCGATTGTTTTCCAGCCCTATTCGGGGCTGCATCTCTGCGGTCAGCATAGTATTGCCGATGTTGAAGCCAAGGCAAAAAAGGTGATACGGGCACATGGGTGGCTCAAATACGGCGATCACATTGCAGTGCTTCTTTCTGGCAACCGAAGCAGCAGCGCGCTCCTGTATTTTTTAAAACATCTCACTGCAGAGCGCCGCGACATACGGATTACTGCCATAACCATAGCAGATGGAACAGGCGCCCGCAGCGACACTTCGCGTGCGAAACAGATTGCAGAGTGTCTGGATACGGAGTTACTTGAGGTGTCGTTGTCAGAAGAATCCGAGACGGGGGATGGAATATTTACGGCAAAAAACCCGGATATATCATCACTGCCATCGTTTTCCACATCCCGTTCCATCCTGCTCGACCGGATTGCACAACGGCACGGGATCACAAAGATTGCATGGGACCTTTGCCTCGATGATGCGGCAGGTGTGGTGCTCGAGAGCATCATTCGGGGCGATGGGGAAAAACTGGTCAGTGGCAGCTCCTGTCAGGGCGTAATTCCCCGAATCTGTCCATTCATATCAGTCACTGCAGCGGAAGTGTCCCTGTACGCAGCACTCTGCGGATGTGGCAATCAACCGACACTCAATCCGGAACAGGGAGATGGACTGCACAAGGATACGGTCACTATGCTGGACGGCTTTACGAATAATCATCCTGCAACAAAATACGCACTCCTCAATCTGGGAGAAAACCTGGCTGGTTTTTCCTCGGGCATTGCGGGTCTTATCCGGGCATGTGAATGGTACGGGGAATACCAACGAGGGATATGCAATGGCGGCTCAATAGAGAGTGAGGTGACGAATGGCGCATACTAAACGAGGGCGGGTATGGCGTGTGATCAGGAACTCACCGGGTATCCAGATAACGATCTATTTCTTCGCGTTTGCCATGCTCATCGCTCTCTACACGTACATCTTCCACACCGTGTATCCTGCGCTTGAGAACAAACCGATCTCATGGGTTGAGGCACTGCTGTTTGTGGTCGAATCAATGACAACGGTGGGATATGGCTGGCTGCTCCCGTTTTCCAATGATCTCACCATGCTCCTTTCGATCCAGATTATGTTGTCCGGGGTGATCATGATCTTCATCGTCATCCCGCTTCTCATCGCCCCGTTCCTCACCACCCTTCTTGCACCCGCACCGCCAAGGACAACCCCGCACCGGTTGTCAGGGCATACCGTCGTTATGGGGTATGATGAGCTCACGCGTTCTGTTATTGACAGCCTCACGGTCTCAGACCATGATATCGTGATCATTGAACAGGACAAGGCAATCGCCCTTGAGATTGCCACGCATTACCGGAAACGCGCTTACGTGATCTGGGGGGATTATACCGATCCCTCAACGTGGGCGGCAGCACACGTTGAAAAAGCACATAATATTGTTATCTGCAAGGATGAGCGGCAGACGGCCAGTATCGTGCTTGGTATCCGGGGATTGGTTCAGGGAAAGATCATTTCCGTTGTGGACAAGCTCTCCTTTGAACGGTATCTTCGGTATGCAGGAGCAGATTACGTACTATCCCCCAAACATGCAACCGGGAGGATTTTAGCACGCCATGCCGTCCTCAATCCAAGCGGGGATGCTGAAACGGCTATTCCCGGGCTGGACAGGATCAACATCAATATCGAGCATGCTGCAGAGCAGGAACTCCGTCTCATCAATATCCCGGTGGTCTTCGGGTGCAATGCAGCGTTCAAGTCCCTTTCGGAACTTCATCTGTTTGAGAGGTTCGGCATCATCGTTCCGTTTCTCTGGAAGGCCGGAAAATTCATTCCGGAGCCCGGTGACGATATCATTGTCGACAACACGACATCACTCTTCCTTTTTGGCAGGGCTGAATCCATTGTCGCTGCAATCCGGGAAGAGTTCAATATCGATGGGTGTGCAGATGCTTTCGCGGTGATCGCAGGATTTGGGGATGTTGGTGCTGGTGCGTACCAGGAACTCCGTGCGTCCGGTGTCTCCTGCATGGTCATCGATTCAAAACACCAGGATGTGGAACAGGTAATCGGTAATGCTGAGGATGAGGAGGTTTTAAAAAAGGCCCGCATCGAAGAGGCACGGTTCTGTGTTGTTGCCTTGAACGATGACGATGTGAATATTTTTACTACGCTCATGGTCCGCAACCTCAACCCGGTCATACGGATCCTTGCCCGTGCCAATGAGCCGGCTACCGTTGAAAAACTCTACCGGGCGGGTGCTGATTACGTAGCCCTCCTTCCCATGATCGGGGGCCAGACGATCGCGAGGATCATCCTTGCAAATAGCGTCACCATTCTTCTCGAACTGCCAGATGGCAAGCTGGTGATCCTCAAATATGCCAATAAAACCTACGCAAAACCCTTACAATGGTTCACCAGAAAAACAGGAGTCCGTATCATAGGTATCGAGAGCCAGAGCCGCTCGATCATCGCCCCGGCGGCAGAAGAGATCATTCTTGAAGGGGATGCCATCATCGCTGTGGGAGATACCGAACAGTTGAAAAAGTTCATTCATCTAGTATAACCGGAAGAGTGCGCATGGCAGCAGATCTTGGGTGCAGGTTGGGACAGATTGAACAGATGATCCGGTACGCCTACTGGAACAGCGGATGCACGGGTATCGTCACAGGTGTGAGCGGCGGTGTAGACTCTGCGGTAGCAGCAGCGTTCTGCTGCCGGGCGATCGGCCCTGAAAAGGTGCTTGGGCTTTCTCTTCCCTCTGCAATCAGCAATCCTGAAGATAGTAAGGATGCAGCATTACTCTGTGCCGGGCTGGGTATGGAGCACAGGATAGTAAACATCGAACCGATGCTTGAGGCGTTTAAAACCATACCGGAATATTCCCAAACGCGGTACCTTACGGGGAACCTCATGGCGCGTATCAGGATGGCAGTGATCTATTATCACGGCAATAGAGACCACCGGCTGGTCTGCGGCACATCCAACCGGAGCGAGTATATGCTCGGTTACTGTACCAAATTCGGGGATAATGCAGCGGACATCCAACCGATCCTTCACCTGTATAAGGATGAAGTCTATGAAGCTGCAAGGGAACTGAAGATTCCGGATAATATCGTAAAAAAAGCCCCGTCTGCAGGATTGTGGGAAGGCCAGAGTGACGAGAGCGAGATCGGCCTTTCCTATGCCGAGATCGATGCAGCATTACGGGCTCTTGAACTGCACCAGTGGCAGGCAGCCACACCTACCGAGGAAAAAGTGTTGGCAACGGTGAAGAGCAGTGAGCACAAGCGGCTCCCGGCACCTAACCTTTTAGCAGCCCTGCAAAGACAGCAGGGAATTTTTCCGGGAAGTTGAGGAACCCGAGTACTGACTCATTCCCGATAAGGGTGTAGAGCGGCCCCGGGCAGAACCGGTGCATAGCGGATCTCCAGTGCGAGCCGGAATACCTGACTACCGGCATCTTCGGGTAACAGGGGTTTTTCTGCAGGTTTCCATCACTCATCGCATAATACGCTGCACCGTGGAGGGTCTCGTATTCACCGTACTCGCTCTCAAACGCAGTAGAGACAATATTGGCCATGGCAAGGGTCTGGTCAGCAGAAGGGTTGATGGAGATATGCCCATACTCCGGAGGTATAATGACAATATCCCCGGCGCGTGCAGAGATCATCACTATATCCTCCGGCGCCCGCGACTGGAGCAGGTACTACGCTTCGCCTTCTAAGACTTCATAGACTTCCGGATACCCAATCCCGGCAGGATTTTTCGGGTGATAATGGCCTTTTGTCTTCACCCATTCCCCGGAGAGTGTACAGGGAGGAATGACCGTGATATCGTAGCGCAGCTTGTGGCTGCGCAACCATTGCCGGTCCGCATCTGACTTTGCCAGATCGCGGTACATAAAATAGAGGGGGGGCACTGCCCTCGCACGAAGGGTCGGCAAGGACAGACCGCATCTCCGCAATTGTCCGGACTGAAGGCAAAGGGAGAGCCCCATCCCATCCAAGCATCACTTCTGTTTTCTCATTACAAGTAAATAATACCCGGCGCCAATCCCGATAATTACGAGAAGAACGGGTGCCGGAAGCATTGATACCAGACCACTTGATGCGGGTTTTGGCTCTACAGATACCGGTACTTTGAAGGTATCTGAGACCTGGCTGTTGTCGAGTGCGTCCCGGTACCGTATCTCGGCGTCCAGCACATAGGTCTTGATCTCCGCTGCATCATCCGCATATATCTGGTAACGGGCAGTGGCCCTTTCCCCGGGTTTCAGATCCCCGATATAGGAGGTATCATCTGAACTCTTAAACGGATCAACTGCGGAGATCCGTGCCTGTGAATGGTATGCAGTCGTATCCCCGTTATTTTTGTATTCAACGGAAATCACGGTGTCCGAGCCTTGACTGACTTGGGCAGGATCCGAAGTTACTAAAAACGTTAGTTTTCCCCCAACAGGAATGCCCACCGTATCTGTCGCTGATGTGACGATATCTCCGGCACGGTTTTCATAGGTAACCGCAACATCGACCGGGTAGGTCTGTTGTGCTGCATTGCCCGATACTGCCACCTTGTACCTGCAGGAAACAATTCCATTGCGCGGGAAGTCCCCGACAAAAACGCTGCTGTCAGTGGGGATGATCGGGCTTAAGCCGTTACGAAGTATTTTTACTGTTGCTTTCTTCCCGTCTTCAAACCCGACATTTTGTATCTTCAGGTCGAGATACCCGCCGCTGCCAACATTTAAGTTTTCCGGCACTGCATCGATCACATCGATTTTTACCAGAGGTTTGATCTTTACCGTTAAGGGAAACGTCTCACTTACGACACGGTAATTGCTTTGAAGGGTGTCAGCCGCATCATTTTCAGAGGCTGCAAGGTAGGTGTACCGGATCGTAAGCGGGATCTGGTATTCACCCATAGAAGCGTTGGACAGGATCTTTGCCAGGATCGGGACAGTCACGAGCCCCTGCGACTTGAGATCGCCGATATTCTGGGGATCTGATTTGATAACAACCGGTGCAGTGCCAGAACCGAGTCCAACCATAACCATCTTGGCAGTGGTCGGCAGATCATCGCGATCGATCGTCCCGGTGGTGACAAATTTTAAATCGTTCACTCCGCTGTTCCGTACAAGGACAGTTATGGTAACATCCTGTCCCGGGGTGAATTCATTGACACCCGAGATTGCTGCTGACATCTGTGGACTTGCCCCAAAATAGGTATCCACACCCATCACCGGCATGACACCGATAAGCGACAGCACGAGGAAGAAAAGGATTGCTTTTGGATAGTTCATTACCAATCACTTGTTGTTGTTGTTATAACAACATTTATTATTGCAGGATATAAAGTCATGTTCCAATGACACCCGCCACACCCGGCTCTGCAAGGGTTATTGAATGCCTCAAATCACTTGGTTTGACAAAATATGAGGCGCTGGTGTATATTGCCCTGTTAAAAGTGGTGAGCGCAACCGCCAGCGAGATCCATGAAATATCGACCGTTCCGCGCGCATCAGTGTACCCTGTACTCGATCAACTCCAGGAAAAAAAACTCATATCAGTAGCCCGTTCAACCCCTAAGCGGTTTGCTGCTCTCTCTCCGGAGGAGGGGGTTGCAATAATGATGAGCAGGATCGAACACGATGCTGCCGATGCCCGCGAGATCCTGTCCGCAATCCACCGTGAACGAATCAGCCATGAACAGAGCAGCGAGGAACTGATATGGAATGTCTATGGTATCGAAAACATCCGGAGGAAACTCACCGATATCATAACTGCTGCGAGCCATGACATAAGGATCATCGCTCACCCCCAGATCATTTCACCGGAAATTAAAGAGTTGCTCGATGCTGTGGCAGAACGGGCTGATGTTGAGATTGTCACCCACCAGTGGGAGGGGGGCAACAAGGGAAAAATGCGAGTCTACGTCAAGAAGCACCCGGAGATGCCTCGCGAACTTGACCGGGTCAAAGATATGATGGCAGGTGGCATCTGCATTATCGATAACCGGCGTGTACTGGTCATATTAGGAACCGGCAAGGAGGATGCGGTTGCACTCTTTTCAGAATCTGAAGGTTTTATCCGCTTCTTTTCACGGTATTACAATCTGATCGTGGACTGGGCAAAAAAGCCGGAATGAAAATACGTTTTTTATTATTTTTGGCTCTGGAGAAATCATCGTTTTTACCAATGATTAAAAGCATAAAAATGAAGTGGTGGGGACAAAAGCTGGTCCTCCCCAACCACCCCTGCGCTTTTTTGATGGTGCCGTATTACCTGTTCGGGAGTCATCGTATTTTTGGGGGAGCCACAGTGGCGGGGGGTGAAACCCCCCTTGAGCGTTAGGTTTTTTTAAGGATTTCTCTAGAGCCGTTTTTTACCTTTTTTAATAATCCCTGATCTCATCCATCTGCCGGATATCCATTAATCCCTTCATCGCCTGAGTCTGAACCCAGCGTCCCCCTTCCCGTATTGCTGCCATCGGATTGGTACCGCCCACGGCTGCAATGCCAACATACTGCGGGCTCACGGGCACACCGAGGAGCGCCAGGTTCGGCATACCCACTTCAAGGATACCTGAGTAGCTGCTGCTCGAAAGTTCATCGAGCACCATTCCTACAAGAGGCTCTGCTTCCATATGGAACTCCCGGATATTTGCAAGAATGTTGCCACTCCCCCGCCGCATAACATTGGTTACTGATGTAGTCTTCTGGGATATGAGCACCTGCAGCGGATCGATGGTGGTGTACTCGTACAGAATAATATGCGTGAAGCGGATCGGTGTCCGGTTCTCAATCTCTACTACCCCGCCACCTATCGGGTTGACCGGGATACCCCGCCTGATTAAAAGACCATCAAACGTGATGCTGCACATCGTGCAGATGCCGGTACAGCCTTTAGGGATCACAAAATCTGCAACTTTTTCACCAGAAGCAAAGAACTTGACCATTCCGCTGACACTGACACCGGTTTTGTTAGCGTCTTTGAGTATGGATATCGCAAAATCAAGATCTTCATTTTTTATCAGGGAAAGATTGTACACAACCTTTCCTTCTCCCGCAGCCGGATCGAATGTTACCTGGATGGCAAAATCTTCGATATTATGGTTGACGAACTTGAGCGGGAGGGTCATCATACTAATCTCGGACATAACAATAGAAAAATTGTTCTATAAGAGTAAGGCAATTTATGTATGATGGAACACGATATGCGGGAAAAAGCCAAGAATGCGATGCGACTCATTCTTGAAGCGGCACGGTACGAGGTTGAAGAGGTTGACGACCCTCTTGACCTTTCTGCAGTGCGTGACGGCACCTGCCTGCTGGTGCTCTGTTCGAACGAGAGCGATCTGATCGGACAGTTCGACAAGACCAATTACAGTCTCATGATCGATGATCATGAGATGAACTGCAAGAAACTGTTGTTCTCAATCGACAAAGAGATCACAACTGAGAACTGCATCCAGTGGGGTGTGGACGAGTTCGTGCGGTATACCGGAGAGGCGGTTCTTGCCGACATCCTCGATCGCGAACTGGCACTGGATCTCACGCCGACAAAAGCCAAAAAAGCAGCGGTATCCGCAGCTGCATCGGCCGCAGCCAAAGAAGAAGAGCCGTCGGGTATCACGCTCCCCCATCTCCCCATAAAAATCACCGAGCAGGCTGCGATCCGCACCGCCGGGGTGCAGGGTGCGGCAAAACTGCGGTTCATCCCCTATTTCCTGTTCCACTATACAAGCAGCGGAGAGCAGGTGTACAAAGACCGCAGAATTCCCTTTGATGCAGACGGCTGGGGTGCGATCAATGCAATCAACGGGATAAAGATCGATCTCGACGGGAAGATGGTTGAGGAGAAAGAGATTCCCGGCGGGGCAGAGGTCTGTGATTCGCATATCCGCAAGGATGAGGCCTCCGAGCGGATCGTCAGCGAATTGATCGAACGGCTCACCCAGAAAGTCCGGATCAAGCAGGAGAAAGGCGATGCGATCTACTATGAAGAGAAGATCTTAAAACCCGACAGGAAAAATATCACCATTGATTCCAGGCAGATCTATGTCCCGGTATGGCAGATACGGGGCAAGAAGATTGTCGAAGTGAACGCGTTCACCGGCGAGCTGCTCTCAGAACCTATGGACGAAGGCTGCGAAGTCTTGTAGAGCAAGGGTCAGGGTGGGTCTCAAAAGAGGAGATCCTGTTCCCTTTAAAAAAACCAGATTTTTCTCTTTATGATACACAGATATCCCATGATCGTTGTTCTGGGGGGTGGCCCGGCGGGAAGGATTGCATCAATCCGGCTCGCATCCGCAGGAAGAGAGGTCAGGCTTATCGAAGGCGGGGGTATCGGGGGGCAATGTCTCCATTTTGGCTGCATGCCCGTCTGTGCCCTGAATGATCTTGCCCGCACCATCCATTCAGTCCGGGAATTCCACCGTCTCGGTGTGATCGATTCGCCTCCCACCATCAATTTTCCCCGGATGCTCGATGAGATGCATGCGATCCAGGCAACGATCGCATCCGTGCTTGATACCGAGACAAAATCTGCCGGCGTGGAGATCATCTACGGGAAAAATGGCAGGCTTGAGGGAAAGACCGTCTTTGTGGATGACGAGAAGATCGAGGCGGATGCGGTAATTGCTGCTACCGGATCCCGCCCCCATATTCCGGAGATAACGGGAATTGATCTGCCGGAAGTGTACACCCCCCATACCCTGTTTACCCTGAAGAAGATCCCGGAAAAACTGGCAATCATCGGGGGTGGTGTAATGGCTGCGGAATTTGCCTATATTTTCAGCACGTTCGGCTGCAAGGTCACCATCCTGTGCCGGAGCACATTTTTAAAAGACACTGACAAACACCTCCGCACTCTGGCAATTAAGGAGCTCAAAACGGTGGAGATCCGGGAGAACACGCAGGTTCTGTCAATAGGCATCAGTAATGGAGTGAGATCCCTCACCTTGGCAACAGAGGGGGAAACCTTCCCGCATGAAGCGGATGCCGTCCTGATTGCCGCAGGACTCGTCCCGCGTTCTGAACTGCTGAACGGTGTGAAAAAAGGACCGGGTGGCGAAGTTATCGTTGATGAACACATGCGGACGAGTGTGCCGGAAGTGTACGCCTGCGGGGATGTGATCGGACCCCCGTACCTCACACCGGTTGCCCGGTACCAGGGCATTGTTGCTGCTGACAACATCCTCGGTATCCCCCGCACCATGGATTACCGGTTCATCCCGCAATCGATCAACCTCTCGCAGGAACTGGCGTTCTGCATCACCGAGAAGGAGAACATGGCATCCCTTGCGATCCCGGGGCCAGCCGGCCCGGGCACGTTCTGGTCAGTGCCTTCCGGCAGCACAGGACTTGCTAAGCTCATGATCGACCCCGAGAGTGGTGCGATTGGGGGCGTGTGTGTTGCGGGGCCGGGCGGCGGGCTCATCGCGGGATACATGGCGTTTCTTATGAGACGCCATTTTTCTGTCCATGACTTTGAAGAGTTCATGGAAGTTCACCCCTCAACCGATGGCGTGTACGGGCTTGCAAAATATGCCTCAGGCAAGCTCAAAAAGTGGAAAGGCGAATAATCAGGACTTTTTTTCTCACTTTTCTGATCGGGGCTTATCACAGTAAAACCTATCCGGAATTTTTAAAAGCAACTGCAAAAAGGTATTATTACCACCGGAACCGCATAGTTACGATACACAGGTATCCTATTCACCGTGGTGCTTTCAAGATGACCGGTCCCCTCGAAAACGTTCCATTTGACACAACAAGGCTTGATAAAATCAATACACTCCAGCAAAAAGGGATTACGGTCTTTCCCCCCACGTTCGACCGTAAGCATACCATTTCTGAAATCAAAACCAGATACGCCGACATAACGCACGACAAGAGTGTGGAGAGCGTCACGACAGCAGGCAGGATCTATATTGTCAGGAACCATGGCAAGACCATCTTTGCCGATCTTGGCGACGAGTCAGGCAAGATCCAGCTCTACATACGGAAGAACGATCTCGGGGAAGAGCAGTTCGAGCTCTTCAACCAGTACATTGAACGGGGGGACATCATCGGTGTTTCCGGCCATGTCTTCCGGACCAAACTCGGGGAGATCACCATCTGGGTGGACGCGTTTTCCATCCTCTGCAAAGCGGTCTGCTCCCTTCCCGAAAAGTTCCACGGGCTCACTGACGTGGAGAAGCGTTACCGCCAGCGGTATGTAGATCTCATCACCAATGAAGAGAGCAGGCAGACATTCCGGGACCGGAGCCGGATCGTTGCCATGATCCGCCGGTTTCTCGATGACAACGGATTCTTAGAGTTCGAGACCCCTATCCTCCAGCCGGTCTACGGCGGTGCAAATGCCCGTCCGTTCACCACCTACCACAACTTCCTCGACCAGAAACTCTTCCTCCGGATCGCACCTGAGCTCTACCTCAAACGCCTCGTGGTGGGAGGATTCGAGAAGGTCTTTGAGATCGCCCGGAACTTCCGGAACGAGGGTGTTGATACCAACCACAACCCGGAGTTCACCATGGTGGAGATCTACTGGGTGTACCACGACTTCAACGATATGATGGGCCTTACCGAGGACATCATCTCTTCAATCGTCCACGCAGTACACGGGAAATACGAGATCCCCTATGGGGAGACTCCCTTAAATTTTGCCAAGCCGTGGAAGAAACTCTCGATGGCAGACGCGGTAAAGGAGTACGCAGGCATCGATATCTTTACCCACAGTGTCGATGAACTCCGCTCACTGGCACTGCAGCACAAACTGCCGGAATCCGAAAAACCCCAGTCCCGGCGGGAGTTCCTCATCTTCCTCTTTGAAGGGCTTGTCGAGGAGAAGCTCATACAGCCCACGTTTGTGTACGACTTCCCGGTCGAGAATTCCCCGCTGGCAAAACGACACCGGACCAACGAGGGGTTCACCGAACGGTTCGAGCTCTTCATCCACGGTATGGAGGTAGCAAACGGGTTTACGGAACTCAACGATCCTGTCGACCAGAAGGCACGGTTCGAAGCACAGGATGAGAAGCGGAGAATGGGCGATGTTGAAGCCCAGATGATCGATTACGATTTCATCAATGCCCTCGGGTACGGCATGCCGCCGACAGGAGGTGTCGGTATTGGTATCGACCGGCTCGTGATGCTGCTGACGAATAACAATTCCATCAAAGAAGTGATCCTGTTCCCCTCGATGAAGACGATTCAGGCAGGCGAGGAAGAAGGCGGCGAGGAGAAGCCGGAAGCAGGGAACTAAAATCCTGGCTCATTCTCCTTTTTTTTTTAAAAAAAAACACGTTCTGTCGGTCTTTTCGGAGAGTATAATTGACCGCACTCATACTATTTTTATGGACCCCGGTGATGTAGCGGTAGATGCTCGTCATCATGGCGGCGATGCCATCGGGCGCAATCGCTGCGGGGATTGCCGACCGGTATGGGTACGACGGCAGGCTTACAGCAGTTATTGTCGTCGGTACCTACTTAGTCGGCCTCGTGACAATTCCTGTGATCCTTATTACACTCGCGGGTTTTAGGGAGAGGGGGGAGGGATGGTGTTTGAACAATAACCTTTTCTATTGAAAAATTTACGATTATTATTGATGGAATTATCTGAAACTGAAAGATTGATGTTAGTCAAGAAGAAAGAAGAGATCTTTCAAGTTACGGCAGAAATAATGCATCTTTACGAGAAAGGAGACGAAATAACAGCAATACAAAATAAGATGAACCAAATTTTATCATTATTGAGCACGATTGAGAGTTTTGCAACCCCGGATAGAGACCTCAGCAATTTTACTCGTTTAGTTGCGCAAATATCCCTTGACTTGGAAATCGGTTTCGATTCGACTTTGCTCATACCATTCTTTTGTACAACAGTTAATTCAATCAAATTTGACTTTACTAAAAAACGATTGAAAATATCGATTCCAATTAATATCAAAGAAGCAATTTTAAGTAAAATCCAATTGGGATAACTCCACACGAAACCGAGCTTGTATTCATCCAACCGGAGGGGGGTGGGAGCCTGTTCTGTGCTAAGACCGGGGGGGAGGGGTCCCCCCGTCCCGGTGCAGACACCAGAATTGCCATCCGACGTGGACTCCAGGAGAAGCAACGGTTTTGTGCATGCAGGCAAGGGGGGTGCCCCCCACTTATGTGCCTTGGGGGGTGGGTACCCCTCTGGTGCTCAGGGAGGTGGGGGGGATCCCCCCTCCCCCCCGATCAGCTCCGGTTATTCCCCAACGGGCGCAAGGATCCCCGGCTCCCCGCCCCTGCCACCTGCCATCGAGCATCCTTCGGGAACGTAAAACCGCTTCCCGCCGCTCAGGGCTTTTCCGCAGAAGTCCCGGCAGGTGGCCGGCCGGGTCTCGTAGATCGCACAGCCCCACTTTCTTGTTCCGCTGCCGTCAGGCTCCTCTTCGCGCAGGTGCCGGCAGGGAGAGTCGACAAGGAAATAGCCGCCTTCTTCTTTGAGCCCACGCTCGCGGAGATAATGCAGCTGGTGGGGTTTGCACTGCCAGACAAGGATAATGGGGAGCCAGCGGCAACATTCACCGCAGCGGTTGCAGGTGCCGGTTGCCGGGACGGGTTGGGAGGGTTTCATTGTAGTATCTCAGTGTACCGGAATGACAGAAAAGAGTAAGGATCAGACAGATTACCATGCCGTTGTATTGCCGTGTTCCCGGCTGTTCCGGAGACAGGGATCGAAAGGAATTGAAAAGCGGGGTGGAGTTATTCGCAGACGGGCACCAGTTTTCCTTTCAGCTTCTCCTCAGTATCAAGCCTCATCATCTCCACGACATTGTTTACCATCCCTTTTACCTTCTGGATCACGAGCGGGTCGTTTTTTAAGAATTCCGTATCCGTGATCGTGTTGAACTGCGCCCCGTGTGTGCGGTACGCGATGCCAAAGGGCGCCAGCACGTATCCCAGCTGCTGGAAATACAGAAAGATGTCCATCGCAGTCTTGGTCGCACCATCCTCATGCCCCGAGACTGCGATGCCCACGATCTTCCCTTCCGTGAGGCCCGGCTTTTTTAACAGGTAGAGATTCTGGATGCAGTTCAGCCGGTCGAGGAAATCCTTGAGCCGTGCCGACATATTGTTCCAGTTCACCGGTGAGGCAACGATGATCGCTTTCGACGCGATGACCATGTCGTGGAACGCGGGCATGTCATCGAGCTGGTCCCTGCACGGGTAGCGGCAGGCGTTGTCCCGCATGCTGTAACAGCACCAGCAGTGGTTGATGGTAAACTCGCTGATATTATACCGCCGGTAGCTCACCCCCTTCTCCCGCAGGACCTCCTCTGCAAGGTCCGCCAGGTAACCGGTATTATTGGCCCGGTGGTTGCTGCCATTGATCAGCAGCACATCGAACATTTCCCCGTCATAGCGAAGCGCTTTCTTTTCGCCAAGCTCAATAAACTCCCTGATGGTGCCGGCACATTGCGGGCATTCTGCGGGGGGGCTCTCTCCCCGGGTGATGTAGCCGCAGACTGCACACTTCCAGGTTTTACCGGGCATGAGACTGCCCGGTTTCACTTCCCCGGGTGCAGTAATAGACATGCTGGAAATCCTCCTCCGCTTGTACGGGGCATCCCGGGCAGAGACACCCCTGTTCCTCTTTGATGCAGCCGCTCGTTCCTTGTTCAGCAAGGCAATAGGCGATCTCTTCTTTACAGTCCACAAAACTCGGACACATCCCGCAGATGCAGAGCCCGATTCCTTTTTTCTTATCCATGATCCAATCCTCCCGGCTGTTCATTGCTTTCGCAACTACTTATAGGATTTCAGGATTTGTGGGAACCGCGGGCCGGGCCGGTCGCTGATCGTGAACGGGCACTATCTTTTTTAATCCGACAGTCCATTATGGAATTATGTCTACATACTCGCGCTTGGTATTCAGCTCAGCATGTATCGTCCTTTTGATCCTTGCCTGCATGGTTGCCGGCTGTTCTTCCTACCAGACCCCGTCAGCACCCGCAGCACCACCGGCCTCCACAGGAGGAGGAAATACCATCACGATTAAAAATTTCGCGTTCGATCCTTCTGCGCTGACAGTAAAAACCGGTACGGTGGTCGCGTGGGTAAACCAGGACGGGGCTTCTCACACCATCGTTTCAGACACAGGTTCCCCGGCTGCCTTCTCCTCTGATTCGCTTTCAACCGGTGCATCCTACAAATTCACGTTCACCCAGCCGGGAACGTACACGTATCACTGCTCGATTCACCCGTCAATGAAGGGCACAATCATTGTGCAGCCCTAGATCTCTTTTTTTTAACAGATCCTGAGTATCGGTGGAATCCATGGCTCTGAACGCCACGTCTCCGCGTTATCAGCATAAACCGTTGCCGGGTCCCCCCGCCCGACCTGAACAAGTCCGATCGAAGTCATCATCAGGACAAACGTAGAATCACTCAACATTCGGAAAGATGTTCCCTGGGGCCGGATACGATGACACTCACACCACAGCGGGAAAAACCGGATCCACCGCAACCGTTCCATATCCTTGCGGAGGAAGAACTCTATTCTGTTCTTGGCAGCAGCCCGGGTGGGCTGACCTCGGGTCAGGCACAGGCCGGTCTTGTCCGCTACGGGCACAACGACATCTCCCGCATCCGGAAACCCCCGGTGATCTTCCAGTTCCTGAGCCATTTCAAAAACCTGCTCGTTGTCATCCTGCTCATCGCTGCGACAATATCGGTGTTCGTCGGTGAACTGACTGATGCAGTCATCATCTTTTTCATCGTCCTTGCCAGCGTCACTCTGGATTTTTTCCAGGAATACAAGGCCGGAGAGGCAGCAGACCTGCTCAGGCAAAAAATCCGCACCCGGGCCACGGTATTCCGGGACGGGAAAGAACAGGACCTGCCGATCGCAGACCTTATCCCGGGAGACGTCGTCAGGCTCACTGCAGGAGATATTGTCCCTGCGGATGCCCGGGTACTGACGGCACGGAATTTTTACGTGAACCAGTCCTCCCTGACCGGCGAACCGTTCCCGGTCGAAAAACACCCGGGCGTTGCAGGCGCCGGAACCCCTCTCACCGCTGCGGATAACTACATCTTTCTGGGCACGTCCGTTGTCAGCGGGACGGCAACGGCACTGGTCACAAAGACCGGCATATCGACCGAGTTTGGCAAAGTGGCAAAAACCCTTGTCGAACGCCCCCCGGAAACGGAGTTCGAACGGGGACTGAAACAGTACAGTTACCTGATGTCGAAATTTGTGTTCTTCTTAGTCATCTTCGTGTTTTTCATCAACGCCCTGTTCCGGCACGGCATCCTGGAATCGCTGCTCTTCTCCGTTGCGCTCGCTGTCGGCATGACGCCGGAACTCCTGCCCATGATCCTCTCCCTGAACCTGTCCAAGGGCTCCATCGCAATGTCAAAGAAAGGAGCTATAGTCAGGCACCCGGAATCGATCCAGAATTTCGGGAGCATGGACGTGCTCTGCACGGACAAGACCGGTACACTCACTAAAAACGAGATTGCGCTGGTGCAGCACCTGGACATGGAAGGAAACGACAGCGAGAACGTCCTGCTGTACTCATTCATCAACAGCTCCTTTGACACCGGATTAAAAAGTCCCCTTGATGAGGCAATCCTCAGGTTCCGCCACATCGATATCGACAGGTTCCGGAAAATCGACGAAATACCCTTTGATTTTATCCGCAAACGGGTTTCAGTCATCGTTTCTGAGGGGGACAGGCACCTGATTGTATCCAAGGGTGCACCAGAGGAGATCTTCCGGATCTGTTCGTCCATTGACAAAAATGGTGTCATCGAACCTTTGACCAGTACCGGCCGGGAACAGGTCGAAAGCATCTACCAGACCCAGAGTACAGGCGGGTTCCGGACCCTTGCGGTATGTTACCGTCCCCTGCCGGATGACGTAATACAGTTTTCCGCCAGCGATGAAAAGGAGATGATCCTTTGCGGTTTTGTCACGTTCATCGATCCCCCCAAGGAAACTGCCCGAGAATCGGTCCGGCTGCTGGAACAGTCCGGAATCGTTCTGAAGATCCTGACCGGTGATAACGAACTGGT
>Ga0315281_10006878_pt1 | contig 16090 bp, 17 predicted proteins | sample YL17G07_0_MG_FD_204540 | JGI IMG/M metagenome (GOLD analysis project Ga0315281, IMG submission 204540) | Sediment microbial communities from Yellowstone Lake, YNP, Wyoming, USA - YL17G07_0 | ecosystem: Environmental > Aquatic > Freshwater > Lake > Sediment | place: USA: Wyoming | collected... | reverse complement strand
TAGAGGTTACAAGAGAGTCGCCAGCAAGCTCCTTGTCATCGCGCAGGGTGGTTGCATAGCGGCGCAAGTCGCGTATTGTTGCTTCGGTCATGCTCAGTAATTCACTGATTTCCTTACTAAGCGGATTATTCGATCCCGCCTGCCTGTTCAATGCATCCAGTCCCAGTTTCAGGCCGATGTAGGGTTGAATCGTCGTGTCATGAATGTCCAGTGAAATTCTGAAACGTTCATGCTTGGCAGATTCCGATACCAGTTCATCCATTAATTGCATGCTTTCGACAATGCGAGATATGGACATGACCAGTTGGGCCACAAACTCAACATCAGCCTGCTTGAAGGAGCGCTTTTGGGGAATAAGGAAAAGATGTCCGGCCGAACCATCATGTTGCGTGTACGGAACGGTCAGAAAACACGGGGTATCCAGCAGATCGGCGAGTGCCCTGCATTGTTTGGACAAGTATGGATCGATTGTCGGATAGGCGCCCGGAAAATAACGTTTCCACCATGAAGGATTATTGTCGTAACAGGCAGAAAATGTACTGGGCAAATTCATCAATATTTTCGTTGCCTCTTCATTTATCGAGTCTGAGTTACTGGAATCCGGATTGATGGTGGCGTACGGTAGAGGGCTGTCATGTCTGTCTTTGCCCTTTGCGCGTTGTGAGGTGTAATAAGACAGGTAGGTCGGTGGTACCGTGGGACGCCTGAGGACGAGAATGCAGGCTTTCGCTCCGAAGAAATTCACGATGCGCTCCAGATTGACTCTGATCGCATGGTCATATCCAAAACGCGGATTGGATTGATTATTAACTTCCTGCAGGATACGCATGCGGCGTCTTTGCGTAATTTCGTGACCACCCCAATAGGAAATCATGTAGCCAAGCGTTAAGAGATATATCGGGCGAACAAGTGATTGGTCGAAACCGAATTTGGCATTGGGTTCGAACCAGATGCTGGCCATGATAAACAAGATGACCGACGCACCCGTAACAAGCAGGCCTTCCTGAAAGCCCCTGGAGAATGAGGCAGACAGGATTGCAAATAAAAAGAATGTAAAAAACAGGCTATTGGTGCCCTGGGTCAACGTCACCAGATAAGCGCAGAACAACACATCACCCCAGTGGGTGTCACGGGGAGGGGGGGCAGACAGGTCGCGGCGGAATGCCATGATAGCCAGTACGCAACTCCAGATGCCGTAGATAACCAGTGAGGTGTAAGTCAGTGCAGAGAATATGGCTGGCTGGGTTGGATCGACATAGACAATAACCAGTCCTGAAAAAGCCAGAATGCACCGTATTGCCGCAATCATGCGCACGTCCACCGAGCCATTGGGAAGCATGGGAGCGGATAATTCGTTCGTTAGTGTATGCTTACTAGTTAATTGCATGCTTGGTTGTAGTGTTTAATAATTAACCGCTTAGAAAGGTATATAGGCCACTAGTCTAACTCCAACTAGGACATTTGTACTAGTTTTTCTGTGACAGGAATAGCTTTCAGCTCCTATGAAAAAGGTATTTTTCGCTCATGTCGTGACAAGGGCAAGTGCGTATATTCCAATCCCAAGGAAGTTGATACAAGCATTTTAGATAGATAGTTTGATCTGACATTGGGGAGCTGGCAATGAATTCATACAAAAAAGGTGAGGATACTGCAACAGTGGTTGTGCTGCTTTTGCTGATATTGGCAGCTGTCTGGTTGTGGAAGAATAACTCCGGCGCAGTAGCGCATGAGGAGAAAGATGCGAATCAGTCAAAAGTATCATCCGTTACAGTCAGAATGGACAGGCAGTCCACAGTATTGAGTGACCAGTCGCATGCAGTATTTACGAAAGATAGTCATTTAAGTGGCAAATAGCATTTTTATTCCTGAAATAGTACATCAGGTATTATTTTATAAAGCTCTGTAATTCCTCTGCAATTTCATAGCGTAACAGCCTATTCGCTCTCCAGACGGTCATTGGGCGTAAAAGTCCAGGTTCGAACGATGCTGAGAACATTGGTTTCCTTCCTGATATCTTCGGGAAAAGGTGCATAGGGTGCAGCCAGTTTGACGATGCGAACGGCAGCTGCATCAAGTATACGCTGCCCAGAAGACTTGTTTACTTCCACACTTTCCACACTGCCGTCTGCCCTGATCGAGACCGTCAGGCGCAACTGCCCAAAAATCTTCTGCTGGCGCGCAAGCGCGGGATAATTAAGGTTGCCGATTCGTTCAACCTTGATGCGCCAGTCTTCTATGTACTGGGCATAGCGGTATTCCTGGGTGCGCGCCCCGATAAATTTTTTCTGCGGCAATTTTTGGTAGGCATTGAATTCCCGGTTGATCTGGGCCTCCAGTCTGGCAATTTCCAGCGCGCGGTCGACCAGATCGCGACCACTTGCGCTGCTTCCCTCCTTGCGCTGCTTTTCCAGTTGCTCCTTGGGAATGTTATGCATACTTTTTGCCTGGGTAATGAGTTTCTTAACCTCTTGCTCAAGTTTTTGCAGTCGCTGTGTTGACTGTTCGGGGGTGAGCTGCTTGTCGTTACCCAGGCTGGGCAGCGGGCTACTGGCCCGTTTGTTTTCGGCTGTATTTCCGCCCCCGTCAAGGCTGTGCTGGGCAAGTGCGTCGGCCCTGGAAGGACGTGATCTGGACTTGCTGTTAACCAGTACCACTTCCAGGGGCTGTAAGATATTTTGTTTTCTGACTGGATCGGGCAGCGTGAAGCTGACCCCAAATATCACGAAAGCATGCAGGCAAAGCGAAAAAGCCAGTGCCCTGGTCATGGGCTGTTTCAGGTATGCAAGGGCTGCCAGCTTCAGCATTATGCCGGGATCTCCACTGATTCTTCGCTCACAGCTGCTACAGCTGAAATATAGCGTGCACTGAAATTCAGCTCAAGCAGGTCTATTTCACCCATTTCTAGTGTCACCATGGTGTTCGCGGGAAGCTCGGGAATTGACGGTACGCGCCCCACCAGGGGGATGCCGGAGAGGCGAACCAGATTTTCGCGCAAAATAAGCGCCTCTATGTGCGTTACACTTTCCTGCAATAACCAGCGCAAACACCAGTAGCGTTCCATTTGGCGCTGAAAATCATTGTAAGCTGTGTAAGCCGCGTCAAAGTTGCTCAGCACGGTAAACAAAGCGGTATCGTTTTTCGCATAGACAGGCGGTTCGTTTCTGAGTAGTTGAATAAGCTGGCGTTGATTCACCAGATCGACATAACGTCGCAAAGGCGAACTGGACCACATATACTGTGCCACGCCGAGTCCTTGATGCGGAGCGGCTACCGTGCTCATTTTGACTTTGCCATTATTTTGCGTGCGGTAAATACCCGGCACATCGTTATCTGCCAGCAGTTTGCCCCAGGTACTGTTTACAAAAATCATCAGTTCGGAAACAACCTTGTCGATAGGCGAGCCGCGCAGACGGTTGCTGATCTTCACGATATCGTTTTCAACATGGAAATTGTAATCGAGTTGTTGCACGTTGTTGTCGCCAGCCTTGCCGCGTGCGGCTTCCAGCTTGTGTGACAGGTTCCACAACAGGGTGAGTTCGCTCGCATAGGGATAGTCCAGCTTGCAATCCGCCAGGGTGTTTTCGTTAAACAGGGGTTCCAGCGTGTCGTGGCGCAGATTGGCGGAAATATGCAGCCTCTCAAGCCGGCTTTCCGTACCCAGTACCTCAAGCGTGGCTGAATCCACTTCCAGGTACAGCGACAATGCAGGGCATATTTTGTCCGCGCACAAGGTATATTCCTGCACAATATTTTCGGGCAGCATGGTGATCTTGGCGCCCGGCATGTATACGGTGGATTGTCTATCAGCCGCAATTGCATCAACCGGCGTGTCGGGCGTTATACCCAGCGCAGGCGCTGCGATGTGCACGCCGATCCGCCAATTGCCGTTGGGCAGTTGCGCAACCGAGAAGGCGTCATCAATTTCAGTAGTGGACGCATCGTCGATACTGAAGGCATTGACTTCGGCCAGTGGCAGTTCCGGGTGTGGTTCCACCGTGACATCGGGGAAGCCTGTTCCGCCAGGAAAATGTTCCAGCAGAAAGCGGTTCAAATGATAGTCACGAGTGGAAGGAATGCCGCCGCAGCGCTCCAGCAAATGCGCGGGTGACAAATTGGTGGCGGCGCATGCAGCTTCAAGCGCTTTCACTTCAAGCGTGTTTCTGTCCGGGCTGTAAAGCAGGTGCGATAGCTTGTCGCTGAATTCCGGAGGCAGTGTAAACGCACTTAACTCTTCTGTATAACGAGCCAGCAAGGCGGCCTGCAAGCGTTTTTTCTCTGCGCTGGCGAGCGCGGATTTAAGCGCTTCCGCGGGGGCAGCCTTGTAATGTCCCTTACCCTTTTTGTAAAAATACATGGGAGCCGAATGCAGGCGCATGACCATTCCTGCACCTTCAACCGGCGTGGGAGGGTGACCAAAATATTCGGCTCCCAGGATATCAAAACCAAACTCCTCGGCTGGGCACGATTCCCACAAAAAATCCACATCAATCTCAGCGGAAATTTTCTCGGCGCTAGCCATGAATTCGCTCAAGGCAGGCTGGTTGAATCGCAGTAAAACATTTGCCGCCTTGATTTTGCTGCGTTTGCCCTGGATGCTTTCGATCTGCAACGAGGTGTCGTTGTCAGTCATGATACTGCCCACCTTAAAACTGCCGTCTTCTTCGTAAAATATATTCATCGTGTAGTCGAGTTTTGGTCGTTCCAGCCCGTGTAGCACCAAAACAGGAAAATAAATTGAAATTTGATTGCGTGATTATAACCGAGCGGCGCTGATATTTCCCTGTGGTTGAGGTATCGTGAAATTGTATTTGGCGAAGCCGTCACGGTATACTGGCAGGGTTATTTTGGGGGAAATTTGAATGCGCACATTAATCAGCATTATTTCAATCGTTTGTGTCATCCTGGCGCAGCCCTCAGCCCATGCAGCCAAGCGTGTCAGGGCGGCAGAGATGGGCAAGGAGAGACTGGTACTGATGCCGCTACGCCTGAATGAAACGGAAAAGCACATGCAGGGAGCGATAGAAACGGCGCTGGTTCAGGGATTGCAGCAAAAATACGAGGTATTTGCAGGCGAAAACGTAGAAAAAAAAGTTGTGGAAGTATTCAGAAAGGAATCCCTCAAGAAGGATTGCGATGAAACACGCTGCCTGCAGGATATTTCAATCGCCTTCAATGCGGAACTGATAGCAACTGCCAATGTAACCAAAATTGAAGGCGGTTATCTGCTGGCACTCAGCATACGCAACGTTGCTACCAACAAGGCGGAGTATTCCAATTCTGTTCCCTGCGAAAATTGCAATGTTTTTCAGGTGGTCAACAAGTTGAAGGAGCTTGGAGGAGGGAATATGGCGTCGACACTGGGGACGGCATCTGATTTATCTGCCCCTTCAGCGAATTTAACCAGCAATATGAGCGACCCCGAAGTCGTTTTGTGGAATGAAGCGCAAAAAGGCGGCTCAGCAGATGATTACCAGGTTTACCTCGACAGTTATCCCAAAGGAAAGTTTGTCGCCTTTGCCAAAGCGCGAATCAAAAAACTCAAGGATGAAGCTGCTGCAGTGGCTGATCAACAGCAGCAACTCGCATGGGATAATGCAATGCAGGAGAACACAGAAGCTGGCTATGAGCTATATCTAAAAAATTTCCCCAAGGGCCGTTTTGCTGGGTTCGCCAAGGTGAGACTTGATAAAATAAAAAGTGATATCGCTGCAAAAGACGAGATCGCGTTATGGGGTAAGACAGAGAGCAGTAATGACGTGGCCGATATACGTGCATATCTTAGCCAGTATCCCAAGGGGCGTTTTCTGTCAGCTGCAAACGCCAAGCTTAAGCGTATGAAAGAGGAAGATGCTAAAGGGCCTGTCATGGTGCGTATTCCCGGCAAAAGATTCGAGATGGGAAAATATGAGGTTACCCAAGCTGAATGGAAGAAGGTCATGGGTAACAACCCCAGTAAATTTGTAAATTGTGGAGATACTTGCCCTGTAGAGCAGGTAAGCTGGGATGATATTCAGGAATACTTAAGTAAATTGAATGCCAAAACCGGTAAGCAATACCGTCTGCCTACTGAAGAAGAGTGGGAGTACGCCTGCTATGGCGGCAACCAGACGACATACTGCGGCAGTAATGACATTAATGAAGTGGCCTGGTGTGACAACAACAGTAAAAACACGCCCCACCCGGTGGGCCAAAAAAATGCCAATGCTTATGGTCTGCATGACATGAGCGGCAATGTATGGGAATGGATGGGTGACTGCAACAAAGACAACTGCAAGGAACATACACTGCGCGGTGGGGCGTGGAGCAATACAAACAGTAATACGCGTGCGGTAAACCGTGAAAAAAATAGTGCAACAAAGCGGGAAAATAAATTCGGGTTTCGCCTGGCCAGAACATTGCCTTAGAAGCTTGAGTGCTGGATTAAGTTACATCCATCCTGATAATCGGCAATACTGCTTACCATTAGCACGCAAGCCGAGTACAGATAAACTTTACGGAGAGTGTCATGGCAGGTCATAGCAAGTGGGCAAATATTCAGCATCGCAAGGGCAAGCAGGACGCCAAAAGAGGCAAGGTATTCACCCGGTTAATCAAGGAAATTACCGTTGCAGCGCGCCTTGGAGACAGTGACCCGTCGGGCAACCCGCGTTTGCGTCTGGCTATGGAAAAAGCCTACGCACAAAATATGCCCAAGGACAATGTGGAGCGCGCGATCAAACGTGGTAGTGGCGAGCTCGATGGGGTAAATTACACCGAGATAAGGTATGAGGGCTATGGAATTAATGGCGCAGCGGTAATAGTGGACTGCATGACGGACAACAAGACGCGTACCGTGGCGGATGTGCGCCACGCCTTCACCAAGTATGGCGGCAATTTGGGAACCGATGGCTCGGTGGCGTTTATGTTCAAGCATTGCGGACAGATGTTTTTTGCCCCCGGCACCAATGAAGATGCGCTGATGGAAGTGGCGCTGGATGCGGGAGCGGAGGATGTGGTGAGCCACGACGACGGTAGCCTTGAAGTTATCACCGGGTCGCATGATTTTAGTGATGTGAAGCAGCGCCTTGAACTGGCCGGGTTCAAGCCGGAAATGGCCGAGGTGGTGATGAAACCGGCAACGGAAGTGAGCTTCACCGGGGATGATGCAGTGAAAATGCAAAAACTGCTGGATGCGCTGGAAGACCTTGATGATGTGCAAGAAGTGTACACAAATGCGGTGATCGAGTAAAAACTACTGCGGTGGTTATCTGCGGCGTTGCGCGGTACTCGGAATTCTCATGTACTTTTTGTACATTCCGGTTCCTGCGTTCCGTGCGCCTTGCATGTAACCATCCTCGCTACGTTTTTCGGCGCTCTGTTGCTTAAAGGGTGAACCCTTTCTCTGGTTCATGGTGTTGTATATGTCGATAATACGAATTTTGGGTATTGATCCAGGCCTGAGAGTGACGGGTTTTGGCGTGATAGAAAAAGTCGGGCAGAAACTGAGTTATGTGGCGAGCGGCTGCATCAAAACTCCTGCAGGTGACTTGCCGCCGCGTTTGAAAGTGATTCTGGAATCATTGACTGAAGTGATCGCCACCTATCAGCCGCAGCAGGTCGCGGTGGAAAAGGTGTTCGTCAATGTGAATCCGCAATCAACTCTGTTGCTGGGACAGGCGCGTGGTGCTGCAATTTGCGCAGGTGTGCTGGCAAGCTTGCCGGTGGCTGAATATACCGCCTTGCAGGTTAAACAGTCGGTTGTCGGCAATGGTCATGCCGACAAGGAACAGGTGCAGGACATGGTGATGCGCTTGCTGTCACTGGATGGCAAGCCCGGTGCCGATGCGGCAGACGCACTGGCTTGTGCCATCTGTCATGCGCACGCCGGTTTGGGATTGGGAAAAATGTCTACGCTGGGTTTGCGCGTAAAAAATGGCAGGTTAGTGTGAAGGTAAAAAATTAATGATAGGTCGCCTTGCAGGTGTATTGCTGGAAAAAAATCCGCCGCAGCTTCTGCTGGACGTGCAGGGCGTGGGTTACGAAGTGGATGTGCCGATGAGCACATTTTATAACCTGCCTGCGTTGAATGAGCGCGTGGCGTTGCATACCGTGATGGTGGTGCGCGAAGACGCGCAACTGTTGTATGGCTTCGCCACTCATGAAGAACGCGCGGCGTTTCGCCAGTTGCTGAAAATCAGCGGTGTGGGACCTAAGATGGCGTTGTCGGTGTTGTCCGGTTTAAGCCTGGCCGATCTTGCTTCTGCGGTGGTGAACAAGGATATCGGTCGCATGACCAAAATACCCGGGGTTGGTAAAAAGACTGCCGAGCGTTTGTTGCTGGAATTGCAGGGTAAATTTACGGCAACATCTTCAGGCGAAGCAAAGGCAGATGTAACTTCGCACGGTGCGGATATCGTGAATGCCTTGCTGGCCTTGGGCTACAACGAAAAAGAGGCGGAGTGGGCGGCCAAACAATTGCCAGCTAATGCGGGTGTGTCTGACGGTATCCGTCAGGCACTGAAATATTTATCCAAATCATGATCCAACACGACGATTTAAACGCAAGTCGCATTATTTCCCCGGCCGTCACATCGCCCAAGGAGGAAGCGTTAGAGCGCGCGCTGCGCCCCAAACTGCTCGATGAATATGTGGGCCAGGAAAAAATCCGCGACCAGTTGAGCATTTTTATCGAGGCCGCCAGGAAGCGCAAAGAACCTCTGGATCACGTACTGCTGTTTGGCCCGCCGGGTCTGGGTAAGACCACTTTGGCCCATATCATCGCACGCGAGATGGGGGTGAATATGCGCCATACCTCAGGCCCGGTACTGGAGCGCGCCGGTGACCTGGCCGCACTGTTGACCAATCTCGAGCCGAACGATGTCCTGTTTATCGATGAGATTCACCGCCTGTCCCCGGTGGTGGAAGAGATACTCTACCCCGCGCTGGAGGATTACCAGATCGACATCATGATAGGCGAGGGACCTGCCGCGCGTTCGGTGAAGCTTGACCTGCCGCCGTTTACACTGGTGGGCGCGACGACCCGTGCCGGCATGCTGACCAACCCTTTGCGCGACCGCTTCGGCATCGTGTCACGTCTTGAATTTTACACGCCCGCTGAACTTCAGCGCATTGTGACGCGTTCCTCTGGTCTGCTTGAGATGCCCATCGCGCCTGATGGCGCGCTGGAAATCGCCAACCGTTCGCGCGGTACTCCGCGTATCGCCAACCGGCTGTTACGCCGTGTACGCGATTATGCCGATGTGCGCGCGCAGGGCGAAGCAACGCGCATCGTAGCCGATGCGGCGCTGACCATGCTCGATGTGGATGCGCAGGGGCTGGATGTAATGGACAGAAAACTGCTGCTGACCGTGATCGAAAAATTCATGGGCGGCCCGGTGGGGGTGGACAACCTCGCCACTGCCATCGGCGAGGAGCGCGACACGATAGAGGATGTGCTGGAGCCGTTCCTGATCCAGATCGGCTATTTGCAGCGCACCGCGCGCGGACGTGTGGCGACTGCCAATGCTTATGCGCATTTTGGCCTGGTGCAGCCGCGCAATGCGTTGAACAGGGAATTATGGGATCAGGGAGCGACTGAATGAGTAAACATATGCAAGTATTTTCCCTGCCAATACGGGTGTATTTTCAGGACACCGATGCCGGTGGTGTGGTGTATCACGCCAGTTATTTGAACTTTATGGAACGGGCACGCACTGAGTGGATGCGCAGTTTCGGCTTCAGCAATGCGGGATTAATGCAAGAGCTGGGGGTGGTTTTTGTGGTGCGTTCGCTCAAGCTGGATTATCTCAAACCAGCGCTGCTGGATGATTTGCTCACCGTGAGTGTGCACTTGAAGGAAATTGGCCGCAGCCGTGTCACTCTGCACCAGACCATGATGCGCGGCGAGGAGAGGCTGGTTGAGGCGGAGATTCATCTTGTCAGTATTGCGCTGGATACCTTTAAGCCGGTCAGTGTACCGAATGTGTTGCGTGAACAATGGATCGAGCAGGTTTAAAAATTGTTACTTGGAAGTTAAGGTATAGACAGAAAGGTTATAGAGTATGGATTCGTCGCAAAGTATGTCGCTGATGCCGTTGATCGGCAATGCCAGTCTGCCGGTGCAATTGGTGATGGGGCTGTTGTTGCTGGTTTCGATGATGTCGTGGTGGTTTATCTTTCTCAAACTGTTTGCAATACGACAGGCCAAGAGCCAGAGCGATATTTTTGAGGAAGCCTTCTGGGGACATCCCGATCTTGCCAGATTGTACAAAGACTTTCTGGATGAGCGTGAAACGGCAGGTAGCCTTGAGCGAATTTTTGCGGCCGGTTATTCCGAATTTGTAAAACTGAAAAAGAAACCGGAGATGGACAATACCGCAGTGATGGACGGTGCCCGTCGCGCCATGCGTGCCACTTATCAGCGCGAAATGGATATGCTGGAATCGCATCTGTCTTTTCTGGCCACGGTCGGCTCTGTCAGCCCCTATGTGGGCCTGCTGGGTACGGTCTGGGGCATCATGAATGCGTTCCGTGGTTTGTCTAACGTCGGGCAGGCTACCCTGGCGCATGTGGCGCCGGGCATCGCAGAAGCCCTGATCGCGACGGCAATGGGCCTGTTTGCCGCGATTCCTGCGGTTGTGGCTTATAACCGCTTTGCAGCGGATACAACGCGGCTTTCATCACGCTTTGAAAGTTTCATGGAAGAATTTTCCAATGTATTGCAACGCCAGCCATGAGTAATAACCGACGCTCCTCACTCCAGCCTATGAGCAGCATCAATGTGGTGCCCTACATTGACGTGATGCTGGTGTTGCTGGTGATCTTCATGATTACCGCACCGTTGATGAATCCGGGGCAGATTGACCTGCCGAGTATAGGCAAGTCGCTGACACCACCATCCTCTCCGCTTGAGGTGATTATTAAAAAAGATGCCTCACTGGCGCTGCGTGATCTGGGCAAGGGTGGCACGGAAATTATCGTGACGCGGGACGAGCTGATTGCCCAATTAAAATTGAAGCAGAGAAAAAATGCGGATCAGCCCGTGGTGATTTCAGCGGATAAAAATGTTCGTTACGAGGAAGTTATTAAAGTAATGGACTTATTGCAGCAACAGCAAATTAAAAAAGTAGGTCTGCTGGCTAAATCCAGGTAGATTGGAAATCCCGGATAAATCATGATCGGCATCTCTAAAGCAGAACCCTATCAGTTATCGGCAGGCGCATTGTCGTTGCTGGTGCATGGCCTGTTTTTTTCCGTGCTCTATTTTAGTTTTGTGTGGCAGATGAAGCCACCGCAAGGCATGGTAGTGGATATTTGGGATAGTCTGCCATCAGAAATTGATGCGCAAACTCCCCCGGCCAGACAGGAGCAACAGGTAGCGACAAAGGTGGAGACCGCGCCACCCGTGGTATCGCCCAAAGCTGAAATTGATCTGCGCGATAAAAAAAATAAAGCAAGGGAAGATAAGAAAATTCAGGTAAATACGGCAGCAAAGAAGCTGGCTGAAAAGCAGGCCGAGCAGGCTGAGCGTCGGCTGGAGGAAGTAGAGAGGCAGGTACAGGTGCGTGCCGAGGCACAGCGCAAGGCGCAAATGGAAGCGGCAATCGCAACCGGCAAACTGGTTGATGAATATGTGGCCAAAATAGCCGCCAAGATACGGCGCTATATCGTATTGCCGCCTGGGGTATCGCCTAACATTCGCGCAGAATTTAATGTGACACTCTTACCTAGTGGTGAAGTACTCAGTCCGAGTTTGTCGAAATCCAGCGGCAGCCAGGCTTATGACAGCGCTGTGGAGCGCGCCATTTTGAAAGCGCAGCCCTTACCGCTGCCACCGGCCGAGAAAAATTTGTTCGGTCGTTTCCGTAATTTGCATTTAAAATTCAGCCCCGCAGAAAACGGGCAATAAAGGGTTTGTTATTATGGTTGTGAGGTATTTATTCTTGGTTTGCTTTGCATGCCTGAGCCTGTCGGTGCATGCCGCGCTGGACATTGAAATAACGGGTGCGGGTGAGCATCAGATTCCGGTCAGTGTGGTGCAGTTTGCGGGTGAAGAGACGCTCACCCAGAAAATCAGTGAAGTGATTGCCAGCGACTTAAGGCGCAGCGGCCTGTTTCGGCTGGTTGAACCCGCCGTCAAGGTGGCCAGTGATTCATCCGAGGTTAAGTATACCGACTGGGCCGGGGTAGACGGGCTGATAATCGGCTCGGTCAAGGTGCTGCAGGATGGTCGGGTTGAAGCAAAATTCCGTCTGCTGGATACACACAAGCAAGTGCAGTTGCTTGGGCAATCCATGGTGTCCAAAAAAGAGCAGGTGCGCACTATCGCTCACCGCATCGCCGATATGGTTTATGAGAAATTTACCGGAGATGCCGGTGTTTTCAGCACGCGCATCAGCTATATTAATCGCGAGGGTAAATTAAATCGCCTGGTCGTTGCCGATAGCGATGGCTATGGCGAATTGTCCGTACTGAAACTGAAAGAGCCCATCATGTCCCCTGCGTGGTCGCCGGATGGTAGCCACCTTGCTTATGTAACATTTGAGCAAGGGCGTGCCGTCACCTATATCCAGTCACTGGTTACCGGCCAGCGCAGCGTACTGGCGGCTTACCCGGGCAGCAATAGCGCGCCCACATGGTCGCCAGACGGCAAGCAACTTGCTATCGTGCTCACACGGGACGGCACCTCGTCGATATACCTGGTTCGCCCTGATGGCAGCGGTCTGAAGCGCGTTACGTTCAGTGATGCAATTGACACCGAACCCAGCTTTTCACCGGATGGACGATACCTGTTGTTTACCTCCGACCGTGGCGGCAGCGTTCAAATTTACCGTATGCCTGTCGATGGTGGCTATGCTGAACGCCTGACCTTTGAGGGAAATAATAATTTCTCGCCCAGATACAGCCCGGATGGTAATAATTTTGTGTTTATGCACAGCACAAAAGGGCAGTTTTATATTGCTACGCAGGACTTTCAGACCAGGCAACTGCAAATATTAACCGACGTCGGATGGGAGAAAAAACCAAGTTTTGCACCCAATGGAAAGCTTGTTCTGTTTGCCACGGAATCATTAGGTCGTGGTATATTAGCGACTGTTTCAAGCGATGGTCGGGTAAAACAGAAGATGACTCCGCAGCAGGGGGATATCCGGGAGCCGATTTGGGGGCCTTTTTTGAAGTAGCAGATTTATAACCAGGAGGAATGAAAATGATGAAGTTAGCGATGAGTGTTTTATTGATCAGTTTATTGGCAGCATGCGCCAGTGACAAACCAGCTCCTGTTGCGTCAAATGCAGGAGCAAGCAATACTGCTGCTGCAGACGCTGCCGCAGCTGATGCCGCAGCCAAACAGGCAGCAGCTACCGCAGCCCAGCAAACCAATGCCGCCTCAACAAATGCACTGGACGATGTAAATAGCATTCTTTCCAAGCGCAGCGCGTTTTTTGATTTTGACAAGTCAGTTGTTAAAGCAGAAGACAAGCCTATGGTTCAGGCACATGGCGAATTTTTAAAGAGCCAGGCTGATCGTAAAGTGGTTGTGGAAGGCAATGCCGATGAACGCGGTAGCAGTGAATACAACCTTGCCTTGGGAAACCGTCGTGCCGAGAGCGTTAAAAAGATGCTGGTTGTTAGTGGTGCCAAGGCAGCGCAAATCTCAACGGTTAGTTTTGGTGAAGAGAAGCCGAGAGAGACTGGACACAACGAAGCAGCCTGGGCCCAGAATCGCCGTGCTGATATCGTTTACAAGTAATAGTGATGTTTAAGCTGCATCTCTGGTTTTTTGCCGGAATGTGTTTCGCAACAGCCCAGGTTAATGCTGGGCTGTTTAACGATGATGAAGCCAGGGAGCAGATACAGCAGCTTGAAATTCGGATTAAGCAGCTCGAAAAGTCGAATATCAAACTGGAAGAAGCAAACAAGCAACAAACCGGTGCGATGCTTGATCTGTTAACACAGATTGAGATATTGACCCAGGAATTGCGCAAATTGAACGGACAGAACGAAGAGCTGACGCACAATTTGCAGGACGCTAAAAATCGCCAAAAAGATTTTTATGTAGATCTGGATGCCCGTATGCGCCATTTTGAGGCAGCAGAGGCGGCATCACAGACAACGGCGGCACAGAAAGCCGACGATAAAAGTGTCGTAGCGGATATGGCTGTTGTGGAAAGCAGTGCCTATGAAGTGGTATACGCCCATTATAAGGCTGCCAATTATCAGAAGGTGCTTGAAGCTTCCAGGGAGTATCTCAAAAAATTCCCGGAATCGAACAATGTACCCAATGTGCATTATCTGATGGGGGATGCCTATTTTTCCCTGGATGACTTCAAGAAGAGTATGGCCAGTTACCAGATAATAATTACCAAATACGAAAAAAATGCTCAGGTTCCTGATGCATGGCTGAATGTGGCTGCTTGTCAGCAGCAGTTAAAAGACCTGAGTGGGGCCAGAAAGTCACTTAAAATGCTGATTGCCAAATATCCCGACAGCAAAGCTGCCAAAAAGGCGAAAAAACGTCTCGCTTCACTCAAGTAGTAAATCTCTTTATGTCTTCTTCGCCCGCAGGCGTGTCGTTACGCATTAGTGAAATATTTTATTCCCTGCAGGGAGAAACCAGTCGCGTTGGTTTGCCCACGGTATTTGTCCGTCTGACCGGATGCCCTCTTCGTTGTCGCTATTGTGATACGGCTTATGCCTTTACCGGCGGGAAAAATATAACTTTGCAGGAGGTGATGGCTGCGGTACGGCGTTACTCGACACGTTACGTGACGGTAACCGGAGGCGAACCGCTGGCACAGAAAAACTGCCTGCCATTGTTGACAGCTTTGTGTGATGAAGGCTATCAGGTCTCGCTTGAAACAAGCGGTGCGCTGGATGTCAGCAAAGTGGATGAGCGCGTTATGAAGGTGCTGGATATCAAAACACCTGCATCGGGAGAAGTTGAAAAAAACCTGTGGAGCAACCTTGAATTTATCGGAGCCAAGGACGAGATTAAGTTTGTCTTGTGCGATGATGCTGACTATGAGTGGGCCAGGCAGAACATCCTGCAAAAAAAACTGGGGGAAAAGTGTACGGTGCTGCTTTCACCGGCACAGGGGCAGTTGTCACCAACTGATCTGGCCAACTGGATATTGCGTGATAATTTGAATGTACGCATGCAGCTGCAGTTGCACAAAATACTCTGGGGAAATGTGGCGGGACATTGATGGCGGCTAATGAACTGAAAAATGCGGTCGTTCTGTTGTCCGGTGGCCTGGATTCTGCCACGGTGCTGGCAATGGCGCGACAACAGCACTTTAGGTGTTATGCGCTGAGCGTTGATTACGGGCAACGTCATCATGCCGAATTAAAGGCTGCCAAGCGTGTGGCCGACGCGCTGGGCGCGGTAGAGCACCGTGTAGTCAGCATTGATTTGACAGGTTTTGGCGGCTCGGCATTGACCGACAACAGTATTGCTGTTCCCGAGCAGGCAAGTACAGGTATCCCGCTGACCTATGTACCTGCCAGAAATACCATCATGCTGTCACTGGCATTGGCCTGGGCAGAAGTGTTGCAGGCACAGGATATTTTTTTTGGGGTTAATGCGGTGGACTACTCAGGCTACCCGGATTGCAGGCCGGAATATGTGGAAGCATTTGAACGCATGGCGAATCTGGCAACCAGGGCGGCTGTAGAGGGAAAACCCCTCAAACTGCATGCCCCATTGCTGGATATGAGCAAAGCCGAAATTATCACTAATGGCACCAGGCTGGGCGTGGATTTTGGCATGACGGTCTCATGCTATCAGGCGGATGAACAGGGAAGAGCCTGTGGCCTGTGCGATTCGTGCAGGCTGCGCAAGGCCGGCTTTGAGGATGCTGCGATAACAGATGTTACGCGCTATTTCAATCAAGTTAATCAGAAGATAAATGCACCTCCGCGTTGACAGAATTCACCTAGTCCGTATAATGCGCGCTTCCTTTTGGAATGTGGGTCGTTAGCTCAGCCGGTAGAGCAGCGGACTTTTAATCCGTTGGTCGCCAGTTCGAATCTGGCACGACCTACCACAGTTTTAATCGTGATGTTCCTGTGACTCAAACCCACTAAACACTACGTATTGTTTTTCCGCCGC
>Ga0315281_10006877_pt1 | contig 16092 bp, 17 predicted proteins | sample YL17G07_0_MG_FD_204540 | JGI IMG/M metagenome (GOLD analysis project Ga0315281, IMG submission 204540) | Sediment microbial communities from Yellowstone Lake, YNP, Wyoming, USA - YL17G07_0 | ecosystem: Environmental > Aquatic > Freshwater > Lake > Sediment | place: USA: Wyoming | collected... | reverse complement strand
CCCCGTGATCAAATTATAGATGGAGCAGGTAGGGGAGGGCGATCAGCGAGACCAGTACGACAAGCATCAGGTAGCTGACAGCACCTGTTACATACCCTGAATATTTCAGGAGTCCGCGGCGGTCGAGCAGCCTGTCAACTCCTTCTTTGAAGATATAACCGCCATCAAGCGGTATCATCGGGATTGCATTGAATATACCGACATTGAGATTGATCCAGCCGCACCAGAAGAGCAGATGCACAACACCCCAGTAACCCTCGAATGGTACCAGATAGTAGGTCGTGTCAGGAGTTTCGAAAGCAAGGATGCGGAGAAACTGTATACCAGAGTCATTTGCGAAGGGAACGATCAGGAACTGGAAAAATCCTATCGGCGATAACATTCCATGAATCACGGATAAGACAGCTGTGCCGTCATAGTACTCAACACCCATGAATCCGCTTGTCATCCCGGAAATATCATCTGGCCATTGGGCGAGTGTGAGATTATAGGGTTTTATTGTACCGTCTTTTTCGATAATAAGAGTGATAGAATCCCCAGGCTTTGTGGTATTTAAAAATGTAGAGATATCCTGTCTGGTTGAAACTGTCAGATTCTTAATCCGGACATCAGTAACTGTATCTGCCCCTGGCATTCCTGATTCCGGGGTATACGGTGCGTCATGGAGTTGTGACGAGGTACTTATCGAAAAATTTGTAGTAATAATTCCCTGCAATTTTTTGGAATATTTCTGATGCAGGAATAAATCAATCGTCTGATTATATGCTTGAGACGGGTTTGAAATTCCGAGATAATATCGTTCAGATTCCCTGGTTATGTTCAAGCTATAATCAGCTATTCGTTTATCATTTAGATCCCCCGGCAGGGGTGTTGTTGTTATTCGCGCTGTTTGATTGGTAGTAACGGTGGAAATTCCCTTAATGAACGACCCGGGAGGAATACCAGCACTGGCAGCAGGATAGTCCTTGTAAATCCCATGGATAAGCGGTGTGGACAGGGGTATGACAAGGCCCATGAAGAGAATGAGCAACACAAAACAGGAAAAGCCGACTACAAGATTATTGGTAATTCCTGCTCCAAACATCCGCACCTTGGGCATGCCCGTCGTCTTTTCCAGTTCTTCTTCATCCGGCTCTACAAAGAACCCGATAGGGATGACGGCGATCAGGGCACCCATAGTCCGCACTTTGATGTTCTCGACCCGGCAGAGGATCGCATGCCCGAACTCGTGGACTGCGATGGTGATGATGAACGCAAGCCAGACAGCAAACGTGGATGGAACATACTCGTTGATGCCAGGTAAGAGCAGGATGTTCTGCGGTTTGTAGATACCGGTGGGCTCCGGCTGGACGATCAGCGTGTAGCGCACCGAGATGAAGAGCATCACCGTAATGAAAACGGATACTATGATGACAGCGATGACACCGGCGGTTCCGTAGATCCGGAAAAAGGTGCGGAATGCAGTGAATTTGTCAAAGAACCCTACACGGTTTGTCCGGATGGCCATGATCGGGCCATAAAAGACGATATGCTCCTCCCAGAGTTTATTCCGGTGGATGACGAATGCTATCGCTGCATAGGCGGCAACCAGAAGAATGAGAATGAGGAGCCAGTCCATTCCAGTACTATGGCATTGCAGGGCTGATAAAGTATTCACCCGGGGCAAATATGGCGCTGGTTAAAAAATCCGTTAAAAATCTCCCAGGCGGCTCTGGGTCTTTTTTGCAAGGATCGCACTCACCGTCTTCCAGCTCTTCCGGGCAATGGGGGGCGGGACGCGGTGCTCGTCAATATAGGAATTCAGGAACCGGATGGTGACCGGATCCGAAGGATATCCGCTGCCGATATCGCCGTATTTTTTTGCCAGCCTGGCAATCGCCCGGTCACGGGTCACCTTTGCGATGATGCTTGCAGCAGAGACAACCGGGTATTTCTCATCCGCATGGTGCTCGGATACAATCTCGCAGGGCAGTTCAAGGTGGTTTTTCACCATCTCTGCATACCGGAACGTGTTCACATCGCAGGCGTCCACATACGCGCAGTCAGGAGAGAGTTTTGCTATCACCTGTGCATGTGCCCGGGCAACCGCCGCGTTGAGGGTCATGTCCTGCCGCACCGTGTCAATTTCCTGCGCGTCGAGCCTGACGATCGCAACCCGGCATTTTTTCCGTAGTATTGCATACAGCCGCTCGCGCTCTTTTGGCAAAAGCAGTTTTGAGTCTTTTACCCCAAGGTCTGCGAGGATATCTTCAGAGAATACTCCGACCGCCGCAACCACCATCGGACCGAGCACCGAACCCTTTCCCGCTTCATCCACTCCGCAGATCACAGAAAGGGGTTGATGCGCAAAATATTTCAATGCCGATGGTGGTAAACTTAACTCATGTATATTATCATCGTAGGGCTCGGCGGAATCGGGAGAAACCTCGCAAAACAGGCGATCGAGCACGCCCATAATGTCGTAGTGATCGATCAGGATGAGGCCCGGTGCAGTGAGATCCTCGAGCATTACGATGTACTCGCGGTCACGGGAAATGCCACGGATAAGAGCATATTAGAAGAAGCGGGGATCGACCGGGCAGAAGCCCTGATCGCGACAACCAGTGACGACTCGGTCAACCTCATGACCTGCTGGCTTGCCAAAAAGTTCCGTGTTCCCAATGTGGTTGCGATCGTCAACCAGCCCTCCCACTCGGACTTTTTCAAAGAAGTCGGCGTAAGAATCAGCGAGAACCCTGACGAGCTGGTGGCATCGCGTCTCTACTACTGGACACAGAACCCCCAGCTCCAGCAGCTCGCCTCCATTCCCGGGGGCACTATCTTTGAGATTGTTGCTGAACAGGGAGCACCGATCGTGGATCACGAGATCCGCGAGCTCAAGGTCAAGGACTTTGTCTTTATCGCGATCCGCAGGGCAGGAGGCGTGCTTATCATCCCGAGCGGCAACGTGAAGATCCAGCCCGGTGACATCTTTACGGTCTTTACAAAAAAAGAAGCAGAGGACGACTGCCTGCGCCTGCTGAACAAACAGCTGAAAAAATCAACGGAGTGATGCTGCGAGCGCGCCCAGCTCGAGCATCAGTTTGGGATTCACTTTTATAATTTCTTTTATCAGGCTGATGGTAGAGAACTCTTTTAAGTTCATTTTCGAGACCGAGTGGATGATCTCGTTGAGTTTTGTATCGGGTTGCTTGATCAAATATTCCTTGATGTGGTAATTGCGTTCGATCGCTTTGCCCATCTTTGACGCACGCCATGTCTTGTCATAGGCCATAAGTGCCTTTTTCGAAGTGTCGCCTTTGCTGATGCAGTCTGCGGCAACTTCTGCGGCAAGCTTACCGGTATACATGGCATTGTAGATTCCACCGCCGGTCAGGGGATCGACGACACGGGCTGCATCACCGGTGATCAGGAGATTATCGGCTACCGTGCAGGCAAGCGGGCGGCAGACGGATACGCCACCGGGAATATATTCGATGGTCTTTCCGTTCGGGAAGGTCTTTTTTACGAACTTGTCGAGATAATCCTTTGCCCGGTGCCCTTCGCCGCTCTTCTTACCGGAGATACCAACCCCGACATTTGCCGTGCGGTGACCTTTCGGGAAGATCCAGAGATAGCCTTCCGGTGCCACATCGTTGCCGAGGTAAAAGATCGTGGAGTGTTCATCGATGTCGATGTCGGCCATCACGTACTGGACCGAACTCATGATCTCCCGGACAGGAACCGTGGTGTCGATACCGCACCATTTCGAGAATTTGGATTCCACCCCATCGGCTGCGATCACAACATCGGCTCTCACATCAGTGACTTTCCCGCAGTACTCGATCTTCGCACCTTTGAGGATTCCGTTTTCCATAATAGGGGCGGCAGCACGTGACTTTACTGCCACATCCGCGCCTGCCTCGGCCGCCTTCCAGACCAGCTCACGGTCAAAGAACTTGCGGTCAAGGACATAGCCGACCTTGCTGCCTGCCATGTCAGACTCGAGTTTCATGAAAAACCCGTCAGGTGCGACAATGCCGGCACCATGCATCTCGGCAGAGATCCAGCGCGAATCAGGTTCTATGAACTCAAGGAGTGCTTCCTGCCCGATACCCTCGGCACAGCGTACCGGAGCGCCGATTGCCGGGCGCTTCTCCACGATACAGGCAGAGAGGCCCTTCTCAGCAGCCGTCTTTCCGGCAAGAGCGCCTGCCGGCCCGCCGCCGATGATGAGCACGTCATACTTACTCTTCATTGACTACCTCCAGGGCACCCAGGGGGCAGACTTTTGCACAGATTCCACAACTCGTGCAGTTCTTCTCCACGGACAGGTACGCGTCGATCAGTTCAAGAGCGCCTTCCGGGCAGACTGATACACAGCATCCGCAATATCCACAAATATCCCGATGTACGTTGAGCATTGAGTGATCATGTTGGTGCGCCCTTTCATTAATATTTACGATTGGAGGGTCTGGCTACAGAGGTTCCCTGTTAAACCGTTCTCCCAAGATATCCGATCATTGAGATGATTGCAAAAACAAAATACATACCCTATTCTTGGTACTGAACCGCCGCCGGGACGCCCTACGGGGGCGGCGGCGCTATCGTAATATTGACAAAACCTGCGAACTTCCTGATGATATTCGGAAAGAAAAACAGTTTCAGATATTAAAGAATCAACCCAACAAGTCACCATCACCTAAAGCGAGAACGTCCCGTACTTCCCGCCGCCGCCCCTGTATCCTTATCTGCCTGCTCTTATGGTTCATGCCAATCGCCGCTTCAGGTATACCAGCACAGGGGGTCCAAAAATTCACGACACACCGGATGATAAATTATCACGGCCGGACCGCCGAATCGGACGGCAGGTTTTGGCCGGATCCTCTTTGTTCTTCAGCCCGGCTCCCTTGTGTTTGACGCCCCGGTTTTGCTCAGAACCGAATGCGTACATTTCGTATGGATTTTTCTTTCACGATCTCACGGGTTTCACACCGGGGATCCTGTACCTGAATAACAAAACGCATCCTGACAGTGTGTGCCTGGCCCACAGGTACGTCCGCACAATCCACAGTTATCGTCGTTGGACCATATTTCAGTACACGTCCCTTGGCAACAGATATGATACAGCGGCAGCCCCTGGCAACTGACGCCGCAGGACCCACAATAATAACTTGTGGTGTTTACATTGACACACGTGCCATCGCAGCAGGTCGCCGGCGCTATACAGGTCATGCCGCATTCCCCGCAGTTCTGTGGATCAGTGGTTACATCAATACATGTTCCGCTGCATTTTATCTGGCCGGTCTTCCCGCATCCCACCTTCCCTCCAAAGAAACCGGAAAGAAGACTGAGGAACGAACTGATGGGATCCTGCGTTGACTGGACCCGTATCCCAAGCGGCTTCATCGTTTCCTCAGGTCTTGTATTCCCGGCCTGCTGATGTGACTGATTGATGACGTGAACGTTCCGGGATGAGAGTGCCATGCCGGCACTGGTGAGATCTCCAGAGAAGCTTGCTTTCTGGCAGCAGTACTCCGGGACATTCCGGTTGCCGTCGGCCAGGTACCCGCAGGGTGTGTCCCCGTACACGCGATACGGTATTCCAAGGGTCTTTTCCGCCTCCGATACCGGCATGCAGGACCAGTTGGAAGGCGGGCAGTCGACGGGCTGAGGGGGGGCCGTGGTGGCGAGCACCTGCTGCCGTTCCAGCGTCAGCGGAATGGCGCCGGCCGGGGTGGTGGGTGTCGGCAGGAAGGTGCGGACACCGGTGACCTGAAGACCGGCACTCTTCGTCTGTACGGCATAGGGGCTGACATAACTCACGAGATTCGCCATCAAGTACTGCTCTTCCATCCCGAAAACCAGATCGACGGTTGTTGTGTAATCATGGTACCCGGACTTCGAGATCACGATCGTATGCGCTCCCGGAGCGAGGCGGACCAGCGTGGGCGTCGCGACAGGGGCCGGGGAACCATCAATCCGCACATCAGCCCCGGTGGGAACCGAAACGATGCTGACAAGGATCCACGGGGGCGGGGTTGCGACGGTGACCGCTTGGACATGGAGAGGGATAGCGGTCGTCTCTGCCGTCGCTACTTTTTTTACACTCTGCACGCCAGCCGGGTTGATAGAACCTCCGCAGAGAATCCCGAACACCAGCAGGATTATCATGACATATACAGCACGGGGCATAATGCAAGGAGCTATATATTACCTGATGATAAAATTTATCCTGACCGGCCTGACAGGAGATCAGAACACAGATTTTTAGCCGGATCTTCCTTATTCTTCAATAGGTGTCCCGGTTAAATGTTCGCACTCCGTGTTTGATCTGTACCGGGAATGAACTTTGACATCGGCTTTTCCTTTCATGATCTGATAACATTTCACACCGGAGATCCCGCGTTTGATGGTGAGAAAGACCCTGTCGATTCCTTCATACGAGCGAGAACGTCCCGTACTTCCCGCCGCCGCCCGGGTGCAGGCGGACCGTCCCGCTTCGAAGGGCGTTGATCGCATCAGCGGTTTTTGCGTGGATAGCGCGTATATCGGCTATCGGCGCGTTGATGAGTACCTCGATCTCGTTGCCGAACCCTGCGATGAACCGCTTATAGAGAGAAGTACACTTCTTGGTGCGGGACGAGGACGTGCCTTCCATGGTCTGGATGATCTGCCCTAACGGGATGATGTGGAGATACGGGGGGCGGGGACGGTGCGTGCCTGCAGAAGAGAGCTCCTTTGCACGATCCGATACGCCTTTTTTTATGATACCGCCGTCAGCAGGGCACCGCCATGCATGCTGTAGTGCCCCCTCCAGCGAGTATTGGGTGTAACACCGCGTACAGGCCGTGCGGTTGTATTTGCCTTCCTCAGGAAAGAACCCGGCATTCATCTCAATGGCTCCGTTCTTCACGCAGGTGAGCACGTCTTTGACCGTGAGATCCACAAGCCGGAGCCGGTTGAACTCCCGGCCGAGTTTATCCGGCTGGGGACTGTGGGCATCGGAGTTGGTGAGGAAGGGAATAGTATCGAGCTCCGCAATCGCTGCACCGTACGAGCTGTCTGCTGAAAGGCCGAGCTCCAGGAAATCGATCGGCTCACTCCCATAGCAGTCTGCAACACTGGTACAATAGGCATACATCGCAGTCCACGGGGTGAACGCATGGGCAGGGCCGATCATCGCCCCGACCTCGTGTGCATACTGCGCGATCTTCTCTCCGGACAGGTAGACATGCGGGCGGCCGCTTGTTGAAAAACTTTTGCACGTGCCCTCCATGAGTTCCTGCAATGCGGAAAACTGCGAGAAGTCCTCTGCCATGATAAGGTGGTGCACCCTTCGCCCGTCCTCTACTTCACCGGTGGGAACTATGACGACATTGGCATCATTTTCTAAGAAAGGTTCCCATGTCTTACGCCAGATCGGGTGGAGTGCATCACCGGTGCCAAGTACATGGATGCCCTTGGTTACGCACCCCGCGAGCAGCTGCTCCGGCTGCATGAAGCGCGAGACAGCCATTGAGTACGGGGAATGAATGTGCAGGTCGGCATTTACGAGCATTGGTACATAAGAGGTTGCTCCTCACGGGATATATTTTCGCGGGATAACAAAGCAAAAGTCCTCCCCACAATGGCTGCCTGATGGGGTTTGATCGTAAGGGTTCTTCGCTGTTTCATGGGGGTAAGATATGTTACTAAAAATTTGTTTGTGATGTTTCCCCGCCTCAGGGCCTCTCCGAGGCACGGCGGGGCAAGGAGTTTTTTTTCACTAAAACCGCCGCGGGGGCGCCCCGTCGGGGGCGGCGGCGTTCATCGTATTTAGGGGTATAGGGGCATCAGCCCCCATCTTTATAATCCATTCATTACATGCATTACCCATTCAAAACAGCAATGAGCCTGCTTCAAAGAGATCCAACCCCTTTCGTAGTGTGGGCATGCAGAGGGGACGTGATCATTTCTAGGATCAACCCGATCCTGCCGGTACTGCCGGAAGGAGGGTCGAACGATACGGGTGCCCGAATCCCGGCCGGTACCAGACTTCGACATCGTTCTCATAGTGATCGGAGAGACGTTCGCGGGACGGCACGAACTGGAACTTCTGTAAGATATGCTGCATGATGGGCCTTGGCATCACCACCCGGACATCATAGCCTTCCGACAGCCACTGCCGGAGCAGGGCCTGGGTATGGCCCTCGTTCCGATCTCGTGAGATGATAAAGTAGAGGTAGAGCCGGTTGTCTTCATACATTTCCAGCCACCCGGAGAAGAGTCGTTCGTAAAATCCCAGTGTTTCACTAGCGTGTGTGCCGGTCTCAATTCGTTGTACGGTCATCTGGATCAGTTCCTTTAGGGAATCTGACTGTTGGGGAGATGGGGATATAATCCAAGGGAGAGGGCGTGGTGAAAGTGAAAATTATCCGGGCATACGGGGATCGGAACAGAGTGCTCTGGAGAAATGCTCAAAAAACCCGAACGCTCACGGGGGTTTCACGCCCCCGCCACTGGGGCTCCCCCACAAACACCAACAGGATTGTACCGCCGCCCCCGCGGCGGTTCAGGAACCGGTTATCCCCTTAAACCGACCTGACCTGCGAGGCCCCGACGAGGCGGCTCAAGCGACCCCCGAAGGGGGGTGGGTAGGCTCCTAAATACTGGAACTATTGTTAAAATGATTTTCATCCTTCGGGTGTGAACCTGACGGGTTCATGCCCGATTCTACAGAACCGGACACAATATAGTTGGCTGCTGACTTTTTTTTAAAACAGGTTCCTGTAAAAATTACCCGTTTCGCAATATCCTTATCCTTTCCCGCTATAATCCGCTTACCGGAGAAGGAAGTAATTATTGTGAACATGCAGCTTGTGAAGTGGTGCGTTGATCTCGCGATGGGAATGACATTCCTGTTCAGTTTTGTGACCGGGTTTTTTAAGTTCACGCTTCTTATGCGGATATTCGGCTTTACCGATATCGTGCTTCCATTAGCACGGATGAGTGACATCCATGACTGGGCTGGGATCGCACTCGGTATCCTTGTCGCAACTCACCTGTTTTTAAACCGTGCATGGATCCTGTCCATGACACGAAAAATTCTCACGGGCACAATTGATATGAAATAAAAAAAGGCCGGGTTTTAACGAGCCGGCAGAGATCGCACCGCAATCACCGTGAAAAGAAATTCTTGTCCAGATCCCCGGTATTGGAATATCCCCGCTGTTCCCAGTATCCACGGTAACTGGGATCATCGGTCAGTTCAATTTTCTCGATCCACTTCGCCCACTTGTATCCCCATTTGTCTTCGGCCACCAGCTGGAAAGGGTACCCCCGTTCAACGGGAAGGGTGACGTTGTTCATGGTGTAAGCCATGAGGATATCACGGTTCATCAGGTAGTCAAGCGGGAACGACGTGGTATATCCATCGTGTGCAGTGAATATCACGGTATTTGCACGGGGGCTTGGCCCGGCTTCCCTGATAAGATCCCGCACCTGTATACCTTCCCACAGGATGGTTGCATCCCAGCCTTCAACACAATGGAGGGTGACGAGCTTGGTATAATGCGGATATCTCTCCAGTATGTCGGTATACGTATAGATGTCGGTCTTGTTGGTCAGTCCGGTGATAGTGAGACGATAGTCGGACTCATTGATATGCTGGGGACCCTTGATGGAATTTTCCCGGAATGCATTGATAGACGAGAGATCTTTTCCCTGGTAGGACCTGACTTCAACCGCAGGAAGAGAGGTTGGTTCTCCGGATTGCGGACCGGAATGGAACACCGGGGTGCCAAGAAGAACAATCGCGCCTGCTGCCACCACAACAAGGATTACGGCAATGACAAGAACCAGCTTTGTATTCATCAGCAGAGAACTGATCGCAGGATCTTATCAATATTGGCAAGGTGACACAAGCGGGGGGGACAACGGCAACAAGGAACACCATGTGCCACAATTATTTCGCAGGTTAAACATGGCAATCATTACCACTTACACCATTGTAAAAGCGAACATCTGGCAGGGTGCATACAGGAACTCCCGCTGCGCTGCATTCCCACAGTCACCCGGATCACAAACCAAATCCCCTGTAAAAAACGTGGATTTTTTCCCAGTAAATTAAGCCCCAATCGCCAATCAAGACGGTCAGGGACGGTTACGGAACAATAGAGTACATCACGGACGAATTGTATTTTCCTGAACACTAACCAGCCTTAATGCATTGCACAGGTAACCTAACATCAATCGGCGCGAGCCGGTCAGGAGATATGGATATGAAGACACGGGATATGATTTTGACGGGCATGGTAGTGCTCGCACTGCTCTGCACCATTGGTATCACTGCTGCACAGGGTGACATTACCCCGGATGCACCTGCCATCGTTGCATCAGGAACAATACTGACAACCGATACGGATACTCAGGAAATGACAGTAGCCGATGACATACAACCATATGATGGGTCCATCGGGGCCGACAGCCCTCTGTATGGCCTGAAGATTGCGATGGAAGATCTTGATGAATCCTTTACTACAAACCTGAGCGAGCGGTTGAACAAGCAGCTCCGATTCCAACGACTCCGCATATCAGAAGTTCGCCGGGAACTCGATCTGAACCGCACCACCTCGGCACAGAGAGCCCTTGATCTGTACTGGCAGAAGGCAAACATTACAGGAAATACCATCACCCCCCTTGCTTCCAACACAACCGGGCTCCTGCATGCACAGGAACAGATCACCCGTCACCAGTTTGTCCTCGAAAACCTCCTACTTTCACACCCGAACAACACCGGCCTGATGCGGGCTTACAACAACAGCCTCGATCTCGAACAGAAGTTTACGCAAAAGACACAGGTGAAGTTCGAACGGGTCATGGAAAAGAACAATAAAACGATCATCAAAGCGGTAAGACTGGAACTCAATGAACAGATCCGGGCCGGCCATGGTGACGGTACGAGGAACGAGACAGAGATCAGAACACAGGCAGAGGAGCGGATAAAAGTCCGGAATATCACTGATCAGGGAACTGCAGAGACTACGCGTCCCATAACTTCGCGCACCAGGGTAACAAAGCCGGCAACACAGGAACAGCCCTCACCGGCAGTTACCGCTGCACCTCAGGACGACCGGTCATCAACCGGCAATCGAGGAAACGGCAACGGAAACGCTGATGATAAAGGGAAGGATAATTCCCGGAACAAATAACACGGCACATCCCGGCATCATAATCCGGCACAAAAAGCCGGATTAGGTGTTTTTTATACCGGGACGTGATACTATTCATAATCACGGAGCAGAATGAAAACGCTTTCCTGGTACCCGGCCTGCATTATTGCAGTACTTCTGCTGCTTTCTATCCCGGCCTTTGCATCGGCGGCTACGGAACCCGACTATACCACCACCTATACGATCACTATAGTAGAGGATGGCACCGCTTTCTGGCGGGTGGAGTACCGCACCCTTCTTGCGACTGATGCGGACAGGGAATCATTTGCTTCCTATACCCGCGACCTTCCCTCTGTCTACCTCCCCCGGGTAAGAGACCTGATGCAGCGGTCCGCTGCACAATCAGCAGTCAGCACTTCCCGATACATGGAGATCAACAATGTTTCGGGGGATACGGTCATCCAGACATCCCCCACGGGCAGGTACGGGATTATTATCTACACGTTCCACTGGACGGGTTTTGCACAACCCGAGAGCGATCTCACAATAGGGGACGCTTTTGCCGGCGGGATGTATCTCGCAAAGGATAACACCCTCATTATAAGGTACCCATCAGAGTACACCGTTTCACGTGTGGAACCTCAACCCGATCAGCAGCGTGACGGTCTTATCTGGTACGGCCAACGATCATTCAGGGAGGGCGAACCAGGGATCGTACTGGAAAAAACCACATTTCCTCTTATACCTGCAGTGATTGGACTTGTTCTGGTGATTGGGATCATGTCCGGTTACCTGCTGTATCACATAAGAAAACGCAAGAACGCACAGGATGAGCCAGAAGAACCGGCTACCCCCCTCTCTAAGGCAGAAGAGGAAAATCTTGAGGATCGAATTCTCCAGCTGCTCAGGGCAAACGGAGGAGAACTCTACCAGTCGGAGATCGTCAGAGTACTGGACGTGCCCAAGTCCACTGCGAGTTCCACGCTCAATATTCTCTATCAGAAAGGGATTATCCTGAAGGTGAAAAAAGGGCGGGAGAACCTTATCCGGCTTGTGAACAACAGTCTGTGAACCGAGTCGTGCCCGCCTTTGATCGGGAGGTAAGTGGAAAAGCGCTACTTCATGGGGAGATTGTATATCGTTAGGGAAAGTCCGTGTAAGCTCATACTGCTCTTACTCCATATTGGTGAGCCGCCCTTTGAGTTCCCCCGCGTCTTCTTTTTTGGCTTCCATCAGCGCAGAGATGACCGCATCAGAAAAGACCAGCGCGACCGTCTCAAAGAGCGTTCCCAGAGGAGCGAATGCGGACGAAACCGACCGGTACTGCCCGGTCATCTGCCGTATCTCAAACGAGGAGTGGTCCCCGCGGTAATACCCGGTGAGATCCCCAAGATTTACTATACAGTCTGCTATCCTGCTTATCTTCGAGTCCGGCGATGCCGTGATGAGGCAGATCGTGCCCCCCAGTTCTTTGACCGTTGCACAAAACGTAGCCATCGATACCGTTTCACCGGATCCTGAAAAGACCACCATGGTATCTCCCGGCTCCAGTGCAGGGGTGACCGTCTCGCCGACGACATACACTTCATAACCAAGGTGAAGCAGCCGCATGGCAAACGCCCGGGCGATCAGCCCGGAACGACCAGCTCCTGCGACATATACCCGATTTGCCTTCAGCATATAGAGAAAGAATGCTGATGTCTCAACCTTATCCAGCATTACGGCAGTCTTTTTTATCGACTCTGCCATCTGCTCCATAAATACCGGGATATCAGAAAATTCGTCTGCCATTGTCCTACAGGCTTATTTTGTACCGGCCGATATGAGGATATCGGTATGGGCGTGAATGGGGGGGCAGCGGGGTGCGATACGATAAAACCCCATCACGCAACCGGAGAGCAATATTTACTTTCCGGCATTACCATCATCTGGACAATGATACGGATCACCGCAGTTGCACGCGGGGAGGTGCAGGGAGTGGGATACCGGTATTTTGTCACGGGCTGTGCACGGGCGGCTGGCGTGAACGGGTATGTGAAGAATCAGCCGGACGCCTCGGTGCTGATGGTAGCAGAAGGTGAACGGGCGGCGCTGGATGCATTTGTGCGGATGGTAAAGGCAGAGGGGGATGGGGTGATCCGCGTGGATGCACTTACGGTGACGTTGGGGGAGGCAAGCGGGGAGTTTGCGGGCTTTGGGGTGAAGTGGTAGGGGGGCCCGGGGGATTTTAAAAAAGGTCCTGATTCCGGGAGAGTAAAAAGAGATACTATCTGTTTTCCGGACAGGATCCGGAGGTTACCCGCACTTCACCCGATATAGCTCAGCTCTTCGTCTTTCAGCTTCTCGCCTTCGACAAGACCCTCGATGACCTTCTCCATCTCGGAAGCCCGGTCATTGAGTTTCGTGGGATCGACCGGCACATCGATGAGTTTCGAGAGCACACCAAGCACATTGGCCGCACTCATCGGGTCAACGAGGTACCCGCTTGTCTCGCCCATCAGGCAGACCGCATCGATACCACGCTGGGCGGAGAGCCCCAGCATAAGACCTGCAGCCCCGATAATCCCGCCACCGGGTTCATCGCGGTTGAACGTGACACCTGCTTCTTCAAGTTCCGGGCGCAGCTCCGCACGATTCACGGCACCGAGTACGCGGGGCTCATTCACGAGATGCCCGACACCAAAACCGCCGAGGGTGTAGATGCGTTTTACCTTGAATTCTTCAGCAATCTCGCAGTACTGGTCAGCAAGGACATAATGACCCTCATTGGAAGTGCTCTGGTGATCGCCTACAAGAAAGACTATATCGCGTCCCTCTGACTGGTACAGGAAAAGCTCATTTCGTGCCAGCCGTGCAAGGCCGTTCTCATCGAGAATCACCTGTGGGGGAAAATAGATCGAGTGGATCTCGCCGATCTTCTCGGCTTTGAGCATGTGGATCATATACTCGGCCACTAACTTCCCCACCTGCCCGATGCCGGGCAGTCCTTCGATCAGGATCGGATCTACGGGGCGCTTCTCCTTGAAACTCTCAAGGTAGCTGACAGTGATGTCCTCAATCATGCTTTACCAGCCTGCGGTACTTACCGTATTTGTCTTCAGGTGAGTAGCGGGCAGGATGCGCCACAACCGTCGGTTTGCCGCAGGCAGGACAGGATAAGGAAAGGGTATAGATATAATTCGCTGGACAACGCCGGATTCGACCACTCATTGACTCTTCCCGGATTTCGGTTTCTTGATGAGCTTGCCTTCGCCGTCAGATTTCTCGACGACTGCAATCGCAGCATTGGCCGCCTTTTCGATCGCTTTCTCCGCCTTTTTATAATCCGGAGCAGTCACCTTGATCCGGTACAGCGGTGCGCCAAGATACAAAAGCTCGATGGCAACGCCGGCAATCTTTGGCTCTGCGCTTTTCAGTGCCTTCTTGATAACCGAGATGCCGTCAGGGGCTGAACAGGTGAGATGCAGATGGCCGGTAACTTCGACACTCGGGACTTTGACATTCTCCTGTGCCACATGCAGGAGTGCATCGGAGACTTTCTTGGAAAAACCGAGTTTCTTGACCGTTGTCTCCGGTTCAATGACAAGGTCTTCAAAGACCGGGTAAAATGCCCCGTATTTGCCGAAAATCTCGTCCTCAATTTTTTTGGCTTCTTCGCCGGACTGTTCCGCGGCAAACCCGAGCCACTTCTGCGCTTTTGACTCGTTCTTCCACTCGCGGATTTTCTCACGCCGCTGGTGTTCGTTGACGTCTTTTAAGGAAAGGTCAATGTGACCACGGCTCCGGTCAACATTGAGGACTTTGCAGACGATCTTCTGGCCCTCGCGGATGTGGTCACGGATATACTTGATCCAACCTGTTGCAATTTCAGAGATGGGGATGAGCCCCGGGCGGCCACCATACTCATCCAGCGATACGAACGCTACAAAGTCCTTGACGTTTACTACTGTGCAAACGACAAGTTCTGATTCCTGTGGCCACTCTCTGTCCTGCATGGGTGGTATCACTTGAGCTCTGAGACGATCTCAGCCTTGATGCTTGCCTTGCCCCCGGCGGGGGTTGCAAGATCATGTCCGCAGACTACGCACTTTACGGTCGTGCTTGCCTTCTCAAAGACGGTCTGCTCGTTCTCACAGTCAGGACACTTTACCTTGTAAAATTTACTCCGGTTCTCCCGAATCACGCGTACCATTATCGCTCACTCCGTCAGTTCAAACTTTGCGACACGGTAACCCTTGCGCAGGTGCGCCTTTCCACAGGTGACACAGCGGTACCGGACGTTGATCTTCTTCGTCGGTTTGTCGCCGCCGGGCACCTTGGAGAATTTACCCATGTTGCCTACTTTACCCCTGCGTGCCTTCTGGCGGTCAATCCAGTGGAGGCCGGTTGTCTTGCCTTTTTTTACCCTCTCAACCTCGTGAATCTGGTGATTCCGGCAGAAAGGGCAATAGGTGTTGAATTTCGCTGGCATTTTCATAAAATTTTCACCGATAATTTGGATATCGAATACCAATATTATTTACAAAGATTGATATTTAAGACTATGTTGCGTTCACTTAAGACCGCAGCATTCCGCTCAGGAAGCGTCACTATATCTCCTTTTGAAAGAGTATAAATCCTCCCATCCACCCCCATGAACGAGTCCATGTCTTCAAGTGCGCGGACGAGGACGCAGGGATGCGTATGGGGCAGGTATCCCTTGTGTTGCGCAGGAACGGGAACGGCAGGGATACCCGCATCGTCAGAAACGAGTTCGGGTTCACCGCTCTCATCACTATCGGTTTCCGCAGTCACGGGGATAGGGGGGATATTGTACAGGAGAATGCCCTGGCACTCCTCGATCGCAGCAGTGATCTGGTCAAACATCTCCCGCTCGGCAGGGATGGTCCGCTTCACTTCCGCACGATCATAATAATTGCCTTCGGCGTGCATGATGGTGAGGGCGAGGATCTTGCGGGAA
>Ga0315281_10006876_pt1 | contig 16092 bp, 15 predicted proteins | sample YL17G07_0_MG_FD_204540 | JGI IMG/M metagenome (GOLD analysis project Ga0315281, IMG submission 204540) | Sediment microbial communities from Yellowstone Lake, YNP, Wyoming, USA - YL17G07_0 | ecosystem: Environmental > Aquatic > Freshwater > Lake > Sediment | place: USA: Wyoming | collected... | reverse complement strand
CCGTCAGGTCTTGAGCGTGAATGGATTGAAGTCGGTGTGCCGGTCGTAGTAGTCCTCATGCTCGGCGCGCTTGAGCGCCGCCACCAGCTTGTAGGTCACCGGCGTGAACAGGATCTCCACACCCACCTTGCCCAGGAACTGCACCAGCATGATGCCCTGCAGGCGCTCGTCCGGGATGAGGCCTCCGCCGTAGAAAGCCAGGGGATAGAACAGCAGTGAATCCACGCCCTCGCCGAAGATCGTCGAGCCGATGGTGCGCGTCCACAGCCAGCGCCCATCGGTCCAGATCTTCATTTTCGCGAGCACGTAGGAATTGACGAATTCTCCGCACACGAACGCGACGAGCGAGGCGAGCGCGATGCGCCAGGTCGATCCGAATGCGATCTCGTAGGCCGGTTGATTCTGCCAGAACGGCGCCGGCGGCAATGCGACTACGACATACGACATGACCGAGGCGAACGCCAGTCCCCCGAAGCCCGCCCAGATGACGCGGCGCGAGCGTGCATAGCCATAGACCTCGGTGAGGATGTCGCCGAACACATAGGAGATCGGAAAGAACAGCACGCCGGCGCCAAACGTCAATGCGCCAAGGAGGGGCACTTCGACCTGCGCGATCTTGGCCGGCCCGATGAGGTTCGAGCAGATGAGCACCGTGACGAACGCCGCCATCACGAACTCGTAGTAGCGGTATTGGCGCTGCGGTGGGGTCACGTGGTTCTCCCGGAGCGCGGGAGTATAGCAGCCGGGTTGTACCGCGGCCGCGGGAGGGTGGCCTGTTAAGCCCTTATGCGTGTGTCCAGGGCGCTGGACGAGTGGCGCGGTTCAGCCGTGACTTGCGCGCTTGTCTTTTCTCGATCGCGCGAGATCGCTCCACAGCCCCACTACTGCGACCACGAAGGGCAGGATCAGGAGGAACAGGAATGAGCGGTCGATCGACTCGAACCACTGGGCCCACGCGCGATAATCAAACATTTCCAGGGCCGATTTCGGCACCGCCCGGAAGCACAAGATGGCGACCATCGTGGGCGGCAGCGCTGCGACAAAGAGCCAAAACGGATTGATCGACTGCTCATCGAAGGAATTCTTCAGGATCGCAAAGCCCGCCGGATTGGGCGCATTGGCGATGACGGTGAGTCCCCCTCCTGCAACGGCACCGGCGACGAGGGCGTACTTGAACTCGTCAGAGACACCCTCGACCAGCGATCCCAGATAGGTCAGAGCGGCGTTGTCGGTGATGGCCGTCAGGGCTGCAGCGCCGTAGAACAGCGTGGTCTCACTCAGGCTCGACAGGACTCCCTGCAGCCACCATTGCTGCTGACCGCCCAGCACCACCAGACCGGCGAGGAAAAAGGCCACCATCAACCCCTCGCGCAGCATCAGGCCGTCGTGATGACGTTTGTACGCCTCGGCGAGCCCGAGAAACAGCAGAAACAGCCCGATGAACATCTCTGGGTTGTGATTGGTCGCGACGACTCCGGCCAGGATCGCAAGATTGACCAGGACGAAAGCTGCCGGTGCCCGTGTTCCCGTTCCGTGGGCATCGGTCCTGGCTTTCTTAGTGAGTTCCTTCTTGAACAGAAACGTCAGGACCAGAGCATTGGTGAGAACGGCAATGAGTGCCTTCCAGCCGAACATCGAGAAAACGATCCCCGCATCCCATCCCCATTTCGCGGCGACCATCAGAATCGGAGGTGCGGCGAAATGGGTCAGCGTGCCGCCTATCGAGACGTTCACAAACAGCACGCCGAGGGTCGCATACTTCAACTTGCTCGACGCGTTTCTGCTAAAGATTATGTCGCGGAGCATCACCGCCGCTATGGTCATCGCTGCAGGTTCGGTGACGATGGACCCAAGTAGCGGAACTGCCGCCAGTGCAAGAAAATAATGGGCCACTGAAGCGGGAAGTGGAACGACCGTGGCCAGCCTTCTGACCAGGTCGGACACGAGCTGGAGGATCGGCCGGCTCGCTGAAATCACCATGATCACGAAGACGAACATGGGTTCGACGAAGCGGCGGTTGTCGAGGTAGTCGGAAGCTGCTCCCCAGCCAACGGCCGCAGCCATGAAAATAAGCAGCACAAATGCCCAGAATCCGAAGACCGTCTCCACTTCGCCAAGCAGGTGCCACAATCCCGCGTGGCCGGGCTGTGTGTGCGCGAGATGCTCGAAGTATTTGGTCGAAAAAGTGTGCAGGACGGCCAGCCCGAAGAGGGTGGCACCCGCCAGTTCGAGCCAGGTAACGGCAATCATCGCTTGCATGGGGCTGCCTTCTTAAGAGATAGGTAAGGGCAGGGGGATAATAAAATCCGACAACCGCTTTGAAAATTCGCATTTTGACGTACGGGACTTTACTTACTTGCCATCGCGGGTTCCTGGTCTCACTATTGGACATTCTCGAACAAGCGACGCGGATCGGATTCATTTGACTGACTCCACGATATTCGGACGGCGCCGTTCGGTCTTCCCGTACATCAGAGATGCGGTCATGTTTGCCGCGTGCTATGTCGCGCTCGATTGGGCCAGCTATATCTACCCGCTTGGTCCGTTCAACATCACGCCCTGGAATCCTCCACCCGCGCTCAGCATTGTCTGGATGATGCTGGGGGGATTGGGTTACGCCCCGATTATTTTCGGCACCATCTTCGTTGCCGACTTCATCATTCGTCATGCACCGGGAGGCTTGCTCATCACGGCGCTTACCTCATTGGTACTGGCGGGCGGCTACACTGCAATCGCCGGAACACTCAGGTATTTCCTCAAGTCCGATTCCAGGCTGCGCGATACGCGGCAACTATGGCTTTTTGTCGCTATTACAGCGATCGGAACCGCGATCGTTGGAGGGCTCTACGTTGGGGTTCTATGGACGAACGACTTCTTGGTCGGTCAGTCGTTCTCCGCTGCAGTGTTTCGGTTTTGGCTGGGCGATGCAGTAGGCGTGCTGGTTACCGCGCCCCTTCTGCTGCTCGCCGCCGATGCCGCCGCGCGCGAGCGCTTGGTCACTTCCTGGCGCAAACCGGAAACCGCCCTGCAATTTGCGGTGATGGTTGCCACCGTATTTTTTGTCTTCAAAGGCGCCGGCGGTGAACCATCGAAGTATTTCTATCTTTTGTTCCTTCCTCTTATCTGGATTGCTTTGCGAGGTGGATTCGCCGGTGCCGCGGTGGCCTCGGGGGTTGTTCAGATTGGCGTGGTGCTCGGCGCCCAAGGGGAGCCTATGCACTCGATGGCGCTTGTCGAGTTGCAAGCACTCGTGGCCGCGCTTTCGCTTACCGGGTTGTTTCTCGGGGTCATGGTAGATGAGCGCGAGCGTGCGGCCGAGGGGCTCAAGGCGTCGCTGCGGCTCGCAACCGCCGGGGAGATGGCGGGCGCGATTGCCCATGAAATAAATCAGCCGCTTGCCGCACTGAGGAACTACGGCAGGTCATGCCAGATCTTCCTTGAGCGAGGTGAAGGCAAGATTCCCTATGCCGAACTCAACGCGACGATTGAAAAGATGCTGGGCGAGGCAAAGCGCGCCGCGGAGGTAGTAGGACGCCTTCGGGATTTTTTTCGCACCGGGACCACGCGGCTGGAACAGGTGACGGTGGACAGCCTGCTGGAAAGCGCGCAACGCATCGGCAAGAAGCTCGACCAGTCCGGAGACGTGGAATTCCGGGTCGACATGAGTGCGGGCGCATCGGTATTGCTGGTAGATCGCCTTCAAATTGAATTGGTCCTGCGTAATTTGATTGCCAATGCGTTCGAGGCGATCGCAAATCTCCCCTCGGGCGAAAAGCGTATCACCGTCTCGGCTCACGAGGTCGAGGGCAACCGGATTCTGTTCCGAATCATGGATACCGGACCGGGCGTGTCGCCTTCCGCACGCAAACTGCTGTTCGAGCCGTTTTCAACCAACAAGTCGACGGGGATGGGATTGGGTCTTGCCATGAGCCGGGCGATCGCCGAAGCGCACGGCGGGTCGCTGATTATGGCGCTCACCGAACATGGCGAGTTTGACCTGGTGTTGCCAGGCGTGGCGGCGGATGAATAGTCCAGCTCACGGTGGATTCACCATCTACATCGTTGAGGACGATGCGGCTATGCGCGACTCGCTGTCCCTGATGTTGGGGCTCCTGAACTATCGCACGGTATCGTTCGAGAGCGCCGAAGCGTTCCTTAGTACGTATCGGGATGAGTGGGTAGGCTGCGTAGTAGCGGACCTCAGGCTTCCAGGAATGAGCGGCCTCGAACTGCAGGCCAATCTGCGCGCGAGCGGCAAGAAATTGCCGTTTGTGATCATCACCGGCCACGGGGATGTGAAGTCGGCCCGCGCCGCATTCCAATCGGACGCCGTCGATTTCCTCGAGAAACCGTTTGACGAAGCTGATTTGCGGGCCGCGATTGAAACGGGGCTAGACAGGGAATTCCGCCGAATCCAGCATGCGGAAGCCGCCGGCGATCAGGCGTTGAAATTGGCAAGACTGACTCATCGCGAGCGTGAAGTTCTGGAATTGGTCGGGAAAGGGCTACACGCGAAGGAAATCGCGGCATCCCTCAACATCAGCGCGCGCACGGTTGAGGTTCACAAGGCGCGCCTCATGACGAAGCTCGAAGCGCGCAATGTTTCCGAATTGGTCCGGTTTGCGCTCGCCGCGGAGAAGCGTTAGCTCAAAGTTTCATAGAGGGGAGCGCACCATCTCATCATATCAGTTGGATCAAGCACGCTGATATCGATCGAGAGCGTCCGCAAACGCGTATGTTGGCCGTTGACACTGTTATTGAAGGAGTTATCCGATGAATGCGATTCTTGTGCCGGTAGATGGATCGACAAATGCCTTACATGCAACCAACTACGCAATCGCACAAGCGAAGCATATTCGAGGGCGGGTGCACTTGCTGAATGTCCAGCTGCTTCCGGACACCTACCGCACTGTGCGTGAATATCTGGCCGCCCCGCCGAACCGTGAATTGACGGCGCGGCGCGCCAATGCGATCCTCAAACCGGCGGCGGCGCGGCTGCAACGTGCACGCGTTCCGCACCACGTCCACATAATATACGGCGATATTGCTCCGACGATCGTTCAGGCTGCGCGCCGGCTGAAGTGTGAATCGATCATCATGGGGACACGCGGTCTGGGCCCAATCCGCAACCTGTTACTCGGATCCGTCGCGACCAAGGTCATTCATCTCGCGAAAGCGCCCGTAACCTTGGTGAAGTAGCAGTACTCAGCGCCCAATGGGAGGCGCCGACGCCGGAGTCGACCGCATCGCGTTAGCGGGTCCTCGGCCGCACGGCCGAACCCCAAGATGCAGGATCTGGCGCCTCATATGAGCGACGTCGCTGTGGTGTGGCTGCAGTTTAGCGCGTGCGCGGCGCTGATCGCTGTCGCCGGCACAAAACTGTCACGTTATGCGGACGTAATCGCGGACAAAACGGGCCTTTCAGGGAGCTGGATCGGGTTGATCCTGCTCGCTACGGTGACCTCGCTGCCCGAGCTGGCAACCGGAATCAGCTCGGTCACGATTGCCGACGCGCCCAATATCGCGGTCGGCGACGTGCTCGGCAGTTGCGTGTTCAATCTCGCCATACTGGTCGTGCTGGACTTCCTGCATCGCGGTGAATCGGTCTATCGCCGTGCCAATCAAGGCCATATCCTATCGGCCGCGTTTGGAATTGTGTTGATCGGCTTCACCGGACTGAACCTGTTGCTCGGAGACAAGGCTGCAGCGCTCTCAATCGGGCACGTCGGCGCCTTCACACCGGTCATCGTCGTGCTCTACGGGATCGCCATGCGCGCGGTGTTCACCTACGAACGCGACCAGACGCGCGAATTCGTCGAGAAGATCGCAGACCGCTACCCCCAACTCACGCTGCGCCGGGCCGTCGGCCGCTACGCCGCCGCGGCGATCGTGATCGTCGCGGCCGGTACATGGCTGCCATTCATCGGCGTGCAACTTGCTGGGGTCATGGGTTGGCACAGGACATTCGTGGGCACCCTGTTCGTCGCGATGGCCACGTCCCTGCCAGAGCTTGCCGTAACGGTGGCCGCGCTACGCATCGGCGCGCTCGACATGGCCATTGCTAATCTACTGGGAAGCAACTTGTTCAACATCGTCATTCTGGCGTTGGACGACCTGCTCTTCCTCAAAGGGCCCCTTCTCGCCCGGGTCTCTTCGCTGCACGCCATGTCGGCACTTTCGGCTCTCGTGATGACTGGAATCGTCATCGTCGGTTTGCTCTATCGTCCGCAGACACGAATATTCCGGGCCGTCGGCTGGATCAGTCTGGGTCTGTTGACGGTGTATCTGCTCAACTCCTTCGTGCTTTACCTCTACGGCGAGTAGTACAAGCGCCTTGTCGCCCTCAGAATGCCTGTTCCCAAAGCTTGCTTAGGCGGATCGCCGAGGCGCGCGGCGGGTCGTTGAGTCTGGCGGTCACCGAACAGACTTCTGATATATCCATGCCTGCCGCAGCATCCATTTCTCGATCTCCACGCCGAAAAACACTACAGACGGCAGCAGCACGCAAAATGCCAACTCTTGCATGCTCAATGGCGCGGTCTTGAAAACCGGGTTGAACGCCGGGATATAAATGATCGTCAGTTGCAGCGCGAAAGTGAGCGCCACCGCGCCCAGCAGCAGCGGGTTGCTTGCGATGCCAATGCTTAACAGCGATTCGCGCTCCGAGCGGATGGCGAGGACATGGTACATCTGGCACAGGGTGAGCACGGTGAACACCATGGTTTGCCAGTTTTCCGAGCCATTGCGCAGGGCCCACGCCTGTGTGAAAACGCACAGCGCCCCCATCAATAGGCCCACCCACAGGATGTGCTGCCACATGCCGTGAGCGAAAACGCTTTCACCGGGCGGCCTAGGCGGGCGCTGCATCACGCCTTTTTCTTCCGGTTCGGCTGCGAGCGCCAATCCGGGCAGCCCATCAGTGACCAGGTTGATCCACAAAATCTGGATCGGCAACAACGGTAGCGGCATGCCCAGCAAAGTCGGAATGAAAATCGCCCAGATTTCGCCGGAATTGCCGCCCATGACAAAACGGATGAACTTGCGGATGTTGTCATAGATGCGGCGGCCTTCGCGCACGGCCGCGACAATGCTGGTGAAGTTGTCATCGAGCAGTACCATGTGGGATGCCTCGCGCGCCACGTCGGTGCCGATCTTGCCCATGGCCACCCCGATATCGGCGCGTTTCAATGCGGGTGCGTCGTTGACCCCGTCGCCGGTCATGGCGACGAATTCGCCCCTGGCCTGGAGCGCCTCGATGATGCGGATTTTCTGCGCCGGGTCCACCCGCGCGTAGGCGCGGATTTCCTTGACCTGGGAGGCGAATTCGGCGGGAGCGAGTCTGGCCAGTTCCTTGCCGGTGACGACCCTCCCGCCTTCCTGCATAATCCCCAGCCGCTCGGCGATCGCGCGGGCAGTGGCGGGGTGGTCACCGGTCACCATCACCGGCGTGATGCCGGCGGAGCGGCACAGCGCAACCGCCTGCTGCGTTTCGGGGCGCGGCGGGTCCATCATGCCGACCAGTCCCAGAAACACCAGTCCGGTTTCGGCGCTGTCCGGCGTGAACGTCTCGGGCAGTTGCGGCCAGACCCGATAGGCTATCGCCATCACGCGCAAGCCGGCGGCGGCCATTTGTTCGGCCACATACTCGACTTCCGCCAGGGTGGCAGCGCCCGCAATTGGCTCGACCCTGTCGCCAAACTGCATGGCTTGGCAGCATTCCAGTATTTTCTCCGGCGCACCCTTGGTGTACGCGATGCATCCGTCAATGTTGTGGTGAAACGTCGTCATGCGTTTGCGTTCGGAATCGAACGGCAGTTCCGCGATGCGCGGCGTAGCGGTTTCCAGCGCAGTCCTGTCATGACCTGCCGACTGCGCCGCCAACAACAGCGCGATTTCGGTGGGGTCGCCGATTTCCTTGCCGTTATCCACCAGTACGGCATCGTTATTGAGCGCCAGCGCGGTGAACAGCAGGCGCAAGGTTTCGTCTTGTTTGGTTTCCTCCGGCCACTGCCGAAAATGTTTCCCTCCAGCGTAAATCTCCTCGACGCGCATTCTGTTTTGGGTCAGCGTTCCAGTCTTGTCCGAGCAGATGTAGGTGACCGAGCCCAAGGTTTCCACCGCCGGCAGTTTGCGGATCAGGACGTTTTGCTTCACCATCTTGTGCGCCCCCAGAGCTAGCGAGATGGTTACCACTGCCGGCAGCGCTTCGGGTATCGCCGCCACCGCCAGGCTCACTGCGGTGAGGAACATCAGCGCCACGGATTCGCCGCGCAGCACGCCGAAAGCGAACATGACGAAACAGATGGCTAACGCTGCCAGCGCCAGCTTGCGGCCAAAATGAGCGAGGCGTTTCTGCAGCGGGGTGCGCGTTTCGTCCTCTGCGCTCAACAGCGCCGCAATCTTGCCCAATTCGGTTTGCATGCCGGTGGCGACCACCACACCGCGTGCGCGGCCATAAACGGCGATGGTGCCCTTGTAGGACATGTTGCGGCGGTCGCCAAGCTGCGCCTCGGCGTCATCCAGGGGATGGACGTGTTTTTCCACCGGCACCGACTCGCCGGTCAATGCGGCTTCCTCCACTTTGAGCAAGGCGCATTCGATCAGTCGAAGGTCAGCCGGAATCAGGCTGCCGGCTTCGATCAGCACGATGTCGCCCGGCGCCAGTTGGCTTGCCGGGATTTCAGCAACCACTCTGTCCCGCAGCACACGGGCAGAAGACGCAGCAAGTTTTTTCAGCGCCGCCATGGCATGCTCGGCGCGGTATTCCTGGATAAAGCCGATAACGGCGTTGAGCAGCACGATAACCAGGATGGCGAAGGTGTCGGCGGCTTCGCCGATGAATCCGGAAATCACCGCGGCGCCCAGCAGCACCAGGATCATAAAATCGGTGAACTGGCCGAGAAACATATGCCAGGGGCCGCGGCGCACGGCTTCGCGGATTTGATTAGGACCGAAGCGGCGCAGTCGTTCTGCCGCTTCTGCCGTGCTCAGCCCTGCGGCGCCGGAAGCTACGTCCAGCCGCGCCAGCACTGTCTCGGTCGGCAGACAGTGATAGGGGGGTGGGGCCGGGTTGGCGGTTGCGCCAGACGGGGAGGGTGGGAGGGGGGCTGCCATATCCGGTCAGGTTAATTAAGTCACCCTCTGCTCCAGGAAATGGTGGCCTGTCCCTAAAGTCTTATTTGACATTGGGCGGCCCGCTTGCATGGCACTACAGAAACCGCTCGCCGATGAACCAGGCGACCGCGGCGATGAATGCCGAGCAGGGAATCGTGAGGATCCACGCCCAGACAATGGTGCCGGCGACACCCCAGCGCACCGCGGACAACCTGCGCACCGAGCCGACGCCAACGATTGATCCGGTGATCGTGTGCGTTGTGGACACGGGGACGCCCAGACCAGTCGCAAGGAACAGCGTAATCGCCCCGCCTGTTTCAGCGCAGAACCCATCGACGGGCTTCAGTTTCGTGATCTTCTGCCCCATGGTCTTGACGATCCGCCAGCCTCCGAACAGCGTTCCCATGGCAATGGCGCCGTAGCAGGCCAACACGACCCATACCGGCAGCGAGTCCTTCGCCCCGAGATGCCCTGACGCGATCAGCAGCATCCAGATGATGCCCATGGTCTTCTGCGCGTCGTTCCCGCCATGGCCGAGACTGTAGAAACCGGCGGAAACCAGTTGCAGCCGCCGGAACCAGCGGTCCACCCGCTGCGGCGTCGAATTGGCGCAGATCCAGGACACCGTGATCATCAGCATGACGCCCAGCACCATACCGAGCAGCGGCGACAGCACGAGGGCGGCCGCGGTCTTCAGGAAGCCCGAGGCAATCAACGTTCCGACGCCGCCCTTTGCAACCGCGGCGCCGGCAAGGCCGCCTATCAGTGCGTGCGAGGACGAGGAGGGAATACCGTAATACCAGGTAATAATGTTCCAGGCGATGGCCCCCACCAGCGCGCCGAAGACGACGTGGTAATCGACGATGGCAGGATCGATGATCCCTTTGCCGATGGTCGACGCGACGGCCATCCCGAACACGCCCAGCGCGAGGAAATTGAACAGCGCCGCCCATGCAACAGCCAGTTGAGGCCGAAGCACGCGGGTCGAGACCACGGTGGCGATCGAGTTGGCCGCGTCATGGAATCCATTCAGAAAATCAAAGGCAAGCGCTACCAGGATCAGAAGGATGAGGATCTGAAGGCTCATGCCCGTGAATTCCCAGTCCAGTTCGCGCTGCTGGGTGATTTCATCCGATCGCCGGGCGATGCCGCCGCGAGCAGCTACTTCACCATGGTTACCGGCGCCCTCGCGAGGTGCACCACCTTGTAAGCCACCGAGCCGATAACAAGGTTTTCGATCGCACCCATCCCCCGCGTCCCCATGACGATGAGATCAGATCCCTGTTCCTTCGCCATCCTGGTTATCGTTTCGGCGGCGTCACCTGTTTGAACGCGAAGCTCGTAATGGATGCCGGCCGCCTGAAGAACCCTCTCGGCAATCTCCGCGGCCCGCTGGCCCAGTTCATGGCGGTGCGCAACCATGGCATCTTGGCCCATGCCGTGCGTCTGCGAAGTCGCGATTTCGGGCTGCACGTTGAGCAGCAGCACCTCAACGGGCGTTCCGTTTTTGGCAAGCCTGACCACATGCTCAACGGCGCGATCGGCAGGCATGGATCCATCTATGGCCGCTAGAACTTTCAGCATCGGCGTCGCCTCCACATATTTCGGTCAACTGGCAGCTAACAATCGTTGACGTCGCACTCGCCTGCCGGTCGTAAATAGGCCCCCGTAGACCCGGCTCACCACCGTCGTACGAAAACTGCAGTGATCAATAAATGCGCTCATTCAACAGCTATCGATCGCGCCCAGGTGGTAAATGCGATCGATCTCCCCACGGGAAGATTCGCGTGAAAACCCTCCACAATCGGCGGGTTCACGGGTGCATCCGATTTCCAGGAAATCACAAAATTCGCACCGGAGCCGCCCGTGTCGTCACTTCGGGGAACAAATATCTCGTACGTCCCCATGGGTCCAATCGCCTTCGGTGATGGCAGGTACTCCCTTAGCCTCTTCCCGTCGGTGTCGTAATACTGCGCGGAAGTTATGCGAATGGATTTGGCGGGGTCCGTATTTCGGATACTCACGAAAACAGAAACGAGCGCTTTCGTCGGCTGACCCTTGCTATCTACTTCCCCGTGCCAGACATGCGAATAGATCGGCAGATACAGGAGTTGCCCAACTGACCGGCCCTGCGACGTCTGACCCGAGGCGTGATCCGAGGTTTGACCAAGTGCAAGGCTACTGGACAGTGCAAATAGGACCAATGTCAATTTCATTGACTGCATAAGGGCTCCGCATGGCGAACCGGAATAGTTAATTGTCGCTATGGTGGAAACCCTCAATCCTGATCCAGGTCAATTGGCCGGGACTTACTGCAGGCAGCGCAATCCGCCCGCAACATTCAGTCTGCGGCAGCGAAGAATACCAATCCCAGGATCGCGCCAATGCCGGCCGGTATGCCGTAGCGCTCGAGTCTCGAGACGGCGTCGCCCGCGATCAGCTCGACCGGAACCGTCGTCAGTTCGAGCACATTGTTGGTGGTCGAATCCTCCAACATGCGCGTGAGCGAGTTCTTGCGCGCGGTGCTCATTACGATATGGTCGCATCGAAGCCTGCGCGCTGTCTCGGTAATGAGCTTTGCCTTGTCCCCAACCTCGATATGCAGCGAATAGGGCACACCGAAGCCGTCCAGTGCCCTCCTGACCGGCCGCAGTGCCTTCTCCGCCTGGTCGCGGTGGAAGTCGTTGCGGTTCTTCTTGCTGGCAAAGCGCGCGATGTGCCACGAGAACGGCGGCTGGACGTTCAGCAGGTGAATTGCCAGCGCCTTGTTCTTCTGAAACTCCCTTATCACGTGCGGCACCACGTAGTTCGAATTGCGTGAACCGTCGATCGGTACAAGTATCTTCAACATGGCGTTTCCTCCTTTAAGGTCCTGCGAGACTAATGCTTGACTGCCGCGCCGCTGCGCAAAGCTGGCGAGTCTCGCGCTGATTCTCGACTCCAGCCTGCGATGGTTGTGGACGAAGCCTGCCCACAACACGCTGATCACGATCACCACGTACAAAGCCGGAACGGTCAACGTGTAAGCAGAAAGAGAATCTTTGAGGTAGGGCTCGGCGGCAATCATCTTGGCTGCCGTCAGGGCAAGCACGCCGGCTCCCAGATACACGAAGCCCGGGAAGCGCTCGACGAACCCCAGCAGCATCGTGCTGCCCCAGACCACGATCGGGATACTGATCAGCAGACCCGTGATTACGAGCAGAAAGCTTCCTTGCGCGGCGCCGGCCACCGCAAGGACATTGTCCAGCCCCATCACCATGTCGGCGACCACGATGGTCCTGATTGCACCCCAGAACGTGCTCGCGGCATCGATCCTGGCCTCGCCCCCGTTGCCATTTTCAGGCAGCAGCAGCTTGTAGGCGATCCACACCAGCATCGCCCCGCCGGCAAACAGCAGGCCCGGTATCTTGAGCAGCCAAACCACGATCAGGGTCAGCGAACTTCGCACCACGATCGCCCCGACCGCGCCCCAGATTACCGCTTGCGTTTGCAGGTGCCGGGGTACGTTTCGAGCGGCGAGCGCGATGACGATGGCGTTATCGCCGGCGAGTACCAGGTCGATGACGACGATCGCCGCCAACGCCGAGAGAAACTCCATGCTGAACAACTCCACGCGTCAGACTCCTCGGATCTTCATGGTCTTGTGCGTCGCGCGGTTCGCCGCGGCTACTCCCGCGGCTACTCCCGATTGGCGAACCCCAGCAGGTGGAGCAAGCTGGTGAACAGGTTGAAAAAGGACACGTAGAGCGTGACGGTGGCCATGATGTAGTTGGTCTCGCCGCCATGGATGATGTTGCCGGTCTCGTAGAGAATCAGTCCGGACATCAGCAGCACGAACATGGCGGATACGGCCAGCGACAGTCCCGGCATATCGAGGAAGATCGCACCCAGCCCGGCCAGAAAGGCGATCAGGATGCCGACCATCAGGAATCCCCCCATGAAGCTGAAATCCCTGCGGGTCGTCAGCGCATAGCCGGACAGCCCGAGGAACACCGCGCCGGTGGCGCCTAGGGCGGTCATGACCAACTTAGGGCCGTTTGGCATGCCCAGATAGACGTTGAGAATCGGTCCCAGGGTGTAGCCCATGAAGCCGGTGAGCGCGAACACGAAGGCCAGTCCCAGCGCACGGTCGCGGAACCTCGTGGTCAGCAACAGCAAGCCGAAGTACCCCACCAGCGTGATGACCAGACCCGGATGGGGCAGCTTCATGGCCATCGACGCCGCGGCGGTGAGGGCGCTGAACGCGAGGGTCATGGCCAGCAACAGGTAGGTATTGCGGATGACCTTGCTGGTGGCGAGCGCCGCCGGGATTGAACCGGCTGTGGTTTGGACTTCGATTGCGCGTAATTGACTGTCGATCTGCACGGCGTTGGACCTCCTCCAAGTTGGAACAGGACCACGATAACGCCGATAGCTTATGTTGACAAATCGAATAAACTGGTTGATCTATTCGGAAAACTCGAAGAGACAGCCATGCTGGAATGCGTTGCGTAACACGGCTGGATCGATCGAATATAATTACGAATACTATCGTAAAACACGAAGAGGCTGAGAGGAGACCTGCCGATGAGTTCACTGAACTACAAGCACCTGCACTACTTCTGGACGGTCGCCAAGGCCGGCGGGGTGGCGCGCGCGAGCGAGAACCTGCATCTCACCCCGCAAACTGTAAGTGGGCAATTGAGTCTGTTCGAGGACGTGCTGGGCTACAAGCTCTTCACCCGCGTCGGACGCCGTCTGGAGCTTTCCGATGCCGGCCGTGTGCTGCTCGGCTACGCCGACGAGATCTTCACGCTGGGCGAGGAACTGGAAGGCGTCATGCGCGACCCCATGGAGAGTCGCATGCCTAAGTTCAAGGTGGGCGTTTCCGATGCGGTGCCGAAATCCATCGCGTACCGGCTTCTGGAACCGGCGGTGCGCCTGCCGGAACCGCCTTGCATCGTCTGCCGGGAAGGAAAGCTCGCCGGCCTGCTGGCAGACCTCGCGGTCCACCGGCTGGACCTTGTGATTGCCGACAGCCCCATTCCGCCCACCGTCAGCATCAAGGGGTTCAGTCACCTGCTCGGGGAATCGGATATGACGTTTTTTGCCACCGCGCAACTGGCGCGAAAGCACAAGGGTGCATTCCCGCACTGCCTGGAGGGCGCGCCCATGCTCCTGCCGGGCGAGGATGCGGCGGTACGGCCGCGTTTGATGCAGTGGTTTGAAAAGCAGCGGATTCATCCGCGGATTGTCGGAGAATTCGATGATGGCGCCCTCGTAAAGGCATTCGGTCAGGTCGGTATCGGCATGTTTGTGGCACCATCGGTGATCGCCGAGGAAGTGCGTCTGCAATGTGGCGTGGTGGTCATCGGCCACACTGGCGCGGTGACCGAGCAGTTCTACGCCATTTCAGTGGAGCGCCGCCTCAGCCACTCGGCGGTGGTCGCAATCAGCTCAGGGGCACGGCAGGAACTGTTTCGCCAGCGCACCCGCCGCAAACACGATTCCAGGCAATAGGAAACCACCGATGCAATATCTTCCGCATCTGTTCGAGAACAATCGGGCCTGGGTGGCAAAGATGACGGCCCGGGACCCCGATTTCTTCCGCCGTCTGGCGACCATTCAATCCCCGAAGTACCTCTGGATCGGCTGCTCCGACAGCCGTGTTCCGGCCAACCAAATCACAGGTCTCCAGCCCGGCGAGGTGTTCGTTCATCGCAACGTGGCCAATGCCGTAGTCCACACCGACCTGAACTGTCTGTCGGTCATGCAGTTCGCCGTCGATGTGCTGGAAGTCAATCACATCATCGTCTGCGGCCATTACGGCTGCGGCGGCGTGAAGGCCGCCCTGACCGGGGAGCGCCTCGGTCTGATAGATAACTGGCTGCGCCACATCCAGGATGTACGCGACAAGCATTCCAATCTGCTTGCCGCGGGCATGGACATGACGGCACGCTGGGAGCGGCTGTGCGAGCTGAACGTCATCGAGCAGGTCAGGCACGTGACCCAGACCACCATTGTGCGCGACGCCTGGACCCGCGGCCGAAACCTGATCATCCACGGCTGGATCTACCGCCTGAGCGACGGGAGGCTGAGGGATCTGTGCGTTTCAGTGGAGGGCAGCGTCGGTGTGGAATCCGCGTACGCCAATGGGTTGCAGGGATTGCTTTAAGAAAATGCCGATTCATTCCTCCGCCCGTAAGCCGGTCACTCTTCTTCCGCATCGGCCGGCCGGGCCAGGTCGGGGCGGGGCGTTGCCGATTCCGCGAGTTGCTCGAGCGCGGCGCCGGTGAGCCGGCAGATGCGCCAGTCTTCGAGGAGATCGGCGCCCAGGGACCGGTAGAAGTCGATTGCGGGTTTGTTCCAGTCGAGCACGGTCCATTCGAATCGGCCGCAAGCACGTTCATGCGCGATGCGCGCGAGCTCGACAAGCATCGCCCGGCCATAGCCGCGCCGGCGGAACGGCGGGCGCACGAACAGGTCCTCGAGATAGAGTCCTCTGCGTCCGAGAAAGGTCGAGAAGTTGTGAAAATATACTGCGAATGCCGCCGGCTCCCCGTCGCAGTGGGCGAGGAGCGCTTCGACGCGGCTGTTCGCGCCGAACAGCTCTTGCGCGAGCTGCTGCTCGGTGATGGCGAGCAGGTGCGTGAGACGCTCGTACTCGGCCAGCTCGCGGATGAAATCGAGCAGAACGGGCACGTCCTGTTCGGTTGCACGGCGGATGGCCAGGGGCCGATTCACGGCGAACCCCGTGCGATCTCGCGCGCGAGTTCGAGCACCGCGATCGCGTAGAAGCTGGCGCGGTTGTAGCGCGTGAGGACGTAGAAGTTCTGCAGCCCGACCCAGTATTCCGGAGCCTGGCCCGGTGTCTCCAGCTCCACCAGCGCGCATCCGGCCTCGGGCGGCAGCGGCTCCGTGACGCCCACCCCGTAGGTGGGGAGATCGGCGATGCGGTACACCGGCGTGATGCCCGCATCGATCAGTTTGCGGAAGGCT